>ERZ795049.12-NODE-12-length-365706-cov-30.711350_pt1 | contig 365706 bp, 374 predicted proteins | sample MGYA00375133_ERZ795049 | MGnify/ENA primary metagenome ERZ795049 (study PRJEB30178, sample SAMN05720147) | activated sludge metagenome | isolation source: anaerobic digester from wastewater treatment plant | place: Japan | collected 2015-04-20 ...
GACATCTTATCAGATTTCCTTTTAGTTGTTCCTGATGAAATTTTGCCTTTTATAATTGGTTTGTTGGCAGGATATGTTTTCCCTAAATGGACAGAAAAAGAACTTGGGATAGGGCCAAAACTTTTGATAAAAGTTATATCTAAAATTACTGCTATAAGTGAGGCTAAAATTGAAGAATATATACTCTTAACAGGAGATTTTGGAGAAGGAATAGAAAAAGCTGTGGATCAAAAAAGACAACAGACTTTTTTTAATATACAAATTGATATAGCATATCTTAAAGATATTTTTGAAAAAGTATCTGGATTTCAGGGAAAAGGTTCTCAAGACAAGAAGATTAGTTATCTTTCCGAATTATTTTCCGCAGCAACATCCATTGAAGCTAGATATCTTTCAAGGACAATTCTTGAACAGATGAGAACAGGCGCAGCGGAAGGAATTATAATAGATGCAATATCTAAATTTTCAGGAATCCCTAAACAAGATGTTGAAAAAGCGTATCTTTTAACAAATGATTTAGGATTAGTAGCACTCTATTCTAAAAAAGGAGATCAAGACCTCTACAAATTAGATGTTATTGTAGGAAGGCCATTGAAACCTATGCTGGCTCAAATCGCTGGGTCGATTGAGTTGGTTCTTAACGATATTGAAGAACCAGAAATGGAAGTAAAATACGACGGTGCAAGAATTCAAGTTCATAAAAATGGGAACACAATTAAACTTTTTTCTAGAAGATTAGAAAACATTACACAGGCATTACCAGAAGTTTTGTCAGATTTGAAATCATCACTAATTCCAAACAATATTATATGTGAAGGCGAAGTAGTTGCATATAAAGATGGAAAGATAGCACCATTTCAATATGTTCTTAGAAGACTAAGGAGAAAATATCAAATCTCTGAATTGTCAGAAAAAATACCCTTAAGATTATTTCTTTTTGACTGTCTTCTAGTCGATGATAGATCTTTAATTGATTTAACTCTAAAAGAAAGAAGAAATATTTTAACTTCCTCTGTGAAAGAATCAGAAATAGTTAAAATAGCTGAAAATATAGTTTCAAAAGATCCATTAGTAGTTAAAGATTTTTATAATAAAGCTGTGAAAGATGGGCACGAAGGCATAATGATAAAGGACAACTTGTCACAGTATCAACCTGGCGCCAGAGGAAAGAAATGGCTTAAAATTAAAAAAACAATGGAAACCTTGGATTTAGTTATAATCGGGGCAGAATGGGGGGAAGGCAGAAGAAAAGAATGGCTCTCCTCACTACTTCTTGGTATTCGTGATGACGAAGGAAAATTTTTACCAATAGGAAAAGTAGCGACTGGTCTTTCAGATGACCTTTTTACTGAAATTACTGAACAACTTACGCCTTTGATTATGGAAGAAAAGGGAAAGATAGTTACATTAGTCCCAAAGATTGTCGTTGAAGTATTATATGACGAAATTCAATACTCTCCTAAATATGAAAGTGGATTTGCACTTAGATTTCCTAGAGTATTAAGGGTCAGGGACGATAAAGATGCTTATGACGCAGATACTATATCAAGAGCTTATGAGTTATATGAATCACAACAGAAAACTTTTTAAATGTATTGTAAACTTAAAAAATAATTAAGTTTACAATGTGATTTAATGTTAAAATCTAAAGAAGTATCTTTGGTAGCACTATTTTCTGCCCTGACAGCAGTTGGCGGATTTATTTCAATTCCTTTTTATCCTGTACCATTAACTCTTCAAGTTTTTTTTGTTTTACTATCAGGCGCAATTTTAGGGAAAAAATTAGGTGCGCTAAGTCAGATGGTATATCTTGGTCTTGGAATCATCGGAGCCCCAGTATTTCATAATTTTACTGGAGGGATAGGAATACTATTTGGACCAACAGGTGGATTTCTTCTTGGATTTATACTGGGAGCTTATATTTCTGGTTTATTATATGAAAGATTTAATAAGGATCTTATTCGATTTTTTGGACTTATAACATCTTTAGCTCCAATTTATTTCATTGGAATATTATGGCTTTCATTTATCACAACTATACCAATTGAAAAAGCTATTTTAGTTGGGGGTATTCCTTTTATTCCTGGGGACATTGTAAAATCTATAATGACACTTCTAATTGAGAAAAAAGCAAAAAAATATCTAAAATTAAATTTATAAATCAATTATAATAATTTTCAATTTAATCCTCAAATTTTGGAGGAAAGGTCATATTACATAACTTTTATAAATACATTTATAAATTAATCCTTATAAATTATCTTATAATCTTGGGGGTATCATTTGTCAGAATCTAAATTAGATAAGTATAAAATGACTGTCCAAAATGTCGTTACTTCTGCTAACTTATTTAATAGGATTGATTTAGTTAAGGCTGCAAGTTCTTTAGACAACATAGAATATGAACCTGAACAGTTTCCTGGAATGGTTATCCGGCTCGATGAACCAAAAACTGCCACATTAGTTTTTGGAAGCGGTAAACTTGTATGCACAGGTGCTAAATCCCCTGAAGAATCAAGAAGAGCTATATTCAAAATAATAGAAATTTTGAGGGATTACGGAACTCCAATGGAAAAAGATCCAGATATAGTCGTACAGAATATAGTGGCTTCTGGAGACCTCGAGATGAAACTAAATCTTGATGATATTATTTTAACTTTACCAAATTGCGAATATGAACCAGAGCAATTTCCTGGATTAATATATCGATTAAAAGAACCAAAAGTCGTTTTACTACTTTTTGGAAGCGGGAAAGTAGTTTGCACAGGAGCTAAATCTGAAGGCGACGTTATTAAAGCGATTGAAAGAGTTAAAAAATCACTAATTGAAGAAGGATTAGCTTAAATTTCAACTTATGTTCTTATTTTATTGAATATTATTGCCTTTAAATAATATTTTCTGGCATAGAAAATCCAAGAATTCATAAAATACGTAAGCGCCTCCTAAAAATCCAACTAAGACTATGAATGGATGTAACTGAGCTTTATTACCGCCTAGTTTTGGAAAAATATAGAAATTATAAAGGAAGAATAAAGTTATTACCCCATATGTTAATACTGCTAAACCCTGGAATATGTTATCTGTTAAGAGGTAATAGAATCCTATAGGTAAGAATATTGTCCATGGACCTATTACAGGTAGAAGAGCAGCTATCCCCGTTAGCATCCCAAGTAGAAACGAGTAAGGGACACCTATAACCAGGTACCCTGCAGTGGCAAGCAATGCAACAATCATAGCACTCATAACATTTGCATAAATAAGTCCATTAACTACTTTTTTTGTAGGGCCAATGATTTCAATCATCTCATTTTTGTATTGATCAGGGATTATTCTTGCTAAGTATTCTTCAATTTTTTCTTTTTCATTCAAAAAATAGTACAATGATAAGAATAGAACTGCAATATTCATTAAGAATAAAGGGAGTTCACTCATAGTGTTTGAAAAGAAATCTGAGATATTGAGTATCCCTGGAAAAATCTCAGATATTAATCCATAAAATGGACTGTTATGTACATCCACTCCAATTAAATCAAAAATTGTAGTTGGTGATTCTTTCTTTAAAGTTTCAGTAACAAAAGTTAGCTGTTCTATGGCCTTAAAGAATCCATATAGCAAAACTAGGAGAAACGGGGCAGATATAAATAAAGTGGTAAGAGCTGCTGAAATGCCGCTCCTCTTAATTCTATTGAATATATAATCATAAACTGGAGAAAAGGCGTAAGAGAATATTAAACCTCCAATTATACCCGGAATTATAGGATAAATGAGGTATACGCCCATTAATAATATCAAAGCCGTAATGAATATTTTAATGTAAGTTATCCTATCCATAAAATTTATTACAATTTGTCCTTTTTAAACATTGGTAGAAATTTAAATTAACTATAGATAAATAATCAGAATTAGGAAGAATCTTTCTTTGCCTTTTTATCCTTGATCATTTTAAGTCTATAGGTATTTTCTCTTTCAAGTTCTTCTAATCTAAATACAATAAATTTTTTCTGTGATTCTAATTTAGGGATTATTTTTGATTCTAAGGCATTTACCCTTCTCTTTGTTACTTCTATTTCATTCAAGACTTTTTTTAAAGTTGATTCTGCTTCGACTGCTTTGGCGACATACTCCAGTACTTTTTCATATTCTCCTACTGTTTCATCAATTTTTGAAGAAGTTGATAAAATACTATACCCTCTCTCTTTGATGCCAGTTTTAATCGATAAATCTGATATTTTTGGTACTGAAACGCCCATAATATTTTTACTTGATAAATAGAACTCTGGAGTTCCTTTTTTAATCAAAGCACACGATTCAACAGATACCTCTCCTTCGAAAGCTAGAGTCATCCCTAAGTATTTGTTTGCCACTTCAAAACTTTTTTCAAGAGTCTCTTGAGCCTCTTTAGCATTATCAACCATATCAAAAAGGTTCATCACTAAACCGTCTCTTTTCTTTTTTAATATGGTATAACCTGTTTTGGAAAGTTTAATTTTCCTTTGAAGTTTTATTAGTTCAGATCTCGTCGGTTTTATTTGGGGCATTCTTAAATCGCCTCATGTACTTTTCTATTAGTTCATCGCTTACTCTAAGCAGTTTTTCTTCAGGAAGCTTAGATAGTATTTCCCATGCTAAATCTAGAGAATCTTCTATTTTTCTATTTTCATTTGTTTTTTGAGCTACATATTTTTTTTCAAATGCATCGGCAAACTCTAAGAAGAGTTTATCAGATTCGGAAAGTGACTCTTTTCCAACTATAGATACAAGTCCTCTAAGATCTTTTCCTTCCGCATATGCTGCATAAAGTTGATCAGATACAGATTTATGGTCTTCACGTGTTCTTCCTTTCCCTATTCCTTTACTCATTAGTCTAGATAGAGAAGGTAAAACGTCGATTGGGGGGTATATACCTTTTCTTTGAAGATCTCTGGATACTATGATCTGTCCTTCAGTGATATAACCAGATAAATCAGGGATTGGATGAGTAATATCATCACCAGGCATTGTAAGTATTGGGACTTGGGTTACTGAACCATTTTTGTCTTGAATTCTTCCAGCTCTTTCATAAATAGATGCAAGATCAGTATACATGTAACCTGGATATCCCCTTCTCCCAGGGACTTCTTCCCTAGCAGATCCTATCTCTCTTAAAGCTTCACAATAATTTGTCATATCTGTCATAATTACCAGAAGATGCATGTCATAAGTAAATGCCAAAAATTCTGCAGTTGTTAATGCTATTCTTGGAACAATAAGCCTTTCAATTGATGGATCTGAAGCAAGATTAAGAAATACTATTCCTCTTTCTAATGCACCTGTTTTCTCAAAATCATTAATGAAATATTTAGCTTCTTCTTCGGTAATACCCATCGCAACAAATATTACGGCAAAACTTTCTTTACAATCTAATACTGTAGCTTGTCTTGCAATTTGAAGTGCAAGTTGATTGTGAGGCAATCCTGAGCCGGAGAATATTGGAAGTTTTTGTCCTCTAATCAATGAGTTCATCCCATCAATTGCAGAGATTCCTGTCTGAATAAACTCGTGTGGTGGAGCCCTTTTGTAAGGATTAATCGGAAGACCATTTATATCTAGCCTAGCTTCTGGAATAACTTTAGGCCCTCCGTCCAATGGATCTCCTGAACCCGAGAATATTCTACCCAACATATTATGGGAAACTGGGACTCTAAGAACATCACCAGAAAATTTAACATATGTGTTCTTATCGATATTTCTTGTTCCTTCAAATACTTGAACAACTACTTTATCCCAAGAGGTATCTAATACCTGCCCTCTTTTAACTTCTCCACTAGGCAAAGTAATTGTAACGTGCTCGCCATATCCAATGCTCTCTGTTTTTTCTAGAAATATTAAAGGCCCTGTTACTGAAGTAATTGTTTTGTATTCTTTCAAATTATCAGGCCTCCCCTAAAAGCTGCTTGAATTCCTTTGACATGTTTTCATTAATTGAAGTAATCTTGCTCTCGAAATCTTTTCTATATCTAACTTTAGAGATATCAACCCTTGATTCAAGTTTGAGTATCTTTTCTAATTCATAGCCCTTTTCAATTGCATTGTTTCCAAGTCGAGAAAATCTGATGATTGCATTTAAAAGAGCAAACTGTCTTTTTAACGAATGAAATTCATCGACTTCATGATAAGAATCTTGTTGTAAAAAAGTCTCTCTTAACATTCTAGAGATTTCTAACAAAAACTGCTGATCGGGAGGTAATGCGTCTGCACCAACAAGTTGAACTATCTCTTGTAACTCTGCTTCTTTTTGGAGTATTTCCATAGTTTCCGATCTGACTCGATCCCAATCGACAGATATATTCGCTTCAAACCATTCTTTTAGCGTATCATAATAAAGTGAATAAGATTCAAGCCAGTTTATAGCTGGAAAATGTCTTTTTTGAGAAAGGTTAGAATCGAGTGCCCAGAATGTTTTAGTAATTCTAAGGGTATTCTGAACTACTGGTTCTGAGAAATCACCGCCGGGTGGCGAAACTGCCCCTATTACGGTTACAGATCCAACTTTTCCACCAAGAGTTATTACTCTACCTGCCCGTTCATAAAAGCTTGAAAGTCTTGAAGAAAGATAAGCGGGATACCCCTCTTCACCGGGCATTTCTTCTAATCTTGAAGAAATCTCTCTCATAGCTTCCGCCCATCTAGAGGTAGAATCTGCCATTAATGCTACATCATACCCCATATCCCTATAATATTCTGCTATAGTTATACCAGTATAAATCGAAGCTTCTCTTGCTGCTACTGGCATATTAGAAGTATTAGCTATCAAGACGGTTCTGTTCATTAAAGGTCCACCAGTTACAGGATCAACTAATTGAGGGAATTCAGTCAGCACATCTATCATTTCATTTCCTCTTTCTCCACAACCTATGTAAACAACAACTTTAGTATCACTCCATTTAGCAAGTTGTTGCTGAGTAACGGTTTTACCGCTTCCAAATGGCCCAGGTATTGCAGCAGTTCCACCTTTCGCTAGAGGAAATAAAACATCGATAATACGCTTGCCCGTAACTAAGGGAACTGTAGGCATCATTTTCTCTTTAAAAGGTCTTGGAACTTTTACTGGCCACCTCTGATACATTTTTATTGTAGCTCCATTATGAAGTTTGCACAATACTTCTTCTACAGTATAATTTCCTTTTTCAGAAATTTCTACTATTTCTCCAGATATATTTGGTGGAGACATAACAAGGTGTTTTGTATACTCGTTTTCATTTACATAACCAATTACATCGCCAGGAGATAATTTATCTCCTTTTTTCTTTGAAGGGAAGAATTCCCATTTCTTCTCTCTATTGATCCCAGGAGCTTCAGCACCGCGCTTAATGAATTCACCCATTATATTGGAAAGCTCAGGAAGTGGTCTTTGAACACCATCATAAATTGAACCTAATAATCCCGGACCTAATTCAACTGACAATGGCATTCCGGTAGTAATTGCTTCATCACCTGGTTTTAATAAGGAAGTATCTTCATAAACTTGAATAATAGTTTTTTCATTTTCAATTTCTATTACTTCGCCAAATAATCCTTCCTGCCCCACCTTAACTAGCTCATTCATTTTCGCATCAAGATTTAATACTGTAACAACTGGCCCAGACACCCGATAAATAATACCTTTATTTTCCAAGTTAATTACCCCAAAGATCCACTCCAATCACATGCCTTATTTTGTCTCTTAATATGTCACTTAATTTTTCACCTAATACAATAACAGTAGGAACGACTGACGTATCTACTCTCAATTTAGTTTTTGTTGAAAGTTTTTTGTAATATTCAGGTTGAATAATAATAATTCCAATTTCTTTATCTCGAAACATTTCAATTAGTTTATCTTCAAAATCTTGATCATTAATTATTTTTCTAGTTTTATTTATTCCAAGTAGTTTAAATCCTAAAATGAACTGGTCGTCACCTATCACTCCAAATTCCATCAGATCACCAAGCTCTGTTCAATTATTTTGCTTTCAAGATTAGATGCCTTGCCCCGAGATATTTTTCTAATATTTTCAACTTCTATCTTTTTAGAAATAATATAGTGGAGGACAGGAATAATAGTAAGATGCCCACCCTTAAATTGTTTTTTTGCACATCCCATTAGAAATTTTTCTAGTTCTTCTTCTACATTAAAAAGTGTTATTTCTGATAAATAAGGTTCTATAATCTGACCATAAGGAGTTTTTTTAATTTCATTTAAGAATTCCGTATTTGAATGTCTTAATAATTTTCCTAATTTTTCTAAATCAAAATAAAGCCCGCCATCAATTACATTTTTTTGTTCTTCTTCTATTGTGAATCCATATCTTCTCATTCTCATAACATTTCTTAGATTGGTAATATCTATTTCCATTTTGATAAAATTAACAAAAACAGATTTTTTATTTTTATGAAATTTTTCAAGTATATTTTTATAGTAATTTATATATAGTTCTGATTCAATATCTGCTATTTCTTTTGATTCATCTAAGAAACTAAATTCTTTAAGTTTTTTTAATTTTTGAATTACTTCTTCATACGTTGATAGGTTACCCAAGGACAAAATATAATTAAATGACAACTCTCCTATAGGGATAAGGGTCTTTTCTATTTCTTTTGGGGAGACTTCTGCAAATTTACCTCTTAGTATAGATATAATATTATGAATGTCCCATCTTTTTAAAACTGCAAAGGCGAAAGTAGCAGCCTTTTTTCCGCCCATTTCCAAAATTTTATTGTAAGTATTCGCTAGATTTTGATTTAAAACACGTTCTATTAAATCAATGCCCCTATATTCTCTTGATAAAGAATCTATTTCTTCCTTGTATTCATATTCTCCAATGTATCTTGCTATTTGAGAAACTTCCATATTCAAGAGTTTCATATAAGTATCTTTCTTGAACACTTTGCTCTCCATGGCTCTAACTCTAGTATTGAGATAACTATAATTAGTCTCTTCCAGAATATAATTAGAGAATGTTACATTGGAATCCATATTCCGTCTCACCCAATAAGATATCCCTTATCTCCCTTAGATTGTTATTAAAAATAGATTCAAGTATTGAATCAAAAGTAAATTCTTCTCTTATTTTTCCAGAGTCGTCTTCTGTTAAAATTCCGCCCATACAGATAACATTGCCCTTATATTTATCTTTAACAATTTTTTTTACGTATTTCTCATCTATTTCATTTGAATAGATATTTGAAAGTGTTGCTACAGATATTAATTTATTTAATATTATCTCCCTTTTCTCTGGCTCCAACTTCTCTAATCTATTTTTAGCTTCGATTAATACTACTTCAAGAATGTCTTGTTCCATTCTAAGTCTTTTTCTTTTTATTTCAAGGTTAGTTCTAGAAGTTTCTGTTTTGGCGAGTAAGGATATTTTAATTGCGACAGCTTCTTTTTTTTTCTCTTTCAATTTATCAATTGATTCATTAATTTCGCTTAGTTCTGTATTCCTTTTTTCATCTAATTCAATAGTATATTGTTTAGCAATTTTCTTAGCATCCTCTATGATTGCCTTTGATACTGTACCAACACTCATTTAATTCCTCCACCTATAGAACTTGTGGCAATACAACGAAAAGTAGAACTAACGCTACTGTAAGTCCAAAGATAACTATAGTTTCAGGTATTACTGTTAATACTAATCCTTTACCGAAAAGTTCTTCCTTTTCAACCATTGCCCCTACAGCTGCCGACCCAATATGTTTTTCAGCCCATGCTGCTGCAAATCCTGTAACTGCAACTGAAATAGCGGCGCTCAAAACTACAACTATTACTGCTAATTCTGCCATTATATCACCTCTTCAATATTTTGTACCGAATGGTTTAAACTTTATACCTCCACCTTCATAGAATTTTGTAAAAAATTCAACATAATGTAATCTCAATGCATGTAAGAAGCTTGCTAGTATCCCAAGCATAATATTACCTACATGCCCAACTATAAGGATTATGTACCCCAATGGAATAAAAACTCCGCCTTTTGGGATAACTATATCCATTACAATGCTATTTATAACTATAGCAATTCCAACTGAAGAAAGTCCTATTGCCATAAGTCTAACATAAGAAAGAATATTACTCATTATGCCAAATATTTCAATTAGGCCTATAAATCCCTCTCCAAGTAACAATAATATTATAGATATTACGAGAAGCCCTCCACCAAGATAAATCAATGCCTGTGAAAAGAAACTACTTATAACAATGACTATGAAAGAAATTATTAGAATAATCCAACTTCCTTTTTCTAATATAGCTTCTTTTATACCATGAGCTTTTTTTATATTAATAAATCCAAGTATAAGCCCTAACAAAATATGTAACACTCCTATGCTTATCGATAAAATTAGGACTGGCATAAAATCAACTATTCTATCTATGATAGGCATGTGTATCCCGAATATTTCTTCTATTTCTAAAAGGTGAAATATATCAAATCCAAAAAATTCGCCATCGATTAAACCAAATGCTATTGTGTATAAACTTGAATATTCTAGGATTCCAAGGAGCATTTTCCATCCTTCAGTTTTAAATTTCTTTTTCAATAATAAAGAACTCAAGAAGATAATTAATCCATATCCAATGTCCCCTAACATGATACCATAAAATAGTGGAAATGTAATAAATATGGCAAATGTTGGATCTATTTCTCTACTTTTAGGATATTCAAATAAATCTAGTAGTAATTCAAATGGTTTTACTGGAGAAGGGTGTTTAAACTCAACAGGAATTGATTCTTGATCACTATATCTAACTTTCTCTAAATGAACACGATCACCAAATTTATTCTTTATAGTTTTTTGAAGTGGATTAAATTTATTTTCAGAAATCCATCCTTCAACTAAAAAAGTATTTGTTGATGTAGTAAATCTTAATGGAGCTTCCATTTTATCTATTTCTGAAGATAAGAAATCCTCATATTGAAGAAAGTGAGAAGATTTTTCTTTTATTAATAATTCAAGTTTATCATTATAGATCTTTTTTTGATTTTCAAGATCTGATTTAGAAGTTATAATATTATTGAAGGATTTAAGAAAACTTTTATCAAGACCTATATCTTCAATATCAGATAAAGTTTTCAGTTTGCCTATTTCAATTATAACAGAGTTAAGTTTTGATATCTTTTCATTCAATGATTTAATTTCTTTTTCTGTCTTTAGAACGTCAATTTCAAGCTCTCTTGTAAATTCTCTTTTTGTATATGTCTCTTTAATATTCTCGGGCCTAATATCAAAAGAGCTAAGAATAGAACGTATAGATAACAAAATTTCTGAGTATTTTGAAACTTCCCCAAGAGGTTTTCCTATTTGAAATGTATCATTCTGCTCTTTAAAATCTATTATATGGATTATCTTTAATGAATGAAGAATATCAATGGTATCCTTCATTAAATCTTTAGTACCAAGTAGTGCTATTTTAATCATTCTTTCGTTCGAGAGCATTTATGTACACCATAAATTTTTCAATAATAAAATCAACTGCTTTCTCTTTTTTATCAATTGCTTTCTCTCTGACTTTTTCAATTTCTATTGTGCCCTCTGAGATTGCTCTTTGTTTTTCCATAGTAATTCTGTCTGATTCTATGCGGAGGTAATTTTCTATCTCCAAATCAAGCTCTTGTTTCTTTGTTTCAAGTAGTTTTTCCATCTCTGACCCTAGTTCAACTAAATTTTTTTTGTGGTTTTCTTCTGCGTCTGCGAGAATCTTTTTTGATTTCTCCTCTGCCTTTTTTATCTCTTGAAGTATCTCTTCTTTTTCCATCTGATCACTACTTGAAAACTTACTTTAGTTAAGAAAAAATCCTTTATATATTTATTGGTGCAATGGGTATTCTATATGGCCCCATAATTCTTGGATTACTTAAAGGTTTAGCTGAAGGAACATTTAAAGAACCAACTAAAAGAAAGTTTTTTAAATTATAAAAGGCCTTTCTTTCTGTTGATTTATATGGATGATTCAATATTTTCAGAGACTGCAAAGAGGGTTAAAGCGTCAGAAATTAGAGAGATTCTTAAGCTTACTCAAAAACCAGGTATAATATCTCTTGCAGGAGGTCTTCCAAATCCTCAAACTTTTCCTTTGGAAGAAATAAAAAAGATCGTAAATGATGTTTTAAGTTCAAATAACAATGGCCTACAATATGGACTTACTGAAGGGGATCCAGAATTAAGACAATATATAGCCAAGATGATGTGTAAATATAGTATAACTTGTACCCCTGAAGACATTCTAATTACTAATGGTTCACAACAAGGTCTTGACTTAGTTTCAAAGATTTTAATTAATCCAGGAGACATAGTTATAGTTGAAGCTCCAAGTTATCTTGGTGCGTTAAGTGCATTTAGATCTTACCTATGTGATTTTGTCGATGTTCCATCTGATGATCAAGGGATAAGGACAGATCTATTAATCGAAACACTTGAGACATTACACGAAAATGGGAAAAAGGCAAAAATATTATACTTAGTTCCAAATTTTCATAATCCTACAGGTATTACTACTAGTGAAAAGAGAAGAAAAGAAATAATTAAAATCGCTAATGATTACGATCTCGTCGTAATTGAAGATAATCCTTATGGAGAACTTAGATACGAAGGGGAGCATCTTAAAGCAATAAAATCATATGATACCGAAGGTCGAGTCATATACTTAGGGACATTCTCAAAAATACTCGCACCAGGATTCAGGATTGCATGGGCAGCTGGTAGTGGAGAACTTATTAAAAAGATGGTAATTGCAAAACAAGCAGTAGATTTACACACAAATACATTTGGTCAGAGAATAGCAGCCATTTACACCAAAAACTACTTAGACAACCATCTAGTAAAAATACTCAGTTTTTATAAAAATAAAAGAGATGTTATGCTATCCGCATTGGACGAATATATGCCAAAAGAATGCAAATGGACAAGACCAGAGGGGGGTATGTTCAATTGGATAGAGTTACCTGAATATATAGATACAAAAGAAATGTTTACAGATGCAATTAATTCAAATGTTGCTTATGTAATTGGAAGCGCTTTTTATAAAGAAGACAATCTAGGTAGAAATACAATGAGATTAAATTTTTCATTCCCTACAGACTCAGAAATAGACCTAGGTGTGAAGAGGCTTTCTGAGGTTATCAGGAGATGGATTTAGTGAAGACTCTCGTCGCCTTGATATCTACAGGGAAGGGAACTTGGGGACATGTAGGTAGACTAATTTCTGAAGAATGGGATAAGATAATCATTGTAACAAATGATTTTGGAAGAGAAAAATTTAATCCCAGTAAAGAAGTAGATTGGATAGTAGTAAATCCTTCCATGCCTATTGAAAATATTAAAAATGCCATTAGGGATAGACTTCCAAAGGAAATAGGCGACGAAATTTATGTTAGCTTGATTTCAGGGTCAGGGAAAGAACACATGGCCCTACTTTCCCTCTTGAAAGACATGGATAAAGACTATAGATTTGTATCTCTCACAATGGAAGGAATAGGATACTTCTAAAGGTGTGAGTAAATGAGAATATATTTACCTTACAAGAAAGATAAATTAATGGTAGAAATACCAGATAAGAATATACTTGGTATTGTAGAACCAAAAGAAGTAAAGGGTTCTGCAAAAGAGAATGTATTAAAGAAAGCTGTTGAAAATCCAACTAAGGCTATGTCTTTAAGTAATTTTCTCAGAAAACATAATAAAATACTATTCTTGATTAACGATGGCCAAAGACCTACACCAACTAAAAAAATCTTAGATACAATATATCCAATAATGAAACCTTACATGAATAAAATAGAATTCATGATAGCCACGGGTTCGCATAGAGTTCCAACAGAAGAAGAATTTAATAATATCTTTGGACCATATTACCCAGAATTTAAACCGAAGATATCTATCCATGACTCCAGAAATGATCAAGTTCTTGAATACATTGGAAAGACTTCAAGAGGAACTGAATTATATATTAATAAAAAAGTACTAGAAAGCGATGCCATAGTTACGATAGGCTCTTCTGAACCTCATTATTTTGCAGGGTATACGGGTACTAGAAAATCATTTTTGCCAGGCGTATCATCAATTAAAACGATAACAGCAAATCATAAACATGCACTTCACCCAAATTCAAAAACATTATCTCTAAAAGGAAATCCTGTTCACGATGATATGGAAGACGCAGTAAGAGAAATAATGAAATTGAAACCAAATGTTTTTGCAATAAATGTTGTGGCTGATGGCGAAGGAAATATATTTGATGCTCAGGCCGGAGACATATTAGAGATATTGTATAAATCAGCAAAAGCAGTTGACGAATTATTTTGTGTTCCAGTTCCAGGAAAAGCAGACATTATTATATCTGTTGCACCATATCCAATGGATGTTAGCTTATATCAATCTCAAAAGGCAATAGAGAATACTAAACTAGCATTAAAAGATGGGGGAATTCTAATCCTTGTTTCAAGTTGCAGAGACGGCATTGGGGATAAGACATTCTATGATTTATTAAAAGATAACGATACTCCTGAAGAAGTAATTAAAGCTACTGAAAAGAATTATATATTGGGGTATCATAAAGCTGCAAAAATAGCTGAACTTGTAACATGTGGGCAGATATGGGCTATAACTGACCTTGAAGATAAAATTTTAGAACAAATTTTCATAGTGCCCCATAACTCTCTTCAAGATTCAATAAATAAGGCTTTATCTGAAAAAGGCAAAGATGCCAAAGTTTTAATCTTCTTAGATGGAAGCTCTACTGTTCCTTTAGTACAATAATTTATTATTTTTTTATTTAAGATTTGGGAATAAATAGGTATAGATTCCGGAAAATACTTTTATTGAAAAGAAAAACATATAAAACAAAGACAATCAAATCACCTGAATTCACATGGATAAGGACAAAAAAATACTACTGTGGCTCATCGCAGGTTCAAGAGGGGGTATAAATAGGGCTTTGATACTGAAATATATTGTTTCTAGCCCTTCTAATGCTAATAGAATATCTATTGCCACAGGTATCGAGTATAAAACAGTCCAACATCATTTAAGCATATTAGAGAAAAATGGTCTTTTGTCCTCAATAGGAGATAAATATGGGAAGACCTATTTTGCATCAGAATTACTTGATAAAAATTTAGAGGCGTTTAATGAAATCTGTAAAGATATGGGGTTAGATAATAATGATTTTAAAGACAAATAAATATTTTGGATTACTTGGAATTGGATTTTTACCTAAAATCCTAGCTCAAAATGGCATTTGTGAAACAACAACTTGTAGCATATGGGAAAAAAGCTATGTCCTCCAAGTAAAATATGCACTTTCTTTAATTAATATATTCTTGATACTAGTTGTTTTTGTACTTTATGCAAATATATACAGAAAAACAAAATCCCCCTTTTCATTAGGCCTGTCCATCTTCTCTTTAGCATTTCTTTTAGATATCTTAACCTCTAGTCCATTATTTCAAGCAATTTGTGGATTTAGGTCTAGTGGATTAGGTCCATTTCTGATTGTACCTGATTTGTTCACCACAGTGGCTTTGGCTATATTGGTTTACCTCACAACAAAATAGGAATAATAATATTAAATTTTATTTAGAAAGGCTTATAAAAACTTGATAAGATAATATGATATTTAAGGTGATTTTTAGATGGACGCCCCAAAACCATTAATTGTACAAGGAGATAGGTCAATGTTCTTAGAGGTAGCAAACCCTCTATACGAAGATGCAAGAGATGACATTTCTAGATTTTCTGAATTAGAGAAGAGTCCAGAGCATATACATACCTACAGGCTGTCCGATTTATCCCTTTGGAATGCCGCAGCTGCAGGGCTTACGAGTGAAGAAGTAATTAATATAATTTTGAAATATTCGAGATATGATATTCCGTCAAATGTTATTACGGATATAAAAGATATAATGTCTCGTTTCGGACGACTTTCATTAAAAAAAGTGAAAGAAGATCTAGTCCTTTTTTCTGATGATGAAATTCTTATCAAAGAAATTCAGAACAATGAGCATGTAAAAGCACATGTCCTTGAAATTATTGATAATAATACTCTTAAAGTAAATCCAAAGAGTAGAGGATTCTTAAAACAAGATTTGATTAAAATTGGTTGGCCTGCTCTTGATTTGGCGGGATATGAAGAAGGAGATCCTTTAGAGATTAATATTCTTAACACTACCCGAAGTGGAAATAGCTTCCATTTGAGGAAATATCAAGAAGATGCAGTAAATGTGTTCTATCGAGGCGGAGGAGTAGAAGGTGGAAGCGGTACTATCGTCTTGCCATGTGGTGCGGGTAAAACTGTTATAGGTATAGGTGTTTTGACAAAAGTTAAGACTAATACCCTAATTACTTGTCCTAACGTAATTGCTGTTAGACAATGGATTGAAGAGATTCTAGATAAAACTGATTTACCCAGGGAAAAGATTGGAGAATATTCTGGTGAAGTAAAAGAAATAAGGGATATCACGGTAACGACTTATCAAATTTTGACTTACAGAGGAAAGAAGGACGATGAATTTACACACTTTGATATATTTGATAAAAAAAATTGGGGCCTAATAATATATGATGAAGTCCATTTACTTCCTGCTCCTGTATTTCAAGTTACTGCCCATATCCAGTCAAAAAGGAGACTTGGTCTAACAGCTACTTTAGTTAGAGAAGATGGAAGAGAGAAAGATGTTTTCAGTCTTATTGGTCCTAAGAAGTTTGATATGCAATGGAAGAATCTAGAAAAACAAGGGTGGATTGCAGAAGCAATATGCTATGAAATAAGAGTACACATGCCTGAAAAATCTAGAATTACTTATGCTACCTCAGACGATAGAAACAAATATAGGATAGCTGCAGAAAACCCGTTCAAATATGAAATTGTTAAGAGAATTATAGACTTCCATAAAAATGATCGAATATTAATCATTGGAATGTATTTAGAGCAACTAGAAAAAATTGCTGAATCTCTAAAAGCACCCTTAATAACAGGTAAAATCCCAAATAAGGAAAGAGAAAGAATTTACTCTGATTTTAGAAAAGGTAAAATTAATATTCTTGTGGTATCAAAGGTCGCAAACTTTGCAATTGATCTCCCTGATGCAAATGTGGCAATTCAAGTTTCAGGTACTTTTGGTTCAAGGCAAGAAGAAGCTCAAAGATTAGGAAGGATATTGAGACCTAAAAAAGATGGATCTTCGGCTAAATTTTATTCAATTGTAACAAAAGATACAAGGGATCAAGAATACTCCTCTAACAGGCAAATATTCCTAACTGAGCAAGGTTATAAATATGTTATAGTTGATGATCATAATATGGATTGTATATTGAAGTGATAGCATGATTGAATGTACAATAGACAGTGGGGCATGTGGTTTTATAACAAAAGTCAAAGTAAAAAGAAAAGGACTAGGATTTAAAGTAGAACTCAAAACTAATTGTAAATTGCTTGAAAAATATGCGGAAGATATTGAAAGCTTAGACAAGGATGTAGTATTCAAAAAAATGCCAATTAACCCAGTCTACCAAAAGGCAGATATCTTACATGCAGTATGTCCAGTTCCATGTGGTATTCTAAAAGCATGCGAAGCCGAGGGTGGATTTGCAATAAAAAAGAGTATAAAAATTGATTTGGAAGAAAAAGAAGAATAAAAATATTTATTTTATTATCCTATTTTAATTCCTCCAATACCCCCACCACCGCTTGATGGCATAAATGGCGCAAGCCATTGGGCAAGTGACTGTGCACATCTTGTTTGCATCAAAACTTTCCCATTACCGGAAACATTTGCAATAAGTCCTTCTCCACTTAAGATGGTGGATTTCCAACTACCTCCAGCTCTTTCTACATTATATGTAATTCCACTGGAAAAAGCTACAAGATGTCCGGTATCAACTTTGAAAGACTCTCCTTTTAGCTCTTTTTCAATTAAGGAACCATAATTAGTTATAAACAGATCTCCGACTCCATCAGTTTTTAGGAAGAACAATCCCTCCCCTGAAACTAATCCTTTGAGTCCTTGGAATTTAGTGTCTATAGTAATCTCTGGTGAAGAGCACATATATGCCCCCCTCTGTAAGAACCATGTTTCACCTTTCATTTTTAGATGGGTTATATCCCCTGGGTAACCTGGTGCAAAACTAATAGTTCCGGGACCATTACTGGTATAAGTATTCATAAATAGAGATTCTCCACCAAGAACACCTCTTTTGAGAGCGCCTCCGATTCCACCTTTCATTTCAGTTTTCAAGCTGACGTTGGAGGACATCGTTACCATTGCTCCAGCTTCTGCTACTATTGACTGTCCGCTCTTTAAGTTTATATTCAAGATACTAAATACTGGTTTATCTTTTATTTCAAAATCGTATCCTTGGCCTCCAACACTGGAGAAACCAGGATTAGCATCACTAGAACCAAACTTTGCACCGCATCCGGTACAGAATTTGCTTCCATCTGGATTCTGTGAACCACAACTTGGGCAAAATGCCATTAAATCACCATTTTATATAATTAGTTCTGTATTTAAATAGTTTTTGAAAGGTTGATCTTTTTATAATTTGAAAACATTTAAAAACTGAGAATATTGATTATTTCTAGATTAAAATGATCAAAGTAAAGATATATGCAGAGTATAAGGATATGATAGGTAAAAATGAAATAGAAATACCTTGCAAAGAAATGACCTTTAAAGAAGTTGTCGAATTTATTACTTCTAAATATTATTCTGATTTTATTAACGTAGCAATCCAAAATGGGAAAATAAATGAATATATGCTTGTAATGGCGGATGATAGAATGCTTACCTCAATTGATGAAACAATAAAAGAAGGAGAAACATTAAAAATCTTAGCTACGGCTCATGGAGGTTAATATAGTTCTTTATTTAATAAAAAAATAATTTAATTCTTCTAGGAATTGTTATAAGTTATATATCGACTTTATTTAAGATTTAAAGTTATAATATAACTTATTTTTTTGCCCCGTGAAACAATTAAAGCCGAAACTTTAAAATATATACCTATGTATCGACATATGATAAAGATGAGGGTATGGATTGACATATCAAATACGCCCCATGTGAACTTCTTTAAAGGGGCCATAAAGACACTTGAATCAAGTGGGCATGAAGTTTTTGTTACTTCTAGAGACTTTGATGGTCTTTCACCTCTTTTGAATATGCATAAGATAGACCATACTGTTGTTGGAAAACACGGTGGATTCTGTAAAAAATCAAAGTTAGTTGAAAGTTCAAAGAGAATTCTTGAGCTTTCTGAAATTATTAGTAACCAGGAGATTGATCTTGCCTTATACAAGCATTCTGTTGAAGGTGCGAGAGTTTCTTATGGTTTGGGAATACCCTCAATCTGTGTACTTGATAATGAAACTGCAGTGGCTCAAAATAAGCTCATGTTACCCTTATCTACTAAAGTCATAGCTCCTGATGCAATTTCTTTAGAAGAAATAACGAAGTATGGTGTTGACCCGACGCAAGTTATTCGTTTTAATGGTTTTTGTGAAATGGCCAATGTTTCTGATTTTAAATATGATGATTCTTTTATCTCTCAATTAGGCCTTTCTGAGGACAAACTAACTATAGTGATGAGACCAGAACCTGTAAAGGCAAATTACTATAACGGAAATAAAGACAAGACTATAATTAGAGCAATATTAGAAAAAACAAAAAATCTTAAAGATTTTCAATTTGTCGTCTTCCCAAGATTTGAGGAGCAAAAATCTGTTTTTAACTACGATAATGTCATAATTCCTGAAGAACCAGTTGATGCCTTGAGTCTTATGAGTTACTCTGACCTTGTAATCAGCGCTGGAGGGAGCATGAACAGGGAAGCTGTTGCTCTTAACACGCCTGCCTTAACTACATATCCTGAAAAACTCCTAGCAGTCACAAGAAAAATGATAGAATTAGGTTTGAAAGTTCACTTATTAGACCCTGAGAAAATTACTAATTTCATTGAGAAAGATAATAATCTTGAACAATATCATGAAAATAATAAAAAGATTATTTCTAAACTAGAAAATCCCATTGATGTCATCTCAAGAGAAATAAAAATATTAGGAATTTAATTAGATTTTATATCATTTCTTATGTTGCCTCTGTAATAAGAAGCAAATATTCCTATAAATGCCAAGACTGAGAATATTATAAAGGATATTTTAACTGCCGATAGAAAATTAGCGTAGTATTCTGGAGTTATTTCTACCCTACCTATAACAATTGCAAAAACTACCATAGCAATAGCCATACTCAACATTTGTCCTATCAATCTCATTGTCCCTACCATTGCAGAGGCTATTCCATAGAATTTTTTCTCAACAGAACTCATTATGGAATTCATATTTGGAGAGGAAAAAAGAGCATAGCCAAATCCAATTATTATACAATTAATTACTATAAAGATTAAACTAGTTTCTTTCCCTAAAAATGAAAATATCAATAACCCTAGGAAGGTAATTCCCATACCGGTAGTTGCAATTACTCTAGGTTCTATTCTATCTGACATTCTTCCTGCAAAAGGTGAAAAAATAGCCATAATTAAAGGCTGAGATAATAAAATTAATCCTGCTTTTTGAGGCCCAAGTTCTTTGATATACTGAAGATATAAACTGAGTAAAAAGGTGATTCCAAATGTTGCGCTGTAATGTATCAAAGCGGCCATATTAGAAAATGTAAATCCTTTATTATTACTAAATATCTTCATATTGATCAATGGCGAGTTAAACCTAGTCTCCCAGTATGCAAAAATAAGGATAAACAATATTCCAAATACAATAAAAACTAGCCCTTCAATTAATGGAAGAATCGAGAAACCATATACAACTAAAGTTAGGCCCAACCCATATATTAAAGCCCCTATATAGTCCATTTTTTCATTTCTAGCTTCAGCCCATTCCCCCTTAATAAATACAGTAACAAATGCAGTAATTATCCCCATTAATAAGCTTGAAAAGAATATGCTCCTCCAACCTAGATTTTGAGTTAGAATACCTCCAAGAAATGGCCCCATTGAAAGCCCCAAATAAACCGCAGATACAGTAAATCCTATAGCTTTACCTCGTTCACTGATTGGGAAAGCTGAAGTAACTATTGCCACGCTTGTACTAAAGATCATACCGACTCCAATACCTGTCAAAATTCTAGAAAAAAGGAGCAAAGGAATCGAATTGGAAAGACCAGTACTTAAAGAGGCAATGATGAAAATTATAATTCCATAAGAAAATATTTTTTTCCTACCATAAAGGTCAGCTAATCTACCTGAAGGAACTAAGGATATTGCGGCAGCTAAAAGATAAGAAGTTGAGATCCAACTTAACATTACCGCGTCAATATTGAATTCCTTACTAAGTGCAGGCAGTGCTATGTTTACAGATGATCCCATAAATGCTGTTATAAATGAAGCTAAAGATGCAACAAATAAAATATATTGTTTATTATGGCCTTCTTCCATTTAATCCACCATATAATTGAATTATGATTCAAATTTAGTTATAAATTTATCTAACAACTAATTATTAAAAGGATGCCGGTTATCGTTTATATATATATATATACAAATTTTATCTATTTTTCATAATTTATTTTATTATAAATTTTTTTTAACATTATTATGTTTTAATACAAATGTCCACTAAAACCTTATCAAAGTCTTAGCTGATTTATTCATATGCAAAAATCTGGGACTATGGATCTTCCACTGCACGGTGGCAAGGCCCCATATTGGCTTCTAAAAAGAATGAAAAAATTATCAAAGCCAATATTTGAGATTCTAATTTACGAGTATGGAACAGATGGTGTATTAGAAAGGCTTTCTGATCCATTCTTTTTTCAGGCGTTGTCTTGTGTCTTAGCTTTTGATTGGCATTCATCGGGTACAACAACTGTTCTTACTGGAGTGTTAAAAAGTTCAATAAGTCCTGAAGATTTTGGAATTGGTTTTGCTGGTGGAAAAGGAAAACATTCAAAAAATACTTTCTCTGATATTGAAGATATTGGATTAAAATTAGGTTTAACAGATAAAAAAATAGAACGATTGCAATATACTAGCAAGGTCACTGCAAAAGTAGACAGTGCAGCAATCCAAGATGATTTTGACTTATACCATCATGTAGTGATCATATCTGAAAAAGGAAGTTGGAGTGTAGTTCAGCAAGGATTGAATGTTAATGAAGGATATGCAAGAAGATACCACTGGTCAGATAGAAATATTTCTTATGTTGAAGAACCTCACACTGGTATAGTTTCTGACATAGTAAGGACAAAGGTTTTGGATATGACCTCTAAAGAAAGCGCTGAAACAAGAAAAACAATACCTGATATAATTAATGAAGGTCCAGAAAGAGTTAGAAGATTAATCGAATCTTTGAAGGACAAGAATCAAACTTCTTTAACTTCTTTTATGGGGGAAGAAGAGAGTAACTCTATAAAAAATGATGTAGAAACATTTATTCTCCCTAAAAGAGTAAATTGGGATATTCTAAGGGATATATATGAATCTGACTTAAAGAATTTCGAGGACATCCTTGCTTTCAAGGGAATGGGACGTTCTACTATAAAAGGACTTGCACTAGTTTCAGAATTAATTTATGGAACCACCTTATCTTGGAAAGATCCTGTAAAATACTCGTTTGCATTTGGTGGTAAAGATGGTGTTCCACGTCCAGTTAACAGAAAAGGAATGGAAGATGCTGCAAACATTCTTAATGATGTGATTAAGGATGCAAAAATAGGAGAAAGTGAAAAAATAAAATCATTAAAAAATTTAAGAAACTTCCTTGGCCCATATCAGAATTAGATTTTCTGAAATATATAAAAAATAATGGTAGGATTTAAAAATACAACTAATATAAGATATTAAGAGGTTTTATAATGGAATTAAATTTTGAACATGTCAAAGGAGTAAACAAAGGCGATATAAAACTATATGCGCTTAGTACCTGTGGATGGTGTGGGAAGACAAAAGAGCTCTTGAATGATCTTGGGGTTGAATTTAATTACATTTATGTTGATTTATTAGAAGGGGATCCTAGGCAGCAGGCAATAGAGGAAGTAAAAAAGTTCAATAAAAACTGCTCATTTCCAACTATTGTGATTAATAACGAGAAAGCAATAGTGGGATTTAAGGAAAATGAGATAAGGGAGGTATTTTCTTAATGTATGAAAATATGCCCGAAGAAAAAATCAACAAAAAATATGAAATACTAAAAAAAGATGCCCAAGCTGGAGGATACATAATTAACCCTGACGTTGACTTCACAAAAAAACTTGTAAAAGGACTATTAGTAAATGAAGATAGGTATGGATACCAAGCATGTCCCTGTAGAATTTCTACTGGGATAAAACAAGAAGATCTTGACATTATCTGTCCTTGTGATTACCGAGATTCTGACTTAAATGATTATGGTGCCTGTTACTGTGCCCTATATGTTTCTCAAGAAATAGCAGAAGGTAAAAAGAAAGTTGAATCAATACCCGACAGAAGACCAGTTGAAGAGGAAAGAAAAATGCAAAAAGAGAATAAAATAGAAAGCATTAGCTCATTAAAATATCCAATTTGGCGATGCAAGGTATGCGGTTACCTATGTGCAAGAGATAACCCCCCTGAGATATGTCCAATTTGCAAGGCTAAAAAAGATAGATTTGAAAGATTCTTATAATCTATTTAACTTTAACAGATAATACCCAACATACAAAAGTATTCCATTTAGGATTATGCAATAAGTCATTACGCAGAGTATGTATATTCTAAGTGTTCCAATAAAACTGACTAGATTTCCTTTTATGTTTTCATATTCCTGAAGAGACGATTGAATGGTTGAGAAGTCGGTTTTAGCATAATTTAGATTAGTTTTAAGGTCTTCTATGTTATCTATTACAATTTGAATTTGGTCTAAATCATCATTGAAACTGGAAACTAGACTTCCTAACCCAATGCTGTTCAATGTATTGACAAAAGATTTGATCTCATTTATTTTTTGTTTATAAATTTCTGTGTCAATATCATTTAGATACAAGCTGAACTCCTCTAAATTTTCATCTAAATTATCGACATATATTTTCATACTATCTATTTTATCGAAGAGTGGCAACGCCTTTTCATAAGTATAGTTTAGAGTAATCAATGTAAATGAAGATATAGATATTGTAGAAATAAAACCGATTATTGAAATAACAATAAGTATTTTTCCAAGTAATTCTTTATCCATCTAAACACCTTAATACATCCTTTATAGTTGCATTTGTTTTTACCGATACTGGTGAAAAATGAGTAGCAGATGCATTAAACCCTATATCTCCTAATCTTTTTATTAGTTCTTCTGTTTTTGGTATCTTAGTTTTGTAAATATGAGTTAATTCATGAATGTCGTAAAATAGTGGTGCATCTATCTCCATTTGAAGAGTTTTTAGTAGTTCTAATGGTTTTTTGCTTAGAAATTCTGACGATTCATATTTTTTCACACATTCACTAACAAATTCGCTATCTTTTATTTTTGAGATCCATATAGGGTGTGAATATGATAACTTCTCATTGCAATTTGGGCATTTGGAATTAAACTCATCTGTGACTTCCCTATGCCCACATTTACAGTTAAATGCAAATCCAATATTAGCTAAGGCATTGTTGGTCTTTTCTTTTCCATATTTAATTTCAAAATAAGTTCTTATGAAATGCTCTTTTGTGTATGATAATATAGGCCTTAAGGCAAAATTGTATTTGGCAGCGTTTCTTACAACTTTTCCTATTAGTATTCTTACTCCTAACTCATGGGAAAAACTAGATTTTAAGGGGATTGCATCATATTTTCTTCTACATGAATCTCGATGTGCACCAGTCAATGCCGATGTATCGGTGGCCGTAAGGAAAAGATAAGAGTTATTTTTTAAAAGTCTAAACGCCCCATCGAGAAATTTCACAGGAGAACCAAAAGGATCGATGTCAACAACTTCATATTTTCCATAGACATGATTAAAATCTGATTTAGTAACGGTAGCTTCAAGAGAATTCAGTTTAAGATTTTCCCCTATAAGTCTCACTGCTGCAGGATTGTGATCATTTAAAAATACTTCTGCACCTGTTTCCATAATATACCTAATACCTCTGATCCCAGAACCTGAAAGACCATCAAGGACTTTCCATGAATCTTTTATCTTAAGTGCGTTCATTACAGTAACTGAAATATCCCTAGAAAAGGCCATTTTAGGATTATAGAAAACAGGTGTCTTTGCAGTGACCTTTTCAAATTTAGGAACTTTGATACTTGCTTTTCCCTCGGTGAATTCGCATAACTCCATTAATTTTAAATTAATATAGTTTCATTTATAAACTTTAATTAGTCTTTTTGATTATGAATTTTAATATATTGCCTATAAAGATAAGCGAAATATCGTTTGATATGGAAGGGCAATCAGTATCCATTCAAGGAAAAATAACTGACATCTACAAGACAAGCGGCCCTCTTGTTTTTAGAATATTTGATGGTGATGAACTTAGATCAGTAGTCTTTAATCCAGTTGAAGATTATTACTCCCTTAAAGTTGGGGATTACGTTAGATTTTATGGGGCACTATCTGTAAGGAGAGAAAATGTAGAACTTCAAATTAGTAAATTTGAGAGACTAAATGTGGATGAATTAAAATTAATTAAAAATGAAATTGAGAATAGTTTTCTTGATAGAATAAAAAGAGATACCCCTGATTTTCTATGTGATTCTGAGGTATACAAGAAAATGGAAAAAATATTCTTAGAAGCTATGGTATGTATTAAGAAGGCTGTTTTACAGGAAAGAATGATAATAATTAGGCATCACAATGATTGTGATGGTATAACGGCCGGAGTTTCTTTAGAAAAAGCAATTTCTTCATATGCCGATAAAGAGAAGAAGAAAGATTGTAAAATATTCAGAAAGCCATGTGCGGCACCCTATTATGATATAGAAGACGCTTTGAAAGATATTGACCTATACTTCTCTTTTTCTAAAAAGAAGCCATTATTGATAATAGCCGATAATGGTAGCACTGATAGTGATTTAGATGGAATAATTAGAACAAAAATTTATGATTTTGAGATAGGAGTGATAGATCATCATCCACCTACAAAAGACGTTAATGGGGAGTATACAATAGACAAATATGTTTCATTTCATATAAATCCACATATTTATTCGGGTGATTCAAATCTATGTACAGGAATGTTAGCATATGAACTCGCAAGAATGATTGATTCCAATATGGATAATTATGCAATACACATGCCTGCACTCGCGGGAGTGGGGGATAAATCAAAGGGCAATGAAATGAATAGATATCTTGAAATTTCTCCTTTCAATAATGAAGAACTCGAGAAAATAAAACTTGCATTGGATCATGAAGCTTATTATTTGAAAAGATTCAGCCTTAGTAGTTTCATAGAGGATATCATGATGATCGGTGACAATGATAGAGGGAGACTAATTATAGATTATGTGTTTGATGAAATAGAGAAAAAGAGAAACTCTCAATGGGCCCTTATTCAAAAATATATTCAGATTAAAAATATGGCGGATAAATTTGATCTTATTACTCTCGACATTGATAAATTGATCTCTAAAGGAGAATTTCCTTCCCCAGGAAGAACTCTTGGATTTGTTCATAACAAGTATATTTGGGAAAATAAGATTAATGAAGATGATCGGACCATAATTACCCTAGGTTTTGCCGAAGATTACCTTGTTATTCGAGCTACAAATAAAGCAAAGTCTATAGGATTTGATCTTAATAATATAATAAAACAATTGAAAGAGGTCTATTTAGAGGAAGTACAAGGTGGGGGGCATCCCGGAGCAGGCACTATAAGATTTGTCCCTATATTAAAAGATGAAGTAAAAAAAGTTAGTTTAGAGTACATTGAGAAGATTGTTAAAGATAGTAAATCACGAATACCTATATAACATGACCCTTAATCCCTATATTTATATAAAACAATCTCTGAATTAAATCAATGAAAATTAATGATGTTCTATCATGCAAAAATTTCCCTTGTAAAGATATTAATAATAATTCATATTTAATTCCAGGTTTAGATCTTAATCCCGATAAAATAAAGATTGTAATGATCTCAGAAGTTCCTCCTATCGATTCAAAAGATTATTTCTATTCTAATGCAAAATCATTCTATATGGAAACAACAAAACAAGCTTTCAATGAATCTGGTCATCTAGTTAATTCTATTCAAGATATTCTAAATTTGGGAGTATACATCACAACAGCAGTCAAGTGTGGCAAGATTGGGAGCTCTATTTCAATAGATACAATAAAAGAATGCTCATTTATTCTAGAAGAAGAATTGAAACTTTTCCCAAATGCTGTAGCTTACCTTTTACTGGGAGATGTTGCAATTAAATCTTTTAATTACATCTCAAAAAGAAATACTAATAAACTTGCCATTTCAAAAGGCTCAACTTACAAATTAAGAAGTCAAAGCTTTTACTACGAAGACAAAAGAATTTTTCCATCCTATATCATAACTGGAAAAAATTTCTTAATAGAGAAATCAAAAAGAAAAATGATTGCTGAAGACATAAATAATTCATTCAAAGAAATTGAATAATAATCTCCTATAGAAAAGATTCAAAACCTAAAACTTTATATATGATTCTTGGATTGATTAAGAAAGGTTCTAATAGGAACGACTGTAAAAAATAAAAAAATTTATAACAGTTCTTCTTATTCCCTCCTTTGTAAAAGGAGGATTTAACTTGAGCGAATTTAGTCTTGTTATTAAAAATGCAAGAATAACTGATACTACAATTACTGATATTGGTATTAATAATGGCAGAATTGAAAAGATAGGTAAGTTAAAAAGTGGAAACAAAAACATAGATGCAAACAAGCATTATGTTTTAAGTGGATTTGTAAATTCCCACAGCCACCTTGATAAATCAAATCTTCTAGATAAAATGACAGAAGATCATCTTGGTAAATCTCTTGAAGAAAATAGAATTTTATTAAAAAAATTGAAAAGTTCTTACTCAAAGAGCGATATAGAAAAAAGGGCAACTAATACAATAGAAAGGATGCTTTCGAAAGGTATAACTGCAATAAGAACTCAAGTTGATGTAGATCCGACGGCTGGGATAATACCAATAAAATCACTTCTTAGTATAAAAGAAAAGTATAAAGATAGGGTTCACATTGAGATAGCAGCTTTTCCACAAGAAGGCGTGGTAGACGAAGCAAAAAGAGATTTGATGGAAAAGGCAATTGAACTAGGTGCTGACGTGGTAGGTGGGCTTCCACTTGTAGAAGAGAAAGGAAATGAAAAAAAACATCTTGAAATACTTTTTGAACTAGCAAAGCAGTACAATAAAGCGCTTGACATCCAAGTAGATGAAACAAATGATCCTAGGCTAGCGATATTACCCGAGGTACTAAAAAAGACAAAGGAAGAAAATTATGAGGGCAGAGTAACTGTAACACATGCAATAGCGCTTTCAAGAATGCCGACAGAAAAAGCAAAAAAGATAATCGAACAGATGAAATCATTAAGGATTAATGTCATAGTGACTCCAAGTGCAAACATGATTACAAGGTTTGTAGAAATAAATGACCTTTGGATGAGACCTTCAAATAGTATTACTAGAGTTACAGAGTTATTTGACAACGGAATTAACATTGCGATAGGGACTGATAATATACGGGACATCTTTTATCCATTTGGAAACTGCAGCATGATACGTGAGCTTCATATGTTAATATCTGCAACAAGAATGACTACAAGAGAGTATATAGACGGAGCTATTTCCATGGCAACGACAAACGGTGCAAAACTTTTAGGATTAAATTACGGAATAGAAGAAGGAAAACAAGCGGATATAATAATTACAGATGCTATGTCAAAACTTGATATCTTAAATAGTGATGAAATTATTCCTTGTGTAATAAAAAATGGAAATATTATGTCTTTAGATGAGAATAAACTTCAGAGGAGGGGTAATTGATGTCCGGAATTCATTCAATAGTAAAAGATGCAATAGATATGCATTACCATATAGGCCCAGATATTCTTCCAAGAAAGGATACAGTTGAAAGCCTTTTAAAAAATGAAAAAGGAAAGATAACTGGAATAGCATTAAAATCTCATGCATTTCCAACAATATCTGCAATAAATACAATTGAAAAAAAATCAGAGTTTCCTTTTTTAATAGGTTCAATAACTTTGAACTACTTCATGGGAGGATTTAATCCAAGTGCAATATATGCTTCAGCAACAATGTCAAAAGGTGCACCAATAATAGTGTGGTTTCCCACAATACATGCAGAAAATCATTTGTTGAAAAATCATAGCCAGTATGAAATACCCCCAGAGTGGGTAAGAGATCCAAAATTCAAGCCAAGACTAAAATCTGAACTTAAAGCCATAAAAGTTACAGACTGGAATTCTAAATTATTTGAAAAGTGTATTAGAGTTCTTAAAGCGATAAAAGAGAATGATTGTATTCTAGCAACAGGACACCTTTCATGGCAAGAAAGCTATGTTCTAGCAAAAGAGGCTTTAAAAATGGGCATTCCCACAATCGTTACTCATCCAATGCAAAGGGATATCAATATGCCAATTGAAATTCAAAAAGAACTTGCATTAAAAGGGGCTTACATTGAGCACTGTTATGTTATGTGGCTAGATAGAGATCATCCAGAAGATTACCCTCTTAAAACAATAAAAAAAGATATTGAGGAGGTAGGCTATGAACACTGCATAATCTCTTCTGACGCAGGCCAGATAAAAAATCCTTCATCAAGTGAATGTCTTGAAACATATATGAACTTGTTAAATAAAGAAGGCATCTCAGAAAAGGCATTAAAAACAATGTCTATTACTAATCCAAAAAAAATATTAGGAATGAAATAAAATGGTAGATATTTCGGCAAATCTTTCAGGAATACATTTCGACAGTTGCATAATGAATGCATCCGGACCTTTAGATACAACTTTAGATGAACTGACGGATATTGCAATTTCTGCAGCAGGAGGAGTTGTAATGAAGTCATGTACAATTGAAGCAAGAGAAGGTAATCCCTCTCCAAGATATATGGATATCGAGTGGGGCTCAATAAATTCAATGGGTTTGCCAAATCTTGGCTACAAATACTATAACGAGATAGTTCCAAAGTTAAAGTCCTACGGTAAGCCGTTAATAGCAAGCATAGCGGGAGTGGCTAGTGAGGAGTATAAAAAAATAGTAGAAGCATTTAATTCTTCAAATGTAGATATTTTGGAGATTAATTTATCCTGTCCAAATGTTGTTGGGAAACCTCAGATAGGATATGATTTTGAAATGTCAGAAGAGATAATGAATGTTGTAGGCGATGTTTCTGAAAAGCCATGGGGCGTGAAATTGCCCCCATATTTTGATTTTATCCATTTTGAAGAAATGGCAACTATTCTTAATAATACAAAAATCTCATTTATTGTTAGTATAAATTCTATTGGTAATGCCCTCTTTATAGACTGGAGGAATGAAAAAGTTGTAATAAAGCCAAAAGGTGGTTTTGGTGGACTTGGTGGTAAATATATTAAGCCAACAGCTTTAGCAAATGTCCGGAAGTTTCACGAACTGCTGAATAAAAAAATTAAAATTGTAGGTGTGGGCGGAATATATACGGGAATTGATGCATTTGAATTTATTCTCTCTGGAGCAACTTTGCTTCAACTAGGGACTTCATTCTCCCAAGAGGGAACGACCATATTTAGACGAATATCAAAAGAACTATGTCAAATAATGGAAAAAAAAGGCTACACCACTTTGGATGACTTTAGGGGAAAATTAAAGGTGATAGAGTGAATAAGCTCTACGATGTACTTCTTTCAACTAAAAGCTTTCAGATAAACACAAATGACCCATTCACTTTCGCATCGGGAATAAAAAGCCCAATTTACTGTGATACAAGGAGATTGATCTCTTACCCAAAAGAAAGGAAGATGATTCTTTCTGGATTTCTAGAAGAAATTAGTAATATGAGAATTGAATGTATTCTAGGAGTTGCTACAGGAGGGATATCATGGGGGGCATGGCTTTCTGATAGGCTCGATCTCCCTTTTGGATATGTTAGATCCTCTAGTAAGGGCTATGGGAAAAAACAGAGTATCGAAGGAGATATTGATGTTAGTGATAATATTCTCATTATTGAAGACGTTGTTTCAACTGGTGGTTCAATTGGAAGGGCAATCAATTTACTAAAAGAATCTTCTGCTAACTCTCTTAATGCGCTTTCGATATTCTCATACCAATTTCCTGAGTCTGTAGAAATGTTTCAGAAACTAAATGTTCCATTTCAAAGTCTTTTAACACTTGAGGGATTGCTTGAGCATGTATCCGATAGTTTAGGCGATACCAAGGGTGAAATTGAATTATGGAGAAAGAACCCATGGGAATGGAGAAGATATGAATAAAGAAGATGTCCGAAAGAGGATTTGTTTAGCGCTTGATGTTGATTCGTTAGCCTTAGCTAAAGAAATAATTAAAGAAAGTTATGAATATGTCGGAACATATAAGATTGGAAAGGAGTTATTTGTTTCCGAAGGGACTTCTTCGATTAAAATTCCACAAAGTTTTGAAAGGGATGTTTTCTTAGATCTTAAGTTTCATGACATCCCAAATACAGTTGAAAATGCTTCAAAGGCTTTAGTTAAACATAACATTAAAATGTTCACCATTCATTCAATGGGCGGAAGTGAAATGATTCAAGCAGCCGTTAGAGGAGTAAATGATGGTGTCATTAAATATGGAAAAATAAGGCCAATGATTTTAGGAGTAACAATACTCACAAGCCACGATAGGAATTCCCTTAAAGACATACTTATTGATAAATCTTTTGACACAGCTCTTGTCAGCTATGCAAAAATAGCTTCAGAAAACGGATGTGATGGAGTAATTTGCTCTCCAAAAGATATTAATGTTCTAAGACCATATATTAATAGGAAAATTCTATATGTTACTCCTGGTGTTAGGCTGAGAGACGATAAATTTTCTGATCAAAAAAGAGTATGCACGCCAGAAGAAGCAATTGTTAATGGGGCCTCTATTATAGTTGTTGGTAGGAGCATATTGGAATCTAAAAATAGGATTGAAATATTGAAGAAAATATACAAAGAAGTAGAAAAGGGATTGAAAGAGGATAATATTTTTAGTTAGGTACCAAAAATGATAGTATTCAAACTCTACTCGCAGTTATAAAGATGATCAAATGAATTATGAATCCGATGTTGCGATCGTTGGTGCGGATCCTGCAGGTTCAACTGCAGCATAAGTTTTAGCTAAACTTGGACTAAATGTTATAATAATAGATAAATCCTCTTTTCCAAGAGAAAAGTTATGTGGCGGCCTTTTATCCTCAAAATCAGTGAGATTGCTGGAAAAAATTTTCGATGAAACTGAAGAATCCTTAAACAAAAAAATAATAAATTTTTCTTCAAATATATTTCAAGTTATGTTTAAGGAAAAAACTTTAGCGAAGTATTACTCCAAAACTCCAACGTACTTTGTTGAGAGAACTGTTTATGATAATTTCTTATTAGATAAAGCTATTTCTTCAGGTGCTACTTTTATTCAGAATGAAACTGTAAAAAAAGTCGATTTGGATTCCAATGCTTTATTTACTTCAAAGGGGAATAAAATAATTTCTAAATATATTGTAGGTGCTGATGGTGCGAATAGTATTGTAAGGAAGGAATTTGAAAACAATGGAATTATTTGTAAGGATATTTGGAGAAATAGTCTTGGTATCACGCTTGAGATTTCTATAGACAAAAAAAAATTGCCCATTGAAAAGAATATTATATGTTTATATTTTGGGTATATAAAAAATGGCTATGCATGGATATTCCCTAATATGGATAAATCTATAATTGGCATTGGGGGTTTACTAAAAGACATAAACAATGATAATATTAATGACATGTTTATTGATTTCTTAATTTCGTTAGGATTTGATAAAAAAACTATAGACTCTTTTATCAAAAAAATTAGAGGCCATCCAATACCTTTTGGAAATTATATTGAAAAACCGATTTATAAAAAAACAATTTTAATTGGAGATGCAGCAGGATTTGTCAATCCTATTACTGGAGAGGGAATATACTACGCTCATAAAAGCGCAGAAATAGCAGCAAACGCAATACTAAAAGATTATATAAATCAAGGTAAATTAGAAGAAGATTATATTAATAATTTGAATCTTTTTCTATTGCCTGAGTTATTCAATTCAAAAAAAAGTAGAAATCTTTATTTCAAAATTTTTAATAATTATTATCTGGCTAAAATAGCAAGTTTTTATATGTTTAAAAATACTAAATACTACTAGACTAGATTAGCTAATTATGTTAAAAATGAGTATAATCTCGAGCCATCATAATGTATCTTTATATACGTGATATGCTGAAAAAATGAAAATATGTATTTACGGTGATTGATATGGATACTCAAAATAACATAAATATACTTGTGGCTGAAAAAGCTTTAGAACTTCTTAAGAAGGCACTAGAGAGTACTAGATTTGAAGGAGTTTGGAAAAAGAAAGAAGCATTACAATTTTCTGATTTAATGAAATCAGATATTATGGCAATAAAATTTTCATACACTGAAAAAGAAAATATTAGTGAAATAACTTCTCCACTTAAAGATAAAATTATAAATCTTCAATCCACACTTGGAGAAAACTGGAGTTCCACTTTTCTTTCTAATGCTAAAAAAGAAAATAAAACTTCTACAAAAATGGGAATTGCCAAAATTATTTTTGCTATGAATACTTTGTATTCTCTTGATAAAAGAATTAAACAGGACAATAAATATGGGGTGGATACAATTGTTGGGAAGATTCTTTCAGTTTCAAAAGTTTCAGATTCTCTTTTGGTATGTAATGTTGATATCAAAAGAGCAATCACAGTTTTAACAAATGATATGTCGATTAAAAATGGGGATATTGTCGCAGTTTCTATCTTGCCCCCACGGGAGCTTTATGGGCAAGTTTCTGAGGGGATGTTTTGTGGTATACACGGAGTTTTAAAAATTGAAGGAGAAGTCGGCAATATGGCAAAAATACCAATCGAAGGATATAAAGAAACTGTAAATATGATTCAGGATTTTTTAAAGCATTAATGGAATTACACATATTAATTCCAAATCTTCGTTTCCAGTATTAACATAACTGTGTAACTCATTTGGGGGTATGTATATAATGTCGCCTTTTTTTACAGAATTTTTACCCTTTTCAGTCCGTAGAAATCCCTCACCTTTTAATATATAGTTTTCATGTTCCCACACATGTTCGTGATATGGCGAATATCCTCCCTTTTCAATTTTCATTATTCGCATAACAAAGTTTTTTGCACCGTGATCCTCACCAATTAAAGTAATTATTGAAACTCCCTTGCACCATTAGCGTCTATTTTGTTTTCCTTTATTTCAGATATGTTTTTATGAAAAATCATAGTACCACATGTTTTTTTGGCAATATTACTGTAAAAACGCTTCCTTTGCCATATTCTGATTTAACATTTATTATTCCATCGTGATTAATTACAATACTTCTTGCAATTGGAAGTCCAAGACCTATGCCTTGTCTTAGAACATCATCCACTTCTGCCCTGTAGAACTTCTCAAAAATATATTTGATATCTTTCTTTCTTATTCCAATTCCATTATCTTCTATTTTTACTTCAATGTTTTCTTTTCTATCTTCTATGATGATTTTTATTTTCCCATCTTCATTTGAAAAAGTAACAGCATTTTCGATTAAATTAACAAAAACTTTAGTGAGTTTGCTTTTGTCTCCTTCTAAATTAAAATCTTGGCCGATGGACTTCAAGGATAGTTCTATATTTTTTTTACTTGTTAAAATACCAAAATCCTGAACAATTATTTTTATCATTTCTTCTAGATCGAATTTTTCAACGTTTATTTTTTGATCTTGTAGGTCTATTGTTGTAAAATCTTCAATCTCCTTAACTAAATATATTAATCGTTTTATGTTTCTTTGAATTGAAGTAATCATTTTTTTGTTATGTGGATCAATTGAATCTAACTGAATATATTCATTACTCAAGCTAATAATTGCTAGTGGATTGTATAGTTCGTGAGCTATTGCATCGATAAAATCTTTCTTTGCTTTATCAGAATCTTTTAGCTGATTATAAGCTTCTTGAAGTTTTTCTGTTGTTTTTTGTACTTCAATTTGCAATGCTTTATTGAAATTCTCTCTAATCATAGAGGTTTTATTTAATTTATCTGCCATTTCATCCATTTGTCTTGAAAGGATTGCTATCTCATCCTCGCCCTCAAAACCTACTTTTATATTAAAATTACCTTTACCAACTTCTTCTGCATGTTTGGATATTTTTCCTAAAGGAACAATTATTTTTTCTTTTATATACTTAGATAATGAATAATTTATCCCTATGTCGATGAAAAACATTAAAAAAACAATGACAAATATAGTTTCAATAATTGTTGTATCTACAGGATATCCTGAATTTATTATAATAATAGAAATAATTATGCCTAATCCAATAATAATTATATTAGTTATATACAGTATTTTTATACGAAGAGTATCCAACTTCTCTTTTATGCTGATATCAGGTTTTAAAAAATTATATTTTAATACTGCAAATGCAAATAAAATCATCATTAGTGAGTTTGTTATTGGTAAAACATAGATGTTCCCAGTTAACTCATCAAAATGAAAAAAAGTCCTGAGTTTGCCAATATATATAATTGAATTTAGTATTATGCTTGTTGCAATTGGTATGAGAGTTCCTATAAAGACAATTAAATATCTACGTCTTTCAATTAACGAATCACATAACTTTGATGCTTGATTGAGAAGGTAAAGACCATATATTAAGCAACTAACATAGTAGATAAAAAAAACATAAAAAAAAGGCCCATATAATTGTTCCAATTTACCGTTAAAATAAGACACATTGTTTATGAATAAATTAGTAACAAGGGTTAAAGAGAAAAAAATACTGATAGATATTACATATATTTCATTTATTTTCATTTTAATTTTTGAAAGACTAGTGCTCCACATTAGATATAGAGTTGGTATCCATATCACAAAAAATAAATTGAGTTTATTCCACCATAATATGTAAGATCTTTCAATGATTAATGAGTTAGTGATGATTATTCCTGACATAAAAATAGCTAGAATAGAAAATAAAATATTTATTTTTGATTTATAATTAGATTTAATCGAATATATCCCAAGTAATAAATTAAAAAAAAAAGTTGATAAAACAAGATAATTCATAATTATCAAGCTTATTGTGCAAACCAGCAGTGGAGTCGAGATGCTTCAAACCAAAAGTTTGGCTGTGATAAATTTACAGTTCCTGTCCCTTCATTTTCTTTTATATATGCTTTTATTATTTCATGTGTAGTTTTTTCCATATAATCACCTTCTATTTATTTTTTTTTGAATTATTTATAAGATTTACTAACTATATTGTGAATTTCTCAATTTAATATTTCTTTAAGCAAACTATTTCTTTTGTCTTTAAACTTATCAATACTTGAAGATATTTTATCTGAAGCATCTTCGAAAAATTTAGTCAGATAATAAAGATTATAGGTTCTTATTGAATCAATTGCCATTTTTTGGTATTTCAGTGAGATCTCAAGAGTATTCTCTAAAATATTTGTTTCAATAAACGCAGCTGCAATATCCATAACATCTTCTTTTCCCTTATCTACTAGATTTTCTTCCTCAAGATGTTGAATAGCTTTTGCTAGAGGATAAGTCATCTGCCCGGAAGTGAAATCATCTTTCCACCCAAGAACATCATTGAAAAGCTGCATAGAGGTTCCCCAATACTCTATCATTGAAAAAAAATCATTTCTTTTTTTTTCACTCGATTCTTCAAGATATAGATAAGATAAGATCGGGATCCTTAAATGGAAGGCTTTTCTTGCCATTAGTTCATAATTATAGTTTTTCATCTCTTCTGTCAGTATCCCTAAATATTGGTATTGCTTTTTTTCAAAAAGAATTGCATTTGAAAAACTTGTTAGTATATCTTCTAGATCTTTCATAAAAGATTCATTTTTTCCAATTAGATTAAAACATATCTCATACATCTTGAATTCACAGATGTTAGATAAAAGAAGTAAGTTTCTATCTATTTTTTCTGGATTGTCTAAAATATCATCTATAATCCTAAGGTGCATTATGCCATAAATATCAAGATTAGAAAGCTTTCTAGACACATCTTCTTTATCTTTAATATCAAATCCTTCAGATAACCAATAAGGAAAAAGTAAGAAGGTGTTGAATCCCTTCATAGAGATTTTAAATTTATCAAGAAAAGAAGTCCCAAGATCTGAGATTGGTTTTTCAAGACTTTCTATAAATGAATTAACATCGTTAAGTACGAGATTAATCTCGTTACTAAAATCTTCAAAAAAAATCATAATATCCCCTCAAGCCAATCACTAATTTCTTTTATCTCATAGATATTAAGAGTGCATACTTTTCTATCCTTATAAGGGATTTCATTTATTGATTGCTTGAATTCCTTTCCTTTTTCAAATATATCTCTTGAATGATATACGGCTTTATGGACAATTTTGTTTTTGTGTGTAAAAAGTGCTCTAACAGTTGCTTCAAAAATCTGACTAACTTCAAATTTTTTATCCAATCTAATACGGACAATTGATGACCATACTTTGGGTTCTGGGAAAAAAGCAGATGGGGGTACATCTTTTAATATTTCAATTTTAGAATAGATATTGGACATTATGGATAATCTCGAATAATCTTCTTCTCCCGGTCTTGAAACAAATCTATTTGCAAACTCTTTTTGATACAATAATGTTGCAGATTCAAAATTCATTTCAAATAATTTGAATGTAATTTGTGAAGATATTGCATAGGGGATGCTTGAAACAACAGTATCGAAACTTTTATCTTCAAATTTAAGGAAGTCTTCGTTTATAATTTCTACATTATCAAAATCATATTCTTGTTTTAGAATATTAACAAGATTAGAATCCTTCTCGACAGCTATGACTCTGTCACAAACTTTGGATAATTTTTCAGTGAGAAATCCTAATCCTGGACCGATTTCCAGTACTTTACCCTTACCTTGAGATGCCATAAATCTTAAGACTTCATCAGAAATAAGAAAATTTTGAGAAAATTTTTTGGATGGGCGAATGTTATATTTATTCAAAAGATAAAAAAGCCGATTTGATATCATTCAATCTCTTTTGGTGGCCTACTTATGAAAACAGAATACCTATCAATTTCTTGCATTTCATTAAGTATTCTAGTTATAATCATCTTTTTAGGATCAGGTATAGAAGGAACTCTATCTTTTATATCATTAAATGATTTAAAAGGACCCTTTTTTCGTTCTTCTAGGGTTTCATTCATTAATTTTTTTCCAAGGCCAGGCAATAGCTCTAATTTATGATACCTAATTGATATAGGGCCAGAAGTGTTGAAAAACTCAACAAATTTTTGTTCATTTTCAGATACAATTTTTTCTACAATGAACTTTAATTCTCCCTTTGCAGTTGTACTAAGTTCATTATAGCGAAGTCTTTTTTTAACTCGAGCTATTTTCTCTCTTTTCCCCTTTCCTATAAAAACTCTTTCGTACATTGAAAGATCAGTTGATGGTACTACCTCTAACAAAGTAAAATAATTTTCGCCCATTATATGTGCAATAGGCGTCCTTTTATGGGGAGGGAGATTTTCTCCAGGAAGACCTTGGGGGAGGTAATCCAGAACTATCCCATATTCCTCAAAAATACCGGTTCTTACCATCATAACTTTCACTTATTTTTTATATTTAGCCATAATTTCCAGTATAGCGTTTATTTCTTCTTCATCTAATATTAGTCTTTCTTTTGAGAATAGCACTTCTAGATCTTTTTTGTCTTCTGGAACAATATCCACTATTTTGACTATATTTTCTTTTTTTAATCTTGGAACGTTTTTAGTAAGTTCTTCAGATGCTTTTTCAATATCATCAATTTCCATTTTACTGAATTTATTTGTATAGTCTAATGAAATGCCTTGTTCGTATCCCAACTCAATTTTCTCAGCTCTACTGGAAAGTATCTCTTTTACTTTTGCTATTGGAATAATATCCTCAGAGATTATTTCCTTTCCTATCATGAAAGAACCTCTTTCCTAAAAAACCTGTTTTTTCATATGCTCAGGTCTTGAAATAATAGTTTTTTCTTTATTTCCATCCATTATAGAAAGTAGATACGCCGAACCTCTCTTCCCAACTACCTTACCCGTTTTTCCATGAAATCTTGGGAAAGGCATACCCTTATGGATAGATGGTTCCAAAATAATGTGTACTGAGTCTCCTACATCAAATTCCTGAAGAATTCTTGATACTGGAACTTTACCTCTTGTTCTCACATCTTTTGTCAGTTTACCTCTTGTCTTAATCCTGAAACCATGAGACTTTCTAGCCATTATTACACCTTCTCTTCAATACTAATTACATTTAACAATACACACTTTATATTCTTACCCAATAATTCTGCAATACTGGGATTTGTTCTCGCCTCATCCCCTGAGATAAGTTCTTTAATATAAAGTCCACCATCACAGTATATCTCTAGCGATGAGCAATTTTCCTTAGAAGTAAGAACTTTATAAACCTTTCTAATTCTTGTTTTGTCTACTCTCCTATGTATAACTCTGTTTGGAGTTTCTTGATATATGTCTCTGTTAGAAAAAAATTCTTCAATCTTCTCTTTTTCATCCTCATTTAAGCTTATGTCGATCTCTGCAAGATAAGTTTTTCTCATAGGAGTATTCTTTATTTTTTCTACGATGTCTTTTTCAACATAACAAAGTTCTGAAATTCTTATTTTTCCTTTGTTCGTTTTGTTTACTTCAAGTTCAAGTTTTTGAAGATCAATATATCTAACTTGTGGGGATTTTATTTCCAAAACAAATGGTCTACCCTTACCAAGCATTAAAACATCGATATCTTCCCTTCCTGCTCCATGAAAGGCAGAATCTGTACCTTTAGTTTCATTTAAGAAAAGTTCTGTTATTAGCTCTTGAATACTCTCCTCATACATTTTCCCAGTTTGATTGCATTTTGAGCATCCTTTACCTTTACACCTTCTGCATAGCCATTTTGTCTGAGGGATACCCCTAACAAATTTATTATATCGACCATAAATAAATAAAGGATTAATAATATATTCAGTTTTGAATTCATATGGGTGAATAATTATGGTGACATCTTCTTTTTCCCTTTTGAATTCTTTTTTGGTATTTAATCCTATTTTTTTGCCTAACTCTCTATTAAGCTCTTGTTTTATACTTTCTTGATATTGGAGACCATATTTCTCTTTAAGAATTTCTTCTTTTTTCATAATTTCTTCTGGTACTTTCGTGCCAACATGAAAGGAATTAAATTCAAAATTAGGGGAAATATTTTTTATAATTTCATCAGTTTTATCAAATATATTGTTACAAAGAAAACAAGATCTTTCTTGATTTAAAATTGAGGATAACTCAGGATATAGATTAATCAATAAATTTCTAATCACTTTTCCTCTTCTTTCATTTGTAGAAGTAGAAATTTTACCAAACTGCCTTCCAAGGCAATGATTGCACAGAATATTTTCAATTAATATCTCTTTAGAGGTTTTTAGTATCATTTAATCCTTATCTCTTTAAAGACCCTTAAAGGATTTATCAATTAATCCATAGCAGATTTGTAACTTTTTCACTATTTCATGTTCAGTAGCAGAATCTTTATGGAAGGGGATGCTTTCAAATTTTTGTAGGAGGGAATTGTATTTATTCTGTGCTTCCCATATTCTTGAAAGCAAGACATCTTTATCTCTGTATATTTTTATAAATTCTATACAACCCTCTTTTATCTCCATGATGTCTCTCTCATACTGTATTTCGTAATCTATCTGCTTTATTAGATTTTGACATTGTTGGATTCTTTCTTTTAGTAGCTCTTGAGATTTAACATCAAGCTCATTTTCAAACTGTTTATAATTGGCAACTATATCTTTATATTTCTCTATCATTTCCATAACAAGGGCTTTGTTTGATGGTTCAACATACGAGTATTTCGTAATAAATCCGCCAATCTTGTTAACAATCTTATCAATTTTACTTTGTACTATTTCTTTTTCTGCATCTTTAATTCTATTACTAAACTCAGACATCAAGGCTTCTATTTCAAGTCTTAGCTGCTCATCATATTCAAGCAATAGACCTTGCTTTTCTTTTATCAATGTTTGATATTGATCTTTGGCTTCGGCAGGATTTCTTAAAACTTGTGCAAAACTAAATCTTTCTAATATTCCTTTAAGATTTCTAATAAAATACTGGAGCTCTTCTTCTTTAACGATTTCTGCATGCTCTACTCTCTTCCTGAGTTTACCAAGGATTTCGTCTATATCATCTCTTTTATCTTCTGCAATTATTGATAGAATTTCATTTCGTGTCTTTACTAAGTCTTTATAAAGGTCTCTCACTTCAAAGAGATTGGCATTTATATATGCTTGATCAAATTTGATATCAAAAGTCTGTGCTCTTCTTAACAGAATATCTATCTTTTGGAGTTCATCTTCTTGAACATCTTTTAACTTTGCACTTATTTTTTCTATCTTTCTTTCTATCTCAATTTCTTGTTCTGAATTTGCAAATACAATTATGTTGTCCTTTTCTTTCAGGAGTTTTTGAAATTCTTCCTTTGCTTTAAATAAATTGTCTAATATTTTTTCGTCGGTGAATTCCCCAAGTTTCTTGTTGAGGTATTCAATAAATTCGTTAACGTATCCTTTCTTTCCATCTTCTATTTCTTTTATTCTATTATCAAATACATTAAGATTAACATTGATTGCCTTTTCAAGCTCATAATCGATACCAACTGGGAGATTTTTTTGTTCACGTCTCAAGCCATTGTATAACACAACGGCATCTTTTATATTGGCATCTATATGTTCTTTAGGAAATTTATCTAAAATATCGATGGTCTTACTAAGAAAATCGTCTAGTATCTTGATTTTAGCTTCTTCAGATTTGAGAACTTTTTCTTGTATTTCAGACAAATTACTTTCAATTACTATTTCTAAATCGGCAGGTAACTTCTTTTTTTCCTCAAGAAGTTTGTGATACATCTGTCTAGCAGATTCTAAATCAGTATTTATTTTTGAATAATCAAATTCCTCTAGTGCCTTATACGAATTTTCTAAAAAACTTTCAAGTTCTCTCTTTTTTATTTCTTCAACATTTTTTACCCTCAAAAAGAGATCGTTAAGATTTTTTTCAATATTCTTGCTTAATTCATTTGAAAATCTTGGGTATAGTCTTTGCATATCCCTTGACAGAGCTACATACGTTCTTTCAGCTTCAGATAAATTACTTGCGATGTAATCTTCAGTATATTTCTCAAGAGCTCTGCCAGTTCGATCATAAACAAATGAGAGATTTTCAATTTCTCTTTTTTCTACATTTTCTATCCTTGTAAGAAGAGTATCAATCGAATTACAAACTTTTTCTTCAACCTTAGAATCTATAGTTCCTTTCAATAATTTTCTTGTCTTGCTATATTTTTCATAAACTGTTCTTGAATCAAGAGGATTCTCCAATATATATTCGTCTGTAAATAATGGGAGAAACTTTTCTACTTCATCGAGAATTGTTAAGAGATCTATCCTCTTTTTATCTTCAATCTCCTTTATTCTTTGATTTAAAATTTTAAGATTATTATCAATAAGAGTGGCCCTTCCACCCTTCAATTGCTTCTTTTTTTCTAATAATGATGCGTATATTTGTCTTGTTTCTTCAAAGTTTTCTGATATATATTGTTCATTTAAGCATTTGTTATGCTCTTCAATTTCTTTTAGGAATAATTCATAATCTCTTTTTAATATGCTTTCAACTTGTTCTATCTTGTCTTCAATATTGGATAAATATCTTTTTATCTCACCTTCAATTTCAGGGGAAAGATTTTTTGGGAGCCTTTTATTTTCTACATCAAGCAAGGAGAATATCTCAAGGACATCAGTATAGTTATTAATAACATAATCTAAAGAAAATGTTTCGTCCCTATTTTTTACTTTTCTTAAAAAATTAAGTAGAGCAAGTTCTTGTTCTTTTTCTGTCTGATCTATTCTATATTTCAGTTCTAATAAATTTGAATCAATTTTTTTCTGAATATCCCAAACAATGACTTTTAGTTCATCAATATCATCATATATTTTTTGTTCTTCTATTTTAGTATCGTTATTATTTGTAACTGCATCTACATTTTCTCTTATCCGTTCAAGTTTTTCTTCAAAATTTTCAATTTCCCATTGCTTTATAGATTCAATATTATATGATTTTAATCTATTGAGGAACTCTTTATATTCCTCAAGTAAATTTGAGACTTTTTGGATTCTCTCTTCATTAGAGAATTCTATTTTGGATATCTTTTCAGCCAATTCATCAATTTTTTTGTTTTCAAATGGCATAATAATAACACCAAGACTATCTTATTATCATAATATTTCTTATTTATTTTTGCTGTTTTTATGTATTTCTGCTAAACTTAAGAGATATTCCTCTTCTGCAAAGTGCAATTTTGCGGGAACAACTAATGTGTGAGGCGGGGGGCCATAATATTCATTTTCAAATTTGATTAATTTATCAATATCTCCATATATTATCTTTTGATTTTCATGACTAATTCTTGATATTACAATAATATCTGTAATATTGTTATTTTTATCAATTTCTTTAAGTATACTTATTGCTTCTTTTGGATTCATAAATAGATTTTTCTCTTTTTTCACATCTAACAATAACATTGTATGAAGATTTCTTTCTTTATTTTGAACAATTACATCGTAAAAACTTTTTGGAAAGAAGTTCTCTTCAGGATAGGGTATACTGGTAGTTTTCCCGAATCTATAAATATGGAGTCCAGTCTCCGCAATTGCAGAGTATATTGATGATGCGTGATATATTTTTGTTTTGACACCCATTTTATTCGCCCTTAAAATAATATCTGTATGCGTTGTAGCAACTAGAGGATCTCCTGAAACTAGAAGTGCAACTTCCTTAGATTTTGCAATGTCTAAAAAAGTTGGATTCTTTTCCATATCATTTCTTGAAAGAGGAATTATTTTTTTATTTAATTCATTTTCGAGCCATAAAAGGTCGAAATCAAAATAATTGGTATAAGTATCTACATAAATATTAACAATTTTCCTCAATAACTCAAAAGCTCTCAAGGAAAGGTCTCTTTCTGAAAGCCCTAGGCCTATAAGGTATAACATCTATTTTTAAATTATACTTTAAATATAAAAGATTTTATATTCATGTTTCAAACTGTTATTAATATAATCGAGCATATTTGGCGTAATTATTAAAAAGAGAGATATATAAAAAAAATTAATACCGTAAGTATTTTTGAAATTCCCAGTCTGTTACATACATTGAATAGTCATTCCAAACTCTTTTCTTATGGTCAATATATCTTGTGGATATATGTTTACCTAAAGAATCTCTAATTACCTTATCTTTTTCAAGCTCTCTTATGGCTTCACCTAAGTTACCAGGTAATGTTTCAATGCCCCTTTCTTCTAATTCTGCCAAAGATAATTCAAATAAGTCATAATCAATTGGTTCAGGCGGTTCAATTTGATTTTCAATTCCATCCATGCCTGCTTTTAACATAGCGGTAAATGCTAGATATGGATTACAAGTTGGATCTGGAGATCTAAACTCTATTCTCATAGCCTTTTCATTAGTTGGATTATACCCCGGTATTCTTACTAGGGCCGTTCTGTTAGCCCATCCCCATGAGATATAGACAGGCGCTTCATATCCGGGAACTAATCTTTTATATGAGTTTACAGATGGTGAACAGATAGCAGTTAATGCTTTGGCATGTTTTAGAATTCCACCTATGTACCACCTACCTTTATCAGATAAGTTTTTTGTTTTTGGATCGTAAAATAGATTTTTTCCATTTTTGAATATACTTTGGTGACAGTGCATACCGTTTCCAGCTTGGCCATAGAAAGGCTTTGGCATATACGTAACGACAAGACCTTCTTTAGCCGCTATGTTCTTAACTACTTGTTTGTATGTAATAACATCATCAGCTGCCTCAAGAGCACTTTCTTTAAATCTAAAATCAATTTCATGTTGACCGAATCCTACTTCATGGTGAGTAATTTCACTCCTTACGCCCATCGTTTGCATGTATAATCCTGCTTTGTTTCTAATTTCCTCCCCCAAGTCAAGTGGTGCAAAATCTGCAAATCCTCCTGTATCGTGAGGAATAAGTTTTCCATTTTCTTCTTTTAATAAGTGAAATTCTATTTCTGGGCCAACGTAAAATTCCATTTTTTCTTCAGCAAGTTTTTGTATCTCACTTTTTAATAGACTTCTTGAGTCACCTTCAAAGGGTTTTAGAGTTGTTGGGTAACATACATCACATATGATTCTTGCTTCATCAAGCCAAGGAACTACTCCAAAGGTGTTTGGATCCGGCATTAAAACGCTATCACTACACGATACGTCTGTAAATCCTTTAATTGAGGAACTATCAAAACCCATGCCAGATTCAAATACGGAGTCTAAAAGATCAACGGATATTGAGAAGTTCTTTGGGATTCCTAACATGTCTACAAACTGCAATCTTATGTACCTTATGTTCTTTTCTTTAATTATTTTTTTTATCTGCTCTTTGTCCATTTTTGCCCTCCAATATTTTTTTAATATTTGCCCATTTGTCTAGGTATTTAATAGAAAGGAAAAGTATCATCTACTATTTAATTCTTTCTGTTCTATATTGGCCAATTTAGACAAAATATAGATGTATAAAATAAAAAGAGACATAGAATAAATTAAAAAAATTAGGTAATAAAAAGTAGTTCATCTTTCCAATCATCTTTAATTCTTCCATTTTTTATGTTTAACATAGGCATGTAATTATGGAAAAATCTTATTGGGTCTGAAAGCCTAATTGTCTGAACATCTTCTATTGAATCTGGACCATGATTTTTCTTTAAAGAGGGAACAATTATCTTATTAAAATTTTCAACAATATCCTCGTCTCTCTCCCCCTCTAAAATCATCACAAGAGCAACTCTTCCATCTACTTCTGCAAGAAAAGATTGGTAAATGTGTTCAGTAAAGACAGTCTTTACATTATGTTCTTCGTTAATTTCTTGAATGAGTTGTGTATATGATAAGCCAAGCTTGAATTTTATTAAGTAGAGATGCCTGGCATTTATTTTTCCGATACCTGATTTATCTAAATTAATATTTAGGTAATAGTGTATAATGCCTTCCTCTTCTAATTTTTTTCTTTTTCTATATACAGTTCTTACTGGCACTTTTGTTGTCTTACTTATTTGATTATCACTACTTCTTGGATTTCTTATCAAAGCTTTAATAATCAATTTTTCTTGTTCGTCAATAGTCCTTCCACGTAATATACAAACATCTTTTACCATGCCAATCCCTCTATTTTATGCCAGAATAGTACATTATCCTACATAATCATTATATAAAATTATCTATTATGGAATATTAATGCCATAAAAATTAAATATTGGGGTATCTTTAAATGATTTATAGCAAAATATTTATAAGAGATTTAAGATTTATAATCGTAATGTGATTTTTATGAAATCGTTAAATCAAGTTGACATTGAAATTTTTAATGCTATTGAAAATGAAAAGATCCGTCAAAATGAAGGGCTGGAACTTATAGCAAGTGAAAATTTCACAAGCAACGCAGTTCTTGAGGCACAAAGTTCTGTTATGACAAATAAGTATGCTGAAGGATACCCTGGAAAAAGATATTATGGCGGGTGTAAATTTGTTGATGTCGCCGAATCACTTGCAATTGAAAGGGCTAAAAGACTTTTCAAGGCCGATCATGCAAATGTTCAGCCACATTCTGGAACTCAGGCAAATATGGCAGTATATTTTGCATGCTTAGAGTTGGGGGATACTGTTCTTGGAATGGATTTATCATGTGGAGGGCATTTGTCACACGGCTCTCCTGTTAGCTTTTCAGGAAAACTTTATGATTTTCACTTTTATGGAGTTAATAAAGATACAAATAGAATAGATTTAAACGAAGTACGGCAAAAGGCAATTGAATTAAAGCCTAAGCTAATTGTAACTGGGGCTAGCTCTTACCCAAGAGAAATCGACTTCAAAGGATTTAAAGAGATTGCAGATGAAGTAGGGGCTCTTTTAATGGCAGATATTGCACATATAGCAGGACTTATAGCATGTGGATTTCATAATTCGCCAGTTCCTTATTGTGATTTTGTTACCTCAACTACTCATAAAACTCTAAGAGGCCCACGAGGGGGATTAATACTTTGTAAGGAGGAATATAAAAAAGCAATAGATAAAGCAGTATTTCCATTTGTGCAAGGTGGGCCTATGATGCACACAATTGCTGCAAAAGCAGTTTGCTTTAAAGAGGCAATGGGAATAGATTTCATTAATTATCAGAAACAAATTGTGAATAACTGTAAAGTTCTTTCTGAAGAATTGATGTCATTAGGATACGAACTTGTTACGGGTGGAACTGACAATCACTTATTTTTGATAGATTTAAGAAAGAATGATATGACAGGAAAAGAAGCACAGGAACTACTAGAGAATGCAGGCATAACAACAAATAGAAATGGTATTCCATATGATCCAAAACCGCCAAATATCACTTCAGGGCTTAGATTGGGCGTACCTGCAGTTACATCTAGAGGGATGAAAGAGCGAGAAATGAAGCAAATAGCAGATATGATTTATAGAGTTTTATATAATAAGAATGATATAACTTGTGAAAAAGTGAAGGCGGAGGTAAGGGAACTCTGCAAAAAATTCCCACTTAACCTATGAGCACAATGATACTTGATGGTAAAGCCTTGGCACAAAAAATCACAGACGAGCTATCCCATATAGTAGCGGATTATAAAGAAAGAGGCTTTAGCCCAAAATTAGCTACTGTTTTAGTGGGAGAGGATCCTGCATCTAGGGTGTATGTTAATCTAAAAAAGAAGGATTCTGAAAAAATTGGAATTGATTATGAAGAATTTTACTACAGAGATATCTCTGAAGAAGATCTTCTTTTGCTAATCGATGATTTAAATGAAAGAAATGACATTCATGGCATCCTTGTGCAGTTGCCGTTACCTAGACACATTGATAGTAATAAAATTCTAGAAAGAATTGATCCACTAAAAGATGTTGATGGGTTTAATCCGCTTAATGTTGGTAGAATCCTCCTAAATATTTCAGATTTATTTCCTTGTACACCAAAAGGCATAGTTAAAATATTGGATGAATACAAAATTCCAATAGAAGGATCAGACATTACTATTATTAATAGAAGTAATATTATTGGAAAACCTCTAGCTGCCATGCTAATAAATAGAGGTGGCACAGTCACTGTTGTCCATTCAAAGACAAAGAACCCAAAAGAAAAAATAAAGAATGCAGATATTGTCATCATTGGAGTAGGAAAAATTAACTTCTTAACAGGAGATATGGTGAAAGAGGGGGCAGTTGTTGTGGATGTTGGCATTACTCGAGATTTAAATGGTATCAGAGGAGATGTCAAGTACGACGAAGTTAGCAAAAAAACATCATATATCACACCAGTTCCAGGTGGGGTAGGCCCAATGACAAGGGCAATGCTTCTGGAAAACCTTATAATCTGCTTCTCAAAACAGAATGACTGTGCAAAATAATTTTTTAGAGTCATTAAAACTTATTGGTTCTAAACCCGGTCTTGAACGATTAGATTCAAAACTGGGGCTTGAAAGAATAAAATTTCTTCTTGAAAAAAGTACGGTAGATTATGAAAAAATTCCTGTAGTTCACATAGCAGGGACAAATGGCAAAGGTTCTGTTGCCACGTTTATTTCAAAGATATTGGGTCAGTCTAAGTATAAGGTCGGATTCTATGTTTCACCACATCTAATTGATATATATGAAAGGATACAAATTAAGGATAAGAATATTCCTTCTAAGGAATTTGATAAGATACTTTCTGAATTAAAATATTATTGTGAAGAAGCTGAAAAATTAAAAAATATTGGAAGCCCTACGTTTTTTGAGATCCTTACCGCCATTTCTATTATCTATTTTGCTAGAAAAAAGGTCGATATTATCGTTTCTGAAGTTGGACTTGGAGGTAGGCTTGATGCAACTAACATCCTAAATGGCAAAGCCATTGCAATCACAAATATATCTTATGATCATCAGGATATATTGGGTAATACTAAAGAACAAATATTGGTAGAAAAGGCTGGAATAATAAAAAAAGATTCCAAAGTTTCTTCATGTATAGATTTAGAATTGGCTCCTTTACTAGAAAATATATGTAAAGAAAAAAGTGTCCCATTATATTTATTTAATAGAGATTTTAACGCTATTCAAAAAAAAATAAGCTTTGAAGGATCTGTTTTTGATTACCATTCAAACGAAAACTTATTCAAGGACATCAAAATCAAAATGATTGGAAAACATCAGATTACTAATGCAGCATGTGCCATTAATCTTGCAGAATCTATGATATCTTTTGGATTTAAAATAAATGAAGAGTCAATTAGGAAAGGACTTAAAAAATCAGTATGGCCTGGAAGATTTCAACTATTAAAAAAGGATCCAATGATTTTAGTTGACGTTGCACACAATGTTGCAGGAGTAAAAACACTTTCTGATACTTTTAACGAGTTAATCAGCGATTCCAAAACATTATTACTTGTCGGCATCTCCATTGACAAAGATTTAGAAGGAATTTTGGCTGAACTATCAAAAATTTCAAAAAGGATTGTATTGACCACCCTTCCCCCAAGATGCGCCAGTATCAACTCTCTTGAGAGTATTGCTAAGAAATACTTCTCCGAGATTAATTCCTTTGAAGATCCTCTTAACGCCTTTGATTACTGTATGTCAAACCTTAAAAGTGGGGAAAGATTACTCATTACTGGATCGATATACGTCGCTGGATATATCCTTAAAGGAAGGAACTTACTTGGAAATAGAAAATAACAGATTGTATTTTGGCTCGATGCTAGGATTCTACAAATCCTTTTTTCATGGCTTCACAATGATTCTTTTTAGTATTTACTATACTAAAATAGGGATTTCTCTTTTACCTTATGCTTTATTATTTGTTATTGGGGATGGCCTTTCTTTTTTTCTTAAGCCAATTGTGGGTGTGCTGTCAGATAGGGTTGGGGAGAAATACTTATTATTAATCGCATTAATACTATCTTCAGTTTCTACTTTTTTGATCTCGTTCACGAAAAATATTTTGTTTTTGGCACTGCTTGGAGTGCTCGTTGCAGTTTCCCTTGCCACATTCCTAACCGTTATTATAATTTTCTCACTTAGGCCCGTAACTCAAAAACCTGAAAAAAAGGCGAGTATTTTTGGGGGAATAACAGGATTAGGTTGGGTATTTGGACTTTTACTTCCTGGGGTATTTGTTGACATACTCGGATTAAAAGAAACTTTTTACATTTTATTTATTATTGGAATTTTGATCTCTTGTTTGTATATATTTTTCATGAATGGATTTAAGTTTGAATTAAGGGAAAAAAGTTATCCTTCACTTCAGACACTGATTAAGGTACTAGATCCTCTGATCTATAAGACCTTTGATCTTGCAGTCTTTTCAGCATTTTTGATATTCTTTGTTAGATTTGCCATAGGAGAACTTGGAATGTCGGGATCTATAGTTTCATTAATTGTCGCATTTGAATCACTCGTTTTTGGGATCTCAGAAATCCTTATTGGTCGTTTTGTAAAAGTTGAGACAAAAAGATTTTGGATTAAGTTGGGTGCATTAATCCATATCCTAGGAATTGCATTATTACTGATTTCAAATAATATTATTTTTTTCTTTGTAGCCTCGGGATTAATTGGATTGGCTGGGGCATTTATAGATATTTGGTGTTATTCCTTTTTATGTGAAGTAATAGATTTTTCGAAGAGAGGCGTAATATTTTCAACTTTTTCCCTAAGTCAGGATCTTTCTACAATCATTGGTTCAAGCCTACCTGCAGTTGCATCATTCTTGGCAATAAATCCGTTTGCATCAATGATAGTGTTTCCTGCAATAATCTTGGCTTATTCGATTAAACGCAGGTAATCACTCTCTTTTCAGTAATTATCATATCCATACTTATATCATGTTTTTCAATCGGTAAATAATCAAAGATTTGAAATTCGTATGCAAGTCCAATTTTTAGGCCGTTAATACCCAACAAGAATCTATCAAAATACCCCCCGCCTCTGCCTAGTCTCTCGCATTTTGTTCCAAATGCAACCCCAGGAATGAAAAAAATATCAATGTTTCTGTGATTAATTTTTTTAGTGTGTTTCTTAGGTTCTAAAATATTGAAATTCCCAATTTCCAAATCTGTTTTAAAATCCTTTATTATTCTTAATTCAAGGGCAGTATTTTTTTTAACTATTAGAGGAACACATACGATTTTTCCGCATGTAATTGAGCGGTTAATTAAGTCAATCGTGTCAACTTCCCTTTCTTGAGAAACGTATGAAAAAATACTTTGTGAATCATAATATTCATGTAGATTATAGATTTTTTCTCTTATTTTCTCATCCATGGATACTTTACTGGAGTATTCGAGATTTTTCATTTTTTCTTTAATTATCGCTCTTATTTCTGCTTTAGAAGACATAAACTAAATAACGAAAACTTTTTAAAAAGATTTTCAATTGAATTTGAAATCAAGAGGATTATAATGGAAAATGACTTTGAGATTGTAAAAAAATCCGATATTTGGCCAATAGAAAAAATCGCGGAGATTGCAGGTATCAAATCAGAGTATCTTGAACTTTATGGGAAATATAAGGCCAAAATTGATTTATCTATTTTAAAAAATGCAGATAATAATCCAAATGGTCACTTGATTCTTATAACTGCAATGAATCCAACGCCGTATGGAGAAGGCAAGACCCTTACCACAATTGGATTGGGGCAAGCATTATCCCTCTTTGAAAAGAAAGCTATAATTACTTTAAGAGAACCTTCAATGGGGCCTGTTTTTGGGGTAAAAGGAGGTGCGACAGGCGGAGGACGTTCACAGATTCTTCCGATGGAGGATATCAATCTACATTTTACAGGAGATATTCATGCAATCCAGGCAGCACACAATCTACTTGCAGCTATGCTTGACACACATATATTAATGGGTAACGAACTTGACATTGATATTAACAATGTTGTATGGCCCAGGGCAATTGATATGAATGATCGAGCTCTTAGAAATATTGTTATTGGTTTAGGAGGTTCTGGGGATGGCATACCTCGAGAGTCTAAATTCATCATAACTGCTGCATCAGAAATAATGTCTATTGTATGTCTATCAAAAGATATATTCGATTTAAAAAGTAAATTGGCCAACATCACAGTTGCTTTTGATAGGAAGGGAAATATAATAAAAGCGGGGGATCTGAAGATAGAAGGCGCATTAGCTGCAATTTTAAAAGATGCGCTTAAACCAAATCTCGTTCAAACAATTGAACATACACCTGCTATTGTTCACGGTGGACCTTTTGCAAATATATCTATTGGTACAAATTCTATTATTGCTACCAACATCGCCCTTAAACTGGCCGATTTTGTTGTAATCGAAGCTGGATTTGGAGCTGATTTAGGTGCAGAAAAATTCTTCAATATTGTTTCAAGAAACGGAAATTTTTCTCCATCCGTCGTTGTGCTAGTTGTCACATGTAAGGCAATAAAATACCACGGGGGATTAAAGGATATTATTACCTATCATGATGAAGAGGCATTTCGTAAAGGTCTAAAAAATGTTGAAAAGCATATTGATAATCTCAAATTATTTGGCGTTCCTATTGTAGTTTCGATCAATAAATTTGATTTTGACAGAGATCAGGAAATAGAAATGATAAAAAATCTTTGTTCTAAGAAAAAAGTTCCTGTGGCACTATCTACAATGTTTTCAGAAGGAGGGAAGGGGGGATTGGAGCTTGCAAATATTGTATTAGAGTTATCAAAACAGGAAAATACATTCAAACCTCTTTATGAATTAAGTGATGATATTGAAAAAAAGATAGATATTATTGCTAAAAAAATATATGGTGCAAAACGTGTAATATTTGAAACAAAACCAAGAAAAAAAATTGAGCTATATAAAAAGCTTGGATATGGGAATCTACCTATTTGCATCGCAAAAACTCAAATGTCCTTGTCAGATGAAAAAAATTTGATTGGGGTGCCCCCCCCATTTGATCTTGAGATAACAGATGTTGAACTTGCTAGTGGCGCGGGTTACATCGTTATACTTTGTGGAAATATCAATCTAATGCCTGGCCTTTCAAGTTCACCAGCGGCCTTAAATATGGATATTGATCACAAGGGCAACATACAAGGCCTGCTTTAAATATTGAGATTTATCGTATCTCTTTAACAACTGTGTTATATTTCTTATAGACAAAAGGCCAAATAAGTAGAAGTTAACTCTTCTTTTAGATAGAATTTTGGATTATGCTATTAAGTTAAGTTAAATAATTAGTAGATAACGCAGGGAAAAATAAAATCAGTAAACTATTTAAACTTTAAATTACAAATCTTTAAAGATGAAAAAATCAATACTTATTTTTGGATTGATAGTGTTAGTAGGACTAGCAGCCATGTGTGCGACACCTGGCTCAAATCAACAACCTGTGAAAACTCCAAGTCCTGAACCTTCACCTGTAGGGGAAATTCTTGTCAATGAAAAAAATTCATTGAATGGTAATTCTTACAGATCATATCCGATGGCTCTAGCAAAAGGAAGCAAGGTGAAATTTTCATACGAAACTTTAGATAAAGATGACTTCGACGTATATATTATATCAAGCCCACAGCATAATTATCTTACCTTTTACGGAATTAGCAATACTAAAAAAAATACCCAATATTTGAGATTTTACTCCGGCCCAAAATCAGAATTTGAATTTACTTTTCCGGGAGATGGATTATACTATTTTGTAGTTCATAATACAAACAATTTTCAAGCTCAGTATTATTATACTGCAATTTTGTCTTCTGGAGAAAAGCTGAGCAAGTATCAATACGTAATCTCTGAAGGAAGCAATGTTTCTATAAGCAAAGATGGGTGGAGATCTTATGCAACTTCCCTCCAGAAAGGTGAAGTCATACATATTTACTATAAGGTTAGACAGAATGAATACCGTAATCTATTTGCTAGAATGTATGTACTTGATAGTAATGGATACAAAAGCTTTACAATATCGCCCGCAGATTATTCCGGTAGGACACTCCTCTATTCGACAAATGAAAGAGAACGGGACTATGAACAATTAAAATGGACTGCCCCTGAGAAGGGAAACTACTATATTGTATTCAGAAACGTTGATTCACCACAAGCTTTAAGATTTGACTACAAAATATATAAACAATATTAATTTTTATTTTTATTCAAATAATCTCTTTTTGCAATATTTTTTCATACATATCTTTATAAGATTATTGCAATTATTTTAAATCCCGGCGAGTAATCATGAGTCTAATATCTAGGATTTCTAGTTATCTAGATACGTTAAAATACAGTATAAATCCTGAAAAATTAAGGGATAGTGAATACTTCCTTAGTACCTATCTAAAATTGAAAAAGGATTATGAAGAATTAATTTCAATCAGGAGAAAGATAGAGTTTTTAGGGTATCAAAATCCTTATTTTGTTATTAAAGGTATTAAAGATGCACAAGATCCATATTTTAGAAAAAGAGCAATGGAAAAGAAAATTTGTTTTGATAACATCCAGCATGCTATTGCAGCACATCGGATTGCCATAGGGCAACTGGTAGATGCAATGGGTTTTGAAAAAGACGGAATTATCTATACAGGTCATGAAGCTATTAAGTTCACTGAAGAAGGGGGAATGGGAAAATTTATTTTTAGCCCTGATGGGGTCTATAGGCTTGACATTTTTAAGTATCTCTCCTTTTCGGGGGAGTATATGAAAACTCTCTTTTCTTTAAGCAAGGAAGAAAGAGAAAACTATAGGAAAATAATGGAGATACTTGGAGAGAAATCTAAAGGCAAATCATCCACTAAAAAGAGAATCCCACAAGAATATGGTATGATGGGCCCAAAAGACCATCTTCCTTTTAAAAAAGATTATTTGTACTATAAACGTGATCTATATGACGAAACTATCGATTTAGGAAGATCCCCCATATATGATAAACACATAAGAAAAGTCCTATCAATTGCATATGCACCATTTGGTGTTGATGCAATATGTGAGGATATTGCTTTATTTTACCTTAAGAAAACTTATATTGAAAGAAAGATTTATGGGGGGCCGTTTCCAACTATTGATCCTGAACCTAACGAAGCGCTCCTTGGTAAATTCTATAAGACAGTTCTATTGAAAGAAAAAATGATGGATACGTTAAGAGAAATGAATTTAAAAGAAAAAAATAGTCTTGTCGCTGCAATTTCATATTATTTAATATCAGAAGATTATGATAAAACATTGCTATATTTCTCAATTGAAAAAAATGAGTTTGACTCTGCATTGATTAGGATTGATAACTATGGCATAGTGCCAAAGGAAAATAAACATCTACTTGAAAATATTGTCACAAGTTCTGAAAAAAAGGATATAACAAAAAAATTCTTACAGGAGCTTAAGGGGGCTCGAGGTTGAAAAAAATAATCGCAAAAAATAAAAGAGATCTTATAAGGAAATTAAGGGCGAATCTTTCAAACAATGATGAGAAAATATATATCAACATGAGACCGTCAGTTGATATCATGGTTGAAGTTTTAGAACATGCACCTAATGTAAAGTATATATTATGCCCAAAAAGCCTCTATCTACTTACCTCAATTAGAGTGAAGAAGGCATTGGAGCGTGTTGGGGTACTTCTTGTTCCTTTTGGGGAGGGTGCCGGAAGGCCAAACAAATATGATGAAGAGATAGTAAACAAGCTAAAAAAGATGTACGAGCTCGGTGTTCCAGTTAAAGAAATATCAAAAAGTTTAAAGATACCACTTAGAACTGTTTATCATATAATTAGTAGTGAAGAAAATTAATAATCCTTCATAAATATTGGGCAAAGATAACATTTTCCTTTTGAAATACAAAATAAATATCATTGTTTATTTTAATAATTTTTATAGGAATTTCATCTTTGCTGATTTCAACTTTTTTTACTACATCAAAGTAATAATCAAGTTTCATTGAATACTCTTTTCCTGTAAGTAAATCTATCAAAATTAAATAGTAATGATCATTATTTCTTTTAAACTCCTTGACCCAATCACTCCCGCCTGAAAAACTCTTTCTAGTAAAAGATGTTACATTCCCCTCTTTTGAATATTCAATGAAGACGGTATCAAAAACATACCACCCCTCTTTCCCAGAGTAACCAGCTGCAATTAAATTCCCATCAACTAATTCAAGGCCAAGCCCCCCATCTACCCAATTGTTATTATCATAGTAGTCAATCCACAGTACATCAAAATCATTTGAAAGCTTGCAGACAAAAATATCAAAGTTCATATCTTTTGATTCACCGGTGAGGTAAAAATTGCCCTCATAATCTTCTATAATCTTATATGGCCTTTCATATGGACTTATATCTAATATTTTTTCTGAAATAATCTCCCCATTTTGATTTATCCTTATAATAAAAGAATCTGAGCTCCTCTTGAATGTAGAATATCCAATGACGATGACTTCTTGATTTTCATTTACAATAAATGATGTAATGATATCCATATCTGAGAAATGGATTTTAGTTTCCCATCGTTTATTTAGGCCTGAAGTAAATTTAATAATTTTATTTTGATTATCTTCAGAAGCACCAATTGCATATACGCTTGAGAATTTATCATTTATTATTTTAGAAACTTTGAAATTATCAATTATAACTTCCCTTAAATAATTGCCATCTTTTGATTTAATTATAAATGAATTATTGCTCCCTTTGATCTCTCCTGCCAAAAATAAATTATTTAAATTTTGATCAAATGAAATGTCCTTAAAAAGGTAATCTTCATCTAATTTGTATAATATATTCTCATCCGAAGATATGGGCGAAATAATTGAGAATGCAATAACTACAAAAATCAAAAAAGATAAAAACTTCTTCATGAGTTGATTGTGATTTATTCATTTAAAAACATACGCTTTTATCAATATGCGGATTTTTATTGTACTAAAAATATAGTGCATATGTTTTATGAGGATAACGAATTTAATACAATGCATCTACAATAAAATTCAGATAATTAAATCATCAATAAAAAAAGTGCACAGTTTGTCGCTTCAAAGGAGTAGGTCTTTCATAACCGGATGCTTCGACTTCTCGAAGCGACTATTGTCTTTCGGTTTCCGATAGAGACATTTTTTCAATGTCATGGACCGGGTAGGTTCAAGTTTGACCCAAACATTTTTCCGATAAGACTTAACCATCCCGGAGATACCCTTGTCCAAGAGCCTTGAATGCGGTGGAGAATGATACTCAAATCCGCCTAAGCGGCTCAGATGCAAGGAATGAAAGACTTTGTTACCAGCGAAGTTTCGACCTGTGCAACATTAATTATTCAACTAGCTTTATTTAAAATTTTCTATTATCAAATATTTAGAAAAGTCAATATTTTTTATATATTATATTTTTATTTGAATCGCTCTCTAATACGATAACTGACACCGTTAAACGATATATTTTTTGCAAGGATTAGCTCATTTTCCTTAGTTATTTTCATTATATCACTAAGTTCCCTATATTTATGAGAAATATGTGTTAATATGATTAAGGTATTTTCTAGCTCTTTTTTTAATTCAAGTATATCATTGACATGGACATGCATTCGTTCTTCTGCAATTTTTATCTCTTCATCGAAAAAGTATCTACATTCCGTAACTAAAACTCTTGGTGATAAAGAAATTAATTTTTGTATGTTTTCGCAATTTGATCCACCCCAATCCCCTGTAACGAATACACTCGTTTGTGGATTAGTGATATAATACCCGAAATTGGGAACAGTATGCCTTAGTGGTATGGGGGTAACGGTAGTTCCATTGAACTTGAGAGTTTCGTCTTTTTTTACGGGTACAAGCATTCGCCTACCTTTCGAATGGAAATTAATCATCTTAGAATGAATGTCAAAAACATTATCATTTTGACCATATTCTTTTCTATCATCATATGGTGCATAGATTTTTATTGGATTTTCAGAAAGGCTTAGAAAATCTGCCCCCCCTGCCATGCAAGATCTAACGTGGTCAAAGTGAAAATGTGTCAACAAATATATTTTATTTCCATTATTTGCCCCACAAGAGTTATCCACTCTAAATTCAATTTTGTCGAGTTTTATAACTATCGAAGGGTGGTAAGGTGCGTGCAGCCTTACAGATCCTATAAACTTTGAACTCATCTTACCTCATCTATGATAACTCTACGGGTATCTTGGAAAATCTGATTCTTTGATCTTCGTTTTTCAACCATATAACAGGTTCGCCTTCTTTGCTATCAATATAAAATGTATATTTATTATTCTTAATTTCATCTGTCGTTATTTCAAGGCCTTCATAAGCTTCCAATGTTTTTTTAACCTCCTCACTTATGCTCTTTTCAACATAACAGTCAAGAAATGAAATCTCGTAAAAAACAGGATTGATTCTTTCCATATATTCTTTAACTTCTCTATTGTTATTTAGATATCTTGTAAGGACTCTAACTTTTGTGCTATTCTTAATAAAAGGCCTTATTCGCTTCATTAAATGAATCTTACTAAGTAAATTTATAAACCTTATTACTTACTATCATAAGAAATATTTATCGTCTTATCTAACAAATATTTGCCAAACTTTAATTCATCTTTTGCTTTAAACGGCATGAAGCTTAAGATATAACTCTTGGAACGATCGTACTCAGGGTAATAAAGTATAGACTTTCCACAAGGATTTGTTGTGTCACAATTTAAAATCCAGTTGGGATGAGTATGGCAGACAACTATGCTTTCAAATACACTAGATTGGAATATTTAAGCATAAAATATCAGGGGTATGTCTTATACAATCTACCTGTGGATTTTAGAATAGGGAGTCTCTATGCTAAACTAACTCAGATATTTACGGATATGGAATCTCAAAGTATCAATTGGATAATGTGGAATTAGAATTTATGTTAATCAGATCCAGCGGATTTTCTTAACAGAAAAGAATGACAATGTTTATTTAAATAAAAGAGTAAAAAGGTCATGGGGAGTATGATCATATCTTATTTCGGTAGCTAAGCTTTCAAGAAAGCCCATATCAGTATTACTTGGGACTTACTAGAATCTCTAGAAAAGGAAGTAGAAAACTATGAAGCGAACGTATTGCCAGATACGGCATTAAGAAATATTTACGGAAATCTTTTTAAATATTTTAAAAAGATTTAATATATTAGTGATGAAATATGGAAGAAGACGATTTATTGGATCATCGATTAGAATATGTAAGACCACTGGTCCATAAATTGACATTTATATGGGGAGTGTATGCAATTGAAAAACAAAAAGACCTTTACGCCAAATGTAGTTTCAAAGAGATATGTAGCATGGCCCCCAAAACTAAACCTTTCTGATTTTTTTACAATTATTAAACAGAGCATGTTTGCCCTCATCATTTGTGCGTTTGCCGATATTTTTGCAGGTATATACTTAACAAAAATGATTGATTTCTTGATATTATTACCTGGTATATTAATTATGCTTCCAGCAACAATTGACATGAGGGGCAATGTCTATGCTTCAATGGGGTCAAGACTTTCAACAGGATTACATACAGGTGAAATAACATCAAAGTTAAGCGATTCAACTTTAATTAAAGAAAATGTGTATTCCTCCATCATTCAAACTGTAATCATGGCCGTTATAATAGCCTTTTTTGCGTTTATTGGAGGAATTATAGTGGGCAATCAAACAATAGGGTTTATACATCTTTTTTTTATTTCACTATTTGCTTCTATTTTTGCAGCAGTTGGTCTTATTTTGACTACGATTCTAGTAGCGATTGTTTCTTTTAATAAAGGTCTTGATCCCGATAACGTTTCTTCACCTATTATAGCTTCCATAGGAGATATATTGAATGTGGTGTCTCTCTTTGTAGTAGGAATAATATCCTTTTCTCTAAGTAAAGCTTTCATGTTGCTCTCTAGTAGTTCAATAAGTATCATAATAATTTTATTTGGATTATTTTCCGTAAGAAAAAGTAGTTACGCAAAAAGAATACTAAAAGAGTCAATGGGATTTCTAGCAATATGTGCCTTTCTTAGTACTCTTGCAGGATCGCTCCTTGATAAAAATTTGGATTTGATTAATGTTTTCCCATTATTGCTTGTTTTGTCACCTCTTTTCAATGCCGAAAATGGAAATATCGGAAGCATTTTCGCTGCCAGAATTTCAACTAGCTTTCATTTAGGCCAAGCAGAAATTACTTTTTTACCTAAATTAAAAATGTTGAAGGAATTCATATATACATTTTTTATTACAATAATTCTATTTCCACTACTATCTATAATGGTATTTTTCATGTCAACTATGCTTAATATCCCAAAAATGGAATTTTTTATTGTATTAAAAATATCGATATTGGTGGCTGTAATGTCTGCATTTGCAGGGATGCTAACTTCATACTATCTGACTTACTTTTCGATAAAAACAAATATAGATCCCGACAATGTCGTAATACCTCTACTTACAAGTGTTATGGATATTGCTAGTGTTAGTATTCTAGTTTTCATTGCATCTAAAGTTCTTTTTTAATTTAAAATATATTTTTTATCCCTAGAATTATTAACTTTACACCCCAAGAGAGAGTGACAAGACCTAAAATAGTAGTTGTAACTTGAGTCGCAGTATCACCTAGTACTTTCTTAACCTTGTTCGACAGAAGAAATAACACTACTGTGGTTAGAAGAACAATACTTACTGCAAGGCCTGTCATCAGCTTACCATAGTCGCTACTAGCTATGATAATTGTAAAAATTGTTGCAGGGCCAGTAATCAAAGGAGTTGCTATAACTGATGCCAATGCTCTAGCAGAGCTATCTTTTTTATCATGTGTATTGATTAAAGATTCTCCTAGAACCATTTTTATCCCTAATATTACCAATATAATTCCCCCTGCAATCCTAAATTCATCAAGAGTTGTGCTGAATAGCTCCAATAAACTATGACCTAGAATCAATACTATGAAACATAATAACACTGCAATTAATATTGCTAAAAGGCCTGTTTTTTGTCTTTCTTTAGGAACCATTTTTGAAGAGGTAGCATAAAAAACAAAAAAACTAGCCAAGGGATCAATAACAACAAAGAATAAAATGATAAGCTGTATTAAAGGCCCAAACATACCATTACTTCCTACTTATGTTAAAGGCTAAATCAATTTAAAACGATTTCTCCCTGTAAATTACATGAAATAGATATGTATTCCAGGTTTTCTCGGGAGTGACTTTTTTCTATCATTTCCTGGATCTTCTAATGGATCTATGTTAATTTTGGTCTTGAATTCTTCTTTTAGAAAAGATTTTGCTTCGTTAAGTACTTCTTTTTCATTAAATTTTTCGGGGAAGTACCTATTTTTAAAGCATTTTTGGATAATCAAATTAACGTCTTTTGCATTTTTTCTGAATTCTTCTTTTGACATTGCTGTCTTAGTAGCTTCTCCTATATTCTCTTTATTCCTTACTAATTCAATAAGTTCCCATTTCCAATCTTCTGTGGTAAATATTTCAATTTTTTCCAAAGCCTTGAGTTCCCCTCTTGATAAAATATTTATTATTTCCCTAATATCGTTTACAACATCTTCAATATAATATTCACTCTCTTCTGAAATTTTGTCAATCATGTATTCTCTATATTCGGGCCATGCGGCATTAGAAATAAAAGATTTAAATCCAATTTTCTCCCATATTTCTTCACAGATATGCGGGGTAAAAGGAGCCAATAATAAAGTTTGGATTTTTATGGCTTCAGAAATTACTTCTTTATTTGGAGAATTAATGCATCTTTTTAAGTACCATTTAAGATCTCGTTGAAGTCCAAAAAATCCTTTTGAAAGGGCAGTTCTAAAATTTGTTTCCTCCATAGCTTCAGTTGTTTCTTTTATTGTTTTATTTAAGACAGACAGAAACCATCTATCTATATATAATTTTTCAGTTCTACCTTTTCCGTAATTCTCAATACAGAAATCATGCCAATTCTTCAATTTGTCAGTAATAGTTCTAGCAAATTCACTATCCCAATTGGGGTCATCAAGACCTTCCCCCCCGTTCATAAGTGTGATCCTTGCTGCATCTGCACCATACATACTTACAATCTGTCTTATTGTGTAAAAGTTACCTTTTGATTTACTCATCTTTTCTCCATCAACAAGTACCCAACCATTTACTCCAAAACCTTTAGGCCAAAGATTTTCAGGAAATATTGCAACATGATTAAATATGCAGAAAGAGAGGTGATTTTGGATTAGGTCTTTTCCACTGTTCCGAAATTCAAAAGGATACCAATATTCAAACTCTTCTTTCATCTCAGATATTAGTTCCTTGGGTAATTCACTTTTAGCAGTAACTTCATCTATATTACCAATATTTAAATAAATATAATCAAAGAAATAATCATCAAGTTTTTTTGGATCAATATTGTATGAAGGATCTTCAAAATACTTTGCTAAAGTATAATATGCCATGTAAATAGTAGAGTCTGAAAGCGATTCTATTACCCATTTCTCATCCCAAGGGAGTTTTGTCCCAAGCCCGAACTCTCTTGTACACGCCCAATCTTTTAACCAATCAAGAACATACTCAAACTGTTTTCTGGCCTTTTCAGGATAAATGTTCATCTGGGCGAGACATTTTTTTGCTAAATCTTTCCATTCTGAATTTCCGTACGCCAAGAACCATTGATCAGATACAATCCTTACTACACCCTTTGAAAGACATCTACAGGTTACTTTTCCAGGCAACTCATAAAATAGAGTAGCAACGCCACTATTAATGAAATCATTAACTATGACTTTTTTGACATCTGAGACCTTGACTCCTTCATATTTTCCTGTTTTCTCATTCAATACCCCCTGATGAAATTCCTTCTTATAAATGATGTTTGTTGCTTCTTCAAGCATATCTACATCTTCTTGAGAAGATATCCCCATTTTTTCAGAGAGCTCTATTGCTGGATTCTTACCAAAATCTTCAACAATAATTAATGGAATGGGGGAGATATTTTTTACAAGAGTTTCGGAAACGCCATACTTTAGTGGATTTGATTGTATATCTTTCAAGGCTATATAATCATATGGAGCATGAGATGGAACAGACATGACAATACCGGTACCAATCTCAGGGGAAACGAACGTAGCGGGCAGGATGGGGATTTTGTTCCCAGTTAATGGATTTTCACATGTTCTCCCAATTAAATCGTTAGGATCTAGTTCTCTAATTATTTTGATGTCGTGTTTTTGATTAGTTAGTTTATCAGCTGTAATTGGGGATACAATCCAAATTTCACCATCAACTTCTGCCTCTACATATTTGAATTCTGGATTTATCCACATGTTAGTAACTCCAAAAACAGTTTCAACTCTGTATGTTGCTGCAGGTAGGATCTTGCCATTAAACTTGAACTTAAGTAATATAATTTCTTCTGGAGTAATACCTTCTCCTTCAAGCCGGGCATGATCTCCAATAGGATTATTACATTTTGGACACCAAGTTACAGGGTGTTCTCCTTTAACAACAAAGTTTTTTTCTTTTAATTTGTTGAATTGCCATTTAATAAATTTATCATAAAATGGATTAAGGGAAGTTGTAATGAAGCTTCTTCTCCAATCGACGCACAGACCCAATAGTTTTAGATCTTCTATAGACTTTTGGGGAAAATACTTAACCCAAAATTCTGGATCTGAAAATTTAGGAATTAATTCCTTTGGAACATCCATCTTCTCTAAAATTTCAATTTGGGATTTTTCACCATCCTTTACTCTTTCAGCAGCTGCAACTATTGGGGTTCCAGTAGCATGGAATCCAAAAGGAAAGACAGTATTATAACCACGCATTCTCTTGTATCTGGCAAAAATTTCGGCCCTCATAAGGGAAAAAGAATGTCCTAAATGCATGAAACCGTTAACATAAGGGTAAGGAAAATTTACAAAAAATTTTTTCATTTTTTTTGGGTCAGAATAAAAAATTCTGGCTTCTTCCCATTTACTCTGCCACTTTTTTTCCATTTCCAAGAGACTCATCTTCCTTTAATTAAAACACGTTTTTTATGCTATATTTAAAGGTTTTTATCAATTTCGCTGAGCAATTGGCTGGGTTACTAGAATAGTTTTCGTTAATTAGCGATTGACGAAACATTTATAAACTATAAATAAACCTTTTACTCAAATTCCTAAAGGTGTATAAAATGAGCAAAGCTATGAGACCATTGTGGGGAATTGTCTATTTTATAGGGTTAGTATATTACATCGTTGTTTCTGCAAGAGATGTAGTCATCCAATGTATTAACGGTAAAATTGATCCACAAGTAATGGAGATTGATACTGTTCTTAAGAGACCTGTATCTATGGCTATTCTTGCTAATAGTATTACATTAACACCTGGAACACTTACAATTGATGTTTTTCCAGAAAAGCAAAAATTGCTTGTTGCCGTGATATCTCCAAGAAGTCAAAAAGATGTTATCCCATTCGAGGGATGGATAAAGAAGATGGTGGAGGATTAAATGAATAATAACTATCTATTATACCTAACAGTTATATTTATTTTTGTAATTAGTTATTTGCTGCATCTTGAAGAATACTACGTTTATGTTTTTATTGTTGGTTTAGCAGTATCTGTTATGGCAGGATTAAGAATTACAACTTTTAGAGGCGTATCAAACTCATTGGCTGGAGCTGGCGCTGCAGAAATAGGCGTTGCAACGGGTTTTATGGTTGTTGGAAAACTATACGGAATACCTTATTTTTCTGACATAGCAGTTTATCTTCTCTTGCTTGGACCCATTGGAACATTAATCATGGCAAGATTCTTAAGAGGGGGGATAGCTGAATGAACATTTTCTCATATACAGAAATAATACTTCCTTACTTTTATTTGCTATCTGGTTTAGCATTGATAGCAGTGGGATTGGGTCTTTTTAGATTTGGACAAAGAAAGAATATAGTTTTTGCTAGACTTCAGATATTAGGCGTAATGGATGTTGTTTGCATGCTAGTTATCTTATTTTTAGGCAATCCAGTTGCTATTTTGGCAGCTTTGGCCCATTTCTTTATGATGCCGTTTGCTGTGCACTCAATTTCTTGGGCAGATATTAAGGAGGCAGAGTCCGATGTTTGATTACATTTTATTGTTTGTAGTTGCATTAGCCGCAATAATGGCTATAGTGCAAGAAAATCTTTACAAGAGTATAGTTATTCTTGGATTTGAAAGCTTTTCACTTGCTGCGATATATCATTTTTTACTTGCAACTGATGTCGCAGCAACACAAGCAATTCTTGGTTCCGCATTGATACCAGGATTATTCATAGTTGCACTATATAAAACAACAAAGGGGAGGGATGAATAATGGAACCATTTCAAACAGGTGCATTTCTTACGGCCGGTGTTCTTATAGTAACTGGATTTTGGGCAATTATAATGATGGATAATCTTCTAAAGAAAGTCATTGGTGCTAATCTTGTTGGTGACGGAGTTAATTTAGTACTAATAGGGATTGGTTATAGACCTGGCGGATTAGTTCCGGAAGTAACTCACCATTTCCATGCTAGTGCAGTGCCGTCTACTTTTTCACACTTCTTAGCTTTTAATGAATTTGCAGAATTAGCTTCATATCCTTTACCTTTTGCCTTAGTTTTGACAAACATTGTCATTGGTGCATCAACACTATCTGTCATGCTTGCATTATCAGTTGTTTTGTATCACAAATACCAAACACTTAGTGTGCAGAAAATTTTCGAAGCAATGGAGGAAGACTAAATGTTTAATAGTACTTTAATTCCATTAATGGTAGTATTTCCCTTGATTGCGGCAATACTAGTTAACTTTTTGCATAAAAAAGACAGATCAGTAAAAACAATAGCTATCATTTCTTCAATAGTAGCTGTTATAATCCCTCTTTTGACGCTATACGGAGTCCATCTATTTAGCGGGCATATACGTACAGAAAGTTTTCCTGAAATATCAAAATTACTGATACCTGATGTCTATATGGGCATAGTATATTCATATGGGCCATTACAGAAAATACTCCTTGCTTTATTGACGGTCATGACCGTATTTGTCATATTTCTGTCACTAAACAAAAAACTTATTTCAGGGGTTTATATTGCAATGATTTTCATAAGCTTGGCCTCAGTAAGTGCTATAATACTCGCAGATGACTTCTTTAACTTCTTCGTTTTTATAGAAGTCTTGACTGTAGCACAAGCAGCTCTCGTTATAGCAGTTAAAGAAACAAAATCACACAAAGCGGCATTTAAATACATGATATTTGGCAGTGTTTCGGGAGGGTCTATACTTCTCGGAATAGCTTTGTTATTGGGGGTATATGGATTATTAAATATGACTGACTTGTCAAATGCAATAAGGGCAGGAGGAGCACTTCAACCTGTGGCTCTTACAGCAATATCACTTATTACAATAGGATGGTTATATGAATCCGGACTATTTCCCTTCCATGTTGTTAAATCCAATATGTACGAAAATGCTATGCCAGAAGCAGCTGCACTATTACAATTACAGTCTAAATTGGTGCTTGTAGCAATGTCAATTGCATTGCTTAGAATTTTTTCAGGATATACACTATTAAAATCAGTTATGTTAGGATTTGCAATATTTACTGTAGTTGTGGGTTCAGTAATGGCACTACAACAGACTGATCTTAGGAAACTCCTTTCGTTTGTTGCGGTAGGACAAGCAGGCCTCGTTGCAATGGGTATTGGTTTAGGAACAAGCTTTAGTATTTCTGCAGGGATATTCCACGCAATTAATGATGTATTAAGTATGGCAATTCTATTTTTTGTCGCTGGATTTCTCTTTGAAGCTTACAAAACAACAAAAGTAGATAAGATAGGAGATGCACTTCAAAAAATGCCATTGATTGGATTAATAATGTTCTTAGCCACTTTAGCCATATCAGGTGTTCCACCATTTAACTCATATCAGAGCGAATTAAGAATTATTCAGTCTGCCGTTCAAGCTGGATACGCTGAATTAGGCGTTCTTGTAATTCTATTAAGTGTAGCAACTTTTGTAGCGATAATCAAGGCATTCTACTTGATATTCATGAGACCGGGATCCACTGCCGAGATAGATACAAAATTTAAAGGAACAATGTACAAGACCATCATTGTTATTTTGATAGTGATGTGTCTATTTATAGGCCTCTTTCCACATGTAATTTATGATCCAATATACAATGTAATTGTGGCTCTGGGGGTGTGATAAATGTTAGATAAAATCTACGAAATTTTCCACGATAGGATGATACACAAAGGAAAGGGTGTTGGCATTGGTAGCGGATTTACTTCAGAATTTCTAATGATTTCATTTTTCTTGATTGCAGGAATTCTAGTATTACGTACTACAAATTCCATAATTTTTGCATTAGGGTCCATACTAATTCTAGCAGCAATATTATTCACAGTTCCAACTGTGTTTAGGGTAGAAAAAGAAAACACTGATTCTATCAACTTAACAAGTTTTTATGTGGCCTTAAGTATAGTTATTATACTAATAGTCTTCTTTGCAGGATCAGGGGTGTTGATTTAAATGAAAACTAGTGAATTTGAACAAGGAAGAAATATTATTATGGGGGTTTCATTGTTTTTGTTTTCCTTCTTAGTATTAAGGACAATGTACATATTTGGTAACTCAATAATTCCTGGAATGAGTCACCTCTATAACCTTTACAGTGGTAACATTGCACCAAATATAATTACAGTAATCCTTTTTGATTTTAGAGGATATGATACATTGGGAGAAACATTCATCTTAATTACCGCTGTAATTACTACTACAATGGTATTTGGATGGGGGTCATTAAAAGGATACAAGAAAAAAGAGATTCCTCAAATGACAGAAAAATCTACAGTAATCCAAAAGTTAATATCTTTCCCAATGTCAATGCTATTAGTAGCTTTTGGAGTAACAGTCATCCTTGGAGGCCACATCACCCCTGGAGGAGGTTTCCCTGGCGGGTCAGTGATTGCCACAGGATATTTTTTGAGTGTTGTAATCTATGGCCTTAAGAAAACACCATTTAGATTTACACATAAGTTTCTTGTTAACCTTTCAACAATAGGGGCACTTATATTCCTTCTAACAGGTGTTGTTGGCTTAGTTTTCTCAGCATATTACCATGGAACAGGATACTATCTTTATAACACTGGTGTTGATCCTTACCAAATAATAAATGTTGGAGCATTTGGATGGGACAATATTTTAGATTATCCCGACCCAACGCATCCTGGTGTACTGCCATATCTTAACATAGGAGTTGGATTTAACGTCCTGGCAGGTTTATCTCTAATAGCTATGTTTCTTATGGAGGCGAAGAAAGATGAGTAGCGAAGCTATAACACTCGGACTTGCTAATCAGTGGGGGCCAATTCTATTTGGTATTATTTATGGTTTAATAATTGGATCTAAAATTGATTCGGAAGAGATCAATAGAGCAAAATATCCTATAGTTCTCATATCTGGACTTTTGATTGCCATGGCATTAGGTACATATCCGGAATACCAATGGACATTATTTGACCATGTAATAAGAATCTCTGAAGCTTTTATTTCAACGATAATTGGCCTATTTACAATGATGCTGATAAGGAGGCAATAAAATGTACATTACTACTGATAAATGTAATCTAAGCAAAGCATGTGTTGCTGTATGCCCAACTAAAAGTATCAGAATAATTAACAATAAAGCTTTCAGCTGTGTAACATGTGGCAAATGTATGGAAGTATGCCCTGTAGATGCCATATTTAAGAATAGATATGGAGGGTATATAGTTGACAAAGAGAAATGCATTGGATGTGCAATTTGTGAAAAGAACTGTCCTGTTAATGTTATAAAAATGGTCAAATATAAAGACAAAAAAGTTCCCGAAGGACTATGTGCAATGTGCAATGTTTGTAGAGATGCTTGTCCTAAAGGTGCCAGAGTCAATGTCGAAGGAAAGCTTAGGTTTAATCTTGAGACAATGACTATTGAAGAGGTGAAGAAATAATGCCAAAGCAAAAAGAGAGAGATGGCGGGCCCGTTCAGACAAAGGGTAAAGCAAAACTCTTGAGCATAGCTATAGACGAAAAGAGATGCGATAAATGTGGTAGATGTACTTACTATTGTCCAGCTAATGCTATTAAATATGAAGCAACACCCGGGGTTTGTACACACTGTGATGTATGTATGGACGTATGTCCAGTAGGTGCAATTAAAAATTCCTTCATAGATTACGGCAAATGTGTTTCTTGTTATACCTGTGTTAGAGAATGTATCAATAATGCCATTATTATCGAAAACCATAGGCCTAAAATAATTAAAGGCGACTCAAAGAGAAAGCTCTATTATTGTAATCAATGTGGATTATGTGTAGAAGCATGTCCTACTGACGCTTTGAAATGGGAAGATGGAAGAATAAGATTTGATTCTATAAAGTGTATTAATTGTGACTTATGTGTTAAAGCTTGTCCAACAAAAATTAAGAGAAGTGAAAGAGAAAAGATGTTTACTGGCCACTGCATTGTATGTGGTATATGTACAACAGCTTGCAAGAAAGATGCTATTACACTAAATCATAGAGAATGGCAAGGAGAACACGAAGGTTGCATACAATGTGGCATTTGTAAAGAAGTATGTCCAACTAAATGCATTGAAGTCGACTTAAATGGATTTAAAGTGAATCTTGAAAAATGTGTAATGTGTGAAACATGTGGTGCATATTGTCCTGTTAAATGTCTTCCAAGAAAAACAAGAGACCATAAAGAAATTAAAGGTGGAACTTTAACTTACAATGATGATTTATGTATAATGTGTGAACAATGCGTTAAGATTTGCCCAACTAATGCGATATCCGTCAAATCAAATAAACTAGTCTTTGATATGAATAAATGTATTAGATGTGGCGCTTGTGACAACATTTGTCCCGCTTATGCAATCAATGTACAGACAGACTTTGAGGACAGAACTATTAACGGGAGGTCTAAATAATGAAAAGCATTTTTTTGATATTCATTAAGGGTATGTATGTAAATATCCTTAGAATACTCTTTGCAGCTGATAGAGTAACAAGTAAAGAAATTAAAAATTCAATAATTCAAGGCAAAGTGAATTATCCAAAAGCCGTTAATGATGAATCATGTATAGGGTGTGGAGGATGTGCAAACATTTGTCCAGTTGATGCAATTGAAATGATTCCTTTAGAGAAACCAATTGAAATTGTTAAAGGATATGTAAAAACACAAACTCCAAAATATGATCCTTTAAAATGCCTTTATTGTTTTTGGTGCCATGACAACTGCCCTATTTACGCATTCTATGGAAAGCCAGGAGCAATACATCCAAGGGAAGTTGGAGAGTTTAAAGCTGATCCTTCCAAACTACTTAAAGAGCCTATAAAACTCAATGAAACTAAAATTAAGGAAATCATGGAAATAATGGCTAAGGATTCCTCAAAATTTTTCGAAGAGGTGTAAAAAATGTTTAAGAAAATTTCAAGAAAAAATGCAATTCATGTCATGTTGTTTTACACAGGTGGATGCAATGGATGTGATATTGAAGTCGCAAACGCTGCATGGTCACCAAGATATGATCTTGAACAATATAAAGTTATTCTAACTTGGAATCCAAGAGAAGCTGATGTATTAGCTGTAACTGGTCCAGTTTTAAGAAGAACAATAGAACCTTTAAAAAAGATTTATGAGGCAATACCCGAACCAAAAATTGTTGCTGCAGTCGGCTCCTGTGGAGTACGATGTGGCATATTCAAAGATTTTGGAGGAGAACTTGGGGATAGTGATGAGGTACTTTGTAGGGTCGACGAAGTAATCCCTGTTGATGCCTATATACCAGGTTGCCCAGCTAGACCCGAAGATATTATTGCAGGTATTGCGGCAGGCATACCTTTACTATTGGAGAGGTGATAAGGGTGGGAGAAAAAGAAAGAAAAGAAAGCGCAGAGGTAGAAGTTCCTGTAGGGCTTTTACACCCGGCAATGCTCGAACCATATCGTGCAAGATTTTTTGTAAATGATGAATTAATTGTAGATTGTGAACTTACTCTCGATCCCTACCACAAAGGCATAGAAAGAATTATGGAGGGAATGCCTGTTGAAAAAGGGCTTATTATCACTGAAAGAATTTGCGGCATATGTTCCCATATACACCTTTGGAACGGCACTAGAGCAGTTGAAAGAGGACTTAGAATTAAAGTTCCAGAACGGGCAGACTATATAAGGGTAATAATGGCTGAACTTGAAAGGCTTCATAGTCACTTAATTTATTTGGCACATGCAATGGAGGTATTAGGTCATGAAACAATGTGCATGAGAGCCTTTACTTTAAGAGAAGATGTAATGGATCTTTTATACATCATATCCGGAAATAGGGTCCATTATGCTGTTCCAATTATAGGGGGAATCAGACCAAGATGTGACATTGATGAATTTAGAATGTCTGAACTACATAATAGATTGTCCAAATTAGATATAAAAATAGGAGATTATGCAAATAGAGTGATTAATGATTCTTTGATTATGTCAAGAGTAAAAGGCACAGGTGTTCTTACCAAGGAAGAAGCTATTAAATATGCTACACCTGGCCCAACAGGAAGAGCAAGCGGCATTAATATTGATCTTAGAAAAAAAATGAAAGAATACAAAACCTTTGACTTCAATGTCATTGTGCTTGATGATGGAGATAATAAAGACAGAGTAGTTGCAAGAGCTCTTGAATCAATAGAATCAGTTAAAATTATTAAACAAGCTTTAGAGTCTTTACCTTCAGGCCCAATATCTGATAGAAGTTTCCAACTTAAAGAAATGAAGTTTTCTACTTCTTACATTGAGGCTCCAAGAGGAGAAATTTACGACTCTTTGGCTCTAGATGAAACTGGCAGAATAAGGAACTACCAAAACAGAACTCCTACTCTGACCGCCATGGCTTCAATGGAAATTGCTTGCATAGGGGATCAATTAACTGACGGTATGCTTACAATGGCAAGTTGTGACCCTTGTTTGGCATGTACTAACAGAGCCATAGTAGTTGAAAATGGAAAGGAGAGAATATTTACAGAAGAAGAGGTAAAGAGTTTAATTAGGAGGGGACTATGATGATTGAATTTATACTTGCAACATTACTTATCCCATTTGCAGCTTTGATTACTGGATTTATCATACCTGGGCTAGAAAGGAAAGTTCAGGCTAGAATACAGCAAAGGATAGGCCCACCCATATTAACACCAGGATTTTGGGCAGTTCTTAAGTTTATTTACAAAGAAAAAATTCAGCCAAACTCTCCAATGCCACGCTTATTTCACAGTTTGCCTATAATTGGGGTATTTGTTATGTTCTTTGCAGTTTTGTTTACAACCCCTGAATGGTGGGTAGTAAATACACTAGGAACTGTTGTCGCAGTTGTTGGTTTACTAAAAGTAATAGAATTCTTGTTTATGGCCATGGGTAGCTTTTCTAGGTCTATCTTGTCAGTTTCAATGCCATATGCAGATCAGGTAAAAGGAGCAGTAATGAAAGGGGAATACCGCAGATTCTTTGAACAACAGAGTGTATTAAGAGCATTTAAGATGATTACAATCGGGTCGTTTCCTATGTACGTTGCAATGTTTGTACCAGTAATACTTGCTAAATCTATTAATTTCTCAGATATAGTGGCCTACCAAGGATTTGATAGTACACTAATCTTCCCAGGAGGAGTTATTGATCTGCTATATCTTGAAAAGATTTTTGCCTTGAAACCAATATTATTTACCCTTCCAGGATTATTGGCAGCATTTGTTTATTTCATAGGTTACCTAATGATGCTAAACGAATACCCTTTTAGTATTGAAAAAGCTAAGTCGGATGTAATTGAAGGGCCTTCTTTAGAATACGCATCATGGGCAAGAGGTGGATATTACTTAATGAGAGAAGCAATTCTATTCGTATTATCAAGTATTTTCATAACAATATTTATTGGGCTCCCACCAACACTAAATTTACCACTACTTATTGTACATTGTGTTTTATGCTTGATAATGCCGATATTATTCTCTGTAGTATCTGCGTTCTCACCTATATTTACCTTCAAGCAAGTATATCCAGTTTCAATGGGCTTCACTGCCATTGGATTTCTTGCAATGGTAGTGTCACTTATAATGGTGATTTAAATGGCTAAGTTCATACTTTTCCCTAAAGATGTCCAGAACATGGGCGGATATATTGTAGAGAATGTTGCAAAGCTTGGGTACAGGGATTTAATTGTTGGAAATCCAACCGATGAACCAATTAAAATAGATATTCCAGTGTATAATGAAGACGTAGTCAAAAGCTACGAGCAGCTTGGAGTTGTCGTATATCGAATGAAGAGCGATGAATCGTTGATTTCAGCCCTTGAGAAAGTCAAAGCCATTGTAAAAACAGATAAATTAAAAGACCTAAGCTATGATATACCAAAAAAGAAAAAAGCAACTAAAAAATAAATATATTTTATTTTATTTAATATTTCTTAAATTCTCATTTAACTTTTCTATCTTCTTTTTGATTCGTTCAAGTAATCGATTTGCTATATCAATCATTACTACCAAATAGTCTTCACTAGGATAGACTACACCGTTTTTCACAAGAGGTATATCCATTTTTTCCGTTGATCGTATCTCGACAATTATTTTGTCACTTAATGAAAATATTGAAGAGTATTTAAATCCTGACTCTTTTGAAATATTAATTAGTTTTTTAGCAGACTCTAGATCTTTACATACTACGTGAATAATGGAAGAATTTACTATCAGAAAAATCATTTTTGCGCCAGTATACTCCTTAATAATTTTCCAAATATCTTTATAATCGACTTTCTCATGACTTTTGAAAATAAAGTTAGAGCTCTTTTTTCCTCCTATCTCTTCAAGTTCAATAAGAATTATTCTTCCCGCACAACTTGAAGTTGTATAATAGTCTTCTTTAGAATTTAGAATATTTAATGTGTCAATTATCCTAAGATCAACTTCTCCATCTTGAATCATTTTTCTTAAATCTCTAAGATATCTTGATTTGTCTTTCATACTACCTATGCATTATCTCTTCTATACTATTTTTTAATGTTTTAGTAGCAATCATAGCTATTGTTCCACCAACTATAACTTGCAATACATTGAATGGAATCTCTATAAGGGCAATTGGGGAGGGTATTAAAAACACTAATATTTCTACAATATAGTACCCAATGATCATTACACTTCCACCAATTAGTATCCCTAAAAGTTTATTCATATTTTTTGGATTAGTTGAAGCTATTTTGCCTACGATAAATCCTTCAATACCTTTTATTAATAATGTAAAGGGTGCAAAGGCTGCGTATGGGGATGTAATATCCGCTAGAGCTGGCCCTATAGCGCCAACAAGCCCCCCCACGAAAGGTCCAAAAAATATAGCTGCAATATATATTATAGCCTCCCCAAAATTTAGATACCCCCCTGTTTGAAGAATTGGGATCTGTATGAATCTAGTTGCAACAAATGCAAGTGCAGAAAATACTGCAACTATTCCAATATTTTTAGGATCTTTTATCTTTGCCAAAATTACCACCTCTAAAAAGATAATCTAATAATGATTCAAGCATTCCCGAAAGAGTATGATTATCAGCCTCAATTAAAGGATTAATTCCATTTTTTCTTAATTCATTACTTGTTTCAGGACCTATTGATACAACTATTTCCGCGTTAATTCCCATTTTTTTAAATGCCTTTGCATTTGAAGAGCTCGTAATAAACGCAACGTCAAACTCTGTTTTCTCTGGAACTTCGTCCTTCAGTTTCAATTTATATGTATTCACTCTTGTGACCTCATGAAATTCACTTAATTTCTCCTCTAAATACCCAAGAGCTTCCTGAGACCTTAGAGTCAAAATTTTTTTTCTATCTTTGAATTCAGATATCATAAATTTTGTAAGCTCTTTTGAATTATATTTTTCAGGTATTCTAGGGTATATGCCCTTTTCAATTAACTTTTCTTCAGTTTTTGGACCGATGGTGTAATACTCTTTATCTTTAGGCAAGCTGATGCTTTCAAGTCTATCAACACCTGTTGCACTTGTAAGCACTATAACGTCATAGTCAGACAAATTAGGAACTTTAAAATCAATATTGACTATTTCAATAAGTGAGTATGCATATACATTGGCCCCATTTTTTTTCATAATCTCTAGTTCGTTTCCACTCTCTCTTGAAACAAATATATCTTTATTTTTAATTAAAGATAACTTTTTCTGAAAAAAATCGAGCTTATCCCTCAACAAAACATTTTTTCCTACAAATATCACAGAAGGAGGCTCGGCTGGAGTTGTTCCTAGACTTCCTAAATCACAAATTGTTGTCTCTTGTAGTAACGTTGTTCCGTTTTTAATTATGGCAACAGGTGTTTTTGGATCAAATCCAGCATTAATCAAATTTTTAGCTATTAGATCCCTATTTTTTACACCCATTACAATAACTAATGTGTCAGGAAGTCTTTCCCAGTTGATACTAAATGATTTATTTTCTGCCTCATGACCTGTTAAAAAGGCAAAGGATGAGTTTGATTCTCTGTACGAAAGAGGAATACCCGCATACATAGGACAGGACACTGTAGATGAAATGCCGGGAATGATCTCAAATGGTATGTTTCTTTCGTAGAGGTACATTGCTTCTTCTGCACCTCTTCCAAAAATATAGGGATCCCCGCCTTTTAGTCTAACAACGACATCATACATTTTTCCATATTTGTATAGCTCTTCATTTATCTCATCTTGTAATTGACTTGAACCTTCTGACTTCTTTCCAACATATACTTTAATACAATCTTTTTTGGAATGCGAAAGTAGATCTATACTTATAAGTTTGTCATATAATATAACATCTGCTTTTCTGATTAGCTCATTGGCCTTAATAGTAATTAATTTAGGATCACCTGGGCCTGCCCCTACTATATATACAACCAAAAGATCACGTTCCAATATTCATTCTTTTAGCAAGCTCTTTAGCTAATTTTATATACTCTTCTTTTTTCCCTTTTATTTCGCCTCTGATAGATTTTGTACCCTCTAAATTACCCACAAATGCTTTGAGTTCTATCTCATCTCCAATAATAAATGAAAGGGCACCTACGGGTAGATTACACCCTCCCCCTACATCAATCATAAATTGTCTTTCCATCGTTGTCTCAACTCTAGTTTTCTCGTCATCAATACTCTTTAATATTTCTTTTAAGTTAGAATCTTCCTTTCTACACACTACAGCCAAAGCACCCTGGCCTGGAGACGGGATAATTATGTCTTGGCTTATCCTAGAAAAATTATAACCTTCAATTTGATTTATTTCTCCATATACCCTTCTAAATCCTGCTTCTGCAATTATTATTGCATCATACTGGCCTTCTTTTAGTTTTCGTATCCTTGTATCCAAATTTCCCCTTATGTCTTTAAGATTAAGGTCTGGTCTAACTCTAAATATTTCTGATTTTCTTCTAAGAGAGGATGTACCGACTGAGGCTCCTTCAGGGAGATCTTCTATTGATTTTTCAAAGCTGACAATAGCATCATAGGGTGGCATTCTTTTTGTTATTGCGCAGATTTCAAGCTCTGGTAGGATTTCTGTAGGGTAATCTTTTAAGGAATGGATAGCAAAATCAATTTGATTATTGATAAGTGCATCATCTATCTCTTTTATAAATAAGCCTTTATCCCCTATCTTATGCAAGGGAAGATCAATAATTTGGTCACCTTTAGTTTTTATTATTTTTTTTTCTACTTCTATTTTATTTTTTTTACGTAAAGTATTAATGGCTTCATCAGTTTGAGTTACAGCCAATCTTGATCCTCTTGTTCCGCAAATAAGCTTCATTTTAATCTCATCTTTTAATCGAATTTAACGCAGAGGTCATAATATCTAAAGTTTTATCTATCACTTGCTCATCATGATTTATAGATAAAAAGTTACATTCAAATTGTGAAGGAGGTAAAAAAACACCTCTTTTCATTAACTCCTTATGAAACCTTTTAAACATTTCAGTGTTTGATTTTTTAGCATCATCATAATTTTTAACTTCATCTACTCCAAAGTATAAGCAAAACATTCCAGGGGCACCATATAGTGCGATTTTCAATTTTGAAGTCATATCATAAATACCGTCCATAATCTTTTCAGTCATTTTTTTTATTCCCGAGTACGTATCCTTTCTTTCAAGAATATCTAAGGTTTTTAATCCTGCAGCTATGGAAACGGGATTTCCATTAAATGTGCCCGCATTATATACTTGTCCTTCAGGGGATATTTCATTCATTATTTTTCGTTTTCCTCCAAATGCAGCCAATGGGAATCCTCCACCTATTATTTTTCCCATTGTAATAATATCCCCATTTACCTTGAAATATTCTTGTGCCCCCCCAAGGCTTACTCTAAATCCAGTGATAACTTCGTCCATAATCAATAATGTTTCGTTTTGTTTTGCAATTCTTTTTACTTCTTTTAGATAACCTTTTTCTGGCAGGATACAACCAATATTTGCCATTATTGGCTCTATTATAATTCCCGCCACATCCCTCTTTTCAATTACAGAAGATAATGCTTCTATGTCATTAAAATTTATAGAAACAGTGTTTTTTATAGATACCTCTGGAATACCTTTTGAACCAGGAATTGTAGTAGTTACTACACCAGATCCAGCTTTTACTAATACTGTATCATGAGCCCCATGAAATCCTCCATCAAATTTTACTATCTTTTGCCTTCCAGTTATCCCTCTCGCAAGTCTTACAGCGCTCATAGTAGCTTCGGTACCAGTACTAACACATCTTATTTTTTCTACATTAGGTATAACTTGGGATAATCTTTTTGCAAAGATAATTTCATTTTCAGTAGGGGTACCAAATAAAGTTCCTTTTTCAAGTTGATGTTTCACAGAATCAATAATTTCTGGGTTTTTGTGCCCCAACATCATCGGACCATAGCATAAGCAGTAATCGATGTAACTTTTTCCTTCAACGTCTAATAGCATTGCCCCTTTGGCCCTTTCTGTAAAAAAAGGGTAGGGTTTTATGGCCCTAACAGGACTATTAACTCCGCCACAAAGATATTTTTTAGATTCTTCAAAGAGCTCTTTATTCGTTCTCATGACTACTCCTTAAAATAGAAACTTATAACCATTTCGAATCTTCATCAATTCTTTTTAGAAGAAGTATGGCATCTTCTTTCTTGACATCAACTTTATTGTTTTTAACAAACTCTGCTAAATTAGAAAGAGACTTATTTAGTATGTTTTCTGAATTTTGAATGATTTTTTCCCATCTTCTTTCTGGGAAATACAAATTTTTAGCTGATTTAAAGACTACTTCAGATTCTTCTTTATTAAGTATATTATTTTCGAATGCCTTTTTTATTGTTTCTCGGATATTAATAAGTGGCTCTGATATTGGGGTATACGCCTCACTCTCAAATGATAATGCAACTTCATCATCAGAATTTAAAGTTCCATCTCGGTACCAATGATATATTTTTCCAATTCCAATCATTCCATATCTATCGAGCTCTGATGCCCTCAATGCACCCATACTTGAAGCTCCATATATCTTAACTTTAGTTTTTAGAGCTTCCATTATTTCTCTTGGTGAAACTGCACTTTCCCTAAAGAATAAACCATCAATAATACCAAGAATATTAAAGCCTTCATTGATTGCATTTGGGATATCATCTCTTTTAATTGGAGGGGCATATATAACTTCTCTATTAGTATTTGAATATAATATTTTTTTAGCTTCTTTTAGTGGTAGGCTTGGGCCCAAATAAATAATAATTTTTATCAACTTCTTTCATCCTGCCTCTTGATCCAATTCTTGAATTGTCAATACCGTACTGTTCTAGTTGTGGGATAAGAACTCTCACTACTGGAATCCCAAGTTCACTTCTTGTAAGGTCAACAACTATTGCTCTATTAATTCCATTTTTAATCAATATATTTAAGGTAGTGTTTATGTCGTCTAATATATCATCCGATGCTTTAACTGTAAACTCTGAGGTTTTTGTTTTTACCCCAAATTCATTGAGGTAATACCAGTTTAATCTTCTTATTCTATCGTAGCCCATTCTCCTTTTCATTTCAGCCTTCTGTGTATCTTCTCTAGCACCATGAATTTGAGTTAATCTTGACTGTGCAGCTTCAGTTATTGCACGATATAGAGCTACTTTAGGATCAATATGTGTTCCCATCCCCATCACCATGAGGGTGGGGTCTTTTAACCTTAAATCATCAATTACAGCAAGAATTGTTGGAAGTTTTATATCCGAAGTGATATCCTTAAAGACGATTTCTATTTCACTTTCCTTAAATCTATTAAGAAAATCTTCAAGTAATGGATCTTCTATTTCTATTACAAGGTCTTTTGGAAAAGTTCTTTTCATCTCAACAAGAGACCATGCGTCTCTTTCTACGACTTCACATAATCCATGAAATATCGCTTCTTCTAAAGTATTACCAGAAGCTAATCCATTTGTATTTGTTCTAAAGAGAGGATAATCTCTTTTTAATGGATATGGATGGAATACAGAATTTGCAGGGACATAGATCTCCTCTTTTCTAATAAGATCATACCCTTTAACCCAACCTATTCTGATATATTCATTATACATCTCTTGAGCAGGCAGTGCTAGCTCATAAGGGGACAGATAATTTACTTTTCCGTCTAATTCAGCCTGTGAGGAGTCTATAATCAATGATTCATTAACTTCTGAAGAATATCTTTCGATGCCTTCCATTATTGCTGAAACTTCTGCTTCAATCTTGGATACACCTTTACCATTGTAAACTGATACCGAACCTTGGGTAGCGTTGGGCCTTACAGCTGAAAAAACGGGAATTCCAAGTCTATCTAAATCTGTTATATCTGCAATTCTTGTGATACCGCATATCTCAAGTTTTTCTTTAACTATATTTAACGTGTCTTCTGGGGGGATAGCTCTATGGGTATCCTTCATATATAGCTTCTTACAACTTTTGAGTTCCATTTTATCTCCTGAATATTGCATTGTCCATAAAGGTATCTACAATATAGTCAAAAGGAATATCCTCGTTCCATTTTGACTTTTCAAAAATACTCATAAAACAAACACCAATTACCTTTTTGTTATCATTTCCTATTTTTTTCAAAAACATTTTCATTGAAGGGATATCGGGGCCACCAGGCATAGCAAGTCCGCCCATTAATATTACTACATCAGGATTGTAAGGATCTCCTCCCTTGGCAAAATTGCAATCAACATCGGATAAGCTTACTTGATAAGGTTCTTCAAGTTTAATTGCAGGAATATAAATAATTTCTTTGTTCATAGATCTGATAACATAAGTTAAAAGTTCTACAAAAGGCGTACAAGTATATTTATTTCCGGCAAATACTATTTTTTTAATTTCTTTTTCTTTGTCGATATCTTCTATAATCTGTTTAAAACTTCTTAAGAGGCCTGTTATGCCTTTAGATTCGATATCAATCTTTTTCAAAATAATCTACCTCTTCTTCAAAGTAATTGAAAAGTATCTCTTCAATATTTTCTTTTAGTAAATCAATATTTTCTCCTTCTTCTGCAGATATTTTTATGCCTTCAATGTCCTCTTTGAATCCCCATTCTTTTAAATCTGATTTATTTAATATTTTAATAAAAGGAATGCCAATAAACTGCTCAGATATTTCATTGTATAGGCTCATTTGTTTTTGCATACTATAACCACATGATTCCGTTGGATCAAAAACAAATAATATTAATTTTGCAAGATATTTTAATGCAGATATAGCTTGTAGTTCAATATGATTTCTATAACTAAGTTCTCTATCTAATAATCCTGGTGTATCTACAACCTGTATTGTTTTATTATTATATTTAAAAGATGAAATATTTATGCCTTTTGTTGTGAAAGGATATGAGTTAATTTCAGGTTCTGAGTTTGTCAAGGCCTTTAAGAGTGAAGATTTGCCTACATTTGGAAATCCTGCAATGACTACTGTATACAGATCAGGATTGATGGAGGGAAGATTTTTTAGTTTATCTCTTGCATCATTTAAATATTTTAGATTCTTTTCTATTTGCTTTAATATTGAGATGTATCGTCCATAGCATTCTTTTCTTAGGTATGATGCGTCCTGTGGTGATTTTGTTCGCCTTATATTTTTAATATACTCTATTTTAATCGAATTAATTGTGTTAATTGCAAATGAAACAGCACCTAGATTGTGTCTTAATTTATCAATGCCAACAATAATGTCTATTAATTCCCTAGTGAAAGGAGGTAATCTATCAAATGATGGATACCTATCTACAACTTTGAAAAGTGACTCTGTTAAATTCTCCCCTGCAACGGTGACCCTAATAGATTCTTTTTCTTTGACTATTTCATTTATGTTTTTCTTACTAGAGAGGGCTTTTTTTCTAGCATTTTTAAATGCTTTATCCACTATTTCATCTATTTCTATACGGGGAATTTGTTTAAACATATATAAAATCCTTTGATACCTATAATTAGGTTTCTTTTGTAGAATCTATCGGGTATACCTTTAAAAATCTCCTCTTAAGCTCACTTGAACTATAAGGCAGCCTATTATTAAGCCTCATTATCTTTGTACCAAGTCCACTTTTGTTAATTCGCTCTTCTATCCATGAAGAATACTGGTCTGGTCCAAGAAAGATTATATCTGGTTTTTCAAGTAAAACAGGTGTAAAAAAATCTTTTTGGTCACCAAGTATTACTTTTTTAATCATTTTAAGATTCTCTAAAATCAATTTGCGCTCATTCTCATTAAATATTGGAGCGCGTCCCTTAAATTTTTTTATTGTTTCATCTCTTGCAACAACAACGGTGACTTCTCCTAACTTTGATGCTTCTGTTAGAAAATAAATATGTCCTGGATGAATAACATCAAAATTGCCAGCTATAAGAACCTTCAAAGGAACACCCTTTATTTAATTAAAAAGGTTATTTTATAAATATTGTGGAAAAGGTTTCTATAATGCTCATTGCAGTTAAGAACAAAAAGAAAAAAGATGAAGTCGAAATTTTAGAAGTTACTAATGAGAAAATCATAACTAAATATACTCTTATTCTTCTTCAAGATGGTGAACGATTCGTTCCAAAAAAATTCAGAAAGATTGAAAATGACAAAGAAACAATATTGATGCCCAAGGAATCACTTAAACTACTAAGAAGCGGTAAAATATTTATCTCCAAAGACCATTTTACTGACGAAACTCTTACCCTATTTATTAATATGATTAACTCGTATGGTGCAAAATTTGACTTTATTTCCTTATGTAGATTTTGCTTAATAGAAAATAGAATTAATACAAAAGGTACACCTTATACTTATCGTTCTGAACCAATATGTGAACTATGTGCAAAATCTGAAATTACCAAAGATTTGAACTACAAAGGAATAAAAGATAAAAAATTAGCTGAAAAACTACTCAAAAAATATTCTGATGTCGATAGAGTATTGATGATTTTTGATCCAAAGTTTGACCCAACAAAAGACTCTTCTATAACATTGTATGATCGGATTGATGCTTCCCCTTTAGATAGTAAAATATATAAGATTTTAGATCTTGATATTCCTATTGAATTCAAAGATAGTCTTGCTTCTAGAGGCATTAATGAACTTACTCCTGTTCAGTCTATTGCAATAGATAAAGGCCTATTTAAAGGTAACAATTTCCTTATTATGAGTGAAACTGCTTCTGGCAAAACTTTGATAGGAGAGCTATCTTTTTTTTCAAGATATAAAAAAGGGGATAGATTACTATATTTATCCCCACTAGTTTCACTTTCATTACAAAAATATGAGGATTTCAAGGAGAACTATCCTAAAAATACCGTTTCATTGAGGGTAGGTGTATCTAGAATAACTGAAAATCCTAAAGATATCAATAGATCTCTAGATTCAGATATACTAATTGGTACATATGAGGGGATAGATCAGATATTTAGATCAGGTCTTACAATAAAAAATATTTCTACCATAGTAATAGATGAGATTCACATGCTTCAAGATAAAGAAAGAGGGCCCTTACTCGATAGCTTAATATCAAGATTATATGTTTTGTATCCTACAGCACAATTTATAGGACTATCTGCTACGGTAGGTAATCCAGATGAACTTTCTGAATTACTCAACATGGATCTGGTAATATATAATAAGCGACCTGTTCCTCTTGAAAGACACGTTATTTTCTGTTCTGGGCACGGGGGAAAACTTCATACAATCTCTAGAATAATAAAAAAGGAAAACTCTGAAACCTCCTCAAAAGGTCACAGAGGACAAGTTATTGTTTTTTCTAATTCAAGAAAGAATTGTCATTCTTTAGCTGAACACTTTAAAACTAGGGGGATAAATGCCGTAGCATACCACTCAGGACTCCCTTTTAAGGATAGGCGGGATATTGAGAATAAATTTTGGAAGGGTAAGATTGATGCAGTAATTACTACTGCAGCTTTAGCTGCGGGGGTGGATTTTCCTGCTTCGGCAGTTGTTTTTGAAACATTTTCTATGGGAATAGAGCCTCTCAAAATATTTGAATTCCAACAGATGATAGGTAGGGCGGGAAGGCCTTCTTTTCATGATAAAGGTAAAGCATATCTTTTAATAGATCCACAGGAAAAATATGGTGATGTTTCAGAAGAGGAGCATTGTTTTTATCTCCTTGACAATAAATCTGAAAAAGTAGATATCCAATACGATACTGATATTTCTCTAGAAAGAACATTGGCAGTTGTTTCTACATTTTCTGACACGTCTAGCTGTAAAATTAAAAAAACGTTTGAGATGGGATTCGCCCCACCTTTCGACTATAGCTTCTTTGAAACTTTAAGGAAGGAAGGTCTTATCGGAATTAAGGCAGATGAAGTAAGCATTACTAAATTCGGGAGAATTGTTTCGTCGAACTTCCTTAAAGTTTTTCATGCAGTTTATATAAAAAAATTTAATGAGGAAGATGTTAGGGAAATTATTTTTCAAATTTTGCCTTTTCCAAATATTTATCTCACTAATAAACTTCAAGCCACTTTAAAAATCGATTCATCTTCTCTTTTTTCTGGAACTACTTTAGAGAAAATATATTTTCAAAATAGAAAAGAACAACTATCTAGACACGGGGAAGAAGTTTTAATTAATCTCTTAACAGAATTTTTCGCATGTGATTGCAAAAATGCACCATATTGCAATTGCCCAAAAATTGAGATTGGAAAAAGATTACTTGACTTAAGAAAAGCGAGATTATCTCCCAATAGAATGAGTGAAGAATTTAGAAAAGAATATGGATTAAAAATATTTCCTGCTGATTTAATAAATTGGTTAGATTCTGGAATAAGAATTCTTGAAACGTCTGAGAAAATATTTTTACATTTTGGCAGAGAAAAACAAAGGAAAATGGCATTAAAAGAAATAGAGGGCATAGTTGGAAATTAAAACTCTTTCTCATTTATAATAAATCTTATTAATAATGTAAATTGAACTATATATCTACTTATAACATAATTCCGATTGATATGAATTATTAATGATTCAATGAAAGATTGCTTTAGTGTGTGGTGTTATTTTAGATTGTGGTGATGGCATTTTTTAGCATCAAACTTATTATTTTGATAGGATATCAATACTTTAAATATAGAACAAAATTCAAAAAACTATTAATTAGTTAGAAAACCTTATAAATATCTATCCTGTTTTCAATACAGGGGATTCAATGAGGGAGAATTTATTCAAACTTATTTATGTTCTTTTGGAGAACTCTCTCAATAAATTTTATTGCTATTATTATGGCTATTGAATTCCCTCGTGAAAATTTATCCCTTATTCAGGGAATTTTAACGGGGTGTTTTTTTGGAGTTCAAATCCAGAGAAGAGTTAATAGAATACCAGAATAGAAAACTAAGATCTTGCGTAGAGTACGCTTCAAAAAACTCTCGATTTTTTAAAGATACATTAAAAAGATGCAATTTGAACGCCAATGACATAAAAAACATTGATGATCTACAGAGACTTCCATTTACTACAAAAAATGATCTTAGAGATAACTATCCTTTTGGACTGATGGCAGTACCAATAGATGAAGTAGTAAGATTTCATGCTTCCTCTGGAACTACGGGAAAATCTACAGTTGTTTACTACACAAAAAATGATTTAGATACATGGTCCAATTTAATGGCGAGAGTTTTGGCTACTACTGGCCTAACGAAAAAAGATTCCATGCAAATTATATATAACTATGGATTTTTTACAGGAGGATTCGGTTTCCATTATGGTGCTGAAAGACTTGGGATTGCAGTAATCCCAACAGGATCAGGTAATACCAAAAAACAGATAGAAATAATGCGTGATTTTGGTACAACATCCTTTACAAGCACTCCCTCTTATGCGATATACTTGGGGGAGGCACTTGAAGAAATGAAAATAGATCCTAAGAAAGATCTTAAATTAAAGATTGGTGTCTTTGGCGCAGAACCATGGGGAAAAGGTATGAGACAAAGAATTGAAGAATTATTCAACATCAATGCCTACGATAACTATGGAATTTCTGAACTTTGTGGACCTGGAGTTGCCGTGGAGTGTGTAGAAAAGGATGGGCTCCATGTTTGGGAGGACCATTTCATAATGGAAGTTATTGATCCTAAAACAGGAGAAACACTTGGAGAAGGAGAAAGAGGAGAATTAGTATTTACTCCAATATGGAAAGAAGCAATGCCTCTCTTTAGATACCGAACTAAAGATATATCGCAAATATATGAGGACAAATGTAACTGCGGACTTCCTTTTAGAAAAATCGAAAGACTTCATGGAAGAAGCGATGACATGCTTATCATAAGAGGCGTCAACATTTTTCCAAGCCAGATTGAGGAGGTTATTTTGAAAAATTCGGCTTTTAAAGGACATTATGCCATAATTGTTGAAAGAAAAGGACCGCTTGATCACTTAACAGTTGAGATAGAGGTCACAAATGATCTTTTCACAGGGAACTTGAAAGATTTGATTCAACTTAAAGATAAAGTTGAAGATGATCTAAAAAGCGTTCTTCTAGTGAAAGCAGATGTTAAACTCGTTGAAGAAGGCGCTATACCAAGATCTCAAGGTAAGGCACAGCGAGTTATTGATAAAAGAAATTTAGAAGAATAGGAGGAATTAAATGATATACGGTCTACCAGATACAACATTTTTTGTTGTGTTATTAGTACCAATTGTAATAGCCCTTTTGCTTTTGTTTTGGGGATTTAAATACAAACCGGTGGAGGAAAATTAATGGCATCAATAATGACAACATCTATAATAGTTCTCTACTTTTTGATAACATTGCTTGTAGGTGCATGGGCGTCTAAAAAAGTAAAAAGTAGTGAGGATTATATTGTTGCAGGAAGAAGTTTGGGATTTTGGTTCTTTGTTTTACTTGTAGTATCTTCCGCAACTAGTGGAATGAGTATTTTAGGAGTTGCAGGCCTTGGATATACAGCTGGATGGCCCAGTATATGGGAACAGATATTTGTTCCATTAACTACTGCAGTATGTATATTGTTCTACGGTACAAAACTTCACAAAATATCTGAGAAGATGGGGTACATGACTGTTCAAGACTATTTTGCGGATAGATTTTACAGTCCAAAACTAATGAGAGTACTTTCAGGACTTGCAGTAATCGTTACAAGTACCATTTACCTAGTTGGCCAGTATACAGCGATTAGCATTGTTTTAATTTGGCTATTTGGAATTACTCACACACAAGCACTTATAATTGCTGCCGCAATAGTTCTCTTCTATGTGGTTTTAGGAGGATTATATGCAGTTGCTTGGGTAAACTTAATCCAGGGAATATTCATAGTTGGTGGTGTTCTTATTGTGTCACCATTTATACTAAAAGCAGCAGGAGGTTTCACTCACATCAATACCGTTATAGCTTCTATAGATCCAAATTTTGTAAATCTTGCGTACCCACAGATGCATCCCCCCTATGCAGGCTATGCATTCCTGACACCGTTATACCTAGTGTCTTTCTTCTTTTTACTTGCAATGGGACTTGGTTCAGGGCCACACATTATTAATAACGTACTAGCAGTAAAAAAGGATAAATACTTTAAATTTGCGCCATTCGCTTCATTTGCAATATACGTTGTTATAATGTATTTGCTAAAAATAGTAGGATTTGGAACAAGGGCAATGGTTGCAGATGGACTATTAAAAGTTCCATACCCTGATTATGCCTATATATCTGCAGTTAACTATGCTTTACCAACACTAATTTGGCCTCTGTTTGCCGTGATCGTTTTATCAGCAGTAATGTCTACAACAGACAGGCTTATGCTTACAATTGGAAGCTCCGTAAGTTGGGATATTTATAAGAACTTGATAAATCCAAAAGCTGAAGATAAAACCATTACTAACATTAGCAGAATCACTGTTGTGGTAGTAGCTATACTGACACTATACCTTGCTATTAAACCACCTCAATTACTAGCATTATTAATATGGATGGGAATAGGAATAATGTTATCCTCATTTGTAATGCCTCTACTTGCAGGCTTATACTGGAAGAGAGCTACAAGAGAGGGAGCAATTGCTTCAATGGGAATTGGTTTTGCAACATCTATCATATTTGGATTCATTCACCAATACATAGTCAAACTACCAATGCATTTTAGTATGTACAGCTTTATTTTATCTGTGATTGCAATGATTGTCGTAAGTCTTCTTACAAAGAGTCCTTCAGAGAAAGTCTTAAAAAATACATTGACCGGACCTTTTATTCAACAAAAGAAAAGGTGAATCACTTGAAGATGTTATCAGTATTCATTGAAAACAAACCAAAAAGACTTTCAAAGATAATTGAAGAGCTATCCAAAGAAAAAATATCAATATCAGGACTTGCAATCGCCGACGCAGGTGATTTTGGAATTGTTAGGCTCATTGTAAACGATGCAGCAAAAGGGGCTTCAATATTGTCAAAACATGAAATGATTGCAAATATACAAGAAGTTATTGGTGTTAATATAGACATTAGCACTGTTTCAGAGATTGCAAAAATACTTGGAGAAAATAACGTTAACATAGAAGATGCTCTTGGTTTCGCTTTCCTTAACAATGAAAAAATACTGGTACTAAAAGTAGATAATAATGAACTTGCTAACAAAATCCTTTCCAAAGAAGGACTAAAAATTTATTAATTTATTTTTTTTTACAAAGTAGTAACTCAAGGTATGATCTCCTTTCACTATCTAGAAAAAGCAAGTTAAATAGGCCCTCTATTTTCTCAACATCTCTTAGATTATCTGATTTTAACTCTACTTCAAGATACTCCCCCAAGTCTTCAACTTCGTCAATTGAAATTATATATTCTTTATACCTATATACTTTCCTTTTCTTTTTAACTTTTAATACCTCTTTATACCCAAGTTTTTGGAGTATTTGTTCAATTTCCCCCGAAACAAATGCTTCATATTCCTCTCTTGATTTAGATACCTTGTCTAACTTTGGACCTTTATAGGTTAGAATAACCTTATTATTGGAATACCTTACTCTCAATGCTTCGTCTGTTTCTTTAAAATCCTTGATTGGTGAAGAAAAATATATGTCTTCCTCTATTTTTTCTTCAATAAACTCTGCCCTTCTTAAGATCTGATTAATCCTACCTCGTGTATATGTATCTATTTTAGCCTTCATCTCAAGTTCAAGCATAAGTTATTTTAATGTAATTCTATTTTATATGTTTGTTGATTTAATGAAGTTAAGTGATATAGCAAGAGAATATGGATACAACTTTGATAATCTTAAGAGATACAATGAAATGTTTGGGGATAAACTACCCAAGTTTTTGGAATCTAATGAAAAGGAGAACAAGGACTCAATTAGAGTAAATACAATTAAGATCTCAAAAAATGAGCTTTTTACAAGACTCATAGAAAAGGGTTTTGTGCTAAATGATATTAATGATTTCGGTTTTATTATTGAAGAATCTAAATTTTCCATTTCTTCTACTGTTGAAAATCTTCTTGGATATTTTTACATCCAAGGGGTAGCCGAAATGACAGTTTCACCAATTCTCTCTCCAAATAAAAATGACTTTGTCATAGATATGTGCGCCGCTCCAGGAGGTAAAACAACTCATTTGTCTTCTATAATGGAAAACGAGGGTTTGATATATGCTTTTGACATTAATAAGAGAAGACTATCTGCGCTGAAGAATAATATTTCTAGATTAGGATGTTTAAACATTGCAGTGTTCAATTTAAGTGGGGAAGAAATAACAAAAATAAATGATAAGCCAGATAAAATTCTTCTTGACGCACCTTGCACAGGGAGCGGTATAATAAGAAAAGATAGTTTAAGAAAATCTATTAGAACTATCCATGATGTCATTTTTCTAAGCGAGATTCAGAAAAAACTCCTTAAATCTGCAATTGATAGTTTAAAGGAAAATGGAACTATTTTATATACTACTTGTAGTTTAGAACCAGAGGAAAATGAATTTGTTATTCAATGGGCTTTAGATAATTTTAATATAAAGCTTTTAAAAATTGATTCAAATATCAATGGAGTTCCTCTTGAAAATGGATTCACTGAAATATTTGGAAGAAAACTATCAGATGAAATTTCATTATGCAAGAGAACACTCCCACATATTCATGACACCAATGGGCTCTTTATAGCTAAAATAACAAAATTTTAGAAAAAGTGCAGAATCGAACCTAAAATTCCTCCAGCAATAGTTGCCATTATATTTGTATGATTGTTTCCGAAAAAATCATACCATGTTTCTAGAGTTGCTCCTACCACACTGTCAATATTAGCACCTATAAATCCAGCAATTCCAGTAATAAATATAATACGTATATCCCCTAGTCCGGATAGATATGCCACGATTCCTATTAAAAAGGAAACGATAAGCTCAGCAAATTCTCCCAAAAGAGTTACTCCACCATCAACGCCAGTTTCTACAACCTTAAAAGTAGTTATTAATCTAGGTTTATAGCTAGATAGCCTTCCTATTTCTCCTCCCGCAGTATCTGCAGCAGCAGTTGCTAAAGATCCAAGAAATCCTAATAGAAAGATGTTACTATCTAAATTATAGTGTATCGGAACAACATAGTATAATATCGCAAAAATAGAAGCAACAATGCCGTTCCCTAAGACATTAATATAACTCCTTGCGCCTTTATTTTTTTCTGCAATACCTTTAAGTTTTTTTTCATCATATCTAAATACAGTGGCAATAGATGCAGTTATAAAAAAGAAAGCTAGAATGAAAAAAAATCTAAATCCCCCAAAAATTATAATTGGAATTCCAACAAAAATACCAGCGAGAAATCCAGAAAAGTCAACAGCCCTAAATTTAAAAGAAAGTCCTGCAAAAATAAGGCAAAAACACGTTGCATAAGCTATATATTCTGGAGTAAGCATTGTTTCCACCGATTAATTTGTATATTTTTATGAAACTTATAAAACTATCTTTGGTAAAAAACCGTAAATTTTTTAAGTAGGGATTAATGGAGTCTTGTAAGCTCCGGTGGTGTAGTCCGGCCAATCATTCGGCCCTCTCGAGGCCGTGACCCGGGTTCAAATCCCGGCCGGAGCACTATTTTGTAAAACTAATACCCTACCCGATTTTTATATCTTGATTATTTTGAAATTAAGCAATAAATTCTAATTTAGCTTAAAGTCAAATTAAATCAAAAATTGATTTAATGTCATATATAAATTTTTTAAAAAATGTAGCTTCTCTCAAGAAAACTGAAGTAAAGAAGAATCATTAAATTCTATTCTAAAGCAATAAAATAAAATCATGAACTTCCATAAATTATTAGAGGGATAAAACTAGACAACGCAATTAAGACCATGCCTCTGAAAATCATTTTACTAATACTTATTTCATAATTTTTTAATCGTAGTTTAGATAAAAAAATGTATGATAGATATATAGAGTAAATTGGGAGTAATAGGTATAGAGAATTAAGTTTCCATGAAAAAAATAAATGGTATAAATAAGTTCCAATTAATCCAGTAATGAGAATACAAAAAATTGAAAAAAATAAAGTATTTTTGGGCCCAATTAAAGATACTAATGTTTTCTTTGAAACTAATCTATCTGACTCTAAATCGGGGATGCCCCCCAAAGAAACAATTGCCAAAGAGGAAAAGAAAATAGGAAGCGATAAGATAAAGATAATCGGAGAATCAATAATCCTTTTTTGGAAAACGTAACCGCATATAATAATATAAAATCCATGAGTAAAAGCAACATCAATTTCCCCTACTCCCCTATATGATAATTTTAATGGAGGGGCAGTATAATAAATTCCAAATATCATTCCTAGTATTAGTAATATCAATACATTATTTGAAAAGTAAGTTAATTTCAATAAATAAAATGAAAATAATAAAAAAGATAAAATAACAAAAATAAATGCAAGATTTACTTCTTTAAGGGATACTCTATTTTCCACAAGCATTCTTGATCCGCCAGTAAATCTGCCTGGATTCTTATTCAATCTATCTCCCTCTAAATCATAGTATTCATTAGTGAGTACAGTTGCTAGTTCAATCAAAAAAATGACGATATATCCAACAAAGAAATTTTTAATAAAAAAGAGATCATTAGATTTATATGAAATCAATGCCCCTAAAGAATATACTACAAAGGGCATTGAATAGAATTCTAACCTCATTAATTTAATCCAAGAAATAACTTTACTCATTGGTATCATTAGATTCAGATTTATTACTTTAGTTTTATCTTTTATTGTTTTATATTAATGTCCCAAATATAATGGAAATAGAATAAATTATCATGGATAGATGGTAGAGTGGAAGAATTTTAAGCCCTTTTATGGGAGTTGGATCTTTTAACAAAGTATAAGTTGTAGTCAAGAGCAATACAAAAGATATTAAAAAACCATAAAAAGTGGATTTAGGAAGAATTAAAACAAATATCATTGCCATTGTTATATGAATTAGGTTAAATAGCAAAATCCACTTAACAGTGCCTTTGATGCCATAAAGAACTGTTATTGTATTCATCTCTCGAGCAACATCATTTTTAATATCAATCAAATCATTCAATCCAAGGTGTGATAATGCAAGAGGGTAAAAGAAAAGAAAAAATAATAATGCTACTTTGTCTGGAGCCCCAACACATAAATATCCAGCAACAGGAAATATAGAAAAGTCCGTCCTCCCAAGAATTTGGGCAATAGGATATTTTTGATTCCTTTTTTTGACTTGATAAAAATATTCCATAATGTAACAGTAAAAATATATTACCAAAATATAAAGAGAGTTGGGATATGGTAATGTGAATATCAAAGAAACAGTAATGATAGAAAATAATATGAACAGGATTAATGCATTTTTTGGGGATATTTCTTCAAAAGGTAAGGGCCTAGTTTTATATGGCCTCCAATAAAATGTAAGCATATCATATTCTATATCGCTTTTATCAATATCTTTATCTATATAATCGTTTAATATCATCCCACCTTCAAATCCAAAAAGTCCAATCAAAATAGCCTTAATTACTAATCCCCAAGAGAATCCGCCATAAAAATAAAATCCTAAAAATAAGCCAGAACAGAATATCAGTGGCCATGCAAATATGAAATGTGCTCTAATAAGATTGAGATAACTTTTTATAGCATTATCCATAAAATTACCAAAACAAATTTATATGTTATAGTTTATTTAAATTATTTTGCGTTTTTAGAAAGAAATAGATGTTAATTTTTTGAATAAACAATATAACAAAACAATAGCATAATAGCAACTACAATTCCACCAATAAAAATACTTGAATTAAAGAGTACTGAAGATACAGGATCAGGAGAATATATGGTAGGTATTCTAATTGAACCCATAAATGTGGTAAAAAGAATATAACCTATTATTAAAAAAGGTAGAAATCTACCCCATCCTGTGTTTTTTGGACGTCTTTTTGGGATTTGATCATAATTGTCCATAATATTTAATGCCAATAGACATTTATAAATGTTATAGATTTTGGAAAGCTAATTATTAGCACACTTAAGTTTTATGATAAAAATAGTCCCTTGTGGAGTATTATCTTCAACAATAATTGATCCGCCATAACGTTCAACAGTTTTTTTGACAATGTAAAGGCCAAGGCCACTGCCTTTGCTATCCCCGAAACTTATACCTTCCTCAAAAATATTTTCTTTAATAGACTCAGGAATCCCTTTCCCATAATCAGCTATTTTTATTTGACATGATTTATCCTTAGAAGAAATGTCAACATCTATCCTATCTGTTTTACTGTGAATAACAGCATTTCTCATAATATTTTCAAATACAGAAAATATTGCTTGATCTGCTAATGCATTTGCATTTCCATTTATGTTTATTTGAACCGGAATATTTTTTGATACTTCCTCAGCTGTTTTTCTAATATCTATTGTAGTTAATTTTCCTTTATTTGCTAAAAAGGATTCTAATTCCCTTATCCTATTTATTAAATCAATGCCACTATCAACTGAACGATTTAATTTATCAAGTAGCAATTTATCATTTTTTTCTTCATAGAGTAAAAGAGAAGTTTTCATTATAGTAAATTTATTTAAAAGATCGTGTCTCAAAATTTTATTAATTACATGTAGAGTTTCATTTAAGTCTTCAATTTGTTTATTTGACTCCTTTAGTTTTACTTCCATCTTTATTCGTTTTGATACATCTCGGAGGACTATTAATTGGCCAATAAAAAGTCCTTTTTTGCTATATATTTTTTTAAAGATAACATCATAATACTTATCATTATTAGAGATGATGCTACGATGGTAATCATCAGAAACATGATTTTTAAAAGCATCTTCCATTTCTTTCCATTCGGTAATTAATTCTGAGAAATTTTTACCTCGGATATTTGATGCTTTAATGTTTAAAATTAATTCTACAGGGGTATTAAAGTCAACTATTTGATTTGTTCCCCCAAGAACTATAATGCCATCTGGAATTTCATTAAAAACTGCCGTGTATGCAGTAGGAACGATATCCAAAAGTTGTTCTCTTGTTATCCCCCAAAATAAGGCTAATCCCATAAAAAGAAAAGAAACAGAGGTCATATCAATAGGAAATGCTACTATTCGAAAAACATATATAAAGTTAGAAATCCATGGTAAGGAAATACCAATGAAAAATAATATCCCTTGTTTTCGGTATATATAATGAGGAACGTTAAGTGCATAAAAAACTAAAATGGAAGCAGTTAATACCAAACAATAATTATAAAAAAATTGTACCCAAAACCAAGTTCCATATACTTTTCCAAAAGCCAAAACTCCAGAAATAGTTTCAAGAAAGATTGCCTGTCTTAAAAAATGATGATACTCATTTGTCCATGCCAAAATTATTGTAATAAAAGGAATGAGAAATAATAAATAAATATAACGATTGACATAATTTTCTTTACCAGTATATTCTAATACAAATAAAAGTAAGAAAACACCAAAAGTAGCAACACCAAAGTAAGAGACATTTCCCCAAAAAAGTTTATCCGATAAATTAGTGCTGAATAGATCAAATAAATCTGAAAGTGACCAAATAAAAACTGAGGTAAGAAATAATATTAAATAATTACTCCCAACAGCCCTTTTCCTTTTTAGAATTAAAAAGATTAATACTACTGATATTATTGAGCTTAACAATAACGGTATCTGGTATATTGTATATTGCATAAAGTAATCAATCAGACTAAAAAATCTTAAAATGTATTTTAAAGCTTTAGTTTCATGTTGTAATTTTCGCAAAAATAGTGAATTATTATACGATTGAATATAATCATGTTGACTTTAAGCTAAATTAGAATTTATTGCTTAATTTCAAAATAATCAAGATATAAAAATCGGGTAGGGTATTAGTTTTACAAAATAGCGTACCTTATGAATCTGACACTCAATGACTAAGGTGGGAAGATAAAAGTAAGGGCGTGAGGAAAGACAGAGAGAGACTTGTATTATTTGTAATCTCAGAATCTTACTTGAAAGTATTATTATAGATGCATCCGAATCCAAAGGATAATGAATCTTTGTTTGTAGAGTTGGCCTTAGGCATTATGTAAACTTGGAATCTTGAAGCTTGTTAATATAGAATGAATAACTGTAATATTTGTCAAGGAGAATGCTTTCTACCTTTATATCAAGAGAATCTAGCATTTCAATCGCCTTTTCAAATGCTTTTTTTCACTTTTCAAGCTTACCCCGTATGCAATGTACAGTACATAGGCTATCGCCCCTATGTGATCATTGTCAACGACTATCGTTCAAATCTTACTTAAGTGGGAACAAAAGAAATTATAACCCACAGCCTATTATCCAAAATCTTATATATATGGAAAAAAGAAATATAATAGTTGAATATATTCTGGGAGAAAAAATGAGAAAGATAGTTTTTATTGCACAAGTTGTAATATTAGTTGTTTTATGTTCGGCATCCTTTGCGTCTGCAAAGACACTTGTACTAGATACTCCAAATGACAATGTTAAAAGCTTGATAAAGGGAGAAGACTATGTCATAGTGCCAATACCTGAAAGCGGTCAGATAAAACTTGAAGACATAAAATTCTTTGATCAATTTGACAAGATATATATGAGTGAAGGGATCTTCGTTGAATTGGGAAATCCAAATTACCTTATAGACAAGGTAAGAGACTCAAGCGGCAAGGGAATCAAGACCACCATAAAGGCAAGACCTGACAATGGAATGATATCGCAAAAGACAAAAGTAGCCATTCAAAGGAGAGCTTCAAAACCTGTAACTATGCTTGGGTATTCACCGACAGGCGTTGTTGCATTAATAGTTCCAGAAACAAAGGTGTCAAAAGATTCAAAATTTGACGTAGGAACGGACCATCCAAGAACACCAGTTCATTACAAGATATTTGACCCAACATGTGCAGACTTGCCAGTTTGGAAGATATGTTGGGACTATACAGAGAAAAGGTGAGTGAAGTTAAAATATTTTTTTATAAAATCTTTTATTCTTTCATTTTAGAAAAATCTATTTTATTAATTAAAATATTGTAAAAATGTCTTAATATGCCATTTGTAATAAAAATTGGTGCGGTCAGCGGGATTCGAACCCGCGTCATGAGCTTGGAAGGCTCAGGTGCTAGGCCACTACACTATGACCGCTTCTTTTTTATCGACTTAGTTGTATATTTAAAACTTTCTCTAAGTTACACCACAATGCTTAAAAGATGATGCCTTAAAGGTATATGTGGTGTATATGGACATAATTGGCAATAACATTAAGTTTGTTTCTTCTATTATTTTGTCATATATTGCTCACCATCATTAATTATGCCATTTTTGGCGGAGGTATTTTATGCTAAAAATAGCTATTCCTAAAAAGGCGAGATTATCAAATTCCAGTCTTGACATCCTGAAAAGATCAGACTATGTGTCTGTGGATAGTGATAGAAAGTTATTTCCAAGAATTAAAGAAAATAAATTAAGGTGATATTTATTATAACTCAAGGTATGTCGAAATACTGCCATGATCAATTTGGGAATATGGTTTTGGCTGGATTAGACATTATTGCTGAAAGAGGGGCAGAAGTTAGGATATTACAAAAAATGGGATTTGGTAAATGTATCCTTACTATTGCTCTACCTAAAAACTCTTCCACCATATCTTTTGAAGATATTGAAATATCAGATAAGGTTAGCATGGAAAAGACTCTAGTTATGAATTTTTTAAAACTAATCTCTAAGAGCATTGACTTAGAGACCGCCTTTATTGCAAATGGGAGTAGTGTTGATAAAAGGAGAGGGGAAATAGAAATTCTTTTGTCATCAATCAAAAACGCATTATATGTTCAAGATAAGAAGTATATTATGATAAACATTCCAACAAAATCCTTAGCTGAATTTGAAAAGAATTTTTATGGACTTGAAGATTCAACAATAATGTATGTTATACCTAAAAAATCACATGTTATTGTGCATTATGCAATTGATGAAAAACAAGCTTCAGAAACAATTCAGAGATTAAAGTGGATGGGTGGAGAGGAAACTTTTATACCCTCCATAGAAAGGTTGGTGAATTGATTGATTGAAATTTATGAAGGTTCAAAAGTTTTATTTGAAAAAAATGAACAGAGAAAGGTGTTGTTAGAAGACGATGGCTATGTTAAATCAATCCTTTTAGATGTTGAAAAAAGAGGTGATGAAGCACTTAGGGAATACACATTAAATTTCGATGGCGTTAAAATAAATAACTTTTTAGTAAACCAAGAGGAGATAGCGGAAGCCTATGAAAACGTTGACACTAAATTAATAGAAGCACTTGAAATTTCAGCAGAAAATATTGAAGATTTTCACAGAAGAGAAATTCCACAATCATTTTTATTTGAAAAAAAGGGAATTACTGCCGGACAAATGATAACGCCTTTGGATAGTACAGGAATATATGTGCCAGGTGGAAGAGCCGCATATCCCTCAACAGTACTAATGGCGGCAATACCTCCAAAAATATGCGGTGTTCCACGAATTGTCGTTGTTACTCCTCCAAATAAGAATGGCAAATGTAACGATGCGGTGCTAGTGGCATCAGATATCGCAGGCGTGGATGAAGTTTACAAAGTTGGAGGCGCTCAGGCAATAGCAGCTTTGGCATACGGTACCGAATCAATTAAAAAAGTTTCAAAAATAGTTGGACCAGGAAATAAATATGTTGCAATAGCAAAAAAACTTGTAGAAACGCCAACAGAATTTCCTGCAGGGCCAAGTGAAGTTATGATAATTGCAGAAGAAAGTTCAAATCCAAGATTTATAGCTCTTGACATGCTTGCACAATCAGAGCACGATCCTCTAGCTTCAGCATACCTATTGACAAATTCAAGAAAGCTTGCTGAAAAAGTTAAAGGAGAAATAGAAAAGGAACTTATGGTGCTCCCAAGAAAAAATATCCTTGAAGAGTCTTTAAAGAGAGGAGGGATATTCATTATACCTTCTATTGATGAGGCCATAAATCTTTCAAATGAATTTGCTCCCGAACATCTTGAGATAATGATTAATGAGCCCTTTTCAATCCTTACAAAAATTAAAAATGCAGGATCTGTATTTTTAGGAGATTATTCCCCCGAAGCAATGGGAGACTACGTATCGGGAACAAATCATGTGCTTCCAACATCAGGATATGCTAGATATTACTCTAGTCTTTCAGTTGATGATTTCTTAAAGAAATATACCTTTCAATATATTACAAAGGATGGAATAAAAACTTACAGAAACACAGTTTCCATACTTGCTAGATCAGAAGGATTATTTGCACATGAAAAAGCTGTGAATGTGAGGTTTGAGGATGAAAAGCAAATTTGATAGGGATATTTTAAGTAATCTTGAATCTTATTCTTCAGAAGTTTCGGTATCAGGAGAAGATCTAATTAGATTGCATGCCAATGAGCTACCATGGAAAAATGAAGCTGTAATTTTGGCATTAAAGGAGAGCCTCCCATCAATGCATATTAATCGATATCCAGAAGTAACTAATTCAGAGATAAGACAAAAAATTGCAAACTATATCGGATTTGAAACAAAAAATGTGCTTATAGGAAACGGTAGTGATGAGATTATAGATACAATAGGAAAGGCATTCATATCACCTCTCGATAAAGTGGTCATACCCTACCCTACATTTTCTCTTTATTCTACAATTACAAAGATATACTCAGGACTTCCAATCATGATTCCCCTCAATAAAGATTATGCCCCTCCAATTAAAAAAATCATTTCTGAGGCAAAAAATGCGAAGATTGCTATTATTTGTAGCCCAAATAATCCTACTGGAATTGCATACACAGATGAGGAATTAAAGTCAATATTGGATACAGGGATATTAGTGATTCTTGATGAAGCATATGCAGAATTCAATGGCCACTCAGGATTGGAGTTATTGAATGATTATAATAATTTGATTGTGATGAAGACATTTTCTAAAGCATTTGGGCTTGCAGGATTCAGAACGGGTTACTGTGTGTCATCAGAAATCTTGATAGATTCTATGAGCAAAGTCATGCTTCCATATAATTTAAATTTAGTATCTATGAAAATAGCTGAGTATGCTATCCAACATAAAGATTTCATGATTAATTCAGTCAAAAAGATTAAAGAAAATAGAAAGTACTTATTTGGTGCATTGAAAGAACTTGATGGAGTAAATCCAATTCAATCAAGCGCTAATTTTATACTATTTGAAACAGAAAATCCAAAAGTAATATATGAAGAATTATTAAAGAGAAAGATATTGATAAGATATTTTGAAGGTAAAAATTATCTTAGAGTTACTGTGGGAACCTATGAAGAATGTGTTAAGTTTATTTCTAGTTTGAAGGAGATACTAAATGCCTGTTAGGATCGGAATCATAGATTATGGAATGGGAAATCTAAAAAGTGTTTATAAAGCATTTAGATTTCTGAAAACAAATCCCATCTTCATAAATAAAGAAGAAGACTTTGATTGCGATGGCTTTGTATTACCGGGAGTTGGGGCATTTGAAGATGGAATGAGGAATCTAACTCCTTTTATTAAAGTCTTAAAAAAAGAGGTAGAAACAAAACCTATTTTAGGCATATGTTTGGGTATGCAGATGCTTTTCTCTGATAGCGAGGAAAATGGATTTTTTAAAGGACTAAACCTAATTCCGGGGTCAGTGAGGAAACTTCCAGACGGCCTAAAAGTTCCCCATATTGGATGGAATAGCATTGAGTTTTTGAGTGATGATCCCATTCTAACAGAAATAAAAAACGGTTCATACTTTTACTTTGTTCACTCTTACATACCCTTTTGCAATCTCAATTATTCCCTTGGAGAAACAGAATACGGGATAAAGTTTCCTTCAATAGTTGCAAAAGAATCTATTTACGGTACACAATTTCATCCTGAAAAGAGTGGAGAATCAGGATTAAAACTACTTAGAAATTATATGCACATTGTGGAGGATACTTTATGAAAGTTTTACCTGCTATTGACATACTTAATAGGAACTGTGTCCAACTTGTAGGAGGGGATCCTAATACTAAAATATTTGAACATGCAGATCCGTTGACAATTGCAAAAAAATGGGCAGAATATTCAGATTATTTGCATTTGATAGATCTTGATGCTGCTATTTATAATAGGGATACAAACAGGGATATAATAAAGAAAATTCTTTCCGAAGTAAAAATCCCTACTGAAGTTGGAGGAGGCATAAGAAGTATAGAAATATTTAGGGATCTAATAGACGCAGGTGCGGATAAACTCATAATGGGGACATCTGCAATAAAAAATATTGAACTCCTAAATAATATAAAAAACGAATTTGGGAAGAAGAGAATAGTCATCGCTTTAGATGTTAAAGGGGAAGATGTATCAATTTCAGGTTGGACTCAAGATTCAGGATTAAAAATATTTGAGGCCATAAAAAATTTGGAAGAATACGCTTCTTCTTTTCTCATTACAAGTATCGGTGTAGAAGGAAAAATGAAAGGGCCAGACATATCATTATACAAAAAGATTTTATCAATAACGGACGTTGAAATAATTGCATCAGGCGGTATATCTTCAATTGATAATTTGATAGAGCTTGATAGAATTGGAATTAACAAAGCAGTTGTTGGAGCTGCAATTTATAACAATAAGATTGATTTAGAAAATGTAAGAAAAGTTTTTGGGTGATTAGATTTGAGACAAGCAAAGATTGAACGAAAAACAAAAGAAACTAATATAGAAATTAAACTAAATATTGATGGCCAAGGTAAATATAGAATCTCAACATCAAAGAAATTTTTTGATCATATGCTTGAAACTTTTTCTAGATACAGCCTTTTCGACTTGGAGATAAAAGCAGAGGGTGATTTAACACATCACTTAGTAGAGGACATAGGAATCGCCTTGGGAATTGCTTTTTCAGAAGCCATAGGGGATAAAAAAGGAATAAATAGGATAGGATTTGCTACAGTTCCTATGGACGATAGCCTTGTCATGACCTCTCTTGATATTGGTGGTAGACACTATACAAAATTTGATTTAAAGTTTAAGTTTGATAAAATAGAAGAGGTTTCTCCCGATCTATTATTGCATTTTTTAGATTCATTTGCTCAAAAAGTTCCTTTGAATCTATTCATTAAAGAATTTTATGGGGAAGATGATCACCACAAAATAGAGGCAGCGTTTAAATCATTTGGCAAAGCGCTCTTGATGGCAACTTCCTTTAATGAGAGAATTGATTTACTCTCAACTAAAGGAGTGATTTGATGCACACAAAAAGAATTATTCCATGTCTTGATGTTAAACAGGGTAGAGTTGTAAAAGGCGTAAAATTTGTGAACATTAAGGATGCAGGTGATCCAGTTGAAATGGCACAACTATACAGCGAGAAAGGTGCTGATGAATTAGTATTTCTCGACATCACAGCCTCTTCTGATAAAAGAAATATAATGATAGATGTAGTTGAGAGGGCCGGGGATGTTGTCTTCATTCCATTTACTGTAGGGGGGGGATTAAGGAACATAGAAGATATAAAGGCTATACTACGCGCAGGTGCAGATAAAGTCAGCCTTAATACTTCCGCAGTTCAAAAACCCGATCTATTAAAAGAATCATCAAAAGTATTTGGAAGCCAATGCATAGTCCTTGCAATTGATGCTAAAAGAAAAGGTGAAAGTTGGGAAGTATATACTCACGGCGGCAGAGTTTCAACAGGGATGGATGCAGTTGAATGGGCAAAGAAAGCCGAAAATCTCGGTTGTGGGGAGATATTACTCACAAGCATGGATGCAGATGGAACAAAAAATGGATATGACATACCATTGACAAAGGCGATATCAGAAGCTGTGAATATACCTGTTATAGCATCAGGCGGCGCGGGAAATGCAGAACATATATATGAAGTCTTAACTAAAGGCAAAGCTGATGCTGCACTTGCAGCTTCAATATTTCACTATGAAGAACATTCAATAAGGAAGGTAAAAGAATATCTTAGATCAAAAAATGTTTCGGTAAGATTATGAGCAAGTTTAACCTTAAATGGGATGAAAAAGGCCTCATTCCTGCAATAGTCCAGGAGTATAATACGAAAGAAGTGCTTATGACTGCATACATGAACGAGGCATCACTAACGAAAACAATAGAAACAGGGAGAACTTGTTTTTGGTCAAGAAGCAGACAAAAATTCTGGTTTAAAGGGGAATCCTCAGGAAATATCCAAAACGTAAAGGAGATTAGATACGACTGCGATGCTGATTCTTTATTGATTTTGGTTGAACAAGTTGGTGTAGCATGTCATGAAGGGTATTCAACATGTTACTTTAGGAAAATTGATAAAGAAATAATTGGCCAAAAGACATTTGAAGCCGGCCTTTATGCACTAGACGAACTTTACAAATTAATTGAAAAAAGAAAGAAAGAACTTCCAGGCGATTCTTATACTACTAAATTGCTTACTGACAAGAATCTGCTCCTTAAAAAAATTGGAGAAGAGGCAAGTGAAGTAATTATTTCCTATTCTGAAGACAAAAGTAGAACTGTTGAAGAAGCTGCTGATTTACTTTATCACTTGTTCGTTTTATTAGTTGAAAGAGATATCGAACTGGGATTATTATTAAAGGAATTGAAGGAGAGGAGAGGTGAATAAATGAATTTGGGAAAAAGATATGATTTTCATTCACATACGATTTTTTCTGATGGAGAATTAATTCCCTCAGAACTTGTTAGACGTGCAAAAACTTTGGATCACAAAGCAATTGCTTTGACAGATCATGTAGATGTTTCAAACATTGAATTCATTGTTCCAAATATTGCTAAAGTTTCTGAAGAACTAAATCAATATTGGGATATAATGGTAATTCCTGGCGTTGAAATTACCCATGTACCTCCTGAGACAATTAAAAAACTTGCTATCAAAGCAAAAAAACTTGGCGCAAAGATTGTAGTTGTACATGGTGAAACACCAGTAGAGCCAGTAATGCTTGGAACAAACAGAAGTGCAATTGAAAGTGGTGAAGTTGATATTCTTGCACATCCAGGAATAATTGATGAAAAAGATGCAAAACTTGCAAACAACTCAGACATATTCCTTGAAATTACTGCAAGAAGTGGGCACAACATTGGAAACGGTAGGGTAGCTGCTTTAGGCGAGAATTTTCTTTTAAATACAGATACGCATTCACCAAACAATCTTATTACCCAAGAATTCGCCTATAAGGTCGCCTTGGGAGCAGGGCTTAATGAAGAATCTTCAATAAATGTAATTAAAGAAAATCCTAAAGTGTTACTTGAAAAAATATTATAAAAAGCAATATTCAATATTCGCCTTTATTTTTTTAGTCTGGCATTAGTTCCGAGTAAATAAGCACCAAATCCTATTGACCATACCATAAGAGGATATACTATCCATCTTTCCGTTCCCCCACCACCTAATATTGGAATAAAAAATCTTGCAGAGACAAGAAATAAAAGTGAAATTCCACCAATACATAATGATATATGGCCGTAGGGAGGTTCTATAATCTTTGAAGAAGCAATGGCAGCAATACCTCCTGAGATAAAAGTAATTAAAGCAAAAATTGGATGCAATATTTTAACATTTCCCGGGAATACTCCAACTCCTAGCACACCAATTCCAAATAAGCTAAAAGAAATGTTAAAAATTAGTTTTTTGTATAATAAAAACATACAATATGCGCTAATTAGGGCCATTATACCTGCTATAATCATTGTTAAATTGAAAATTATGGCTGATGGATGAATTGTTATATCATTTGAGGAGTGAGTTGATCCAAGATCGCTTATCATACTATCCGAAGTAGTATATTCATATGGGTAGAAAATTTCAGCAGTGATTATGCCCATTATTACGATAAATCCTGCAAGAAATAAGAGAGTGCCAGCTACCAACTGAGGATCCCTTTTAAATAAATTAATATCTGAAATTAATGTCATCCCCTTATAATAATTACATATTAAGGAATTTATATGATTTACTTTTAGAAAGATAGACACTAATTTTGATAGAGATTCTTTTATAATACTGCAAAACTCTTATAAACAATTTTTTTAATTTTTAAAATATGGACATTGGGCAGTTTATTAAAAATGTTGTTGATGCCATACTATCATTTAGTGACTTTATAGCAGAAGAGATTTCTGCTCTAACAAATGGATTCCTCCCAGAAGCCGCAGTCAATGAAGTAGGAATTTTAATTCTTTTAGTTATTTTGAGATTGGGATTTGATTATGCAAAAAAGATATTGGAAATCTTGATTGTAATATTTGTCATTTACATAGTAATACAACTTCTGCCTTCAATCATTAATTCGATAGGGTAGCGTTAAGAAAGATGCAGCATAAGATTTTTATTGAGACTTATGGCTGTACCCTGAATAAGGGTGACAGTGAGATAATTAAGTATCTCTTGAATGACTACCTTGTTGAATCAATTGACGAAGCAAATACAGTAATATTAAATACTTGTGGAGTCAAGGGGCAAACTGAAAAAAAGATTGCCTTAAGGATATCTTCTTTAGTTAACAACAAAAGAGTAATCGTATCAGGATGTCTTCCCAAAATAAATCCTGATGTTATTGACGAGAGGGTATCAGGGATTATTGGAACTAATGATATAGATCGCATTCTTGAAATTGTCCTTTCAAAAGAAAAAAAAATTTTTATTTCAGAGGATAATAAAAGACTAGGGCCTAAAACTTCTTTTAAAAAGATTAGAGATAACTCTTCTTCTGCAATTGTCCAGATTTCAGAAGGATGTGCTGGACAATGTAGTTTTTGTTGTACAAGATTTGCTAGAGGAAGCGTCCATAGTTTTCCTATTGAAGGAATAGTAAAAGAAGTTAGTGAAGCTCTTAAAGAAGGGTATAGAGAAATTCTCCTTACTTCTCAAGATACAGCTGCATACGGATTAGATAGCGGAGATACACTCCCATCCCTTCTTAAAAAAATCTTTAGCATAAATGAGAAATTCATGTTGAGACTTGGCATGGCAAATCCAAATCATATAAAAAAATTTAAGCATGAATTAGTAGAGATATACAAAGATCCCCATATGTATAAATTTTTGCATCTGCCTGTCCAGGCGGGGGATGATAATGTCCTTTTAGATATGAATAGGGGGTATACTGTCCAAGACTTTTTAGAGACAGTTTCACTTTTTAGGAAGAACATAGAGGATATTTATCTAGCCACAGATATCATTGTAGGATTTCCTACTGAAGATGATGTTGCATTTGAAAATACTTTCAAACTTATAGAAACTATAAGGCCAGATAAGATTAATCTCACTCGTTTTTCTCCAAGACCTGGAACGCCTTCATCAAAAATGAGGCAAATACCAACATGGATTGTTAAAGAAAGATCTAGAAGATTAAATCTTCTCAGGAAAAAAATTTCTCATGAGATAAATAAATCTTATATTGGAAGATACTTTGAAGCACTTGTGACTGAAAAAAATAAAGACGGAACATTTACTGGTAGAATATATAACAATAAACCCGTCATTTTAGAGAATACTGAGGTCGGTCAATTCATTGATATTGATATAGAAGATGCGACTCCCACATACCTTATTGGGAGAAGGTGATTTATTGGATTTGAAAGAATTACAAAAAAAAGATAAAATATTTTGCGAGGAGCGTGGATGGGATAAATTCCCTCCTTCACTTGTCTTAATCCATCTTTATGAAGAATTATCTGAAGTTGGAGAATATATACTCTACAAAGATGGTTACAAAAAGAGTGGGATGGGAAATGATAGAAATGCAGATTATGAGAATCTTAAGCGTGAGTTTGGGCAGATATTATCTTTATTGATGCAACTTGCTAACTCTTTTGGTATTGATCTGGAATCGGCATTTTTATCAGAATTTGAAATAATGCAAAAGAGATTTGGAAAGAGAGAATGGAAAGAATATATGGGTAATATTGTTTAGGGGGGCTTAAAAGCCCCCCTGGAGGGAAAATGGAGGAAAAAGATGAGCAACACCATTAATCAATCTTTAATAATGGTGCTCATAACTGTATACTATTATTGTTAAGACACTATATAAAGCTTTCGGTGTCATTGTTTAACAATAATGTAATGATGATTATCATGACTGTTTTATTTTCTTTGGGATCGGCTGTAAAACTCGGCCTTAAAAAAGGAATCCCTTTGGTAGACCAAAGAACATGTTATCTTATGATTGAAGGCGAATGTAATGCCGGATGCCTCTTTTGTATAAGGCCAAAAGATCAATCAAAACTTTCGAGACTGCCTTGGTACTCATTTGATTTAGAAAAATCTATCACTCAAATTGAAGCTATTTTTGAGCGTGTTTGCATTCAAAGTATTAGCTATAATAAATTTATTTTTGACATAAAAGATATAATAACTAAATTCTCTATAAAAATTCCAATCTCAGTGTCTCTTTCCTTAAAAAATTATAACGAGATTGAAAGTCTATATGGTAATGTGGATAAGATTGGCATAGGATTAGACTGTGCGAGGAAAGATATCTTCAAACAAATGAAACCTTACTATAGTTGGAGCAAAACATGGAAGGGCATAGAGAATGCTTCAGAAATGTTTGGAAAATATAACGTGATTTGCCACCTCATAGCTGGACTAGGTGAAACTGAAAAAGACATGATTTTAACATTTCAAAAGCTTTTTGATATGGGAACATACCCTTCTTTATTTGCATTTACTCCAATTAAAGGAACAATATATGAAAAACTATCACCACCTAATATTTTAAGTTATAGGAGACTTCAAATTGCCCAATATTTAATTACTTCAAATATAAAAAAAGCTGAAGAATTTCATTTTGAAAAAGGAGATATATTTTTTGATAATGAGGATTTCAATAATCTAAAACCTGATATTTTTGTTACTCGGGGGTGTCCTTCATGCGATCGACCGTTTTATAATGAATCCCCTAAAGAGAATATATACAATTTTCCCAACATGAGTCTAGTTCCCCAGGATATCTTAAAAGGAATTTTGGACCATAAGATTTATTAAATATTTATGACAAAATAATTTGTGATGTTATGGAGGATACATTTAATATAGAGGTTAAGATACCTGACTTTGTAAAACTTTTAGGTGAAGAAGGCAAGAATCAAATTTTAGAAGAAGTTAAGAAAAAAGTTGACAAGGATGTATCTAACATTGTTGTTAAAGCCGCAAGGGAAATAATGGCTGAAAAGTTGGGGCTTGATACAAGAGAAAGTCCATTTGGACCAATACCTACAAAAAAACATTCTGCACCTATTGAGGAAGATGAATCTAAATTTAATATGCTTTGCCCAAATTGTCAAAAACCACTTGAATCTGGAGTTAAATTTTGTAGATTCTGTGGTCAAAAGTTGGGCTAATCCTCGGGGATTATCAAAGCTTTTTTTATCTTTTCATAATCTACTTTTGTTTCTATACATCCATCTATTTCAAGATTAATACCCCTTCCTGGGATTTTGAGATAGTCCAAGACTAAACTGGCCTCTCGAAGTTCAACATGACATCCCACACCAATAATTGCCTTGGGTCTAGCAAGTTTTATTACCTTTTTTACAAAAGATCCCCCAGGCACAATAAATACTTTGATATTCCTCTCTTCACAGAAACTAATTAGATCTCCTATTCCACATTTTCCACATTTTGTGCACTGAAAACCTTTGGCCGAATCAAGAATTGATGGACAATTGATTTTTCTAAGACATTGGGGAAGTAGTAGAATTCTGTCTTCAAAGGGAATTTTAGTGAGTTTTTTATAATGAATAAAATTTCTCATATCATTTGAAATAATATCGATATAGCCTTTTTTTAACCCAATTTTTTCAGTCAATATCTTTAGCGGGTGGTATAGCAAATCTAAAACAAAAATTATAAATCTTGGAAAAAATACTTTTTTTGTCTTAGCAGAATAAGAAATTAAGATTATGGTTATAATTAACAATAATACTATTAATAAGAAAATAGTTGCTATTATTATTCCTAGAATCCCAAATATATCTATCATTAGTTTACTCCTAACAGTATTTCTTTCACTATTTCCATGTCCACATCAGTCTCTATACATCCTGTTTTTTTCAAAAGTACGCCGTATTGTGGCATTCCTTTAGTAGATAGTATCCTCATCATTTCATTTAATTCAGCATGACATGCTATTAACAAAACAGAAGAATGTGGGTGTCGTTTTAACACCCTTTTTACAAAAGATCCTCCAGGGGCTATAAAAACTTTAATAGAATTCTCATCACACATTTCCTTAAAGTTTCCTATTTTACATTTTCCACATTTGATACAATTAACGCCTAGCTCTGGATTAACTTGTGCCTTACACTCAATAGATCTTAAACAATATGGGAAAACAACTATCCTATCCTCAATTTTTGAAGAGAAATATTCATTTTTTAGTATTCCGTTTCTTATTTCAATCTCTACTTTGTCTACAACACTTTTATCTATATTTGAATATACAAAAAGTCGTTTAAGTGGGTAGTAAAGGACATCTAAAAGAAATAATGTGGCCTTTGGAAATACTATTTTTTTTTTCCTGACCATCCTAAAAATTAAAAAAGTAGCAATTAAAAGAAGTATCCCCAAAATAATAATAATAATTACAAATATAACACCCAATACAGAAAAAAAACTAGGCAATTCATTCATTACAATAGAATAAAAAATCTTATTTAAAAATATAATTGATTATACCTTTTTGAAAATTTTAGGTCTTAATAGGTACAATACAAGAATAACAAGCCCTGCCCCCAAAACAATCAAAGTTCCTAGTATTATTACTATGGAATTCTTTCTAATTGTTATACCGTCAATAGCACTTATTTTTGAATTAATCAAATTTACTTTTTCTTGATCGCCAAGCTCTGTATAAAGTTTTTTTGCTTCAATATAGTTTTCTCTAGATTTCCTATAGTCTCCTGCTGTATAACTGTCCTCTGCTGTTCTAAAAAATCTAGCCGCCTCGTCTAATCTTACGTCGTCTCCTATTGTGATAAGCATTGATTTAAAATTATTGGCTTCTTTATTTGTAGGGGAGATGTCAAGTGCGGTATTAATGGCCTCAATTGCTTCTTGGTAATTTCCAAGACTATATTCTGCTCTTGCAATTCCGTACCATACACCAAATAAGCTATTATTTAATCTACTTGCAATTTTATAGGTAGACAATGCTTCATCGTATTTGCCAAGTGAGAATAAAATATCCCCTTTTAATATCAACGCTTCCATTTTTTGTTCGTATCCAGGGTCTCTGGCAAGAGCATTATTTATCTCAGTTAACGCATCTGTGAATCGTCTTTTGTTCCACAATGATTTGGCTTTGATAAGGTATGATTCATATTTTGAAGGGTCAATCTCTATGGCTTTGTCACTAGTTTTCATCGCATCATCATAGTTGTTATTAGCTAGGTACTCTTCTGCCGCAAAAACTAATTCCGCATATGTTAAATCTTTTTCTTCTGGAGGTGTAATCCCAGTATTTCCTGAAAAATAGTCAAAAATATTTGTAATAAGTCTTAAGTGATCATATTTAGTAATCATATGGTCTTCGATAAAAGTTGAAGATCCAATTGCCACTACTTTTCCACTTAAGACATTAGATTTTGCCGCAACTATTATGCTAGTACCAGAAATAGGATTTAAAGGATCTTTAGGTGGAATGCCGGATTTATCTGGATCACTTAAATAAGGTCTACTAAGGCTTTGAGGGGATCCCCTCATTAAAGCTTTTGAATTATTAGATGTTAAAGTAAGTGAACATGGTAGCTTCATGGCGATTCTAAATATTTCCTTAGTAACGGCATCATCAACTATATTGACAATAATAACGTTAGTTGCATCATTATCATAGTAGCTCTGTGTGTCTGTAACTAGATCATCGTTAAAAATAATGCCCATATTAGCTGTTAATTCATTTAATACCTCTCTTGTCTTTTTTGTATCGAGAGAGCTCCCCCCCCTACCAACAACTAAAAGACTCCCGCCATCTTTTACAAATTTTTCAATAGCAGCTATTTCCTGTGGACTAAAATTTGACTTAGGAACAATGACAAGTAGAACGTCATAATTATTTAGAATATTTCCAGTAATTTTAACCTTATTTTCCGATAAAATGAATCCTTTATTTGTAAGCTGATTAATAAACATATCATATCCAGCAGTAAAACTAATTGGTTCATCGTGAGCAATATCAATTAAAACTCTTTTCTTTGATTCTGCATTAACATTTAATGGTATACTAAATATCAATAATGCAACTATACCTAAAATAAATAATTTTTTCATGGGGCCACCTTAAAAAACATCATTCAATAACATTTAAAAATATATTTGTTTTGGATACCTTATTAATCGTGTTTGCAGTCGAATTACCCAATAAAACAAGCTTCACCAAAAGATTTAAATACCCACCACAATTATTCAGAAATGGTACGGCGACCATAGCGGAAGTGATACACCTGGACTCATCTCGAACCCAGAAGTTAAGCCTTCTTGCGTCGTGATTTGTACTGCTAGTAGCGGGAATATCACAACGTCGCCGGCCTTTATATTCTTGGCTATTTATATACTAGCCGACTGATGAAAAACTATATGTTTTGAGGAATGAGGTGTTTTAATGGCAGTTTATGTTAAATTTAAAGTTCCAGAAGAGTTAGCAAACAAATCTTACGAATCTCTTGAAATGGTAAGGGACACAGGAAAATTAAAGAAAGGTGCAAATGAAACAACAAAAGCTGTTGAAAGAGGTATTGCAAAACTAGTTTATCTTGCGGAGGATATTACTCCTGAGGAGATAATTGCACACATACCATTGATATGTGATGAAAAAGAAATACCATATATCTACGTTCCAAGAAAAGATGAACTTGGTGCAGCAATCGGTATTGACGTATCAACAGCAGCAGTTGCAGTAATTAAAGAAGGTAAAGCTAAGGATCTTATTGATGACATCATTGTCAAAGTAAAAGAACTTAGAAAGTGATTTAATGGCCGAGATTGATGCAGGAATACCGGCAGAAGTTTTAGAGATTGTCGTTCGTACTGGCGTGACTGGGGATATCTTCCAGGTAAGAGTCAAAGTACTTGAAGGGATAGATAAAGACAGAGTCATCACACGAAATCTAAGAGGTCCGGTAAAAATTGGAGACATTGTTGTTCTAAAGGAAACTGAAAGAGAAGCAAAGGAGATAAAGACGCCAAGGTGAGATCATGCCAAGAAAAGTCAACTGTTCTTTTTGTGGAGGATTAATTGATCCTGGAACAGGCCTTATTTTCGTAAGAAAAGACGGAGTGGTATATAACTTTTGTACCCATAAATGTGAAAGGAATATGATTAATTTAAATAGAAAACCAAGGAAAATCAGATGGACTGAAGAGTACAAAAAAGAAAAGGCCCTTAGAACAAAGAAATAATTTTATTAATAAATTTTTTTAATTGGTGTTTAAGATGAGCGAAAGAACTTTAATTATTTTAAAACCAGATACTATAATGAGATCAAATATTGGAAATGTTTTATCAAGAATTGAATCAAAAGGATTAAAAATAGCCGCTTTAAAAATGGAATGGATATCTAAAGAAAAAGCTGGAACTCATTATGCAGAACACAAAGGAAAAACTTTTTATGAGAGTCTAATTAGCTACATCACTTCTTGCCCAGTTGTACTTGGGGTAATTGAAGGAGAAGATGCAATAACTGTTATAAGGACTCTATGTGGCACTACAGATCCTCACAAAGCTGCCCCTGGAAGCATAAGAGGGGATTTTGGATATAAGAGGGGAAATGATATATTTAATGTAATTCATGCTTCGGATTCTCCAGAAAGTGCAAAGAGAGAGATTTCTTTGTTTTTCAAGGATCAAGAAATATTCAATTACAATAAATAAACAAATCGTTGTTTAAATGATACGACAGCCAATTATCTCTGTTTTAGGTCATGTAGACCATGGAAAAACTTCTCTTCTAGATTATATTAGAGGTACTGCTGTTGCTTCAAGAGAAGCTGGTGGAATTACTCAACACATCGGCGCTACAGAAGTACCTATCGATATAGTAAAGGATATTTGTGGAGAAGATTTTGATAAATGGGGGATAAAACTTCCTGGATTATTATTCATCGATACTCCTGGCCATAAAGCATTTACAAATTTAAGGTCTAGAGGAGGATCTCTTTCTGATTTGGCTGTTTTGGTAGTGGACATAAATGAAGGATTACAATTACAGACAATAGAAAGTATTAACATACTAAAAAATTACAAAACTCCCTTTGTAATGGCTTTGAATAAGATCGATAGGATAAATGGTTTTAACATTATGCCAAAATCTTCTTTTAATAATGTAATAACTAAGCAAAATCAGAATGTTAAATCCATACTTGACCAAAAAATATGGGACTTCCAGGCAAAAATGTATGAACAAGGTTTTGATTGTGATATTTATAATAAAATCTCAGACTACACTAAAAAAATTGCAATGGTTCCCATATCAGCTAAAACAGGTATGGGAGTGCAAGATCTTCTCTTGCTTATTGCAGGTCTTTCTCAAAAATTCTTGAAAAACAAACTAGAAATTGATGAAAATGAGCCTGGTAAAGCAACAATATTGGAGGTCAAGGAAGAAAAAGGTTTGGGAATGACTCTAGATGTTATTTTGTATGACGGAGTCATTAAGAGAAAAGACGATGTCGTTTTTGGTGGAAAGGATGGCATTTATACAACTAATATTAGGGCTTTACTTAAACCTAAATCACTTGAGGAAATTCGAGATCCAAGAAAAAAGTTTGATTCAGTTGAATCACAATTTGCTGCAGCAGGGATAAAAATTTCTGCCCATGACTTAGAAAAAGCGTTGGCAGGATCTCCTCTTTATGTAGCAAAAGATATTGAAAAAACAAAAAAAGAAATATCTAAAGAAATTAAATCAATAAAAATTGAGAACAATAGTTCCGGAGTTATAATAAAAACAGATACTCTTGGAAGCCTTGAAGCAATAGTCATGGAATTAAAAGAATTAGGGATTAATATTCGAAGGGCAGATATAGGGGATGTCACAAAGCAGGATATAATTGAGGCGAAATCAGTCAAGATGGAAGATAAGGTGTCTGCAGTTGTTTTTGCCTTTAATTCTAAACTCTTACCAGATGCAAAAGAAGTCGCAGTTAGAGAAGACATTAAAATATTTGAAAGTGAGATTATCTATAAAATACTAGAAGATTATGAGCTCTGGAAGAAAGAAGAAATAGAAAAACAAAAGAAACAGAAATTTGAGGGAATAATAAGGCCAGGAAAAATAGAACTTATGTATCATCATGTTTTTAGAGTAACAAAACCGGCAATCGTTGGTGTTAAGGTATTACGAGGAAGACTTAAAACAGACGTGTCATTATTAAAAGATGATGGAAAAAATATTGGAATTGTAAAAACATTAAAGGATAAAAATGATTTTCTAAAGGAAGCCCTGCAAGGTAAAGAAATAGCTTGTGCAATAGATGGTCCAACAGTTGGAAGGCAAATAAAAGAGGGAGACATACTTTATGTGAATATACCTCTCCCGGATTACAAAAAACTAAAATTTGAAATTTATAATGATCTAACTCAAGACGAAAAAGAAATTCTCGATGAATTTATCTTAATTAAGAGGAAGGAGGACTCTCTTTGGGGTATATAATTATATTACCAAAAGACTTAAATATCATTTTAAACTATAAAAATTTGTTAGCTTCTTATTATTTAACTAACTATTTTGAGGTGATTTAGTGGAAGATATAAAAAAAGGTACTACTACAGTAGCTATTGTATGTAAGGACGCTGTAGTATTAGCAACGGATAGAAGAGCATCAATGGGTTATTTAGTGGCTCATAAGAATGTTAAAAAAGTATACAAAATTGATGATTACATTGGAGCAACAGTGGCAGGCAGTGTAGGAGATATCCAAAGTTTGATTGGATCTCTTAGAGCCGAAGTAAATCTTTATAAGATGAAAAACGGCGCTAAAATGTCTACTAGGTCACTTGCTACATTGACATCCCACATACTACACGGTCAGAGGTACTACCCCCTAATTGCGTGGCTTGTTGTAGCTGGATTTGATGAAAAACCCATAGCTTATTCCATAGATCCAATAGGCGGAGTAAACGAGGATAAAGCAATTTCAACAGGTTCAGGGTCGCTTGTGGCATACGGTGTTTTAGAATCTATGTATCGAGACGGTATGAGCTGGGAAGAAGGTGCATCTGTTGCTATTAAGGCAATTAATGCAGCAATAGAGAGAGACCTAGCCACTGGAAATGGTATTACAATGGCCGTAATCGATAAAGATGGCTACAGAGAACTTTCTGATGAAGAAATTATAGGTATAATGAATCAGAATTAATTCTCTTTTTTATTTTAATTATTAATTTATCATATATTCTTAAGAAATTAGGTGAGTTTTTGTCTTCAGAGGAGATACTTAAAGAAATTAAAAACGTTGTAACGGAAAATATACCTCCCGGTGCTGTCATAACAAACATTGACTTTGAAGGGCCTGAGGTCGTTATATACACTAGAAATCCAGGGATGCTAGTTGACGATGGTGAAATAGTAAAAGAACTAGCAAAGAATTTAAGAAAAAGGATTATTGTAAAACCTGATGTTGCTGTACTAACAACAGAAGAAGAAGCAATAAATAAAATTAAAAACATTGTTCCTGATGAAGCTGAGATCACTGATATCAGCTTTGATCCTTCAGCTTCAGAAGTGATAATCGAGGCAAAAAAACCAGGTCTTGTTATCGGAAAATCAGGCCAGACTTTGAGAGACATCACAAGAGTTGTAAGATGGGCCCCCATAGTAAGGAGGACACCACCTTTACAATCTGACACAATTAAAGCAGTTAGATCAACTCTTCAGAAGGAAGCAGATGAAAGAAAAACAATCCTGAAAAAAATTGGCCATAGAATTTATAGGGATCAAGATATACGTTCGGAGTGGATTAGAATCACTTTTCTTGGAGGATTTAGAGAAGTTGGAAGGTCATGTTTGTTATTACAGACTCCTGAATCTAAAGTTTTGTTAGATTGTGGTGTTAACGTAGCAACAAATGATCCAAAACATGCTTATCCCCATTTAGATTCTCCCGAATTTAAGTACATTCTGAATGCAAAAGAGTTAGATGCAATTATTGTAAGTCATGCCCATCTTGATCATTGTGGATTTATTCCATACTTGTACAAGTATGGTTATGAAGGAGCGATATATTGTACGCCCCCTACAAGAGAATTAATGACCATGTTGCAATTGGATTATATAGATATTGCAGAAAAAGAAAATAATCCAGTTCCATACTCCAGGAAGGACGTTAAAAGTGTCATCCATCACACTATTCCTGTTGACTACAAAGAAGTAAGGGATATTTCTCCAGACATAAGGCTCACATTCCATAATGCTGGGCATATATTAGGTTCTGCTATGGTGCACTTACATGTAGGGAATGGATTGCATAATATTGTATATACTGGTGATTTTAATTTTGAAACCTCAAGGCTCTTAGAAAAAGCCAATTTCAAATTTCCACGCCTTGAATCCTTAGTAATCGAGGCGACTTATGGAGGGTCACACGATATACAGATGCCAAGAGGCGAAGCAGAAAAGAATCTTTTGAAGATAATATATGATACTACCTCCCAAGGAGGTAAAGTCTTAATTCCTGTTCTTTCAGTTGGAAGATCTCAGGAAATAATGCTTTTTTTAGAAGAGTTAATGGAAAGTGGCACACTAGAAAGAATGCCAGTATATCTTGATGGAATGATATGGGAGGCAACTGCAATCCATACTGCATATCCTGAATACCTTTCAAAAGAGATAAGAGAAATGATATTCCATCAAGGAAAGAATCCTTTCTTATCTGAAACATTTGAGAATGTAAAAACTAATGACAAGAGGAAGAGCATAATTGATGGCCCTCCGTGTATCATTCTAGCAACTAGCGGTATGCTTGTAGGGGGACCATCAGTAGAGTACTTCAAAGCTTTAGCAGAAGATGTTAGAAACTCAATAGTTTTTGTAAGTTATCAAGGAGAAGGATCTCTTGGAAGAAAAGTTCAGAAAGGTATGACCGAGCTTCCCCTTATGGGAACTAATGGTAAGAATGAATTAATTAACATTAGAATGAAAGTTTACACCGTTGACGGATTCTCAGGCCACTCAGATAGAAATCAACTTATGGAATTTATTAAAAGATTAAATCCACGGCCTGAAAAGATTATTACTGGTCATGGGGATCCTGTAAAGTGCACCGACTTTGCAAGTACAATTTATAGAAAGTTTAGGATAGAAACTAAAGCACCTTCAAATCTTGAAACAGTAAGATTAAGCTAGGGTAAAAATGAAATTCTATTATGCTATATATCAACAAGGACATGAATTGATCGTCGCAGTTTGTGATGATGACACTTTAGAGGGTACTTTTTATTGTGCTGAAAGAGGAATAAAAATAGATGTAAAAAAATCTTTTTATGGAAAAAAATTAGGGCAAAAAGAGGATATATTGTCCTACATGAAAGACGCAACAATTCTTAATCTTGTTGGGAAAAAAATTGTAGGAATAGCTTTAAGCGAAGGCCTAATTAGTCGGGAATGTATCTTAGAGATAGGTGATACATTACATGCTCAAAGAGTCAAAATGTAGCATTTATAAAAAACAATTTAAATAATCTTTTTCTTTATTGCTTATGAAAAGATGCTTTGTTTGTGGAAAAGAAGATAAACTCACAGATGGAAAGTGTAAAGAGTGTTATTTAAAAGAATCTTTCCAATTTTCTATTCCGGGAAGAATAAAAGTTCCCTATTGTAAGAGTTGCAATTCTTACTACACAAACAGGTGGAAAAATCTTGATAATAAACTTTCCTTTATTGATGAAGTTTTAAAGAACAATATTTCTTCAAGTAGAGAAATTAAGTTTGTTTCTGAATTTTCTAAAGATAATAAAGACATCCAAGCGATAGTTGATTTTCTTGATGAAGGCAACATTTACAAAGTAAAAATTACTATTCGACCTTTTTATGATGACTCTCTTTTTGATATGGAAGCATCAAGTGAAATACTACTGTCAGGAGAACAATGTCAAAGATGCTCAAGATTTTATGGTGGATATTATGAGGCTATTCTTCAGATAAGAAATGATGAGAAAAAGATTGAGTTAGAAAGAGCAAATGACATAATGAAAATTGTTGATAAATTTACAGATAAACTAATTTTAAAAGATAGAATGGCATTTATTTCTAGAATTGAAGAACTTAAGGAAGGAATAGATATTTATATGGGATCTTTATCTGCAGCGAGAAAAATTGGGAATTGTCTAATCAAAAAATTCAACGGCTCTATGGGCGAATCTCATAAACTTATGGGTATTGATAGGGACTCGGGTAAAAAAATTTATAGAACTACCGTAACTGTAAGACTAAAAAATAGGGCACAAAGGTATGCCTATTATAAAAATCATTTGTATCTACTTGACATAGCAGGAGATAACTTTAAACTTACCTCATTGGAAGGCGGGAACATTTTGAGTATAAAAGCAAAAGAATTTGAGAGGGAGCTCAAAAAAGAAAATATGAAGGTAATTGAAAAAGATATACTTGAAACAGTAGATATTTCTGTAACTGAAGTCACTCCTGAAAGGTATCAGATGATGAAACTTTCGGGAGACTATGAGACTTTCTACGTTTTAAGGGATGAAGTTAGATTAAAAAGGGAATTAAAAGTTGGTGATAATCTAAAAGGTGCCATCATAAATAATCGGATTGTAATTATGGAACAAGAAAGTATTATTTAATACAATTTATGTTATAAAAAGTTTCAACTTGGGCGTTATTCTTATAAGTTAATTTTATACCTCATGCACGGCGATTCTAATGACAAAAGATAAAGTTGTTTTGGCTTATTCTGGGGGCCTTGATACCAGTGTCATCTTGACTTGGTTAATAGATGAAGGATTTGATGTTATATGTTTCATCGCAGATGTAGGGCAAGATGAAGATCTAAAAGCCGCTGAAGAAAAAGCCATTAGATGCGGAGCAACGAAGGTTTATGTTGAAGATTTGAGATCCGAATTTGTTACGGACTTCATCTTTCAAGCATTAAAAGGAAATGCAATGTACGAAAACAGATACTTATTAGGAACTTCTCTTGCAAGGCCTTTAATTGCAAAGAAACAGATTGAAATTGCTGAGAAGGAAAATGCAAAATATGTTGCACATGGCGCAACTGGAAAAGGTAATGATCAAATTAGATTTGAATTGACATACTACGCATTAAATCCTTCCATACATGTAATATCGCCTTGGAAAAATCCAAAATATCTACAACAGTTTCAGGGACGAAGTGATATGATAAAATATGCGAAATCAAAGGACATTCCAATCAAAGCTTCTGTATCAAAACCATACAGTCAAGATGGTAATTTAATGCACCTAAGCCATGAAGCAGGAATACTTGAAGATACTATGCTCACCCCAACTGAAGACATGTTTGAAATAACAAAATCACCAATGGATGCACCAGATAAACAAACAATTATTGAAATTGACTTTAAGAATGGACTCCCAGTAAAAGTAATCAACAAAGAGGATGGAACTGTAAAAACTAAACCCTTGGAACTTTTCCTATACTTGAATGAATTAGCAAAAGAAAATGGTATTGGAAGAATTGATATCGTTGAGAATAGATTTATTGGTATAAAAAGCAGAGGAGTTTATGAAACGCCGGGGGCTACAATACTATGGGCCGCTCACAGAGATATTGAAGGAATAGCAATGGATAGAGAAGTTATGCATCTAAAACATATGCTTGAACCAAAATTTGCAGAACTTATATATAATGGATTTTGGTACTCACCTGAAATGGACTTCCTAATGGCGGCTTTTAACAAGAGTCAAGAGTTTATCGATGGGAAAGTTGTAATTGGTCTTTACAAAGGCAATGTCATGATTCTTGGAAGGGATTCACCCACATCGCTTTACAATAAAGAATTGTCAAGCATGGATGTTGAAGGTGGATTTGATCAGACAGATTCCAAAGGATTTATCCGAATTAATGCCATTAGGCTAAAAGCACACAAGGTAATTCTTAATAAAGATACCATCGGACTAAATTAAATTTATATTTTTTTATAATTTCATCCCTTCTTCTATAGCCATAAGCCAATTCATAAAAGTATTAAAAGATCCTCTTAATGCAGGTATATCTTCAGATACAATAATAACTTTAAGAGTGGTTCCTTCAGTTGTTATTTCAGACTTAGTCCTATAAAAAGGAGAGCTATCTTCTTCTATTTTTAAAAGCCGTTCTATTTCTCTTGCTTTTTCATGAATATATACGATCTCGATCTTGGCAATATTCATAGTTTGATATAGTCTAAAATCCTTAAAAGGTTTCTTTCATGAATAGTAACATTAGCTCTATTTGCCACTTCGTCATCTTTTGGGTCAAATGCTATTGAAAATCCAGATAGGTCAAACATAGGTATGTCATATTTTGAATCCCCTACTGAAATTATCTCCTCTTTTTTAAGACGATATTCTCCTATAATATAGTTCATTACAATGTCTTTCCGCAAAAGGTCAACTCTCCAAATATCCTGTCCAGAAAGAAACCCATTTTCTTCATATTGAAATCCATTAGCCCATATCTTATCTATCCCTAAGGCCCTACCTGCATTTTGAGCTAGAAGATCAATTCCTGCAGAAATGATAAATAAATTAAAATTATTTTCTTTTAAGATCTTTATACATTCTCTAGCGCCATCGATAAATATCAACTCTTCAAGAGCTTTTTCAACTTCCATTTTGTGAGGCAGACTACCTTCTCTTTTCCATAAGGATATATCCTCTCGTATCCATTGACCATAATCTATTTCTTTAGAAAAATATCTTCGCATATTCTCTTTTCTTTTTTCTTCATCTGCACCAAAGTACTCATGGAGCCTTTCCCAAGATGAGTGAGATTCTATTAATACTCCATCTAAATCAAAGACAATGGCGCTATACATAAACTAAAAAAAATATAATTCTATTTAAAGCTTTAGAAAATCTTTTATTAATCTTTAATAATCCTAATTTGTGAAACTCATTGTGTATAATTTGGGGCAAGATGACCCTAAAAAATGTACGGCACAGAGGCTTCTAAAATTTGGAGAAGTCACTTTTGTTAAAAATATTAGGGGATTACCAAATAATTGTATTTTATTAAATCCTTTTTCTAAAAGAGTATTATCTCCTAGTGATATAAAATATTCAAAAAATGGAATTGTAGTGTTAGATTGTTCTTGGGTTGAAGCAGAAAAGTGCTTTGATAAAATAAAATCAAAGATTCAGGGAAGGATCCTCCCATTTTTAGTACCTTCAAATCCCATAAACTACGGTAAACCAGGTAAACTATCTACTGTAGAAGCTTTTTCAGGTGCTTTATATATAATAGGGGAGAAGGAACATGCTAGAAAGATATTATCAAGCTTTAACTGGGGGGAGGAATTCTTCAAAATTAATTTAGAATTACTTGAGGGATATTCAAAATCATATGATGAAGAGGGGATTTTAGACTTCCAAGAGAAATATTTAAAAGGGATTAATAACAGAAAAAGCTCTACAGAGGAGATTAAATGAAGAACGAGTTAGCTGAAAAGAGACTTTTTCATGTAAAGATTTGCATGAAGTGTAACGCGAGAAATCCATGGAAAGCTCAAAGTTGTAGAAAATGCGGATATTCAGGATTAAGAGGAAAAGCAAAAGAATCAAGAGTATAAAATAGGTAGTAAATCTTTTATTCCCTCAACTTTTTTATCCCCTATTTTTATTCCTATGAATTGACATCCTGCACTTTTAGCTGCAATCATATCTGATGTTGTATCGCCCACGAACACCATCCTTTCAATCGGCACTTTTAGGAATTCTGAAGCTTTTAAAATCATATCTGGGTATGGTTTTGGTCTTTCTACATCATCCAAACACATTACAACTTTAAAATACGTGTATAGGCCAAAATGATTAAATGTTTTGTCAAGATTTATTCTTGGCGTATTTGTAGCGACCCCTAGTTTAAAATCTTTTAAGGACTCTAAAGTTTCGTAAACTTTTTCGTGTAGTTTTATCAAATGAACATTATTTCTCTGATTTCTTAGCGCAACTTCAACTGCGTCCTTTCCGAGGCCATACATCTTTAGATCTTCTTCAACAGAAGGGCCCCAAAATATTTTTCTGTAAGTTTCTCTGTCCACGGGAGATTTTCCAAATTCTTCTAAAGTTTGATTGAAAGATATAAACCAGCTTTCAAAAGAGTCAAATAAAACTCCATCAACGTCGAAAACAATAGCTTCTATTCGCATAATATTGGAGTTTGAATCCTTTATTTAAGTTTTCTTATGGTAAACTATATAAAAAATAGAATACATAATTATTTTCTAGATAACAATAAATAAAAACTAAAGGAGGCAATAAATTGAAATTTGTAGTATCAAGGATATGTAAAGATTGTTTAAATCCAGATGACCCTCCTTGTGAAAACGCTGTATTTGACAAGATGAATAATCTATGGACAAAAGATTTTCTCGATTTAGGGGATTTGATGAGATTCTTTAGTAAATATGGCGATCTTGTCATAACAGAAAATGAAAAAACTCAAATGGCCGAGATAGTAATATATGATGACTGGAAAGATATAAGGGAAAAATTGAAAAGTTAATTACTTCTTTTCAAGTATTTTTATAAGGTGCCATCCAAACTGAGTTTTAACTGGGCCAACAACGGATCCTGTATTTCCTTCAAAAGCAGCCTTCTCAAATTCTTTTACCATTTTCTGTCTAGGAAAGAATCCCAAGTCGCCCCCCTTTTTCTTAGAGGGACATTCAGAATATTTTTTCGCTAGATCGGAGAATTTATCTCCTTTATTTATTTTATCTAAAATTTCTTTAGCTAAAGCTTCTGATTTAACTAAAATATGTGCAGCATGAACTTCTTTTACCATAAATTTAGAATAGGTATGCTATATAAAAAATTTACTGAAAAATGTGCAATAATTATCTTTCTGCGAAGTATACTCCTAATATTACAAGTGCCCCCCCTATAATTGTAAATACTGTAATGACTTCCCCTAATAGAAGCCATGCGAATATTGCAGTAACAACAGGAACAAAGTATAGGAACATTGCAACGTTTGAGGCTTTCTCACATTTCATAGACCTATTCCAGCATATATATGCAAAAACTGAACATAAAAGGGATAAATATAAAATAGATCCTATCCCTAATTTTGTAATATTTCTAATGAAAGAAAATCTTGATTCAAAAAATGCTATTGGGAATAAGAATATTGTTCCAAAAAGGAAAGTAAAAGAAGTCATAGAAAGGGGGGTTTTCTCTTCCATTATTTTTTTCCCTACAATAGAATAAATAGACCAAAACATAGCAGTAAATACTATTAAGATATCCCCAATATTTATCTTCTGGAATCCAGAGATAGAACCATTTATTACTATAACAATGGCACCGATAAATGAAACAAAAATCCCAAATGCCGTCTTTTTGCTAAGAGGCTCCCTTAAAAATATTAATGCGAGGATTGCTATAAACGGAACATTGAAATTTATCAAAATTGATGAATTAATGGCGGACGTGAAATTCAAGGCATATACTTGGATTCCTTGCACTAAAGTCACCCCAAGTAAGCCAAGCATCGAAAAAGGTATAATCTCTTTTTTATTAATTTTCAAACTATTTTTTCCTTCGAGATAATAAGTAATTGCAATAATTACTGGGCATGCTATAAAAAATCTAAAAAAAGCTAGGGAGTAAGGAGGAATCTCCGTTAATCCCCATTTAATTGCAATCCACGAACCAGACCAAATAAGGACCAGAGCTACAAGTTCCAAAAATGATTTTATTTTCATTCAGCATCTTTTTCCTTTATTTTGAAAGTTCCGAGAGATGCTTTATCCGTTTAAGCATGTTAGGATGTGTACTCATTAACTCCATTATGCTAGCCGAAGCGCCAACTCTAACTCCACCATGTCTAACCGATTCAAGTTCATTTCTATCAATTGTACCGCTCATATCTCTATCAACTTCAGTAAGCTCATTAAAATCTCCTTTTGCTTTAGTTGGATCATTAACAAAGAAAGCCTTAACGCCCTCTACTCTCTGTAATTCGCTTCTTGGTGTCTTTGCAGTTCCATATGTAAGCTTGTATAGCGCAGAGGCTAGTTGATGGGGTTCATTCCCAAGTTCTGTACTTCCTTTATCTGCATAATATTCCCTTATTCTGGAACCATACATTACTAATAAATTCGTAATAAAATAGACAACTAAGGCAAATATGCCGATAATAGCAGTTCCGCCTGAATTTCTATCATTACTCCTGCCAACTGAGCCACTGAATCTAGAAGACATGTACATATAATATGCAATCATTGGAACTGCACTTAGAAGTGTAATAATGGCCATATCCCTATGTTTTACATGGGATATTTCATGCCCTATGACTGCTTTGAGTTCATTTTCTGAAAGCAAATTAACAATTCCATCTGTCACACAAACTCTTGCGTCACCTTTTGATTTTCCAAAAGCAAATGCATTTGGTAGGGGAGTTGGGCAAGTTCCAACTTTTGGAGTTTTCTTTAGACCTGCGAGTCTAGCTTGCTCTTCTACCATCCTATATAGTTTTGGATTTTCTCCTTCAGTTATGTACCGTACCTTCATAGAGGATTCTACCATTTTTGGCCCTATCATATATTGTACGAACATCATTCCTAATGCGAGTATAACGCTATAGTTCACAAAACTTTGGCCGGAGTACCCAACTGCAGCCCCTACAAAAAGTAAAAAACCATAAAGTATTACAAACATTAGTCCAACTAACATATACATTCTTGCTTGTAACCACATATTCTCACCTAACATTAAATAAATGAAGCATTATTTAAATATTTCTTATCCAGTTTAGAAAGACATTTGAAGAAAAACTCTAAGTGTTTTTGAGCACTGATACAAGGAGCATTCCATTAATAAACGAAAAAATCCTTTCGATTGATAATAATTTCATTCATTTAGGAGAAAAATTACTGCCGCATTTGTTATAAAAATTGGTGCGACTGGCGGGATTCGAACCCACGCTTGAAGCTTGGGAAGCTCCAGTCCTAACCACTAGACTACAGTCGCAGTTATTCGCATCTTTTAATACAAATTTATAAATTTATCTTTTCATAAATTCTTCCAATAATAAATCCAATGGCAGTGCATGTTTCGAGGGGAATGCCTTCTCCAGTTATATCAAGGTGACATGTTGTCATTTTCCTGATTTCCATTGGGAGACCTCTTCTACCCAATCCAATAAAAAACACGGAATCGTCACCTTCTATAATATTTTTTGTAATATTATTAAAATCACAAGATTTATCAGGTTTAGAAGTTGTTGATATGAAGACACCTTTGATTTTTTTTGGATCATCAATAGCAATAAGTTTGCCATGTTTGATAAGCTCTTCAATATACTTTCCCCCCTCTCCAATTGTTGTATTTTCTTTTACTTCCTTCAGAAGGAATTCTTTATAATCGTCTTTAAAAGGAAAATCAAAAAGACAAAGGTCAAATCCCGCATAAAAACAAAGAGGGGCAGCTCTAGCAACATTTCTTGAATGTATATCATGCCATTTTAGTTTGTCATAAGTATTTACTAAGCAGATAGTAATCTTTCCTTTATGGTTTTTTTGTCGACTCACCCTTAACAACTCCTGTTGCAATAATATGTGACACCCTTAAAGGTTCGGGGATATTAGAATGCATAGATGAAATTCTGATTAATTCTCTAGCATCATTCTCGGAAATTCCTTTAAACTGAAAATAAATGTCTGATTTATCATGAACTTTTCCTTCATAAATTTGTCCAGCATTTTTTATTATACTGAGTCTCTTTTCTTTATCATTTAGATTTGTAAGTGCTTTTTCTATAGAGTTAAAGTCCGGAATTTTTCTCATTATTACCACAACTGGGAGCTTTGTTTCATGAAATAATTTTTCGATATCTATAATATTAAATCCCGCTAAAGTAATACCCTTTAACATAATCGCTCGTAAATCTTTATAACGAGCTTTAATTATCATGTTGGCAATTTTTTCTGTTGCATCAAGTCCATCTCTTTCAACGTACGTACTGACAACTCCGTCAATCCAGAAACCTCCTCTAAGTAATGCACCAACAACTAGAACTTTTTTATCCTTCTTTGTAAAATTAGAATCATCAATTCCAAGAATTCGTATCTCCTTTTTTATTCTCATCACCTTAGAATTGACTTAAGTATTAATATGCTTAAGCCTAAAAATATAGATCAATAAAATATGAAAATGCTTCTGCTATCGCCTTTCTCTCTTCATCAGGATCGTTAAGGTCTTTACCTCTAAGCTTTTCAGAAAGGACATTAATTGCTTCGTCAATATTAAACACTTTTTCTATGTAGCCTTTTCCAATCAATGCTTCAACAAAATCACCTCTCATTTTCTTGTCACTTCTCCTAGGTGATTTTAACTTTGATTTTGCAAGTGCATCTGAGAGTGCAATATTTGAAACTTTTTTACCGGTATACCTTCCTTGAACTTCTGATTTCGCAACAGAATATAAAAAATTCACAATAGCATCTCCAAAAGCCGAGAGGTTTGAATCTTCAGAGATTTCTTCCATGAAAAAATTGAATTTATCCTACTTATAAATCTTCACAAAAGGATAATAAAATTTATAATATGTCAATTTCAAATATTGCAGGTAAGTGATTTTTCATGTTTGATACTATTGCTATTACTAATCTTAAAGAAAAAATAGATATCTGGAAAAAAGAAAAATATTCAAAAATAAGAACGAAATTTCCTGAGAGACGAGAAGAATTCTTCACAACCTCTAACATTCCTGTAGATGTTCAGTACTCTCCTTTAGATATTATGAATCTTGACTATACCAAAGATCTTGGAAATGCTGGCGAATATCCTTTTACTAGAGGCGTTCAACCGAATATGTATAGGGGAAAACTCTGGACAATGAGACAGTATGCAGGATTTGGTTCTGCGGAAGAAACAAACAAGAGATATAAATTTTTACTATCTGAAGGCCAAACAGGATTGTCCGTAGCATTTGATCTCCCAACACAGATAGGATATGATTCAGATAATCAAATAAGCTTTGGTGAGGTTGGGAAAGTAGGTGTTGCAATTGATTCGCTTGAAGATATGGAATCCCTTTTTGATGGGATACCTCTCGATAAAGTTTCCACTTCCATGACCATAAACTCGACAGCTGCAATCCTTCTAGCAATGTATATGGCAGTTGCAGAAAAACAGGGAATAGCCCCTGAAAAGTTAAGAGGAACAATACAAAATGATATTCTAAAAGAATACGTCGCAAGAGGAACATATATATTCCCTCCAAAAGAATCTATGAGGATAATCACAGATATATTTGAATACTGTACAAAAAATTTACCTGAATGGAATACTATTAGTATTAGTGGCTATCATATCAGAGAAGCTGGAGCAACTGCAGCCCAAGAAGTTGCATTCACACTGGCAGATGGAGTTGCTTATGTGGAAGTTGCAAAAAAGGCAAGGCTAGAAATCGATGATTTTGGGAAAAGACTTTCTTTCTTTTTCAATTCACACAATAACTTCATTGAAGAGATCGCAAAATTTAGAGCTGCAAGGAGAATATGGGCAAGATTGATGAAAGAACGATTTGGGGCAACAGACCCAAAAGCTATGATGTTGAGATTTCATACCCAGACTAGTGGTAGTACACTCACAGCACAGCAATCCGAAAATAATATTATTAGAGTTACTATGCAAGCAATGGCGGCAGTTTTTGGAGGTACACAGTCCTTGCATACAAATTCAATGGACGAAGCACTTGCTTTGCCATCAGAAAAAGCGGTCACAATATCTCTTAGGACTCAACAGGTGATTGCATATGAAAGTGGGGTAGCAGATACAGTTGATCCATTTGCTGGCTCATATTATCTCGAATATCTTACAAATAAAATTGAGGAAGAAGTGAATAATTATTTTAATAAAATTGACTCTCTTGGTGGCATGGTCAAAGCCATCGAAGAAGGATATATACAAAAGGAGATCCAAGATAGCGCTTACAAATACCAGAAAGCTATTGAAAAAAAAGACATAATAGTTGTGGGGCTTAATAAATTCACCATGGAAGAAAAACTTCCTGAAAAACTCCTAAAAGTTGATCCTGAGGTAGAAAAAATTCAAATTGAAAAATTGAAAAAGCTGAAATCAAGAAGAGATAATAATGAAGTCAAGGAAATTTTAGAAAAAATTGAGGATGCGGCGAGAAGTGATAAAAACTTAATGCCTTTAATTCTTGAAGCTGTCAAAGCTTATGCAACAATTGGGGAAATTAGTGATAGCTTAAGGAATGTGTTTGGAGAATACAAACCTTCAGTTTTATTATAATATCCTTTTTTTATATTCATTACACGAAAATATAAAGGACTCCCAAGGATAGTTCTTTTTTACTTTTTTATCATGATAACGATTTAGAACATATGCCATTACTACGGGGGCAACAGGTATAACTGAGATTCCGGAGCCAATTAAAAGGCCACTATTCTTCTTAACTTGATTTCCTTGGATAATATTTCTCATCGATCTTTTCATTATATAATATCCTGTGTTCCAACTCCATAAAATAGTCTGTACCATTGAAGTAACATGGCCCTGAGGAATGGTCTTTTTCTTTTTAACAGCTTTATAGAACTCTTCTACGGTATTGCCCTCAAATAATGTATAAGCATTCCCAACCATTCTTTCTGTATGGGCATCACTTCCGGCAATGGAAGCATTTTTTATCTTTTTGTTTTCTTCTGTCGCTTTTCTGTTTATTATTCCATCTCTATGAAATGCATTGAAGACTTCAATTCCATCAATATTTAGTTTATGTATTAAGTCCTTCAAACAAGGACATATGACACTATATGGATGTGGTGCAATCACAAGACCTCCCTGCGCCTTTACCATGTCAATTGATTCTTCAACAGATAAGCCTGAGGGAATAGCTTCATTTAGGAATAGACCAAGCAGTTCTCCATCGGATGTTGATATTTCTTCCCCAACAATAATTCTTGAAGGCGCAAGTTTTTCAGTTTCAATTCCCCCTCTTATAGTGTCATGATCTGTTATAGCTAAAAAGTCTATACCCCGTTTATCTGCATATTTTAATATCTTATCTGGCCTAGAAATACAATCAGGTATAACTGGTATTTTTTTGGAATTACCCGAATATTTAGTATGGATATGGGTGTCAACTTTGCACATGTTTCCAAAAGAATCAGAATAATTCATTATAGAATGTGTAAAGAAACTACTTATAAAATTAATGTATGATTTAAAAATAGTCCCGAAAGTTTTAAATACTCAATTTTATCAGTTCTCATTGATGGGAAAGATTAGGTCTTCCGAAGTGGTATCAAAGAAATTTTATTATTATTTTAGCTTTAGGTATTGATACCTTTCACTGGCCGAATCCTTGTTTCTCTTTCCAATCCCTTCTTAGGAGGTTTTTTTATGGAGAGCTCAATAGAGTCTCTTAGAGAAGAAATAAACAGGATCGATGAGAGTATTATTAAACTGCTTTCAGCAAGAATGGAAGTAGCAAAAAAGATAGCATTTCTAAAAAAAGAAATGGGTATACTAGTAGAGGATAGGGATAGAGAAAGGATCATTTTTCTCAAACTGGATGATGATGCCAGAAGAAATAATCTCGATGAAAATTTTGTTTCAGATATTTTTGAAAAGATCATTTCCCATTCAAAATTTTTACAGACTAATATAATGGAGGGGCAGAAATGATAGTTATAATGAAAGCAAAAGCTGAAGAGGAGGATGTGAATCAAGTTATAGATGCAATTAAATCTCTTGGCCTTAGAACACAGTTAAATTTTGGGGCAGAAAGAGTAGTAGTTGCCGTGATAGGGGATATTAGCAAAATTGGAGAAGAAAATTTTTTCAGAATTAGGGCAATGAAGGGAGTTGAAAATACAGTATTTGTTTCAAAGCCTTACAAATTAGTTTCTAAAGATTTCAAAAATGAGCAGACTGTAATAGATGTAGATGGAGTAAAGATTGGCGGGAAAAAAATAGTTGTTTTTGCAGGGCCTTGTTCAGTTGAGAATAGAGAACAGATCATGGAGGTCGCAGAAAAGATAAAAAAAGCTGGTGCCAGTATGATAAGGGGAGGGGCATTCAAACCGCGTACTTCACCAAAGGATTTTCAAGGATTAGGAGAAGAAGGCCTAAAATTACTTTACGAGGCAAAAGAAGAAACTGGACTCCCCATTGTAACTGAAATAATGGATGCAAGAGATGTTGGCCTTTTGTCAGAATATGCGGACGTCTTACAAGTAGGAACTAGAAACATGCAAAACTACACACTACTAAAGGAGCTTGGAAAATGTGACAAACCCATACTTCTTAAAAGAGGGATGTGGGCAACAATGGCTGAATTCCTTGGGGCTGCAGAATACATAATTAATGGAGGAAATGAAAATGTCATATTGTGTGAAAGGGGCATAAGAACATTCTCAGATTTTTCAAGAAATACTTTAGACCTTAGCATTATTCCTGCCATTAAAGATGAGAGTCACTTGCCTATAATATCTGATCCAAGTCATGGTACGGGAAGGAGGAGTTTAGTTTTACCTATGAGCAAAGCTTCAGTAGCCTGTGGCGCAGACGGACTATTAATTGAGACTCATCCAAATCCGGATAAAGCGATAAGTGATGCGGATCAAACAATTTCCTTAAGTGCATTTTCAAAACTTATGGAAGATATTAAAAATATAACAAAAGCAGTTGGGAGGGAAGTATAAATGATAATAGTAATGAAGCTAGGTGTGGATGAAAGTCAAGTACAAGAAACAATTCAGAAAATTAAAGATCTTGGTTTTAATACCCACCTATCAAAAGGAGAAAATAGAACCATAATTGGTGTAATTGGAGACGTTAGTTCAATTGATGAAAGTGACGTTGAGAGGTTGCGGGCAACACCTTATATAGAAGAAGTTGTGCGTGTTTCAAAACCTTACAAATTAGTTTCTAGAGATTTTAACAAAGAGGACACTGTTATAAACGTAGATGGAATTGAAATAGGCGGGAAAAAAATAGTTGTAATGGCAGGGCCATGTACAGTTGAAAGCAAAGACCAAATTATTAACATCGCAAGAGAAGTAAAAAATTCAGGGGCCACAATTTTGAGAGGAGGGGCATTTAAACCGCGTACTTCACCAAAAGACTTTCAGGGACTTGGGAAGGAAGGACTAGAATTCCTAGCTGCAGCAAAGGAAGAAACTGGACTTCCCATTGTCACCGAAGTCATGGACACGAGAGATGTAAAACTTGTATCAGAATATGCAGACATACTACAAGTAGGAACTAGAAACATGCAAAATTATGCATTACTAAAAGAACTTGGAAAATATGATAAACCAGTACTTCTTAAAAGAGGAATGTGGGCAACTTTGAAAGAGTTTTTATCTGCTGCAGAATATATTCTTGCAGGAGGAAATAATAACGTTATGCTGTGTGAGAGAGGGATAAGGACTTTTTCTGACTTCACAAGAAATACCTTAGACTTAAGTATAGTTCCAGTATTGAAGAAGGAAAGCCATCTACCAGTTATAGTTGATCCAAGTCACGGTACTGGAAGAAGGGACATTGTAAAATCAATGACACTTGCTGCAATTGCATGCGGTGCGGACGGTGTAACTATTGAGGCGCACACAGATCCACAAAAAGCCATAAGTGATGCAGATCAAACTATCAGCACTTTAGACCTTCATGAATTAATGGGAGAAATAAAATATATTTCTAGGATGTTCGGAAGGGAAATATAGGATGAATATCAAGGAAACTAAGACAATAAGTGTTAAGACAGAAAAAAGACCATATGATATAGTCATAGGTAGGGATATTTTTCGAAACGCACTCGAATCAATATTAGAAGAGAATAAAGAGTGTAATGTTGCCATCATAACAGACTCGAACATAGAAAAAATTTATAGAGATAACATATACCAAGCACTTAATAAAAAGACTAATGTTTTTGTTATTTCATTTAAAGCAGGTGAAGAGTCTAAGAATAGAAAAACAAAAGAAGAACTCGAAGACAGACTATTTGAATTTGGGTTTGGCAGGGATTCATTAATTATTGCATTGGGAGGTGGGGTCACAGGAGATCTTGCTGGATTTATAGCGGCAACTTATATGAGGGGGATACCATTTATACAGATTCCAACAACACTCCTCTCCCAAGTGGACAGCAGCATTGGTGGCAAAGTTGGTATAGACCATCCTTATGGGAAGAATCTATTAGGGGCATTTTACCCCCCGAGTAAAGTCTACATAGATATGGAATTCTTGAATACACTGCCAAAAGAAGAGATACTCAATGGATTTGCTGAAATAATTAAAGCCGCTATAATAAAAGATAATGAATTCTTTGGATATCTTGAATCAAATATTGATCGAATAATAAATCTAGAAAATGGATACATAGATCATGCAATTATTTCGGCACTTAAAGTCAAAGCTAATGTTGTTGAAACAGATGAAAAAGAATCAGGACAAAGAAAGATTCTAAATTTTGGGCATACAATCGGACACGCTATAGAAATACTTTCAAATTTTGATATCTCTCACGGTAGGGCAGTAGGGATAGGAATGGCAGTTGAAACCTTGATTTCCCATAGATTAGGTATTTTAACATCAGACGAAAAAGAGCAAATAATTGCATTTCTTAAAAAATCTAAGCTCTTAGAAAAATACCCCAAATTATCATCAGATGAAATAATAAAGAAAACAATTTCTGACAAAAAATCTAGAAAAGGGATAGTTGAATACGCCCTCATAAAGGGCATAGGCACATCGGTCTATGGAGTTAGAGTTGATGAAAAAATTGTAAGAGAATCCCTAAAGGAGATGGGCTTTCTTTGATTACCGCTTCAATTATACCATCCTCTAAAAAGGAGGCAATATGTCTTTTGGACAAGGCATTATCTAAAGGAGATTTAGCAGAACTTAGAGTAGACTTGATTTCAGATTTAAATATTTTGGAAATTGGGAATTTATTTGATAAAAAAAGGGTGATTATAACAAATAGAAAAAAAGATGAGGGCGGACTTTTTGAAGGAAACGAGTCAGATAGGCTGCATCCATTAATTGATGCGATGAAACTTGGATTTGGATTTATTGATATAGAACACTCTTCAATAGATTCACTTAAATTACTAATCTCAAAAAAAAGAACATTAAAATCAGAGACAAAAATAATACTATCCTACCACAATTTTCAGAATACCCCTCTTGATATGAAAGAAATAGTGTTGCAGATGAAAGATCAAGATGTGGACCTAATTAAAGTCGTTACTTATGCCAATGATATTTCTGATAATCTAATAATAAAAGATATCTTATTCCTTTTTAATGATAATCCTAGGTTAATATCGTTTTTAATGGGGGAAAGAGGGGAGATAAGCCGAGTTTTATGTAACTCTTGGGGAAGTTTTACTACATATGCACCACTAAAAGGTCTTGACATGACCGCTCCGGGGCAGATACCGCTAGAAGTCTTAAGGGATATATACCGGGTTAACTCTATTGATGAAACTTTTGATATTTATGGGCTTATTGGAAATCCTGTTAAGGAAAGCATAGGATACTACGTTCACAATAAATTGTTTTCTTATTATAAAATGGATGCCGTTTATTTGAATTTATTGGTGGACGACTTAGGAAAATTTATGAAGGTTTTTGAAGATTACTTCAAAGGATTTTGTGTTACAATGCCATTTAAAGAAACAATAATTCCTTATCTGGGAAATATAGACCAAATGGCACTAAAGATAGGGGCAGTAAACACAATAAAGAAAAATAAGAATGAGCTACTAGGAACAAATACTGACTCGTTGGGAGCGGTATACTCAATTGAAAAAATAAGCACAATAAAGGATAAAAAAGTGCTTATCCTTGGCGCAGGTGGAGCTGGAAAAGCAATAGCTTTTGGGGTAGCTAGTAAACTTGGAAAAATCATAATTTCAAACAGAGATCATACTAAGGCAATTGAACTTGCAAAAAAGCTAGGGGCAGAAACAATCCCATGGGGGGATAGGGATAGAGTTGATTTTGATATTTTAGTCAATGCTACAAAAATTGGCATGTCACCTGAAGAAGACAGTTGCCCAATGAAAGACTCATTTTTTGAAAGGGACCTGTCTGGAATAACTGTCTTTGATGCAGTTTATAGTCCAATTGATACTAGACTATTAACACTGTCAAAAAAACAAGGGGCAAAAATAGCAAGTGGGTTAGATATGTACATTGGACAAGCAATGGCGCAATTTGAGTTTTGGACGGGAATAACACCTTCCTATAAAGAAATGGAAAGATTCTCTAAAGAGGCTATACTTTTGAGAGGGGATAAAGCTGAAAATTAAAGAAATTAAACCTCTAAACTTTGAATTTGATGCGAAGTTAAAGGCTCCACCTTCGAAGAGTTATACACATAGGGCTCTTTTCATAGCAGCCCTTTCGGAAGGGAAGTCAAAGATAATAGGCCCCTTAATTTCAGATGATATTAAATACACTATAGACTCACTAAAAAAACTTGGTGTGAAAATAACAGATGATTTTGATAAAGATCAGAATATTATTTCTGTGGAAGGAACAGGTGGCATCCTCAAGGAACCCTCTTCTCCTTTATATATTGGTAATTCTGGAACAACTCTAAGATTTTTAATGGCCTTAGTTTCTCTTGTAAAAGGAACAGTAATAATTGATGGAAACGAAGAAGTAAGAAAACGTCCTGTTAAAGGTATTGAAGATTCTTTAAGAAAACTTGGGATATCTATTGATACAAATAAAGGGTGTCCCCCAGTCAAAATAACTTCAAATGGAGTTATTGGAGGGGAAACAGAACTAGAGCCAAGCCAAAGTAGTCAGTATTTAAGCTCTCTTCTTTTAACATCTCCATATTCAAACTCCACCATAAAAATCAAAGTTACTGGGAAGCTTCCATCAAGCCCTTACGTAGATATGACATTGGATGTAATGGAAAAATTTGGAGTATCTGTTTTAAGAAAAGACTATTCTGAATTTATAATCACCCCTTCAAAATATGTTGGTGGTAATTATGTTGTTGAAGGTGATTTCTCTAATTCTTCTTACTTTATGGCGATAGCTGCAATAAGTGGTGGGAGAATAGTAATTGAAAATCTAAATAGAAACTCAAAACAAGCAGACAGAGTTTTTGTCGATATTCTTGAAAAGATGGGGTGTAAAGTTAGTTGGGAAAATAATTTACTGATTTTAGAAGGAAGAGAGCTTAAGGGGCTAGAGATTGATATGAAACGATCTCCCGACATTGTTCCTACTTTAGCAATTGTTTCAGCTTTTGCCAAAGAACCAACAAAAATATATAATATTGAAACTTTAAGATTTAAGGAAACTGACAGATTGAGTGCAGTTGCGAATGAACTTTCTAAGATAGGGTGTAAAGTTGAAGAGGGAAGTGATTATCTCATAATAGTACCTGGTAAACTAAAAGGTGCCAGAATTGAAACATACAAAGATCATCGTATGGCAATGTCGTTTGCCGTAGTTGGACTTTTTGTAAACGGGATAAAAATTTGTGACCCTGATTGTGTTTCGAAATCATATCCAAATTTTTGGAAAGATTTTTCAAAAATATCCAGAGGGATTAATTGAACATAGTTTTATTTGGATTGAGGTGCGTAGGTAAAACTTCAGTTGGAGTTAGCTTGTCAGATATAACTGATAAAATTTTTTTTGATACTGATAGGATAATAGAAAAAAGAGAATCAAAAACTATTCATGAAATAATAAACGAAAAAGGATGGGAGTATTTTAGACTAAAAGAAAAAGAAACTATTGCAGACGTATCCAAAGAAAATAATGCTGTTATTTCCTTAGGTGGAGGGGCACTGATGGATAGAAGCAATGTGGATTTGCTGGATAAGTCCTTTTTTGTTTTACTACGGGCAAGTATAAACACAATGAAGACTAGGATGGAAAAGGATGTACCAAGACCGTCATTAACTAAAAATGATTCAATTTCTGAGATTGAAGAAATTGTGTTAGAAAGAATGCCATTATATGAAAAAATAGCAGATATAATTATAGATACAGATAAACTTAGTGTCTATGAGATATGTGACAAAATTTTATTGGAGCTTGAGAAAAGGAGTATGGTATAATGGGGGGAAATACTTTTGGTAGATTGTTTAGAGTTACAACTTGGGGGGAATCCCATGGTAAAGCACTAGGAGCAGTTATAGATGGATGTCCTCCAGGCATTAAACTTAATGAAGATGAAATCAATAAAGAGCTGTCATTGAGAATACCAAAAAGTAACGGGCTTTCAACTTCAAGGAAAGAGGAGGACAGATGTGAGATATTATCTGGAGTTTTTGAAGGGAAGACTATAGGAACTCCTATTTCTATTCTAATTAATAATCGAGATGTTGATTCCTCCTCATATGAAAAAATAAAAAATGTATTTAGACCAGGGCACGCGGATTACACTTATTTTAAGAAATATGGGGTATACGATTATAGAGGTGGTGGCAGGGCTTCAGGTAGAGAGACTGCCGGGAGAGTTGCAGCAGGTGCAATTGCAAGAGTAGTATTGAAAAATGAGATTAAACATTTTGAGTTATTGTCTTATACCAAATCTATAGGGGGTATTGTTTCACCCGAAGTTGATAACAGATCTTTGAAAAGAGAGGACATCATCAAAGATAGACTTTGGACTACCGATAAGACTATTTCTAAAAAAATGACTGAAAAAATTTTGGAGGCAAAATCTAAAGGCGAGTCAGTTGGGGGGGTAGTTGAAATAGTTGCTAGAGGGGTACCTTTAGGATTAGGTGAGCCTGTTTTCGATAAACTTGAAGCAGATATAGGAAAAGGCCTTTTATCCATCGGCGCAGTCAAGGGAGTAGAGTTTGGAGGGGGATTTAATCTTTCAGGACTATCTGGCTCTGAGAGTAACGACCAGATCGATTCAAAGGGATTCCTAACGAATAGAGCAGGAGGAATCGTTGGCGGAATATCTAACGGGGAAGATATTGTGGTGAGAGTTGCTGTAAAGCCTATACCTTCAATCGCTAAAGAACAAAAAACAATAGATATTGAGGGCAATGAAAGATCAATAAAAATTGAAGGAAGACATGATCCATGCGCAATTCCAAGAATAAATCCTGTATGTGAAGCAATGGTTGCCATTACGCTTTTAGACCATTTATTAATACAGAAGTCAATAGAGGGATTTAAGTGACTGTAGTTGGAATAATAGGGGGAACGGGTAAACTTGGAGGCCTTTTCAGGAAAATATTTGAAGAAGAAGGATTTGAAGTACTTGTTTCATCGCGAACAACTTCTCTTTCAAAGGAAGAACTAATCAGGAAGAGTGATATAATAATTGTATCCGTTCCAATTAAATCAACAATACCAGTTATAAGGGAAATTACGCCTTTCATAAAAGAAGGGAAACTTTTGATGGATTTAACTTCCCTTAAAGTTGGACCTATAAATGAAATGTTAAAATCTAAAGCAGATGTCTTAGGGGCGCACCCATTATTTGCACCTTCAATTGGAGATGTTAGGGGTCAGACAATAATATTATGTCCACAAAGAATTTCAAATAAGGAACTCTATCAAAAAGTAAATTTTATTCTTACCAATAGAGGTGCCAATATAGTGGAAATGACTCCTGAAGAGCACGATAAAATGATGGCTGTAATCCAAGGTCTCACACACTTTTCCGCTATAGCCTTATGTCACTGTATGAAAGACCTAAATTTTGATATAAAGAAGAGTTTTGAATGTACGAGTCCCGTATACCGATTAACACTTGATATGGCAGGTAGAATATTAAATCAAGAACCTGAATTATATGCTGACATCTCTCTTTTAAATCCAATAACGCCTGAGATATTATTACAATACATCAAATCAGCAGAGACGCTATTTAATAAAATACAAACAAAGGACCGGGAAGGATTTATAAAATTTTTTGAGGAGGCTTCCCAATACCTTGGTGACTTTACAGAAAAGGCAGAAAAAGAGAGCAATTTACTAATTAAAAAAATGGTGAGCGAATGAAGATATCAACACTTGGGCCAAAAGGCACTTTTTCTCACGAAACCTCACTATTATTCGATGCAGATGAAATACTATTCAAAAGAAGCATATGGGAGGTATTTGACTCGGTAGAAAAGGGTGAATCTGAAGGTGGAGTTGTTCCAGTAGAAAATTCTCTCGTTGGTGGCGTGTCACAGACTCTTGATAGTTTAATTGAGTTTAATGTTAAGGTAATGAAGGAATACCTTCTTCCAATCCGCCATAATCTGGCGTGCTGGGGGAAGTTAGAAGATATCGAAGTTTTGTACTCTCATAATCTTACCCTTTCGCAATGTGAGAAGTTTGTCAGACTTTATCTTCCAAAAGTTGAAATCCACGAAACTTCTTCTAACGCAATTTCAGCAATCGAACTTTCCAATAAAAATGATAAGATATATGCAGCTCTTGTTTCAAAGTTTGCAGCAGATGTTTATAATTTGAGAATACTAAAAAAAGACGTCCAAGATGAAAAACTTAACTTTACAAGATTTTTTGTTGTGGGTAATAAAGATGTTCTTCCAACTGGAAAAGATAGAACGAGCATATTAGTTTCTCCAAGTTTAAACAAACCGGGAGTCCTATATTCTATAGTAAAGTTATTTTATGATGCAGGGATTGATCTAACAAAAATTGAGTCAAGACCCTCTAAAAAGAAGATGGGGGAATACGTATTCTTCATAGATTTTAAAGGCCATATAAAAGAGAAAAAGGTCAGTCAAACTTTGAAGGAATTATCCTCAATATTTGCAGTAAAAGTACTGGGTTCATATCCTAGGGCTTACTAATTAATACCCTATACTTACCTATAGTATAACTATAACTTCAACTAAAAATATTTAAAGATTATTTATATTAAATGATAGTATAAGGATGGGAATAACTTGAAAAAAAACATGAAGATTATAGTTATTTTGATTTTATTAATGCTATTTGTTATATACTTTAACTGGTCGACACTAAATCCATTTATTCCTGATAATCCAAATGTGCCAAATGTAGTTTTATCAAATAATGACAGAATACTTATAATGGCACCTCACCCAGATGATGAATCTATCGCTACAGGCGGACTTATACAAAATGCCATAGATAAAGGAATACCAGTCCACGTTGTTTTTTTGACTAATGGTGATTTTAATGTGTGGTCATATACACTATATGAAAAAATACCCATGCTAACTTCAAGTCAGGCATTAGAACTAGGCGAGATTAGACGTCAAGAAGCCCTAAATGCAATTAAGGAACTTGGGCTATCAGAAAAGGATGCTACTTTTCTTGGATATCCAGATTATGGTACTTCTGAGATCCTTTACTACCATTGGGGGAATAATCCTCCTTATCAGAGTATACTCACAAGAAAAACTGAAGTGCCATACTCTAAAGCTTTAAGCCCCGGGGCACCATATAAAGGAGAATCAATAATGAAGGATATTGAGGCAGTTATCAATGATTTCGGCCCTACAAAGATTTTTGTTTCCCATCCAGATGATCATCATCCAGACCACAGAGCAATGTTTGTCTTTACAATAGTGTCTTTATGGGAAATAAGAAAAGAAGTTGAGATTTATCCATATGTGGTTCACTATAGAAATTGGCCGCTACCTCTAGGTTACCACCCGAATTATTTTTTAGATCCGCCATCTTATGACTATGGGATAGTGTGGAAAGAATTGCCAATAAAGTCTAGAAACGTTCAAACAAAATTTTCTGCACTAAAAAAGCATGTGACGCAGTATGAAGCAAATAAAAAATATCTAAATTCCTTTATCAGAACAAATGAAGTTTATGGAAATTTTGAGGATATTTCTTTAGGTATAACTCAAGTTGATATCTCCTTGAATAAAAATCAAATTCAAAAATCGCCGCCTCAAGAATTCAATGATAGTCAAAAAGATGCATTTGTTAGAATTGAAGCACAATCTGTCAAAATTGAAAATGATAAACTTGTTCTTAGATACGCCATTTCAGAACCTTTTAAAGAAAGAATCGATTTATTTGTCTACGTTTATGGATATAAACGCGATACAGACTTCTCTAAAATGCCAAAAATAAATATTAAAGTTGATCTTAATAATTATGGCGTATATGATCAGAAAACTCCTATTCCAAAAGAGAACTGTGAGGTCAAAAAAACTCCGACTGAAATCATTATCAAAATTCCCTTGAAAATAATAGGAAATCCCGATAAGATACTTTTTAGTGCTAGAACTGCAATGGGGCCACTCTCGCTTGATCTAATGCCATGGCGGATCGGAATCATAGATACAGATGGCCAATGAAAGATAGCATTAGGATAGAATCTGTATGAAGGAAGATTATTATATTATCCTAATGGACCAAAATACTACTTTTGGCAGGAATATGTGTTCGATACAAGCTTTGCAAATCTATAAGTTGAAAGATAAAAAAAATGAAGCTAATCCTAAATCTCAATAAACATGTCTTATATGATTCGATATATTTTGAAATTAAACTAATCCAAAACATTTAAATATCGATTTTTATTTTGTGGGTTAAGGGCAGTTAGCTCAGTCTGGTAGAGCAGTAGACTCTTAATCTACGGGCCAGGGGTTCGAATCCCTTACTGCCCGCCAATAACTTTTCCGGCGGTTATTTTTGAAACGGGGCGATATTTGGGCTTATTCCCGGGAGGCGCTGATTTTGGAAAATACCTGTAGATTAATATCTACATGGAACGGCTATGTTTCCTATCTCATCTCTGAGAGGGGTGTCAGCCCCACTACAGCTGAAATATACCGAAGGTGCATCGCCATGTATCTTAAGAGCGGCAAAACAGAGGAGGAATACTACTTCGACGTGCTCTTAAACGAGCGCTACTCCTCATCCTTCAAGCACAACATGTACTTCGCATTGAAATGGCATGCCAGAATGGATTTAATGAATGATTAATCATAAAACATAAACTATTTATTAATCATATAAATCCATTTAGATTGTAATGATGATACAAATGAAAGGTAAGATAGCGTATGGAAATTTTACATGCTTCTTAATCTCTAAAAATCTTACTTAATATAGAGAATTTCTTCTGAGGAACAATAATGGAGTCAAAAGATCGCTTATATGGCAATAAAGTTATGTTAAGCTAAAAATAATTGAATTTGATATTCTTGACCGAAATTATGCAATAGAGCAATCTTTTTGGGAAAATTTAAGTACCCTATTACTTCTTTTTTTCCATGATAACTTGGAATGATTTTGAGAAGGTAGAGATGAGAGTAGGAAGAATACTTGAAGTCAGTGATTTTCCCGAGGCCAATAATCCTTCTTACAAAATAGTAATTGACTTTGGCAATTATGGTATAAAAAAATCTAGTGCCCAGATAACAAAATTCTATAAAAAAGAAGAGCTAATCAATAAACAGATTATTGCAGTTACTAATTTTCCTCCTAAACAGATAGCAAATTTTATCTCGGAATGTCTAGTTTTGGGTGTTGTTTTAGGTAATAATGAAGTTGTTTTATTGAAACCTGAGAGGGAAGTTAAAGAAGGACATAGAATTCTTTAGATTAGTTATCATTGATTAACAATAATGAATTATTTATTGCTAACCGATAGTTTTATATATATGTATCAATATAATTAGTCTTGTCAATCAATATTGACAAAACCTATCCATTAGTAGGAATTCAGAGATGGTTCCTGCATATAAAACTCCAATTACGATGATGGGGGAGAAATCCCCCTGAGTACCATTTATTTTACTACGTTAAACGCCTATAAATTAGGATTACCTATACGACAGTATTATCTGTAAACACCGAAAAGTTTATATATAATTGTCTTAAAATATGTATGTTTGAGTATATTATTTCTTAGTAGTATCTACTAAAAAGAATATGTTCAAACATGTTGATTAAGTCAATTGACTTTTTCAAACAAATAAATGGAGGAAAAATATGTCTGGAATAGGATATTTCGGTCCAAAGAGAAAGCCCGGATACGAAGAGCAGCCTTCAATTAACCCTAGCTTCTTGAAGCTCAGGTTACCTTTCTACCACTATCCAATCGAGTATCAGGACTTTATCCAAGGAATGATTTTGGCATGTGTACCACTAGGAATTACAGCAATTATGGAATCGTCTATGAATTTTCCAATTGAAGTAGCAGTTCTAATGGTATTAATAAACAACTTGTTCTACTTGTGGCACACATCCTTTGGTGACCCATCAGTCGCCGGTTGGATTACTCCTGGTATACCAATTTATACCGCATACTACGAGACCTTCTCAAAAGAAATAGTCGGTCCGTCAGGAGTTTACATTGAAAGAACACAGGCACTTATTGCAGCTCAGCTAATATTGGCTGTAATATTCTTAGTGTTTGGTCTTACTGGACTTGGTACAACTTTCATTGAAAAGGTTCCAACTTCAATAACTGCTGGTATCCTTTTAGGATCCGGTATCGCATCTGTGGAAAGAATCTTCAACCCAACACAACCATTCGTAAAAGATTTACCAGTATCATACCTAGTTTCTGCAGCCTTGTCATTGTTCTTATTGTTCTCTAAGAGGGCAATTGCTTGGAGGAAGAGGAACAAATTTTTGGCATGGATTGGTGGATTTGGCATAGTACCTGGATTCGTCATAGGATACATCCTTGGTCTTATCACCGGAGAAATCAAGTTAGATCCTTCAAAACTCACACAGAGTGTATTCATTGGCATGCCCTTTGATAGAATGATAGCTGAAGTATCACCATTTGGAATCGGATGGCCATCACCTATAATGTTTGGATCCGGATTTGCTGTAGCAATTGTCGCGTACATCATTGTATTCGGGGACTTCATTGTCTTAAAGGCATTGATTAAACAGGCTGACGAAGCAAGACCAGATGAAAAAGTCGTTGTGCCAATAGGCAGATCACACATCATCTGTGCTTTGAGAAACTTTGTCCAAGGAATATTTTTACCCTACCCACCATTCTTAGGTCCACAGTGGACTGGAGGACAGGCATTGGTAGTCCAGAGATATATGCATGCAACACCTGAGCAGGAATACACCTACTGGGGCGGAGCTACAAGCATATTCTGGGGTATGTCCTTTGCATTGGCCTTAAACCCAATTGTTCAGATAATGTTACCAGCAAAGAACATTGGACTTGGTCTTACCTTGTTAATCCAGGGTTACCTCTGTTCATATCTTGCAATGGAAATGTGTCAGAACAACATCCAGAGGGCTATCGCAGGTATAATGACAGGTGCATTGATTATGGCTAACTATGTTGCACTATGGAAGCCAATACTCGGAATGTACAGTTCATTCTTCTCTGCACCAGCAATGGGTCTACTTGTAGGTATAATTCTACACGTTCTAATTGAAAGAGAACCAGGTACCGAAAAGGGTAAGAAGAAATAAATAAATTAATTTATTTTATTTTTTTATATTTTGATTTACTAATTCTACCATAATTAAATGCCAAATATTATTTATGCAAACTCTTATAAACTTTTTAAGTATGGTATGCCTAGGGATACAATGGTTACAGTTAAAGTTTCCAAAAGAAAAAGAATGAGATCAAAAATGTTCCTTAAAAGAAGCGTACCATTTTTAATTGTATCTATGATAATTGTACTTGGAGGGCTTGTAATGATAGGACATTTTCTTAACGAAAGTCCTAACAAAGGAAAAATTCAATGGATATGGTTTATCGCTACCTTCTTGGGGTCTCAGTTTATATATTTAAAGTACATTGCGGAGAAATGATTCTATGGATTTTGCAGAAATATTTAGATATATACTCCTTTTAATAATTGGCGTATACTTGCTTAATGCCTATATAAATGGTCAAGTTTCACTTAGAAATATAATAATCTCAATTGTGATCTGTGTAATAGTATATTTCATAGTTGCAAGACCCGATAAATACTAAAGGGTGTTATCAATGAAGTTCTTATCGAAAAAAAAAATATTATCCGTACCATGGCTTGCTAAAGTAGAAGAAGGGCCTGTTTTAGACTCTTTTAATAAAGTAAAAAGTGATAATGAAGTTTTCGAAGTATATAAACCAGTTAAAATGGGCAATCACATATACTATAGTGCGTTATACTATACAAAAAAATTAATAAATCAAGAACTATCTAAACTTATCATCGTTGATGAAAAAGGCAATATATTAAAAGATAAAGAAAAAGCTTACAAAATAAGCTTAGCGTTAAATATTTTCACTAGATCAACTCCTTCAGAGAATATTAAATATATAATGAGAAATATAGAGGAGATTGATGATGTTAAAAGATTCAAGTCAAAGGCAGATTATTACATCCCTACAGCTAAATTATTTTTGTCAAAAAAGGAAGCAGAGGTACTAGAGAATTCATTTTCTAATTTTTATAAACACGAACATAAAGCTAGATTGTTGCTTGCAAATTTTGTAGATGAACTTAATTCTATTAATCAATCAGAGTACATTGATCAAAAGAAATTAATGAGTATTTTTGACGATTATATAAAAGCTGGTTTTGAACGGGTAAAGTCAAAAGAAAATATAATGAAATACATAGAGCTCATGAAACAAGTTAAAAAATCTTTTCGCCACCGTGAAGATGAGTTTTTGAACACTGAAGCTGGGTCTTATTTCATGTTAGATAGAATTGAGGTATATATCAGAAAAGAAATTAAATATCTAGAACTAAAATATGAGCCATTGAGACAATATTACTCAAGAGATATGTCCGAAGATGAGACAAAAGCTTTAATGGGATATTTCAATAAAAATATCTAATTCTTTTTTAAGTTATCAATATTTTAATTTGATTATTATTTTAGGATAATCTAAAAATTATCATATTTGATTGATTCTTTTTTTAATATTCTGATAAAACTCAAGATTTATTTTAAAAATATGCATTATCTACTTTTTTTTTAATTTTAATATATACATTATTTTATTATTATATAACAATATAAATTTATAGAAAACCTTATATATTATTTTATTCAAGATAAATTGGTTTACCTAATATAAATAGGTTAACCTAAAAATAAATGGAGGAAGATAATGTCAGGAATAGGATATTTCGGTCCAAAGAGAAAGCCCGGATACGAAGAGCAGCCTTCAATTAACCCTAGCTTCTTGAAGCTCAGGTTACCTTTCTACCACTATCCAATCGAGTATCAGGACTTTATCCAAGGAATGATTTTGGCATGTGTACCACTAGGAATTACAGCAATTATGGAATCGTCTATGAATTTTCCAATTGAAGTAGCAGTTCTAATGGTATTAATAAACAACTTGTTCTACTTGTGGCACACATCCTTTGGTGACCCATCAGTCGCCGGTTGGATTACTCCTGGTATACCAATTTATACCGCATACTACGAGACCTTCTCAAAAGAAATAGTCGGTCCGTCAGGAGTTTACATTGAAAGAACACAGGCACTTATTGCAGCTCAGCTAATATTGGCTGTAATATTCTTAGTGTTTGGTCTTACTGGACTTGGTACAACTTTCATTGAAAAGGTTCCAACTTCAATAACTGCTGGTATCCTTTTAGGATCCGGTATCGCATCTGTGGAAAGAATCTTCAACCCAACACAACCATTCGTAAAAGATTTACCAGTATCATACCTAGTTTCTGCAGCCTTGTCATTGTTCTTATTGTTCTCTAAGAGGGCAATTGCTTGGAGGAAGAGGAACAAATTTTTGGCATGGATTGGTGGATTTGGCATAGTACCTGGATTCGTCATAGGATACATCCTTGGTCTTATCACCGGAGAAATCAAGTTAGATCCTTCAAAACTCACACAGAGTGTATTCATTGGCATGCCCTTTGATAGAATGATAGCTGAAGTATCACCATTTGGAATCGGATGGCCATCACCTATAATGTTTGGATCCGGATTTGCTGTAGCAATTGTCGCGTACATCATTGTATTCGGGGACTTCATTGTCTTAAAGGCATTGATTAAACAGGCTGACGAAGCAAGACCAGATGAAAAAGTCGTTGTGCCAATAGGCAGATCACACATCATCTGTGCTTTGAGAAACTTTGTCCAAGGAATATTTTTACCCTACCCACCATTCTTAGGTCCACAGTGGACTGGAGGACAGGCATTGGTAGTCCAGAGATATATGCATGCAACACCTGAGCAGGAATACACCTACTGGGGCGGAGCTACAAGCATATTCTGGGGTATGTCCTTTGCATTGGCCTTAAACCCAATTGTTCAGATAATGTTACCAGCAAAGAACATTGGACTTGGTCTTACCTTGTTAATCCAGGGTTACCTCTGTTCATATCTTGCAATGGAAATGTGTCAGAACAACATCCAGAGGGCTATCGCAGGTATAATGACAGGTGCATTGATTATGGCTAACTATGTTGCACTATGGAAGCCAATACTCGGAATGTACAGTTCATTCTTCTCTGCACCAGCAATGGGTCTACTTGTAGGTATAATTCTACACGTTCTAATTGAAAGAGAACCAGGTACCGAAAAGGGTAAGAAGAAATAAATAAATTAATTTATTTTATTTTTTTATATTTTTATTAGGATACGTATAAAATAGATTTCTAGAAGGATTATTTTAAATATTTAAGAGTTTAGTTTGGAGTTGTATCCACACCATAACACAATATTAAACGCAGTTTTTGATAAATATATAGTTTGCGTTCCTCAAAAGAATGGAAAGGACAGATATAGCTACAACTACCAACCAATTATGAATGCATTTGTTTTGATGTTGTAGCCTTTAGATATCGCATGCAATCTATACTTTAAGAGTATAGATGACAATAATAGATTTTGAACAAATAGAAGGCAGAAGTTTTGGCTAGTTAAACTACAGAAATAGCAAAAATAGATTGTCACAGTTAAATATATACAAACTGAGAAGATTTACGCATACCTATTTTATTGCAAAAGAAAGGATAGGAATTATAAAGGGATCTTATGAAGAATAATTTACCTAGTTATAGGTGAGATAAAATGGAACCGTTTCCTGAAAGTTATATTAGAAAAATGGCAGATACATCAACTCTTGCAATCTTAGATTTATGGAAAAAATTATCTAAAGAGATACTTGATTATGGAATTGAAGTGGTAATTTGTGACAGAAAAGATAATCCTCAGTTAAAACATGTTTTAGGTGAACTTAATACCGCATGCCCAGGATTGTATGACGGAAAAATAGTTTTATCAATATGGCTAGAAAATCCAAAAACTTTTAATCCATTGTTGATTACTCATGAGATTGGTCATTGGATTTTAATGCTCAATGGATTCAAAGGATTGGTGAATAAATATAATATACAAGAAGGACTAGATATAAATATGAATTCCTTAGCCCATCATGTGCCTCTTTACAAACTTCAAAGAGATTTTGGGCATGATCCACAAAAAGTAATTGATTCTAGGGCAAGAAACAATATTAATAATCTAAGTAAAACATCGGAAATATTATTAGGGGATAGATGGGCAGAATTTGCGCTTTTATTTGCTGATGATATATTAAATTGCTCTGAGGATATAAAAAGTGATATTTTGGAAATCATTAATGAAGAATATCCTGTTACTTTTTCTTTCTTGGAGAAAATATTGAATCTAGTATCAAGGCATGATCTTAACAGTCCCAAGAGCAATCTTGCATTTTTAAAAGATTTAGTAAATAGAATTTATCTTGGAGACGGCTGGAAAGTAATTGATGAGGTCATTGAATTAAAAGAGATAATTAAAGAGCATAATGAGAAGAAATAATCTATTTGAATTTTATCTTTAATCCTAAAACTATTAAAATTAAAAATAATGATATTCCGTTTGCTAGTATAATGGGAAAATCATTTTTTAATATTCCGTATATTAACCATAAAAATATACCTAGTGCTAAAAGAGCCCACATCCAAAAGGAAATATCCCTAGCTTCTTTTAATTTAATAGTTTTGATAACTTGTGGCAAGGAGGAAATAGTTGTAAGGAAAGCTGCAACCAAGCCTATAATATTTATGAGATCCATAACATATATAATCTAAAATTAGTCATATATCTTTTGGTATAGTACTTATTAAATGAGTTTTCTCAAAAAACTTAATAAACTTTATTCCAAGAAATAAATTAGGTGTTATAGTGATTCATCCAATAGATAATAGATATGGCTCACCTGAAATGAGAAGAATATTCGATGAAGAAGAGAGATTAAATAAAATGCTTCTTGTGGAAGGGGCTATTGCAAAAGCTCATTCAGAATTAGGACATATACCCAAAAAAGCTGGTGGCGAAATTTTTAAGAAAGCTAATATAAACCATGTCTCTCTTGAAAGAGTAAAACAGATAGAATCCGAAATAAATCATGACATAATGGCTTTAGTCCTTTCACTTTCAGAACAATGTGGGGAATATGGAAAATACGTACATTTGGGGGCAACTTCAAATGATATTAATGACTCTGCTACAGCTCTTCAATTTATTGAAGCTTTCCAGATTGTTTTTTCAGATTTGAGCAAACTAGAACTTATTTTAACTAAATTATCTAAAAAATATAGGGATACTGTTTGTGTGGGAAGAACTCATGGACAACATGCAATACCCACTACATATGGGATGAAATTTGCTATTTTTCTTGATGAAATACGAAGATCTAAAGATAGACTAGAATTTTCTTATAGTAATATAGCAGGAAAAATATCTGGTGCTGTTGGTACGATGGCCTCATACAAAGATGGACCCGAATTACAAAAAAAAGTTGGAGAAATTCTTGGTATCAAAATGGCAAAAATATCGAATCAAGTTGTATCAAGAGACATATACGCAGATGTGATGTTTTCGTTAGCATCTTTAGCTTCAACTTTAGATAAACTCGCTTTAGAGATAAGAAATCTTCAAAGAACAGAGATCATGGAGGTGGCCGAAGGATTTGGTAAAAAACAAGTTGGTTCCTCTACTATGCCCAACAAAAAAAATCCTGTTACTTGTGAAAAAATATGTGGGCTTGCGAGAGTATTATACTCTAATGTATTTCCGGCTCTTCTAAATAATCCTTTATGGCATGAAAGGGACCTCACAAATTCCTCTTGCGAAAGAGTTATTCATCCAGAGTCATTTATCCTCTTGGATGAAATGCTTAAAGGAACTATCAAAGTTTTATCTGATTTAGTATTTTATGAATCTAACGTAAAAAGAAATCTGAGTTTGACTGGATACTCTAATTTGGCGGAAGTTCTAATGCTAAAACTCGTTGAAAAGGGGATGGGAAGACAAGATGCACACGAAATAATGAGGCTAGTTTCTATGAAGGAAGGGAGATTCATTGACAATGTAAAAAAAGATCCAAAAATAACAGATTTATTATCCGATACTGAGATAGATGATGCGCTAAATCCAGAAAAATATATTGGCTATGCTAGAGAAATAGTAGATGATGTCGTTGGAAAATAATATTTCTTTTGAAATACTATATGAAGATGGGTATAGATTGGGAAGAGTTTCTATTAATAATAACATAGAGAATACTCCGTGCCTTATTCAAAATTATGAAGATTACCTCAAATTTGGCGACATAACTATTGAAAAACCCATTTCATATCTTGTATCCGAAACCTATAGCAGAAAAAAATATGATTTAACTACTGTTCCTCTTGTCCAAATACCTTTTGATTTACCATTAAAAGAAGCGAAGAAATTATCTAGTTTAAATAAATCTATTATTTCTCAAGACGAGGGTAACTGTCTTCCAATATATCTCACAAAATATAAAGAACTCAATCAAGAACTCTTTGAAGCCATTCCAAAAAAATCTATTTATTTTTTTAGGAGAATTCATGATGAACGAATCCTTCTTGAATTTTATTTTAATCTAAAAGAAAAATATCCTTCTTCAGTTTTCTTTATAGATTCCAAAGATTATGAAATTCCTATATTCCTCTTTTTGGGATTTGATTTATTTTTAGATGAATCAAATAATGAAAAATTTTTTAATGAGTATATTTCAAATCCCCTTCCCGAATTAGTCGAGATGTATTCAAACGGCTCTGTTAATTCTAGAAAGCTATTAAGAATTTTATATAGAGAATTTTATAATTCTATTGAATCTCATTTAAGGAGAGATTTTAAGAGATCCTTTTATATTGATGATATTTCTTTAGAAAGACCCCAAGTTAAAAGATGGAGGGAAGAAGTAATTAAATATTATACGCCCTCCACAAACTTCATACTATTACTCCCTTGTAGTGCAAAAAAACCATATAGGATTTCTAAATCTCATATCAAAATTATTTCGGCCCTAAGAGATATTTTAAAAAATAGATATGCCAATTTGTGCCAGTTGATTTTGACTTCTCCTTTAGGAGTTGTTCCAAGAGAACTTGAAGATTATTCAAACTATGATATTCCAGTCACCGGGCATTGGAGCCAAGAAGAATTAAATTCCATTACAGAGTTACTAAATTCTATACTAAATAAATGTGATGATCCTATTATAATTTCTCATTTTGAAGAAAATAGCCCATATTTGAAAGCTCTTGAAAATTTACCTTTTAAAATAATTCACACCGGAGGATCTATTGACAAATTAGAAAAAATTATTGAAGAAAATAGATCAGTATGGGATTATGAACCTATCCCCGAATATAAAAATAAAGCTAAGAAAATGTTTTCATTTCAATTCAAGAAAGAATTGGATATACCCTTTGATTACGTAGAAAAAAGAAAATCTACGAATTTATTCTATGACAAACAAAACATAGGTATTTTCGAAAATAAAATAAAAGTCAACGTAAAAGGTGGAGAGTTATTAAAAGATTCATTATGGATAAACATTGACTTTGATTTGAGGGGGGATATTTTCTCAAAAGGCGTAATAAGTAATTCAAATAATATTCGACCTGGAGACGATGTCATCATTTTGAGAAACAATAAATGTATTGGTGTAGGTGAAGCAATAGTTTCTGGAGAAACAATGAAAAATTTAAATAGGGGAAAGGTTGTTAAAGTTAGAATGAGAGGATAGATTGTATTATACTATAAATCTTAAAACTAATAAGAGGATAGAATCTGTAGATATAACAAGAAAAATAAATGAAATTATTTCTAAATCCAAACTTTCTTCAGGGATATGTATGGTGTATTCTCCACACACTACATCGGGCATAATTATTAATGAAAGTTATGACCCCTCAGTGTTAGAAGATATAACTACTTTTCTTTCTGATAAAGTGCCCCATAACATTGATTATAAGCATATTGAAGGGAATTCTGATGCACATATAAAAAGTTCAATTGTAGGCACCTCAAAAATCATTATATTTGAAAATGGAGAACTTCTTCTTGGAACTTGGCAAGGTGTATTTTTTATGGAATTTGATGGCCCAAGATCTAGAAAAGTGTTTGTAAAACTGATAAAAGAATGATTTCTGTTAGAAATGATATTATGAATCAATTAGTCGTTACGGACTTAATAAAATTTAATATGTTTATCCAGCAACTCTATTGCATCTAACACTTTGTCTATGTGAGCCCACATTCTACTTTGTTCCCATAGATCCACAGCATTCCCTCCATATCCGGAAAATCTATAATACATTTTTTCTCTATTCCAGGACTTACATATGAATTTATTTTTGTTAATGAGATAAGTTATTGGAAGTATTTTTCTAACTTTTTCTGCATTAAAATCAACTACACCATACTCTTCAGAAACTTTGTAATCTAAATCACTAAGTAGTATTATATCAAAACTATGCTCTTTGTAGAATATTCTAATTTCTTCTTCACTTACGGGACCAATTCCGATTAGTTCTGTATTTAAAGCTTTAAACTGTTCTTGTACTTTTGAATAAAACAATATTTCAGAATTTTCTAAGGTAAGGCTTGCCTTATCAAAGAAGAAAAGGACCACCCATTTGCTTTTGATTTCATTCAAACAATATTTTTTTCCATATTTATCGTTTAAACAGAAATTAATTGCTTTCTTAGCATCTAAATTTTTTGTACATACCATAAATATTATTAGAGTATATTATATTTATCTCTTTGTGAATACGCCCTACATCAATTAAATTAGAGCATATTATAGAAAACTATTAAAAGAATTAACAATACTCAATTTTGATGAGTAAAAATTTAGGCTTTTCATCTCTTGCCTTTTATGAAGTTCCCCTAGAAAATGCCCTTATTTGGGGGGAGAGTAAAAACTTCAATCTTCTGGAGATAGTTGCAGAAAATAATCATGTAATTGACGAAGAAACGATACATAGTGTTAAAGATATCTTATCCTCGTACAGTTTTGAATATACTGTCCATTCACCTTTTTCTGACATAAATATATCGAGTCTTAATAAAAGCATTAGAAAAGAATCTATAAAGCAAGTAAAATACACAATATATGCAGTTAATGAAATAGGAGGAAAAATAATGACTTTCCATCCTGGTAGACATTCAGCTGCTACAAATAAGGCTAAAGAAAACACAAAAAAAATACTTTTTGATTCACTGAAAGAAATCTCTGAATACAATGAAGATTACGGTGTTACTATAGCTTTAGAAAATATGCCTGATACATTTATTACTACAATGAAAGTATCTCAAGAGATTTTAGAAGTACTAGAAAATAAACACCTATCAGGCATAAAACATACGATGGATGTTGGACATCTTGAAACTAACAATGTAAATATCGAACATTATATCCATGATTTAAAAGATTTTTTAGTGCATATCCATTTACATGATAACTTAGGCGAATTCGACAATCACTTACCTCTTGGAGAGGGGAATATAAACTTTCCAAAAATATTCAAAGCCTTAAAAAATATTAATTATTCAGGAAGAATGATTCTTGAAATGACAAAAACTGAAGACATATTAAAAAGTCGTGAATTTTTAAGAGAAAGAAAGTATTTATTATAGTTTAATAATTTAAAAATTTAATATTCATTTTAGCCATTTTACTATAAAATTCAATCTCAGGTTTTTTGCTTCTTGTTTCAATGAATAATTTGTCTAGAGCGGTCCATAAACTAAACCAACCCCCTGGCTGTGTGATAACAAGGGGCAAGTTATAAATTAAATTATCAAGATGGATTAAATATGTAGATAATATAGATAATATAAATCCTACAACTAGCCATTTTACTCCATCTATTCGTAACTGTTTCAATTCCTCTTGTTTTTCCGTTGCCCAATATTGAAAGAAATCCTTTAATCTTCTCCTAATTATAACTTCCTCATTCGTTTTTCTTTTATATTTAGGTATCAACAATCTAAGCTCAAGATTGTGAAACTCTACTTTATTTTCTCTTACCGCTTTTTTACATTCAAAGATAAAATCGTCTGACAAAGTCCTCTTAGAGTAAGGTCTAGGGTCAAAATCTGAAAATAGGTCTTCATATCCGTCTAGTATTAAACTGATGTTTCCTTGTTTTAGATATGTTTTTAACAATTCGTTTGACATTTGATCATTAGAATCCATATCAATTCTCTCTTTTCAACATAAGATATTTAATATGTCTATTTAAATATTAAGCGTATATCTTAAAAATGTTAGATCAGATGATACATCTAAATCAAAATTGAAATAAACTTAAAAAGAAGTTATGCAAACATAAAAACATAGATAGGGATTTAGATGTATAAAGTTGTTCTACTAAGGCATGGAGAAAGCACGTGGAATAAAGAGAATAGATTTACTGGTTGGACAGATGTAGATCTTTCCGAAAAAGGGATTGTAGAAGCGAGAAATGCGGGCAAAGTATTGCTAGAATCAGGATATTCATTTGACATAGCCTTTACATCGGTACTCAAAAGAGCAATAAGGACATTATGGCTTACTCTAGAGGAGATGGATCTAATGTGGATTACTGTAATAAATTCATGGAGATTAAACGAGAGGCACTACGGAGCACTACAAGGCTTAAACAAATCAGAAATGGCAGAGAAATATGGTGAAAAACAAGTTTTAATCTGGAGGAGGAGTTATGCTATAAGGCCTCCTGCCCTAGAAAAAAACGACAGAAGATATCCTGGATTCGACCCACGTTACAAAGATTTAAAATCCGATCAAATTCCACAAAGTGAATGTCTAAAAGACACTGTGGAGAGATTTTTACCTTACTGGCATGATACTATAGGGCCCACAATAAAAAAAGGTAAAAATGTATTAATTGTTGCTCATGGAAATAGCCTTAGGGCACTTGTAAAATATCTTGATAATATACCTGAAGAAGAGATAGTAAGTTTAAATATTCCTACTGGGGTTCCTTTAGTCTATGAACTTGATAAGGATTTAAAATCAATAAGGCATTACTACTTGGGAGATGCCAGTGAGATTGAAAAAGCAATTAAATCTGTTTCAGACCAAGGTAAAATAAAAAAACAATAACTTATACATTTCTTTGTTGTATATCATCCTAAAATAAATCACAAAACTCAACTCTTCTAATTATATAAATTGATGCCAAACAAAAGTGGAACAATAAATGAAACGTATGTCAATGTGGGAAAGTTATGTATTTTTTAATATTTTTTGAACTATACTTGGGAACTAAATCCTCTTTGATGGACAAGATAAGGCCATAAGATCTTGTACGGAAATCATAACAGTTGGTTAATCTAAAAGAGAAGAATAAAAAGTTAGAATTAAATGTCATTTGTTTGAAATTATGATATAAAGCGATAATTAGTAATACTATGGAAATTTCAAATTAATAAGAATTGAAAGAATTATTAAAATAAATATTTGGAGAACTAGTCAATCAAAAATATTGCAGCAGCTATTACAGTTGTCCATTTGCCACATGGATCCCCTGTAGTTGCGATTGCAATGCTCTCACTATCAATAATTTTACCACTTGCTTTATATATCTCGTTTCTTTCATCCCACGCTGTGTCTGGATTAAAATCTATACCTAGAGTTGTTGCCAACATCGTAGCAGCTAGATCTTCAGCATAATCCCCAGAAAATTTTTCATCGTGCCCAAACATATGTGCTTCACTTAAATAACCATAGTTACCCTTTTCTGCAGGAACTGCAAGTCCAACTGCGGATGACAACTGTCTATTTGGTTCATCCGTAGCATTTCTTGCCATTACACAAAAAGTAATTTGTCCAATTTCCAAACATTTAAGCCCCTCTTCTTTTGGTATAATTTCACAATATGGGGGAAGAATGCTTGAAACATAAACGAGATTGCATTTTTCAATTCCAGCTTCTCTGAGAGCAAGTTCAAAAGACTGGAGTTGGTCTTTATGAACTCCTTTTCCTTTTACAAAAAATACCCTTTTAGGCACCATGATTTAAAACTAATTGATTGGTATTTAAGTGTTTTGGACTGCAATTATTAGGTAAATGCCTATTTACTCCTTTAATAGATAACATTAATCAAATTAATTAATAATAAATTAACAAAAAAAATAAATAGTTGTTATTGATTCTTTAATTTCTTAATAAATTCTAAATATGTTTTTAATTTGAAAATAATCGCTAAATAATACTTAGAAAAATATATATGGATACCCATATATTCTAAAACTTTATAAATATTATCTAGAAACTAACGTTATATGTTTCCCATAGCAGATGAAAATATTTCTATTGAACGACCTTATATCACATATGGATTGATAATAACAAACGTAGTTCTATACACCATTAATTTTTTTAACGGTGATTCTTTAAATAGTATTTTTGCCTTTATTCCAAATAATTTTCTTCATGGAATTGATGCTTGGACAATAATAACGCATCAATTTATGCATGGAAGCTGGGGCCATCTACTGGGGAATATGTGGTTTTTAATAATTTTCGGAGACAATATTGAATCAACTTTAGGTAAAGTTAAATACCTCATTTTCTATCTAATCTGTGGTGCAATTGCAGCACTTTCACATATGGCATTTAATGTTGAATCCGTTATACCTACTGTTGGTGCATCTGGCGCTATATCTGGAATTCTAGGCGCATATATAATTCTTTATCCAAAAAATAAAATAAGTACAGTGATACCTTTTGGATTCATTAGAATTTACAAAATCGAAGCTCTGTATTACCTTATAATATGGTTTGTTCTGCAGTTACTATTTAATTTTACTGATCCCTATGGGGGAGTTGCATATATGGCACATCTTGGAGGGTTTATAGGTGGTGTTATCTTAATAAAACTTTTTGGTAAAAAAAAGAATAAAAATCAAAATGATTTTCTTTACACATGGAATGAGGATTATCATAAATCTTAAAAATTCTAATGTTTCGGAACACATATAATCTATCCTTAATAATTTTAATAACATAACTAAATATTTTAACTATGCCTCTTTTTACTCTTATATTTGTTTTATAAAAAAAGTATTATTAAAAAAATAATTTAATATTCTTCATCGCTTGGTATTTTAAATGCAATAATGAGTCCTATAACAATTGTGACTAATCCTAGGCTAAATATACCTTCTTTTAAAGGCAAAAAGTCTAACTTATATCCAAAAATATTAGAAAACATGAGGATAAATCCTATAATACTAATTATTGCACCAATAATTTGTGTCGCCTTTATTCTCATATGCTATACAATTTTTTGTTCATTTAAATAATTAATTGTTAGTTTAAAAATACCAAAAGCTTTATAAATATTAGATTAATCTAATATTTGTAGTTTAACCTAATTCCAGACATAGGTTTCCTACATTTTTATTTTTTTATTTTTATATTTAAGTTGTAATTAAATTTAAAAACATAGATATAATTATTTATTTGGGGCTCGTAGCTCAGTTGGTATGAGCGCGGCATTCGCAATGCCGAGGCCGCGGGTTCAAATCCCGCCGAGTCCATAAATGGATAACTCTTTTAAACTTTTAATATTATTAAAAACTGGGCCCATGGTCTAGTTGGTCATGACGTCACCCTCACACGGTGGAGGTCCTGGGTTCAAATCCCAGTGGGCCCATACAAGAAAAAAATTTATATATATGGGGTGGATAATTGAAATACACTAGAGACGAATTTTTTAACGCATTTGGCAACAAAACATGGATTTCCCCATTTGAAAAGATTGTTATTCTTGCAGACAAAGAAAAAAAATTAATTGAGATTTTTGAGAAACACCCCAGAGGGATGGCAACTGCTTCATGGGTAACGTATCATTATCCCAAAGCATCTTCATTGATTATCAATGCAATAAGTGAAGGAAGTCAAAGTTTTTTTAAAGTAAAGGAAGGAAAATGTGATCTTGAACTCAAAGCAGGATTTTCTGCAGCAGGAATAGAAGAAGTAAGAATCAATAAAGACACAGTTGATATTACATATGCAGGGCTAGGTGGAGGTGGAGTTGGAGCTGTGCTAAATAGAGGGCTCGCAGAAGGGGTTCGCTCCATTGAGATTCTTGATTATGGCGGTGGGGGTGGATTGAGTAAAGCCATACTATCTTTCGATTTAAAGCAAAAAATCGTAGTTGGAGTTGATGATACAGATACTAAAGAAGAAGGTGCTACATGGTCTTTAGCAAATGAAATTGCATATACGATAGAAAAAGAAAAATTAGCAGATTACCTTAGGCACACTTTAGTTCAACTATATCCAAGAAATCCCCATAAAACTCAAAATTGTGTTAGCACGGCATTAACTTTTGGCGTTATCCCAAAAAATTTTTTAATGTTTAAAGATAGAATTTATGAACTTTTTAATAAACATACCCTATCAAAAGAAACTGGTTTAGTTATGTTACCTGGAATAGGGATTAGTAAAGAAATTAAAAATTATTCTTACAAAACTAAAACTTCATTAATGTCCTTAGATGAAGCTATTGATTTTTCAAAAAAAATAAAAAATTTAGAAGTCTTAATGGATAAATGGGGATTGATAGGAGCTATTGCTGCACTAGGCTACTCTGAAGATCCAAAAGAGGCCGTTAGATTATGAAATCATTTGTAAGTCCTTATAATTTTGTTGAAAACGTCAACTTAAAAGTTGATCCAAAGGATATTATAGTTTATGATACCACTTTAAGGGATGGGGAGCAGACTCCCGGCATTTGTTTCACTCCAGATGAAAAAATAGACATTGCTATCAAGCTGGATGAGTTGGGCGTTAATCAAATTGAAGCCGGATTCCCAGTAGTATCTGATGGAGAGAGGAGAGCAATAAGGAATATAATGAAACAGTCATTAAACTCAGAAATTTTGGCGTTAACTAGAACTTTAAAGAGCGATATTGATGTTGCTCTGTCATGTGATGTTGATGGGATTATAACTTTCATTGGCGCATCAGACCTTCATTTAAAATATAAATTAAAAATGACAAGAGAAGAAGCCCTCTCGAAAGCAGTAGAAGCAGTTGAATATGGTAAAAGTCATGGCATTTTTGTTGCATTTACTGCCGAAGATTCTACAAGAACTGATTTAGGCTATCTTCTTGAACTTTACAAATCAACAACTGAAGCAGGGGCAGATAGGATTCACATAGCAGATACGACTGGATCTATAAGGCCTATGGGTATGAGATATCTTGTTAGTCAAATAAAGGCTAGTATCGATAACACTATAGGTGTGCATTGTCATGATGATTTTGGACTTGCAGTTGCAAATTCTCTTGCAGCTTTTGAAGCCGGTGCTAGAGCCATTTCTACATCTATGAATGGATTAGGAGAAAGAGCAGGTAACGCCTCATTAGAAGAAATAATTTTAGGACTCAGACTTCTTTATGGGATAGAGATGCCTTTCAAATATGAAGTAATATATGAACTTTCAAGATTAGTTGAAAAATATACAACAATGCCAGTTCCAAAAAACAAAGCGGTAATAGGGGACAATGTATTTGCTCATGAATCGGGGATACATGTTTTGGCAGTTAGAGCAGAACCATTGACATATGAACCATACTCGCCTGAATTTGTTGGACAAAAACGAAGAATTATTCTTGGAAAACACTGTGGAATGAGTTGCATTGATGCCAAACTCGAAGAGTTACGCTTATCAGTTCCTCAAAGTGAAAAAGAAACACTAATTCTCAAAATTAAAGAGATGGCCGAAAGAGGCGCAAAAGTGGGGGACAAAGAATTTAAGAATATGGTTCAAGAAATACTTTCAAAAGGTTAGAGAATGAAAAACTCATATTCTGGAGCTAAAATTGTATCAAAAGCAATTAAAGACTCTGGTGTTGATACTCTTTTTTGGTATCCGGGGAGAGATATACTACCCCTTTACCATGAATTAGTAAATAGTGGTATTTCTGTTATTAGATCATCTCATGAACAGTCTGCAGTTCATAGCGCTGATGGATTTTATAGATCAAGTGGCAGAATATCTTCCGTACTAACTTCAACAGGTCCAGGCTCTGTAAATGCAATGATGGGATTAGCATGTGCATACAAAGACGGATCATCTTTAGTCTTAATTACTGGGCAAGTTCATAGCAATAAAATAGGAACTGATGCCTTTGAGGAAGTTGATGTACTTTCAATGACCTCTCACATCACAAAGAAGAATATTAGATTAAAAGACAACTTATATCAAGAAGTTAGAAATTCATTTTTTCAAGCAGCAACTGGAAGGCCAAGGCCTGTGCATATAGAAATTCCAACTGATTTACTTGAATTGCAATACCAATCAGATTTTCATTTTAAGGAAAAACGACCAAAGACTAAACTTGACATGGATAAAATTAAAGAGGCTATTATGTTGATCAACGAATCTAAAAGGCCTTTAATTCTTTCTGGATATGGTTCGATTAATTCTAATTCTGGAAATAATATTCTCTCTCTGTCTAATAAAATTGGGGCTCCAGTAGTTACAACTCTTCCAGGGAGAGGGATCATTGATGAAGACGATGCATGTGTTTTTGGTACTCTTGGAGTTAGGGGCACAGATAACGCTAAGATAGCTTTTGAAAAGTCAGATCTATTAATTTCTTTTGGAACCAAATTTTCAGATAGAACTTCTTATGATATTTTTGATAAATTAAAGAAGATAATAGATGTGAACATTGAGACAACTAGTAAAAATGTATATAGTAATCTGTCAATTGTAGGAGATATTAACGAAATAATTAATAACATTTTAATGGATGTATCAAAGAAAAATGGTCTTTGGATAAATAAAAATCCATCTAGAAAAATAGAAGGTACTTCATCTTCTTTAAAACCTCTGAGATCGCAAGCTGCTATTCTTGACATACTTCAAAAACTTAGCAAGGAGGATATCGTTGTTACTGATACTGGGTCAATAACTGTATGGACGCATCTTCTTAAAAAAGTTCACTTTCCAAGAACCTTTATTTGCTCACATTCATTTGGGGCAATGGGATTTGGATTGCCAGCATCTATAGGTGCTAAGTTAGCAAAGCCTGAAAAAAATGTTATTTTAATAACTGGTGATGGCGGTCTTTTGATGGTGTTGGGGGAATTACTTACTCTTTCTGAAAATAATATTGACGTCAAAATATTCTTGATAAATAACGGAGTATTAGGAACAATTAAACAATATGAAGATGTGAAATTTGGCGGAAAATATAAATTTGCTTTAGGAAAAAATGATTTTGTAGAAATATCAAAAGGTTTTAATATTCCATCTATGAGGGTAGAGGATAAGAACGAATTAAAGAAAGGAATTAATGAGATATTAGGCTCAACAGGTCCAATGCTTTTAGACATTATTGTAAATCCCGATGAAAAAGTTCCTTTAGGAGGAGTTTAAGATGTTTTCTCCAAGTTTTTTACCTAAAGCCATTAGAGAAAGAAGTGGTGGTGCGCCGGGTGATTCTGGCAATATACTCGCATCGCACACATAAAAATCCATTTTTGTCTTAAATTGATTATCTACGGTAATTCCCAAAGGTGCTGTTCCTCCTGGATGGGCGCCAGCAGCCTCAGTAGAAACAATTTTATCTACTCCTGCTTTTTTTAGTATTTGTGATGCTATGGCAACACCGTTTGATATTCTTTGAACATCTTTTCCAGTGCAGTATTTTTCAATGTAGTCTTTTCCAACAAATCCAAATGAATCGTCTTTTATTTTAGTCATTATCCCAATTATATTTTCTCTTTTGGATTCTATTTTTTCTTCACCAAGAATCTTGATTATTCTTTCTGAATAATAAGGGGATAGCATGAAATCTTTGAAAGGTATGTACGCTGCCATATTTATCTCCTCCTTGAAAGAATAATTCACTTTTCCACCAATAGTAACGTAGACATCTACAAATAAATTTTTTGGAGTTATTATCCCAGAATTGTTAAGGATTTTAGGGGTATCAAGAGCTCCAGCACTTACAATTACTTTCTTTGAAGAAATACTTTTATGATTTTCATCTTGTTTACCTTCAACAATATATTCATTACCCCTTTTAATAATTTTTAAAGCTTCAAAATTAGTTTTTAATTCTGCCCCTTTAGAGATAGCCTTTTCAACATAATACAATGAAGTTTTTTTTGCTTGGAATTGACATCCCATGTTACATTTTCCACAGTTTTTACATTTTTTAACGTCTATCATCTTTGGCATTATCTTAGATTCAAAGCCCAATTCTTTTGATATATCTATAAAAAGTTTTGTTCTTTCACCTAGCATATTTTTTGGTATAGGAGATATGTCAAAATCTTTTTCAACTTCATCTAATTCTTTTTCAATATCTATGCCCAGATTTTCTAGTTTTTTTTCTTGAGTTCTTATGCCATTACCAATAGTTAATAGTGTTGTACCTCCAACAGCATTAGCACTTAATATATCCACTTTTCCGTGTTTGTCAAAATCTTTACAAGAAGAGGATTTAAAGTATCCCTTATGGGCTTCACTTAGTTTAAGATAACTGCCCTTTTCCAGTATTAAGACATCATACTCAGAAGAGATCTTTTCCGCTACAGCAGCACCACTAGCACCACTTCCAATTATAATATAATCGTACTCGTTCATGCTACCCCATGCATTATATTTTGATTAAATTTTCTATTTTTTTCATAAATCTTTCTTGATTTGCCGAGAATTCTCTTTCTTCTTCTTTGAGTATATTTTCTATTTTTGAAAGATTAAGATTTCCTGTAGCTCCAACATGAGTTTTTGATTTAATATTTTCAACAGGATTTTTCTTATTTAGGGAATCAAGATTAATTCCAACTTCTTTATACGCGTCTCTAAAAGGTACCCCTTCCTTTACGAGTTCTAATACTCTATCCGTTGCATATATTTCGGGCGTGAAAGAATTGATTAATATTTCCTCATTTACTTTTATTTTTGGTATGAAATATCCTAAGAGGTATAATGTTTGTTGTGTAATATCAAAACTCTCTATTAGAGGCCCTTTAGTTAGTTGGAAATCCCTATTATATCCTGAATATAAGGAAGTTATTATCTCGGCCACCCTAAAACAATGAGAGTTTACAACTTGTGCCTTGGCTCTTGTTAGTTCAAGTAAAGCAGGATTCTTTTTTTGTGGCATAAGACTTGATCCACCACAAAATTCATCGGGAAGAGAAAAATAATTAAATTCAGGTATAGAAAATAAGATTAGATCATTGGCAAACTTTGAAAGATCCATCATTATCTGTGACATAGTAAATATGATTATTGACTCTATTTTACCTCTACTGTTATTTGCATATAAGACATTATTTTGTACTTTTTCAAATCCTAAAAGTGATGCAATGTATTCTCTATCAATATTTAAATTAACTCCATAACTTGCAGCACTTCCTAGTGGAGACTGATTATTGAGTTTGAAGGCGCTCTTTAATAAGTATAGGTCGTCCAACAGACTTTCTACAAAAGCGCTAGCCCAAAGACCCACAGAAGAGGGCATTGCTCTTTGTGTATGTGTTCTTCCAGGCATAGGAACAAATTCATTCTCTTTTGAGAATTCCAATAATACTTTACAAAGATTAAGGACATTTTCAATTATTTCGAATAATCTCTCTTTAGAATATAATCTAACATCTAAGAGTATCTGGTCATTTCTACTTCTAGCAGTATGTATTTTCTTCCCAACATCCCCAAGTCTTTTGGTTAGAAAATTTTCCACTGCAGTGTGTACATCTTCATCTTCTTTTTTTATTTTGAATTTTCCTTCCTCATGTAAGTCTAAAATATCCATCAAACTAGTTTTGATATCCCGAAGTTCTTCTTCTGAAATAATTCCTATCTCTTGAAGCATTGTTGTGTGTGCGATATTTCCAATTATATCTGCTTTAATAAGACGCGTATCCCAAAGATAATCATCACCAACAGTAAAGTCTTCAACAGTTTTATCTAGTTCGTATTTTTTTTTCCATAGTTTAGCCATTTTGGCACTCCCTTATTTCAATAAATAAATAAAAATTTAAATATTTATCTAGACCGTTTCGCTAAAACTTCATACATAAGACCCATAACTTTGGCAGCATCCTTAGAAATTCTCTGGTCAATACCTCCCGCTTTTATTGACCTTATTTCTGGAGCAAATAATGATGAAGCAGATTCTCTCTTTATTATTTCAATATTTCCCTTATACAATTTGACTTTATAAGTACCGCTGATATGTTCTTGGCTTTTGAGGATGTAGCTATCAAGAGAATCTTTCAATGGATGGAACCACCCTCCGTGGTAGACTAAGTAGCCCCATTTCTGCTCTACAAGTTTTTTGAATAGTATTTCTTCCTTTGTAAGGCACATTTGTTCAAGATCTTTGTGAATCTTTAGTATTATGGTGGCACCTGGAGCTTCATAAATCTCCCTACTTTTAAGATTCATTATTCCTTCTTCAAATATATCAATTTTTCCAATTCCATGTAATCCTCCAATTTTATTGAGCTTAGTTAGTAACTCTAATAATCCAATCATTTCACCATTTAGAGAAATGGGAATTCCTTTTTCAAATGAGATATCTATGAATTCAGGTTCATTTGGTGTGTTTTCAAGAGCCTTAGTCCACATCCAAAGATCGTCTGGAAGCTCTTGGTCAAGATCGATTGCTCCACTTGCAATAGATCTGCACCATAAGGTCTTATCATCACCACCAGTTATTTTTTCAGTAACGTAGATCCCCCATAATTCACATAGTTTTTCTTCTTCTTTCCTAGTTAAATCAAAATCCCTCACTGGAACCAATATGCTAATTTCAGGTGCAAATAACTTGAACACATTATGCATTCTGTATTGATCATTTCCCTTGCCGCTTGAACCCTCCATTAAGGCATCACAACCCAACTCTTTTCCTTTTACTGCGACAATGTTTGCGATTAATTGCCTCGTCATTGACGTACTTACAGGATAGCCCATATAATCTGCGTTAGCCATTATTGCCATAGGTATCCATTTTTTTACAAATTCTGATTTTGCATCTATAACAATTGGCTCAATTTTTAGAATGTTTGCCTTTTCAAATGCAGTGTCAATTTCTTCTTTTCCCTGACCAACATCAACCATTATTGGTACGATTTCATCAGCATGATATACTCTTTTGAGAAGTTCAATGCATAGACATGAATCAACTCCACCAGAATATGCCACTGCAACTTTTTTCACTGAGGGGATATCAACCCCTTCAAATTTTTTTAGTATTTCTTCCATAATAAAACCTTCCTTAAAATAATCCGACCCATTATAAAGATAATGACTTAAATGTATCAAAATTATACATATATGTATAATAATGATCATTTGACGTTAAATAATAGAATTAAATGGATTTCTTACCTCTATAATTTTAAAAGAATGCCAATACTATTATAAAATGTAGTACCAATATGAATCATATACTCACTTATTTGGAAATATTAAATGGTTTATCTAATAAAAAAGAATGTTAAAGGAGAAGTATATTACTACTTAAATCATTCAGTAAGATTGGGGAGTAGGGTAAAGACAATTTCTTATTATATCGGGAAGGGACCTTTCTCGCAGTCTGAAATAGAATATCTTATCAAAGAAAAGTCTCAAATGTTACTTCTTGAAGCAGAGTTCTTGAAAATATTTTCTAAAAAGTCGAACTATGAACATCATTTGCTTCCAATTTCATTCATAAACATAATTGAGAGGCTAAAGGAAATTAATAGACTAATGGCGCCCCTCAATAAAAGTTATTTTGATAAATTTGAGGAAGATCTTAGATTAAGATATGTTCACGAATCTACCGCAATTGAGGGCAATACTTTATCCTTAAGAGATGCACAACTATTACTCGAAGAGGATGTTCCAGCCGGAAGTACTCTAAGGGAAATGTACGAGATATTGAACTACAAGGAACTATTTAAATTTCTTAGGACGTATAAGGGGGGCATATCATTAAAATTAATTTTAAAAATTCATGAAATACTTATGAAAAATATTGACGATGAAAATGCCGGAAAGCTAAGAAATATTGACATTTCTATATCAGGTTCTGACTATGATCCCATGCCATTCCCAGTTTTAGAAGAAGAGTTGGATATACTTGTAGGGTGGTATAAAGAAAACAGAGCGAAAATGTTTCCTATTGAATTAGCTTCCTATTTTCACCAAAAGTTTGTTGAAATTCACCCATTTATTGATGGCAATGGAAGAGTTGCGAGAGAGCTTTTAAATTTCATACTGTTACAAAGTAACTATCCAAGACTTGTTATACCATTTGAAAGAAGGGGGGTATACCTTAGGTGCATAGATATAGGTAATTTGACGGATTATACTCCTTTTACAATTTTTATATCAGGGCTTCTGATTGAAGACTCATTTAGATCTGTATATGTCTTTTTTGAACAATTTAAGAAGAAAATAAAAGAAGAAATCTATTCTACAGAAATATCAAATGAATTAGATAACACAATAGCAAGCTACAAAGAAATTTTAAGTATAATTCGTGGCATGGAAGGAAAAATTGAAAATTTAAACTTAAATCAATTAAGAAAAGGAAAGTGGAAAGAATAAATGATAGGATAATGACATGTGAACACAATGCTTAAATATATATTATAGTTAGAATTCTCATGAAAAAATTTACTCTATTTTTAATTTTAGTAATATTTAATATATCTATTATGGCTGTTTTTGCAGATAAGTTATCTTGGAGCTATGATATAGGAGACAATATATCATCTATTGCAGCATCTTCTGACGGTGCATATATTGTAGTAGGTTCTTACGATAATTATGTATATCTTTTCAATAAAAATGGGTCACAATTATGGAAATTCCAAACAGGAAGTAATGTTGAATCAGTGGCCATATCTGCAAATGGACAGTATATAGTTGCAGGGTCGTGGGATAAAAGAGTATACTTACTTAATAAATCTGGACAAAAGATTTGGGATAGGCTAACATCTGACCAAGTTAGCTTAGTTAATATTACTCCTGATGGAACACATATTACTGCGATTACAAAAAATTACAGTGTTTTTGTATATGATAAAACAGGGGTTCAAACTACCACATTTGATTCTAGAAATAAACTTGCTGCGTCTTCGGTTACCCCAAATGGTTCTTTTATTGTAACTGGAACAAAAGACAGTAATATCCGAATGTTGTCAAGATCCCTTGAACCTATATGGGAATATAAAACCGGAGGAAATGTACAGTCAATTTCTTTGACACCAGATGCATCATCTATAGTGGCAGGTGCATATGATAACAAAATTTATTTATTTGATAAAAAAGGTACATTAGTATGGTCCAAAGCAACTGGCGCAGGAAATCATTTAGTTTCAATAAATAAGGACGGATCTAAGATATTTGCTGCTGATCTTGGAGATAATACTTACATATTTGATTCTAATGGAAAACAATTAATGAAAAGAAAGTTGAAGAATAAAGCAAATTGTGTTTCTATGACGTCATCAGGAGATTATCTTGCAGTTAGCTCCCTTGACAGGAAAATAAATTTTTTGGATGGTTCTGGAAATTTATTGTGGAGTACGGAAACTGGAAATTTAGTAAATTCACTATTTATAACAAACGAGGGTAAACTACTTGTAGGATCAAAAGACAATAAAATTTACATATATGATTTGAGTTCTTACATTAGATCAGAATCTCAAAAACAATCAAAAGATACAACATCCGTTCCTGATGTCAAGCCTCCTACAAAAACAGACGATACTTCAAAGCCATCTACAGTTACTGAAACAGGCCGCAGTTTTCCATTAATATATATAGCCCCGATACTAATTGTCTTAATTGCTGTGGCGGCAGTAGTGTTCATGAAAAAAAGTAAATCTACCGCACCTTTACCTATGACCCAAACAAAAGAGAAATCAAAAAAAGATGAATTAAAATGCCCTTCGTGCGATTCACCAATGGAAAAGGGAGCTAAATTCTGTGGCAATTGTGGGAACACATTTGATGAAAAAATTGAATTAAAATGCCCCAATTGCGGGGCTGCAATCGAAAAAGGAGGAAACTTCTGTTCAGAATGTGGTCAAAAAATTTAAAATTTAATTTTTACACTTTAAAGCTTTAATTACCTCTTCTGCAATCATGATTCCTGCTCTTTTCTGGGCTTCATGAGTGGATGCCCCTATATGTTGAGTTAGGACTACATTGTCGTATTCTAGAAGTTTACTTTTTATTGGGGGCTCTTCCTCAAAGACATCAAGGCCAGCACCTAGGATTTTTCCAGAAGAAAGTGCATTACAAAGAGCATCTTCATCAATTATCCCTCCCCTTGATGTATTGATTATAATTGCATTGCTCTTCATTTTTTCAAATTCTGCGTATGAAATCATATGTTTTGTTGAGTCAATTAACGGTACATGAAAGGTAATAACGTCACTTATTTCTATTAGCTTTTCAAGGGTAACAGGCTCAGCATCTCCTTTCCTTATTTGTTCATCTGTTAAATAGGGGTCATAGGCAATTAGTTTCATACCACAGGCTATCGCAATTCTACCAATATTTCTTCCAATTCTCCCAAATCCGACAATACCCAATGTTTTACCATTGAGTTCATGCCCCATTAGGGATTTCTTTTCCCACTTTTTTTCTCTTGTGAGCCTGTCGGCTCTTGCAATGTTTCTAGAAACTGCAAGTATTAATCCAAATGCGAGTTCTGCTACGGAGTCAGAACTTGCTTGAGGGGAGTTTACAACTTTTACCCCTAAGCCTTGGCAACAATTAACATCGACATTATCAAGACCTACACCGGCCCTAGCCACAACTTTTAGATTTTTACCTTTCTTTATTATTTCTTCAGTTATATTTGGTTTACTTCTAACTATTACTCCGTCATAGTTTTCTATAATGGCCATAATTTCTTCTTTAGAAATACCTTTCTTTACATCAACTTCAAACTCTTTTTTGAGTTTAGATATACCTTCTTCAGCAATATCCGATGCAACAAGAATCTTCATATTATCACTAAAAATGGTCTATAAAAATACTTAAATATCTTTGTATAGAATGACTATCATGATTGATAAAAAGCTTCTTGATATCCTAGCGTGTCCTGTTTGTAAAGGGGATATATTTGAGGATAAAGAAGAACTCGTATGTGTGAAATGTAAAAGAAGATATCCTGTTATCGAAGGAATACCAATAATGCTTGAAGAAGAAGCTAAACTAATGTAAATTAAGGGGATAGATGAGAATATATTCACTTGTTTTTGATAAAATTTTTTAATAATAAATATTTTTTCGTTTTTTAGTCTTCTTTTTGAAATACTTAATAACAGCTTATCGACATATTTATCTCTTTATTTGAATTATACTAGGATTTAACAGATCTCATTATTACTGAAATTTTATCGATGATTATTTACAAGTTTTAACATGCTTTTGCCTAACTTTATCCTTCTGATTTTTGTATTATCGCTACCCATATATCATTGTCACTATCTTTTGCATTTTTATATGTATAGATACATTTCCCACAATATTTATAAATAAATTTTTAATTTAGTTATTATGGCAAAAAAGAAGAGTAAGAAAAGTCAAAAAATTTCAAAAAAGACACTAAGTCTTGTTGCACTCTTAGTAATAATCGGTGTATCGATGGCTTCCCTTTATTATGTAAATTATCTGGGAAATCATGCATTTGATACAAAGGGAATTCCGACAACTATTGCTTATAAAACTGAAAATGATCAATCAATAAAAGTTGTTTCCTATGTTGAAGGAGATCCTCTTATTGTCTTACGAAGGATGTTTACTGAAGACAACGTAAAAAGTGTTTATTTACTTTTTTCTGCAATGCCTGGAACAGCTCCCGAGAATACTTACCTTGTAAGGGGTGTTGCTTCGATAAGTGAAGGTATAGGTAGAACTAAAGGAGCAATAATATATGCTAGAGAACTTAATCCATGGCACAAATATATGATGGGTATTAAAATGATAGGATCTAAAACAAAACCACTTGTTTATATGAAAACTCCCAACTTAGGTGGCGTTGAAAATAAAATTATTGTCTTAAATGAAGGTGTTGTAATTATAGAAAACAGTAATTTTGAAGATGTAGTATTGCTTTCAGATTTCCTTAGGACAGTAATTATTGGTGTCTTTTAGGGATTTGAATGAAAAGATTAAATCTTTTTGACTTGGCAATAATTGTATTGGTGGTGGCTTCAGCCATATCATTTTCCACCAAGTATTTTGAGAAAGAACCAATAAATGAGTATACATATACTGGATCTCAAATATATAGTGCTGTTAGATTTTTTGATTTGTCGGATGGAAAAGGATTTAGATATCTTGTAAAGGTAGATGGATCATATATTAGTGATTATTCCCCTTTTAACGAAGAGGGTGTTGTAGTTGGGACGTCGCAAGGCACCTTTTTATTAAAATTAAAAGATGGTCGAGTTTTGACAGTAGGTGGCAGAACTTCATTCAAAGAAGACATTGCCTCTCATGGGATAAAAGTCACAATGTTAAATGGCTCTACAGTAAACTATCTTGAAAAGGGTTTTTTTACTACTAATTTAATTGAAGCAAAAAATAAAATTAATAATGTATCAAAATTTTTGGCCAATTATAGTATAATTGATACAACAATATATTCAGATATTGCAATTGACGGGAAGTTTCCAAACGGGATAACATTTGAGAAAGAATTATCCAATAGGATCACAAAGGACATTTTTTATTTAAAAGATGTGAAAGTGAAATCTTCTGAAAACGGAATCATTTTGAGCGTTGCAGGTTTAGGGACAAATGACTTTGAAAAATTGGAATCTATTCTTTCCCCATATAAGCCAAGTAAATATTATTTCCTTGATTTTAAAGTTTTCGTACTTACAGAAAATATCCCAAAAGAATTCATACATACTATTCAAGATACAAATATAGAAGAGGTAATTGGAGATATTCATGTGAGGATTTAGATGAAGGCTTTAGACGAAATATTCCTTTTCTTAGAAAAAGAGTTTTCAAGCAGCATTATTAATAGGTCTTCCATTAAATTTTTTAGCATTCTCAATAATTTTCCAGATTCTTTCTTTGAAATTGATACTTTTGATAATTATTTAAAAAACTCATTTTTCTTGAAATTTTCTCCGTTGGTAGTAGTCGTATCAATTATTCTATTCTTTAGTTTTTCTGATCATCCCCTCTCAATAATTGGAACACTTACCTTTATTTTAGGCACTACTTCGTTTTATATTGGCACTCTCGTAGAAATCCCAAAAGTAAGAAAAATTAATAAAAAATATTTTATGCCTCTAGTGGGGATTTTTTCAATTCTTTTTATACTTAGTTTAGTAAAAATTGAATCATTCGGAGTTTATGTAAAACTTAGTTTGATTCCAATCATACTAATAGGGCTCAATGAAAGACAAAGTAAGGATTTTTTTGTTTCTCTTTTAATGATAAATATAGTAATACTGGTTAAGGGATATTGGGCATTATCTTTTCCTTTTATTTTTTTTAGCTTAGCCTATTTGTTCTTAACATATAACGGTAGATTCATCAAATATTTAGAGGATAATACATATAATTTAGTATTTCTTCTTCTGTCTTTAGGATTTATTTTTTATATTTTAGATATAGCAATAGCAGGTGGGATACCCTTATTTGAGGTACAAGCAAGAAATTCCTTGGATCCCCTATTTACAGCTGTTTCACATCTTTTTCCGATGGGTTCCATTTTACTAATTTCATATGTTGGATTAGTAAATAAATATTCTTATAAAAAAGCGAGATTTATCTCAATTTTTTTTACAATTGTTTCATTAATTTTAATGGCTTTTTTGGGATATCGGACCCAAGTTATTTTTGTTTTACTGGGCGCATTGATTTGTGGCTCAATGGTTGGAATATGGAAAAAGTCTGAATTAATATTATTGGGAGCCGTATCTATTGGATCCCTATTTGTTTTAACAATAGCACGTGACACTATTTTAGGCGTTAATCTCTCGCTTATTGAATCGCTTAAAACAAGAATAAGCCTTACTACTGATGTTATGGACATATTGGCTAATATGGGTGGGGTATTTGGACTAACTAATGGTGCTGTTCATATTGCGACTCATCCATTTCTTGCAAGATTAATGCCGGGAGTGGCTTATTCTCCAAGAAGGATGATGGCTGTTCTTGTAGGTGAAAAATCAATTTCTGTTACTTCAAGCATATTTGGCCCGCTATCCATTGACTTTGGCCTGATTGGAGCAATAATAAGTATGGCCTTCTTAGGATTTTTCTTATCAAATCTCTACAAAATAGCAGATAAAACAAAAGGGGAAAGGAAGATTATTCCTGTTGGACTATATAGTATGGTATTAAGTTACACAATTATAGGAATTGAAACAGGTATTGTTGACTTAGAAGTATTATTATTATTTATAATTTCATTAGCATATATCCTTTTTATAATTAATAGAAAAATTATTTAATAAAAAATTTCCGAAAGATTTAAATATTTTAAAGAAATTATTAAAATAGTGATAATAATGAAAATGAACAAAAAAGGAATTAAAATACTCAGATCCCTCCTTGCAATCAAAGGATTTCCACAGAAAAATAAGATTGCAGAGGAAACAGGACTTTCAATACAGACTGTAACTCCTTTCATTAATAAGATGATAGACGATGGCATAATAAAAGGATTTAGTGCCATAATAGAGCCAGATAAACTTGGATACCATCAAGTTCATTTTCTCTTGAATATAGAAAAAGGAACAAATGAAGAAGCAATTAATTTTCTGAAAAACATGGATAGAGTTCTATATGTTACCTCTGGATTTGGGAATGTAGATTGTCAATTAGTTGTAGCAATACCTGCTGATAGAACTGATCTAATCCCAACGTACATGGAATCCATTAGGCAATCTGGAGTATTCAAGAGCGAAATGAGCATACATGTTGTCACAAAGAGTCATTTCCCTCTACCAGATTTTCTTAGAAATGAAGATATAGAATAATGGTGCAAAAAATGCAAAAGAGTTTAGGCTTAATTTTAACATTTATTTTTATTTTTGCTGCGTTCAGTCAAGTTTCTTCTGAAGATTTAATCAAATGGCGCCATCATACTAATGAAGATGTCAAAGATATTGCTTTAGGTGATGTTAACGGTGATGGTAGATTTGATGTTGTTGTTGCAAGTGGTGGGTATATATATGTTTTAGATACCTTTGGTCATGAGATATGGAAAAGAAAGGCAATAAACTATGTTAACAGCATATCGGTAGGAGATCTAGATGGTGATGGAAGAAGTGACATCGTAGTTGGCCTTATTAATAATGGAATTGAAGTTTTTAATTCAGATGGGGAAAAACGCTGGGAATATTGGATGCGAACCCCAGTTCAAAAGGTAATTATTAAGGATATTGATTCAGATGGCTATGGTGAGGTAATTGCTATATCTCATGATAAAACATTTCTTGATAATGCTTGGATTATTATTAATCATGATGGATGTGTTAGATTCCAAAGTAAAGATATATTTTTCCCAGACTTCGAATTAAAAGGCTACTATAGTGGAACTTCAAAAAAATGGGAAGCTGATAATCAACTTAGGATTCTAATTGCGGAGGATATAAATGGAGATGGCTACTCTGAATTCATTACATCCTCTAGGTTAAATGATCTGCTAATTTTTGATTACAACATGAATCCTCTATGGGGCTATCATTTTGATTATCCTATAACTTCTTTGTCAATTGGTGACATTGAGTCTGATGGATTAAAAGAGATTCTTTTAGGAACTAACAAAAAGTTAATTGTCTTTACAAAAGATGGATTTAAACTAAAGGAGTATTCTTTTGATAGTGATGTCAGAACTGCAATTGCATTTAAAGATGAATTCAATACTTCTTTTATTTTGATTGGTAAAGATAATATACTTTATGCATATGACTGGGATAAAGAAATATTCAATCATAAATTTGATGGTAATGTTAATTTAATTCAATATGATAATCTTGATTATAAAAATCAAATAGAAATAATCACAGGTACTAGTGACGGTGTATATATTTTAGATACCAATGGGAAGAGACTTTTCACATATAGGACCTATTCCCCAATAATCAACGTTTTTACAATTAATCTTGACTTTAAGGGCCATAAAGAATTAATTATTGCATCCACAGACGTAGATACAATTACTTATGCAGCGTTAAGAGAAATTCAGATTCCAGTTACTCAGGGCAATGAACAAAAAAAAGAAGAAGCAATCAAAACAGGAAATGCTGCCTTTGTTACAGGAAAGGCCCTATATGACGTTGGAGAGTATCAAGCAGCTATTGTCAAGTTCCAAGAAGCAAGAAGTATATATCAATCTGTAACTTATACCCAAGGAATCAATGATTGTGGAGCTTATATTTCCAATGCTACTATATATGTCCAAGCTAAAACAATAGAATCACAAGCTCTCTCTTTAACTAATGAAAAGAAATATCTCGAAGCTAAATCAACATATCAGACCGCAAAAGATCTATATTCAACATTGAACGATGCTACCAAAATTCAAGAAACGGATGAAAAGATGGCTGAAATTGATGATTTGATCAAAGCTGAATCTTTAACTAGACTTCTAATATATGTCGCTATCATTATATCTATACTATTAGTAGCGGGATTTTTATTTTTCTTCTTCAGAAAAAGAAAAAAATCTAAACAAGGTGCTTAATTGCTAAAGGATGAAACTAAAAAAAGAGTTGAAAAACTTCAAAATATTGCCATTAATTTTGAAAATGAAGGCTATTATCAAGATGCTGCCGATAGCTATGCAGAGGCTGCAAATTTCCTTGTTGAAGAAAAAGATTTTTTCTGGGGTGCAGAAGATTTCAGAAAAGCTGCAGAACTCTATTGGGATTCTGGAGATATTGATAGAGCTGAGACTCTTTTTAACACTGCAATAAATTACTATCTTTTAGACGCTGAATACTACCTAAAAAGAGACGGTTATTTCTGGGCAGTAAGAGATTATAAGCTTGCAGTACAATGTTATGAAAAATGGCTTTCAATGATTGGAAGAATTTAGAAACTTGTGGGCCCGAAGGGATTTGAACCCTTGGCCGCCCGGTTATGAGCCGGGCGCTCTACCAGGCTAAGCTACAGGCCCAGGAGCGCCGCCAGCAGGACTCGAACCTGCGACCATTCGATTAACAGTCGAGCGCTCTACCTACTGAGCTATGGCGGCATGAAGATTCCGATTTCAGAATCATATATAAAACTTTCTATCCCCAATAATTGAAAATTTAAAAAACATTTAAGAAATAAAAAGCTAAAATATTAAAATCAGAATATATAAGACATAAAAATTTTGAATTAACTCATCTATTTACTTCTTGAATATTTTATATAGTTTCAAATACTAATAGTACCTATCCATGAAGATTACCCAAATAAAAATCATTCTAGCAATTCAATGTTGCTCTGAATTTAAAATATAATTGATTGAAATAATAGTTAGTGAAATAAGAATAAGGGAAATAATTAAATTATTTTGACATGGTATGGTAATAAAAATTAATTTTTTTAGATTATCGATATTAGGGCATGAAAATATAATAATTAAAAGAAATACTTAAATACTTTGTAGTCTAAATATAATAGGTGCTTTAATGGTATATGCATATGTTTTAATAACAGTTTCAATTGGAAAAATAAAAGAAGTAATTGAGGCTGTAAAAAAAATAGAAGGGGTAATAGAAGCAGATGTTATAACTGGCCCATATGACGCCATAGCAAAAATAAAAGCAAATGATTTAGGAGAATTAACTAAAACAGTAATTCAACAGATCCATTATATTGATGGTGTTATCGATACAACTACTGCTATAATTATATCCGTTTAAATAATAAATTTATATTTTTGGTGATCCATTGAATAAAAGCACGGCTATATGTGACGTTTCTCTCTTTGTCTCTAAAAGTAAATATTCTCAAGCCGAATCTTTGATGAAATCCTTAAATATCGAAGAAGTCATAATGCCTGAAGAACTTGTAGACATACTTATGAAAGTTCATAGAGGTGAAGAACTATTAGGCGAGCAAGTTAGAGTTTTATCCTATTGGGCTAAGGGCCCGGTCCCAAAAGACGAAGAGATAAGAACTTTTTATGATACGCTCATTGAAAAAGGAATTAAGATTAGAACCATAAAAGAATATGTTCTAAAAAAAGAAGTTGAGTTTGGATATACAAAATTAAGAGAAGGCATGGAAAAAGATGAAATGCAAGTCTACAATAAGAGTTGGAGAAATCTTTACAACAAATTTTCTGAAAATATGCCGGATCAAACTGCAATAATATGCTCAAAAATTCTTTCTCTATCTCTTGTTTTTAATGAGAAAATAATTGCAGTTAATAGAAAGTTATTAAGATTTTTGTATGATTCAGGTCTTGAAGTTTCAAAAGTTACTTCTAAAATAGAAATTGATAAGGATATAGTAGAACACAATATTATTTTTCTTAATGTATATGGGTCAAAAACATTTGAGCCATTATTCTATGAAATAAAAAATTCAATAAAAGAGAGCACAGAAATACAAGTAGAATTAGAAAAAGATGCAGGTTCAATCGTAATGTTAAATTTATAAATTGTATAATTTATTATTACTATTTTATAATTAATAAGTTATCATTTTATTTATAAAATTTTTTAAATAGAAAGCTTTTTATATCACTTCTAATACATCTAAAAATAGCTATATTTTTAATGAGGTGTAAATTATGGCAGAGATTAGACAACCAATGAGCGTCCAACCTGAAGGCGCTCAGAGATTTATGGGCAGAGATGCTCAAAGAATGAATATTCTTGCTGGAAGAATTGTAGCAGAAACAGTAAAGACGACACTTGGTCCAAGAGGTATGGACAAAATGCTCGTTGACTCACTTGGAGACGTAGTTATAACAAATGATGGTGCTACAATCCTTAGTGAAATGGATATTGCACATCCAGCTGCTAAAATGATTGTTGAAGTTGCAAAGACACAAGATGAAGAAGTAGGAGACGGTACAACAACAGCCGTTGTCATTGCTGGAGAACTTCTAAAGAAAGCAGAGGATCTTCTTGATCAGGATGTACATGCAACTGTTATTGCATCTGGTTACAAACTTGCAGCAGAAAAAGCAGAAGAAGTATTGAAAGAACTTGGTGACAAGATCACTATAAATGATGATGAAATCCTTCTTGAAATTGCAAAAACTGCAATGACGGGGAAAGGTGCAGAAAAATCAAAAGATACTTTAGCACCTTTAGCATTAAAAGCAGTGAAGCAAGTCGCCGTGAAAGAAAATGGAAAATATACCGTTGATATTGAAGACATTAAAGTAGAGAAGAAAGAGGGCGGAAGTGTAGAAGATTCAAATCTTATTCAAGGATTAATCATTGATAAGGAAAGAGTTCATGACGGTATGCCAAAGAAACTTAAGGAGGCTAAGATAGCTTTACTCGATTGTGCTCTTGAGGTAAAAGAAACAGAAACTGATGCAGAAATCAGGATTACTTCACCTGATCAACTTCAAGCATTCTTAGATCAAGAAGAGGCAATGCTGAAGAAGATGGTAGATCAGATAAAGGCATCTGGTGCAACAGTTGTTTTTTGTCAAAAAGGAATCGATGATTTAGCTCAACACTATCTTGCAAAGAGTGGAATATATGCGGCTAGAAGAGTTAAGAAGAGCGATATGAAGAAACTATCAAAAGCAACAGGCGCAAGAATTGTAAACAAAGTATCTGATCTCGAGCCAAAAGACCTTGGTCATGCAGGATCCGTCGAAGAAAAGAAGATTGGCGGAGACGAAATGACATTTGTAGAAGGTTGTAAGGATCCAAAATCAGTAAGTTTATTATTAAGAGGGGGAACAGAGCACTTTTTAGAGGAAGTAGAAAGAGCTCTTGAAGATGCAATCAGCGTCATATCTACTGCAATTGAAGATGGAACAATATGTGCAGGCGGTGGAGCTATTGAGATGGAATTATCAAAGAGGCTTAACGAATATGCAGAAAAGATTAGCGGTAGAGAACAGTTAGCCGTTAAGGCATTTGCACAAGCAATGGAGATTATTCCAAGAACATTGGCAGAGAATGCAGGTATGGATCCGATTGATACTATAGTTGCATTAAAAGCTTCACATGAGAGCAAGGACCACAAGAGATTTGGAATAGATATCTTTGATGGAAAAGTTAAAGATATGATGAAGGCCGGAGTTGTGGAACCGCTCAGAATTAAAGAACAGGCAGTTAAAAGTGCATCTGAATCCGCTATAATGATATTAAGAATCGATGATGTTATCGCCGCAAGTGGAATAGGCAAGAGAAAAGGAATGGGCGATGAAGACATGGATATGGGCGGAATGGGCGGTATGCCCGGCGGAATGCCTGGAATGATGTAAAATAAAAAATATATTTCTTTTTTTATATTTTTATTAACTATTTCTTAGGTAAACTTTTATTAATTTGATAAGAGTCTTTAAAATATGGAATGTGAACAAATTTTAGATAAACTGATATCTCTTTCTAGTAAGGAAAATTTAGAGGGAATGTCAAGATATGGGATAAATACAAACAATGCTTTAGGTATTTCTATTCCCCAAATAAGATCATTGGCAAAAGAAATAGGAAAAAATCACATACTGGCTTTAGATTTATGGAATACAAAGTTTCACGAAACAAAAATTCTTGCTAGTATGATCGGAATTTCCAAAATGTTGACATCTGACCAAATGGAAAATTGGGTCAAAGATTTTGATTCTTGGGATGTATGTGATCAAACCTGTAATAATCTTTTCGGGAAAAGTCCATTAGCGTATGATAAATCTTTTGAATGGTGTAAGCGAAATGAAGAATTTGTTAAAAGAGCAGGTTACGTTTTAATGGCTGTTTTAGCAGTTCACGATAAGAAACGAAAGGATGAAGATTTTTTTAGATTCTTTCCCTTGATATATGAAGGTTCAACAGATGATAGGATATATGTTAAAAAAGCTGTTAACTGGGCTTTAAGACAAATTGGAAAGAGAAATAATATTTTAAATAAAAAAGCGATTGAAGTTGCAATTGATATAAAAAAAATCGATTCCAGAACTGCAAAATGGATTGCTAATGACGCACTAAGGGAATTACAGGACATTAAGATAATACAAAGAATTAAAAATAAATAATTCAAAAAATAAAATGAATGTTTTTATAATGCTAAAATAAAGAAGTAACATATATTTTAAAAAACTATTTAAACATTCATTAGAATATTCTATTTGTGAGCCTAACATCGATCGTAATTGATTTTTTTTATAATCCCATTGTTCTTCCAACTTTTATAGCGTATCTAGCTTCGGTTTTCGGGAAGATAATATACGAGTCATTAAAAAAGAAACATTTAGTTGTTCAAGTTGCAATTCAAGATGGTGGAATGCCCAGTTCACACACAGCAATAGTTATTGGATTGTCAACAGCGATATTTCTGTATGAAGGAATGTCTACTGTATTTTGGGTTTCTTTGGTGTTTGCATTCGTTGTAATGAAGGATGCAACTGGTATTAGGTGGGAAACTGGTCAACAAGCGAAGGTTATCAATCAGATATTGAAAAAACTACGTATGGGAAAAGTTATAGATGAAGAATTAAAAGAACTATTGGGTCATACTGAATTACAAGTAATTGGGGGTTTTATTGTCGGCATCATATTTTCTTATTTAGGGCATATGTTCTTTTTTGGATAAATACTAAAATTGGAAAAACGTTTATTTGAAATACGCATTATAAACTATCTTAACTTTCTTTTTTTTGAAAAGCCTTTATTTTATCGTTTTTTTCATGAATTTAAAATAACTTCTAACAATGAGTTTTTTAAATGAAATATATACATCTTTCTGCATGGGTACTGATTATATCACTGTTAAGGGCGCTTCAGAACACAATCTAAAAAATATTGATGTTCAATTACCTAGAGATAAACTCATCGTGATTACGGGCGTTTCAGGATCTGGGAAATCTTCCCTTGCATTTGATACTATCTATGCAGAGGGTCAAAGGCGATATGTCGAATCTCTTTCTGCATATGCTAGGCAATTCTTAGGTTTGATGGAAAAGCCAGATGTCGAATATATTGAAGGATTATCTCCTGCTATTTCAATCGAACAAAAAACTACTTCAAAAAATCCAAGATCAACAGTTGGTACCGTTACAGAAATTTATGACTATTTGAGACTTCTTTATGCAAGAGTAGGAATACCTTACTGTTCAAATTGCGGTAAAGAGATAAAAAAACAGACCGTTACGGAAATTACAGATCAAATACTATCTTTTCCTGAAGGAACAAAAATTACTATTTTAGCGCCAATAGTAAGGGGTAGGAAAGGAGAGTATTCAACACTTCTTAAAGAGATGAATCAAGAGGGTTATGCAAGGGCAGAAGTTGATGGAGAGGTAAAAGAGTTAGATACTGAAATAAGACTTGAACGATATAAAAAACATAATATTAATATTATTATTGATAGACTTGTTTTAAAGGAAGGTATGTCCCCTAGGCTTTACGAAGATATTGAACTTGCACTGAAAAAAGGAGAAGGAGTTGTTTTTGTAGATGTTGGCGATAAAAGGAAAACATTCTCTGAGAATTTTGCATGTACTGATTGTGGAATCAGTCTTGAGGAGATTAATCCAAGAATGTTTTCATTCAATACTCCATACGGTGCATGTCCTGCTTGTCATGGACTTGGATTTAAACAGGAATTTGATCCTGACCTTATTATTCCCAATAAAGACATCTCACTTATTGAAGGTGCAGTCGAAGTCTGGAACTCTATAGATGGTTTTAGAGGGCAGACACTCCAGGCTCTTTCTAAAAAGTTTAAGTTTAGACTAGATATACCTGTTAAAAATTTGTCGGTAGAGCATATGGGTATACTGCTTTACGGTACAAATGAGAAAGTGAGATATAACTATAGATCCAGAAACACACCCACATACTGGACATACGAGGGTACTTTTGAAGGGATTATTCCTTGGCTTGAGAGGGTATACAAGGAAACGGAATCTGAATATAGAAAGGAGCAATTTGAAAAATATATACGACTTAATCCTTGCGAATTATGTAACGGGAAGAGGCTCAAACCAGAGGCTCTTTCTGTAAAGATACAAGATAGATCGATTATAGATATAACTGAACTTCAGATAAGTAATTGTTACAAATTTTTCGTAGATTTGGAGCAATACTTGAATGAAAAAGAAAAAATAATATCGAAACAAATTCTGAAGGAGATTAAATCGAGGTTAGGATTCCTATTAAGCGTTGGTCTAGACTATCTTACTCTTGATAGGAGAGCGGGAACTTTGTCAGGAGGGGAATCACAAAGAATAAGACTTGCTACGCAGGTTGGATCTCAGCTTGTAGGAGTTCTTTATATTTTAGATGAGCCAAGCATAGGTCTTCACCAAAGGGACAATGCTAAACTAATAGTAATGTTGAAACGATTAAGAGATATCGGAAATACCGTAATTGTAATTGAACATGATGAAGAGATGATGCTTTCTTCAGATTATCTTGTTGATATAGGGCCAGGTGCAGGAGTTCATGGGGGGAATGTAGTAGCAATAGGTTCTCCTGAAGAAGTAATGAAAAATCCTAATTCACTTACAGGCAAATACCTATCACGAAATCTCAAAATCGAAGCCCCTAAAGTTAGAAAAACAAGTAATGATTTTCTTATTATTAAAGGAGCAAGACAGTACAACTTAAAGAATATTGATGTCAAGATACCTCTTGGCCTCTTTGTTTGTGTTACTGGCGTTTCAGGTAGTGGTAAAAGCACACTAATTAATGATATTCTATACAAAGACTTGGCAAACAAATTTTACAGAGCAGTAGATAAGCCCGGAGATCATGACGAAATATTAGGTATAGAGAATATTGATAAAGTTATTATCATCGATCAAAGTCCAATTGGTAGAAGCCCAAGATCCAATCCCGCCACATACACAGGTCTTTTTACTCCAATAAGAGAGTTATTCTCAGAATTACCAGAATCAAAGAGAAGAGGGTTTAAGAAGGGCAGATTTTCATTTAATGTAAAGGGCGGTAGATGTGAAAATTGTAGAGGAGATGGATTAATCAAAATTGAGATGCATTTTCTGCCTGACGTTTACGTCAAATGTGAAGAATGTAAAGGGGAGAGGTATAACCGGGAAACTTTGACTGTTAAATATAAAGGAAAATCAATATCTGATATTTTGAACATGACAGTTGAAGAAGCACTTCACTTTTTTGAAAACATACCGATTCTAAAAAATAAACTTCAAACACTTTATGATGTAGGTCTTTCCTACATAAAAGTTGGGCAACCTGCTACTACTCTTTCCGGCGGTGAAGCCCAAAGAGTTAAACTATCAAAAGAGCTTTCTAGAAAAGCTACAGGAAATACCCTTTATATCTTGGATGAACCAACAACAGGATTGCATTTTGACGATGTTAAAAAGTTACTAGACGTCCTTTTAAGGCTTAGAGAAAATGGTAATACAGTGCTTGTCATTGAGCACAATATGGACGTTATTAAAACTGCGGACTATATTATTGATTTGGGGCCAGAAGGGGGGTACAAGGGAGGAGAGATTATCGCCGAGGGAACACCTGAAGATATCATAAAATCTCCAAAGAGCCACACTGGAAGATTTTTAGAAGAAGTCTTGAAAAGAGACAGAATTAGAGCATAACATTATCTGTTATATTTTATCATTTATTATCAGTTACTAATTTTTTATAATTATTGTTTATCAATACTATTAATATTTCCATTCAATATCGAAAGATTTATATGCTTATATCACAATAACTTATATGCACTAGAGGTGATATATATGAAAAAAATAGCTTCTATGTTATTAGTGGGGCTCATGGTGATTTCTATCTCCCCCCTACTAGGAAAAACGTGTACAACTGATGAAAAAAATAACGTAGGGAGATGTATAGACAACACAACTTCACCAATATCAAAAATTGCTGCTAAAAATTTCCTTAACAACTTAAGGAATGGCTCAATGGATTTACATGGCAACAAGTTAGTTCATTCAGTACTGACTCCAAGCGGAGATGTAAGTTTGAACTCCTCACTACTAAGGCAAAATTTTGGAAGTTACAACTTTGTCAATGAAAGAAATACATTAGGGTGGTATTCTTACGACGTTCGACTACCAACAAAAACACAGAAACTTTACGAACCAACGGTACCAAGAATTTATGCCACAAACATTTCAAATGAAGAATAAGTATATTCTTCATTATTTTTAATTTTACTGTCACCACCCATTGTAATGGATCCTATTTTGTTCAAATCTATTTATTTGTGGCTTGCCTTCATCAGGGTATCCAATTGAAATAAGGGAGATTGGGAGTACACTCTCTGGTAAATTTAGTAACTCTTTGATGCCTTTCATCCGGTCTTCATCGGGATATATACCCAACCAACAGGCCCCCAGTCCAAGTGAATGTGCAGCTAAAAGAATATTTTCTGTTGATGCAGAACAATCAATTGCAATAAAAATATCTCTTGTAACGGTTAAATCTCCTGCAACTAGAATTGCCATCGGGGCCTCATATAACATCCTTGAATTTAAGTGAAATAAAGGAATCTTATCTAATATTTTTCTATTGTTAATTATTACAAAATGCCAAGGTCTTTCATTTTTTCTTGAAGGCGCATTCATAGCTGCTTCTAAGATACTTTTTATATGAGTTTCAGGTATCTTATCTTTTTTATATTTTCTAATACTTCGTCTAGATAGGATAACATCTAAAAAATTCATATTGCCCACAATATATACAATTTTTTTTTAAGTATAAAAACTATTTCATCATATCAAAATTGGAAATATATTTTCAAATAAGTTCTAATGAGTTATGATTTCAATATTTTCTTAATAAAATGCGAATTAATTTTTAACATATTTGAATGTTTTCTTAAAATCTTTTATCTATATAGAAAACCTTTTTAGAATAGAAACAATAATATCCTATAACTATTAAAGTGATTTTATGACAAAAGAACTTTCTGCAGATATGATTAGGAGGACATTTGAAAAGAAAAAATTAAAATGTGAAACCAGTCAAGATGTTTCTCCCTTAGAAGATATAATAGGCCAAGAAAGAGCACTAAAAGCCCTTAAATTTGGTCTAGAAATACAAGAGAAAGGATTTAATATTTTCGTCGTAGGATTTCCTGGCACTGGAAAGATGACTGCAGTAAAGAGTTATTTAGATAAACTAGCCGAAGATCAAAATGTGCCCTCTGATTGGTGTTATGTTAATAATTTTCAGGAACCATATGAGCCCAAAGCTATTCAATTAGGCCCAGGTCAAGGACGAATGTTTGCTAAAGATATGTCAAATTTTTTAAGTGAAGCTAAAGTTAGTCTTCCAAAGGCGTTTGAAAGTGAAGAGTTTGCTTTAAAACGAGAATCTACTATCCAAAAGATTGAATCTGAAAGAAATAAAATTTTCTCTGAACTTAATAAAAAAGCTGAAAAAGAAGGAATGATAGTTCAAAGTACTCCAGTAGGATTTATTTTTGTTCCTGTTATTGGCGGTAGACCTATGGCAGAAGAGGAATTTTTAGCTTTAAGTCCAGAAATGAAAGAAGATATACAAAAAAAAAGAGATAAATTATATTCTGAATTAAGATTGGTCTTTAGGCAATTAAAAGAACTTGATACAAGAACATTTGAAGAGCTAAAAGAGTTAGATAAAGAAGTAGGCCTTTTTACATTAGGTCATTTACTAGACGATTTAAATAAAAAATATGGAAATTATCCTGAAATTACTAATTATTTAAAAGAGGTTCAAAATGATATATTGGAAAATATTTCTTTGTTTTACAAACCAAATGTTCCCCAGCCCCCTGTTCAAGCTCCATGGGCCGAAGAACTCTCATTTAGGAAATATCAAGTAAATATTTTCAATGATAATGATGGCCTTAGGGGAAAACCTGTTATCGTGGAGCTAAATCCTACATATCAAAATCTTTTTGGAAGAATTGAAAAGGAGGCCCAATTTGGAATGTTGACCACTGATTTTACCATGATTAGGGGAGGTTCCATACACAAGGCAAATGGCGGATATCTTGTAATACCCGCTGAAGAATTAATAAAAAATCTTTTTTCCTATGATGGGCTTAAAAGAGCGTTAAGTAGTGAAGAAGCAGTTGTAGAAGAAGCAGGAGAAAGACTTGGATTTATAACTACAAAAGGATTAAGGCCTGCTCCAATACCTCTAAATGTGAAAGTTATTATAATTGGGAATCCAATGATTTACCAAACACTATTTTCAGTTGATCCAGAGTTTAAAGAATTGTTCAAAGTCAAAGCAGAATTTGACATCAATATGAATTTCAATGATGATAATGTAAAAAATTATGTTTCTTTCATATGTTCACTTAGTAATAAGGAAAATTTGTTACATCTTGATTCTTCTGCAATATCTAAGGTCATAGAATATGGATCAAGACTGGCCGATGATCAAGAAAAATTGTCAACTAGATTTGCAGATATAGCAGACATTATACGTGAAGCAAATTTCTATGCGAAACAAGATAATAATACTTTAATAAAAGATACCCACATAATAAAAGCTATTGAAGAGAAAAACTATCGTTCAAATCTTATACAAGAAAGAGTTAATGAAATGGTTACACGTGGATTTTATCTTATTGATACAACTGGGGAAGCAGTAGGGCAAATTAATGGCCTTGCAGTTTTAAGTCTTGGAGATTTTGCTTTTGGGAGACCTTCTAGAGTTACTGCTACCGTAAACATTGGTCGAGGGGGAATAATCGATATAGAAAGAGAATCTAAAATGGGAGGAAATATTCACTCAAAGGGCGTAATGATATTGGGTGGATATTTAGCAGAAAATTTTGCACAAGATAGGCCACTTAATCTTACTGCTAGATTGGTATTTGAACAAAATTATGAAGGTGTTGATGGGGATAGCGCATCTAGTACGGAATTATATGCCATTTTGTCTGCCCTTTCAGGAGTTCCAATAAAACAGTATTATGCCGTTACCGGATCTGTAAATCAAAAAGGAGATGTGCAAGCAATTGGAGGAGTAAATTACAAGATTGAAGGATTCTATGAGGTATGTAAATCAAAAGGACTTACTGGAAAGCAAGGAGTTTTAATCCCCAAAAGCAATGTTCAAAATTTAATGCTTAAGGAAGAAGTTGTCGAAGCTGTACAAAATGGTAAATTCCACATATATTCAGTTGAGAATGTAAAAGAAGGAATTGAAATATTAACTGGAGTTAAAGCGGGTGAGAGAGGGCCTGATGGAAAATATCCAGAAGATACAATATATGGGATGGTTGATAATCGTCTTAGACTGATGTCTGAAAAAATGGAAAAATCCTCAAATGATAAAGAAAAATAGTAGATACTAAATATAAAAATAGGAGGGTAAAAATGGTACAGGTAAAAGAAGTTGGAGAAATCTATAAATGTGAAATCTGTGGAAACATAGTAGAAGTGTTAGAAGTCGGAGGCGGAGAATTAATCTGCTGTGGAGAGCCAATGATTTTACAGGAGTAGATTAAAATGACTAAAATTGGAGAAATAATTCAAGGTGCAGATTGGAAAAAGGAAAAGCATGTTCCAGTAATAGAATGTGCAGATACTGTGAAAACGAATGAAACTTTTGAAGTGAAAGTATCTATAGGTAAAGATATAGCCCACCCAAATACAACTGAACACCATATAAGGTGGATAATGCTGTATTACCAGCCTGAAGGCGAGAAAGCCTTATATCAAGTTGGAAATTATGAATTTACTGCGCATGGGGAGAGTACTCAGGGACCGAATACAGGGCCCGTATATACAAATCACGAAGTTAAGACTACAGTAAAAATAACAAAATCTGGAACTTTATTTGCAGTATCACTGTGCAATATTCATGGCTTATGGGAATATTCAAAAGAAGTTAAAGTAAACTAATTTTTTATTTTTAATTATATGAATTATAATTAAAAAATTTTTAATGATTTCTTTAATTTGTTTAGTAGAATTATGTTAATAATAAGTTTTTTAAAAGACTTTATCTTTGATAGTTCATGAAAAGGGAATTATTAATGGGCAATGAAGCCATTGCACTCGGAGCTTTTGAAGCTGGTGTTGAGATTATTACTGCTTATCCCGGTACGCCATCAACAGAAATCCCTGAAACAGCTGCACGATTAGCAAAAAAATATGGGGCATATGTTGAATTTTCTACAAACGAAAAAGTTGCTCTTGAAGTTGGTATTGGTGCATCTTGGGCAGGAAAAAGATCTCTTGTTACAATGAAGCATGTAGGATTAAATGTTGCATCTGACTCCTTAATGACTTTGGCTTATACTGGTATTGACGGGGGATTTGTCCTTGTTTCTGCAGATGAACCTGAATGTCACTCCTCACAAAATGAACAAGACAACAGATTATTTGCAAGATTTGCAAATATTCCATGTTTGGATCCCTCTTCCCCTCAGGAAGCGAGAGATATGACTATATTTGCATATGATCTTTCTGAGAAATTTTCTATACCTGTAATCTTAAGGCCAACAACTAGAGTCTGCCATGGCAGAGGAGACGTAGAATTAGGTGAAATAAATATCCAAAAAAGAGAAGGAAAATTCTCAAAAGATTTTTCTAGGTATGTTACAGTACCTTCACATGCCAGGATATTACATAAAAAACTATTAGATAAAATGGATAAAATTACTGACTATATTGAACAATCCAATCTCAATTATATTTTACCTGGGGAAGGGAAAATAGGTTTAATTGTAATTGGTGTATCCTTTAATTATTTAATGGAATCACTTCAATCCTTAAACATAAAGCCTCCAGTACTTAAAATTAGTATTTCTCATCCCTTACCTAAAAATACTATTCTTTCATTCATAAAAGAGCTGGAAAAAGTCATAGTGATTGAAGAACTTGAACCTGTAATAGAAAATGATGTAAAAATCATAATTACTGAAAATCAATTAAATCTTAAAGTTTATGGAAAAAATTTATTTCCTAGAACAGGTGAATTTTCTACGGATTTAGTAATCGATATTCTTTCTAAATTTTTTAGAATTAATATAACTAAGGAACAATCCAATCCTGTTTCTATCCCAGTTAGAATGCCCCTTTTATGTGCGGGATGTCCCCATAGATCAACTTTTTACGCCATAAAAAAAGTTACTAGAGGCAAAGCTATATTTCCGTCTGACATAGGATGTTATACTCTTGGATTTTCTAGACCACTCCAAACAGTCGATACCTGTATTTCAATGGGAGCTAGTTTTGGAATTGCATGTGGATTTGCAAAATCTGTAAAAGAACCTATAGTTGCAACTTTAGGGGACTCTACTTTCTTTCATGCAGGTATACCGCCTTTAATCAATGCCAAATATAATCACTCTAAGATTGTAGCGGTAATTCTTGATAATTTAACTACTGCAATGACAGGTCACCAACCACACCCAGGTACTCAATTGACGGCCATGGGAGACCCTGCAAATCCTGTTTCAATTGAAAAGTTAATTGCTGGAATGGACATACCTGTTGAAGTTGTGGATGCAACCAATGTAAAGAGTATTGAAGAGGCTCTAAAGAGAGGGCTTGAAAGCGAACAAGTTTACGCCATAGTTTCTAGGGGACCATGTGTACTTCTGAAAGGCTTAGAAAAGAAACCAATATATAAGGTAGAAGCTTCAACTTGCAGAGCTTGTAAGGCATGCATTAAGCTTTCAGGATGCCCTGCATTAGAGTTTAAAGAAGGTCATTCGAATATTGATCCCCTGATATGTACAGGGTGTGGACTTTGTGCATATATATGTCCTGTAAATGCAATTGTTACATAGCTTTATTATTTTGATAAATATAAAATTTACCCTTTTTGCATTCATTTATATAATAACATAGGCGGTATTAAATTTAACCAATAACTTAATATAACACCTAAGTTTAATCTTTATTGACTTTTAGAATATTAAGGTATAACTATGGGCCAATCAGATGAGAAACTATCTTTTGGAAATCCGATAATTATCGTAAGCATCTATTTGGTGACAGGCATAATATGGATATTCTTTTCAGATGTGATTTTAGCAATTAATATACGGGATATGCCGTCTTTGATTTTTTTTCAGAGTTTTAAGGGTATTTTATATATACTTTCTACTTCAATAGTTATTTACTATTTAATAAATCGTGGATTTAATAAAGTAATAGCCTCTGAACAAATCTTAACGGAATCTGAAAGAAAACACAAAATTATACTAGATACTGTTGGAGACATTATACTTTATACTGATAAATATGGAAAAATATTAGATATCAATAAGAGGATAGAGACTAAGCTTGGATTTAAAAAAGATGAATTACTTGGTAAAAGTTTTATGGACGTTGGAATACTTGATATTAAATATGTCCCAGTCATAGCTAAAATGTATAGACAAGGTCTGAGTAATAATCATGAAACAAAAATAGAGCTTGGATTGAAACATAAAAGCGGTGAAGTTATCATAGTAGAAGCAGATAATAAATTTATTACTCAAAATGGAGAAGTTATCGGTGCTGTCACTGCTTTTAGGGACATTACAGAAAGGAAAAAAGCTTTAGTTCAAATAGAAAACAATATAGAACACTTTGCCCATCTTATTGACCATATAAGAAATCCTTTGGCAATACTCAATACCTATGTTCAAGTTAGGATAAGTGATCCGGAAATCAAACAAGATTTGCAAGCCCATATTGATAAAATTGATGAAACTATAAAGCAATTGGACGAAGGGTGGATGGATACTGAGGATACTAGAAAATTCTTGAAAAGCTATAAATAATAAATTATTCAAACAATTCTAACCATTCATTTATGCCTATATTTTTCTTTACCGATGTGTTAATAACTTTTATTTTAGGATTCAACGTAAGACAATCTTTCTTCATCTTTTCCGGACTAGCATCTACTGCCTCCGCAATATCTATTTTATTGATAATACAAACATCTGAAAATCTAAATATTACAGGATGCTTCAATACAATGTCGTCTCCTTCACTTACACTAACAATTACAATTCGTTTATCTTCTCCAAGTGTAAAATCAGAAGGGCATATTAAATTCCCCACATTCTCCATTATAAGATAGTCTAGATCTTGAAGAATTTTTCTTTCTTCAAGCTCTTCTAATTCGTGTTCTACTAAATGTGCATCTAAATGACATTCTTTCCCTGTATTTAGGGGTATTACTAGACATTCATGTTTTCTAAATCTATTGGAATCATACTCCGCAACTACATCCCCTGCAATAACTCCTACCCTTTTTCCTTTTTTTACCAAGAAATCAATAGCAATTTCTATTAAAGATGTTTTTCCAGAACCTATTGCACCCATTACATTGTAAGATTTAATTCCGTATTTTTTTAGAAGCGCTTTATTTTCATTTGCAATCATTGAGTTTTCTTTTATTATATCTATACCAATATCTATGTTCGATGTTTTATGCATAATCTCATAAAATAGAATTAATTTAAATAATTAATCGTATATCAAAATATTTAAATTCTATGTTAAGATTTAATTTAAGAATATTAAAATCTCAAACGCAGAATAATTTTTGCAATATCAAATTTTAAAAATCGTTTACCAAAAGATTTATAATTAACAAAATCTCTAATTGAATAATTCGTATATATGTTTTGGAGGAATTATTATTAGTTTGGCAATTCCTGAAAATTATAGTTATGATGAGACGAGTAATAATGATTATGCACAAGAGCCTTTAATTTTATCAGATAATGTGATAAAAGTACTAGAGCGAAGATACCTAAAAAAAGATCGAGAAGGAAACGTTATAGAAACTCCAAATGATCTTTTTTTAAGAGTTGCAAAAAGCATTGCAATTGCCGATTTGATTTATGATGATAATGCTAATGTTGAAAGTTTAACTAAAGATTTTTATAAAATGATGACAAATTTTGAGTTTCTTCCCAATTCCCCTACACTTATGAATGCAGGAAGGGAACTTGGGCAACTATCTGCATGTTTTGTCTTACCTGTTGATGATTCAATTGATAGCATATTTGATGCAATAAAATATACTGCTTTAATTCATAAGAGCGGCGGTGGTACAGGATTTTCATTTTCAAAACTCCGACCAAAGAATGATGTAGTGCTAACAACTAAAGGAATTTCCAGCGGTCCTGTTTCTTTTATGACAGTCTTTGATACGGCTACAGAGACAATAAAACAAGGTGGCACAAGAAGAGGCGCAAACATGGCTATTTTAAGAGTTGACCACCCTGATATTCTAGAGTTTATTAGATGTAAAGAGGAAAATACCAAACTTAATAATTTTAATATTTCTGTGGCGATTACAGATAAGTTCATAGAAGCCTTTGAAAATAATAAGGATTATGATCTTTTTAATCCAAGAAATGGTAAAGTTGAGGGAAAATTAAACGCAAAGGAAGTATTCAATTTTATTGTTAGTATGGCTTGGAAAAATGGAGAGCCAGGGATAGTATTTATAGATAGATTAAATAGAGGAAATCCAACTCCGTCTATAGGTGAAATTGAGAGCACTAATCCATGTGGTGAGCAACCACTTCTTCCTTACGAATCTTGTAATTTGGGTTCAATCAATTTATCTAAGTTTTTAATGAAATCTTCTAAAGGATATGAAATAAACTTTGATCATTTACGGGATATAGTGAAAAAATCTGTTCATTTTTTAGATAACGTTATCGATATTAATAGGTACCCATTGGCTCAAATTGAAGAAATGACTAAAGGTAATAGAAAAATAGGATTGGGAGTCATGGGATTTGCAGATATGCTCCTATTAATGGGGATTCCATATAACTCAGAAGATGCTGTTGCTATTGCAAAAACAGTGATGAAATTCATTAAAGAAGAAGCTACTGAAGCATCAAGAGATCTTGCTTCAAAGAGGGGCGCATTCCCAAATTTTGAAAAGAGCGTATTTTACGATAGAGGCGAAACGCCAATTAGAAATGCTACCGTAACTACAATTGCGCCAACTGGTACTATAAGCTTAATAGCTAATAGCTCAAGTGGAATTGAGCCAATATTCGCAATTTCTTACATTCGAAATGTTATGGATAAAGATGAGCTTTTGGAGACTAATCCAGTTTTTGCTGAAATTTCTAAGAAAAGAGGCATTTATAGCCAAGAATTAATGAAAAGAATTGCTAAAGAAGGGTCTATAAAGAATATAGCGGAAATACCTGAGGACATCAAAAAAATATTTGTAACCGCTCATGACATTTCACCTGAATGGCACATTCGAATTCAAGCCGCTTTTCAAGAATTTACAGATAATGCCGTTTCTAAAACCATCAACTTTCCAAAAAGTGCGAATGAAAAAGAAGTAATGCAAGCTTACCTTTTAGCATACAAAAGCGGACTTAAAGGAATCACTATTTACAGAGATGGTTCCAGAGAAGAGCAAGTTTTGAATATTGGCAAGGTGAATAAAAAAGAAATAACAAACTCTAGTCAAAAGGCGCCAAGACCAAGACCAAAAGTTACCAAAGGATTTACTGAGAAAATTAGAACTGGCTGCGGTAATTTATATGTTACAATTAATGAGGACGAATACGGGCTTTGTGAGATATTTATGCAAATGGGCAAATCTGGAGGATGTCCTGCAAGCCAGAATGAAGCAATAGCTAGATTAATCTCCCTGGCTTTGAGATCGGGAATTAGAATTGAAACAATACTTGAACAATTAAAACATATTAGATGCCCAATGCCAACATGGGACGAGGGAATACCCGTTCATTCTTGTGCTGATGCAATAGCTATAGTCCTAGATAGGTATATTAAGAAGGAACTTGATACAAAACAGGAAAGATTAGATGTTGTAGTAACTTCAAATGGCGGTGCCAATAATAATGGCATGCCTGCGCAATGTCCTGAATGTGGTGAAGTCCTCGTATTCTCAGAAGGTTGTGTTAATTGTAAATGCTGCGGATACACAAAATGCTGATTGTGCTTTAAAATATTTTTTTATAAATCTATACTTATCAAACTGAATTTAAAAGATAGTTATATTTAGGTTATAAAAGGATACGCTATAACAGTAACTTACTTATCTATAAGTTCTTTGAGATATTGTCCATACTCATTGACATTCATTAAATTAATTTTTTCTGTAAGATCTATGGGCTTGATTTTACATATCCACGACTGATATGGTTTAACATTTAGAAGATCTGGTGTATTTTCAATTTCTTTATTAACTTCAACTATTGTGCCCGAAATTGGGGAAAAAATGTCCAAAACGGTTTTTACTGACTCAATTTGGCATAAAATAGCAAATTGCTTTACTTCACTATCCACTTTTGGGAGTTCAATAAAGGCTATCTCTCCTATTTCTCTTTGAGAATAGTCATTGATTCCAACTATGCATATATCTTCCTCAATTTTTATCCACTCATGTGATTTTGAGTAAAATAAATCATCTTTGAAAGAATAAGTCCCTATTTCCATTAGAACACCAACCTTTAATTTTTTATATTCTTTAAATCTTTATCTATGACTTTTAAAATATTTTATACAAAATCTTTATAAATGTTATGAATAACTATTCATATAGAGGTGTTACTATGAAAGTGGCTATTGCGACTGACGATAAATTGACTATTTCACACCATTTTGGAAGAACATTAGGATTTAGGGTATTTGAGATAAAAGATAATAAAATAGTTGGAGAAGAATATCGAGAGAATATTGGAAAAAATAATGGACAATGTGGTAGTTGTGACCATTCAAGCATGATAGCAAACATCAAAGATTGTGATTTAGTTGTATGTTATGGAATGGGACAAGGCATTTATAACGATCTAGTCCGACATAATATAAAAGCAGTCATTACAGAAGAAGAAACTGTAGACAATGCAATTATTTGTTTAATGAAAGACGATTTAGTAAATAGATTAGATAGGCTACATTAGTCTTAAATTATATTTTTTATAATTAATTCTTTACAAGAATTAATTGATATTATTATAAAATTGAAAATATATTTAAATAATACTTTATTTTCATATTAAGAGTTGATCAATATGAAATTAGTGATTATTGGAGGGGGATCGTCTGGCTCAGAAGCAGCTCTAGAGGCAAGAAAATTCGATAGAAATGCAGATATCACAATAATTGAAAGGCAAAAATATCCCCAATATTCTCTATGTGGATTGCCTTATGCTTTGTCTAAAGACATTAATTCTTTTGATAACTTAATAATTTTTCCAAAGGAGTTTTATGAAAAACAAAGAATAAAGCTTATTCTAAATAGAGAAATTAAGGAAATTGATAACCAACTCAAGAAAGTTTTACTGGATGATGACTCTATTATAGAATATGACTCTCTCATTATTGCGACTGGAGCGATTCCCTGTAATTATAAGGTGAATTATAAATATCCTGAAGGGGTCTATTTTATAAGAACTCTAGACAGTGCAAAGGAATTGTCTAATAAAATTGATAGTTCCAAAAAAGCAATTATTTACGCTTATGGGTGGGGGTGTAAAGTAGGATGCAAAGGCTGCATCTCCGGCCGCATATCCCTTGAAATGGCATACGCTCTAAAGAAAAGAGGTCTTGAAGTTAAAATTGTGTCTAGAGAAGCTAGACCGTTAAGACAACAGATTGATCTAGATATGAGCGAATTAATTATGGAATATATGAAGGAAAAAGGAATAACTATAATTACAGACAAATCAGTAATAACAGTTGCAGGTGAAGATAAAGTTAGAGGATTAATGGCAGATAATGAGTTAATAGATGCAGATATTATTATAATGGCCTCTGGAACTGTAGCTAATAATGCCCTAGCTAAAAACTGTGGCATTGAAATTCTAAAAGGGATAAAAACAAATTCAAAGCTTCAAACTTCAATAGATAATATCTACGCATGTGGGGACTGTGCAAGTATTAAATATCATTTTACTGGAGAATTTTTCTCTTCTAGTCTTGGAACAAATGCAGTTAGAGGAGGTAAAGTTGCAGGCATTAATTCTGTTGGAGGAAATCTTGAATTAGATCCTTTAGTTAATATTGTGGTAATGGATTTCTTTGATTTAAAAATCGGTGCATTTGGATTAACAGAAGACGACTTGATTAAAAAAGGCAAAGAATATGTCAAGGCTCGATACAAAGGTAAATCTAGAGCAGAATATTACTCCGGGTATAAGGATATTTTTATCAAAATTTTAGCCTCTATGGAGGGAGACATATTAGGATTCCAAGCAGTTGGAGAAGAAGGAGTATTTGCTAGAACACTTGCAGTTGGATTTGCAGTTCAAAAAGGCATCAGAGTTAATGAATTAGCAAAAATTGAGAATAGTTATAGTCCGCCCTTATCGCCTACAATTGATCCAGTCCAGATCTGTGCGGAACTTCTACTAAAAAAATTAAAATAAATCCTTCTAAGTTCCCCATCTTTTAAATAAATTATTTTTTACATTGACTTGATCTAATATTCTTCCGACTACAAAATTTATTATATCGTCAATATTTTTTGGATTATGATAAAAAGCAGGCATTGCAGGCAAAATAATTGCACCTTCTTCAGAGAGTGTTGCAAGGCTCCTTAGATTTATTGATGTCAAGGGAGTTTCTCGTGGAACAATAATTAATTTTCTTTTTTCTTTTAAAGATACTGCGGCGGCTCTTGTGATTAAATTATCTTGAATTCCTGTAGTAATTTTAGAAATAGTCGATATTGTTGCAGGGCATATAATCATATAATCAAAAAGATAGCTTCCTGATGCAATAGCTGCCTCCATTTCATTATTTTTATAGACTTTGTATGCGTATTTACTTAGAGTATCTATTTCATAGTTTGTTTCATCACTTATTATTTTTTTTGCACTTTCGCTTATAATTAGATGCACGTTTCCCCCTATATTTTCTAACAACTTGATACCATATATGACGCCACTTGCACCAGTTATAGCAAGAATTCCTTCCATAAAACATATGCTGATTATAACTATTAAAGATTTACCATTTTAAAATAAGGATGCATATTCCGAAAGTTATATAAGTTACCTAAAAAGATTGCTTTTATACTATAATATTTTTAATGGTGAATCTATGCAGATTCTTTTAATACATAGTGACTATTTAGAATACGAAATTACTTCAAAGACAAAAATAGCTGAAGAAATTGAAGATTCTTTGAAACAAGGTAGAATGGAAGATTGTCTTTCAGTTTTCATAGCAGTTGAAGAGGGGGATGATGACTCAGTTATTGAAAACACTATCCACGAGATAACGGAAGTATCAAAATCAGTAAAATCAAAAAAAATTTTCCTTTATCCTTACGCACATTTGAGTAAAGAATTAGCCCCTCCTAATGTCGCTATCAAAATATTAAAAGATCTTGAGTCAAAATTGATACTAAATTTTGAGGTTAAAAGGGCTCCTTTTGGATATTATAAAGCCTTTAAAGTATCGTGTAAGGGTCATCCTTTATCTGAACTTTCAAGAAGCATTAAATCCCAAGGAAAAGGAGAGATTATTTCTGAAGCTTTAAAAGCAGAAGAAAAAATAAAATCAAGTTGGTACATCCTTGACACTTTCATGAATTTAATTTCTCAGGAAAAATTTGATTTTAAAGATTATGAGGGTCTTAAAAAGCTGACAGAATACGAAGTTACTCATTCTAGAAAAGTAGATATGGTCCCGCCTCATGTTGAATATATGAAAAATCTTGAATTAGTGGATTACGAAAAAGGCTCTGATCCGGGAAATCTTAGGTGGTATCCCAAGGGGGTTCTCATTAAAAGACTTCTAGAAAATAGTGTCACAGATAGTATTCTACAATACGGGGGGATGGAAGTCGAAACCCCCATCATGTACAGTATTACCCATCCAATGCTCTCTAAATATTTAAATAGATTTCCTGCAAGACAGTACATAGTGAAATCTGGCAATGATGACTACTTCTTGAGATTTGCAGCTTGTTTTGGTCAATACCTTATGAAACATGACATGATTATTTCATATAAAGACTTACCTCTTAGATTATACGAATTAACTCGCTATAGCTTTAGAAGAGAACAAAGAGGTGAGCTAGTAGGATTAAGGAGATTAAGGGCATTTACAATGCCAGATATGCATACACTAGCGCCAAATATGGAATATGCAAAGAAAGAGTTTATTGAACAATTTAAATTATCAATGAAATGGATGCAAGAAATCGGCATCAAATATGAAGTTGCTATAAGATTTGTTAAATCTTTCTATGAAGAAAATAAAGATTTTGTTGAAAATTTGATGTCTTTAATTAAGAAACCAGTTCTCGTAGAGATGTGGGATGAAAGACCATTTTACTTTGTCATGAAATTTGAATTTAATTTTGTTGATTCCATGAATAAAGCATCAGCACTTTCAACTGTTCAAATAGATATCGAAAATACAGAAAGATTTGAAATAAAGTATTTTGATGAAGATGGCAAAGAAAAATACCCATTAATGTTGCATGCTTCTATTTCTGGAGCAATTGAAAGAAATTTATACGCACTTTTAGAAACTGCCTTCTTAGAAGCTAAAAAAGGAAAGAAACCAATGTTACCTACATGGCTATCTCCTACCCAGGTCAGAATCCTACCTGTAGGTGAAGAACAGCTTGATTATTCATTAAAAATTTTGGATGAATTAGATAAAGCAGAAATTAGGGCCGATATAGATGATAGGGATTTGAGGCTTGGAAAGAAGATAAGGGATGCTGAAAAGGACTGGATTCCTTATATAGTCGTTGTCGGAGATGATGAAATTAAAAATTCCATCCTTAACATTAGATCTAGAGAGGACTCTTCTCAAAAGGATATTTCAATAAATGAATTCATAAAATCGTTCAAGGAATTAGTCAAGGGAAAACCGTCAAGGCCATTACCTTTACCAAAACGACTTTCTGTAAGAGCAAGTTTTAGGTAAGGTGTTCAATTGGAGAAAATTAAATGCGATGTATTAATTATTGGCGGTGGGCTTGCAGGTTTAAGAGCGGCAATAGAGGCAAAAAAACAAGTCAAAGAAGTTTTAGTCCTGACAAAAGGATATGCAGGAAGAGGAGGATGTAGTGCAATATCTGAAGGCATACTAAATGCTCCTTTAGACAAAAACGATTCCTCAAAATTATACTCTAAAGATATTCAAAAAGGATCTATAAATGTATGTGACCCCAAGCTTTCAGAAATTTTATCTAAAAATGCAAAGTCTGCTATTTTATCCCTAGAAAAATATGGTGTTGAATTTAAAAAAGAAAATGGAAATCTTGTTCTTAATTCATCTGGAGGGCATTCTGTTCCTAGGACAGTTAGGATAGATCCCCCAGGGCCTGGTTGCGGTCGGGTCATTCCGTTTAAACTTATGGAAGAAGCAAAAAAAAGAGGTATTAAGTTTCTCGAAGGCAAAACTTTGATGAAACTTTTTCAAAGTAATGGTAGGGTAATATCTGGACTTGCTTATGATGAGAAAAATTTTTTGGAAATATCTTTTAAATCTATAGTTATTGCTACAGGTGGGGCGGGGAGTATATATAAAAACTCTACAAATCCTTCTGACGTTGAAGGGGATGGATACTTTTTGGGATTTGACGTGGGGGCTTCTCTAATTGATATGGAGTATATTCAATTCTTTCCCACAGTTGCACTAAAATCTTATTTAATTTTACCTTTTGTCTTTAATGATGGGGCCATTCTCTTAAATAGCAAAGGCGAAAGATTCATAGGAAAATATGACCCCGCCCTAATGGAAAAGACAACTAGAGACATAATGTCAAGGGCAATATTCACAGAAGTCCTTGAAGGAAGAGGGATTGATGGCGGAGTTTTTATTTCTTATAAGGAAATTCCAGAGAATATACTTAAAGCTAAATATTCAAAAGAGCTGACATTTTTCCTTTCCAAAGGAATAGATTTAACAAAGGAAAATCTTCTTGTTAAACCTTCATGTCATTTTTTCATGGGAGGATTAAAGATTAATGAAAAATGTGAAACAAATGTCCTAGGACTTTATGCATGCGGTGAGGTAGTTGGAGGCACACATGGAGCCAATAGACTTGCAGGTAATGCATTGGCAGAAGCTTTAGTATTTGGTGAAATCGCCGGAAAGTATGCGGCAGAATTTGCATTGACAAATAAATTTGAGCATGTTAATACAGAATCGTTTATTGATTCTTTACCTAAGATAGGGGATAAGTCCATAGAAAAAGAATTGATACAACAAATTAAAGATATATTATGGGAGTACCTTGGTATAGTTAGAGATGAAAAAGGTATAAAAAAGGCAATTCATGAAATTTCTCAAATTAGAAATACTTTTGAAAATATAAAAACTTCAAAAAATCTTTTGAATTATATCAAATTAAGAAATATACTTTTTGTTTCTGAGGTAATTGCATTGGCAGCGCTTGAAAGAAAAGAATCAAGGGGAGCCCATTACAGGACAGATTATCCAAAAGAAAATGATGAATGGAAAAAAGCTATTTTAATACAAAAAGAATTTAAAATTAGTCATGAGGCGAGGTAATGATCGTATCAATAATTGGAAGTCAATGGGGTGATGAAGGTAAGGGGAAAGTTACAGATTTTTATGCTGAAAAATCAGATATAGTAGTCAGATTCCAAGGAGGCAACAATGCGGGACATACTATTGTAGTTGGGGATAAAGTCTATAAATTTCATCTGATGCCATCTGGCGCAGTTCATAAAAAATCACTTGTACTTGGAAATGGAGTAGTTATTGATCCTAAAATTTTAATTGAAGAAATTGAAAGATTGAAAAAGGATGGATTTAATCCAGATATATCAATTAGTGATAGGGCAAATATAATAATGCCTTATCATAAAATCCTTGATGGAATTGAAGAAAAAATGAAAGGGGCTCTTGCAGCCGGAACTACTATGAAAGGAATAGGTCCATGTTACTCTGATAAAATTTCACGCTTTGGAATTAGATTTTCAGATCTTTTGGATATTGATGTTTTTAGAGAAAAACTTAATTTAATAATTCCAATTAAACAGAAGATATTTAATGCCTTCGGTGAAGATGCTAAACTTGATATTGATTCCATTTTTAATGAGTATCTAACGTACAGAGATTATTTAAAAAAATACATAAAAGACACTTCAGTTTTTTTAAACAATGCGTATGACAAGGGAAACGTTATATTAATGGAGGGTGCGCAAGGCACGCATCTTGATATAGATCACGGTATTTATCCATTTACAACTTCTTCTAATACTAACGCTGGAGGCATATGCACAGGAACAGGAGTTTCTCCTAAAAAGATAGATAAAATAGTTGGAATAACAAAAGCATATACTTCTAGAGTAGGTGAAGGGCCATTTCCAGCAGAATTGTGTAACTCGGAAGGTAAGTATATACAGAGCAAAGGTAAGGAATTTGGCACAACAACCGGTAGACCAAGAAGATGCGGGTGGCTTGATTTAGTTCTAGTAAATTATGCATGTCTTATCAATAATTTTTCTGCTCTTGCTATTACTAAAATTGATGTTTTATCAGGCATGAAAAAAGTCAAAATATGTTATGCCTATGATTACAATGGAGAAATCCTTTATAATTTTCCATCAAATATGAATTTATTGGCTAAATGTAAGCCTATTTATAAAGAATTTGATGGTTGGGAAGAAATCGATTGGAAGAAAATAAAAGATATTAATTCGTTACCTGAAAACATATTTAAATATATTAGATATATTGAAGAATTAACAAAAACACCTATTTGCATGATTTCATTTGGCCCAAAAAGGGATGAAACCTTAATATTAAAAGATATCTTTAGAGGAGTTTAATGTTTGGATTGCACTCTAAATTTAAGTATAAACAAGTGGTAATAGTAAGGGAAGATTTGAAATTATCTAAAGGAAAACTTTCAGTTCAAGTCGCTCATGCTGCAGTAAGCTGTGCCATAAAAGCAGAAAAAAATAAAAATAATTTTTTTTTAGAATGGTTCACAGAAGGCCAGAAGAAAGTTGTATTGAAAGTAGAAAATCTTGACTTTCTTTTAAAAATATTTAATGAAGCCAAAACCATTGGACTTATCACTGAACTTATAAAAGATGCTGGACTAACTGAAGTACCTCCAGGAACTATAACTGTATTGGGCATAGGGCCTGCCCCTGAAGAAGAAATAGACAAAATAGTTGGGGATTTAAAGCTTCTTTGACACAAATACAAAAGCTTATATAGATATTTTTCGAAAATTCGTCTGAAGCACCAATGGAGGTAAGCAAATGAAAAAAATATTCACGATGTTATTATTTTTTATATTGATATTTTCTGTATCATTATCCCCACGGTTGGCGGCTGAAAACAATGCACCGGAACTTGAAAAAGGAGTATTATTATATACTTTCAAGAATCATGTGTTTTCTTATAAATTTCAAGTAGAATATATAGATGCAGATGGAGATGCACCTAGATATGTTTTTGTCTTTATTAATGGCTCAAAAAGAGAAATGTATAAAGTAGATCCAAAAGATAACAATGCAAAAGATGGAATTTTGTATATGTTATCTATAGACCAAGATGAACTTTTTAGATTAGCTCCAAAAGCTCAAGAATGGGAAATCACATATTGGTTTAGAACAAATGATGGCAAAGGCCCAGTAAGTACAAAAACATCTAAATTATTTGCATTGGACACGGAATCAATGGGGCTTATCACAGCTAACTCTGCAGGAGGATCCATAGGAGGGGGATCTTCAAGCGGGTGTGGATGTGGCAAATAATTTCTTTAACCAATACTTTTATATATTATTTTTTTTAACCTATGACAAGGTGAAACTATGGAGTTCTATATTTTCATAGCAATTGTAATGGGATTGATAGTATTATTTTCTATAATTGAAGCACTAAGTAGAAAAAGAGACTACTTAAATAAACCTCCCTTAAAAGGTAATGAAAGAAATACCCACTACGTACCACAATCTATTCCAAAAAAATAAATATATAATTATTTTTTTATTCTTTTTCTAACATATTTTACTACAAAGTAGAGTATTCCTGCAAGGATTGCTATTGGGATTAGAAAACCGCCCAATATTATTATACCTGCAATAGAAATTATTAAAGCATCTATTGCTTGATTAAATGCTTTTTTTATTCCCCATTCGTGGACAACTTTTTCAGGTTCATTGAGAGTCAAATAAAAAGTTCCATAAGATGTAGTGTTATCTAGGTATTTTATTCTTCTTTCATAACTTTCTATTTCACTTCTTATTCTTCCAAGTTGGACTTCAATTGCAAGTACATCTTCTACACTCTTAGCCATGCTTAATAGTTCTATATATCGATATTCTTGATTTTTTAAATTTTTTATTCTTGCTTGTATGTCTATATATTCTTCCGTAACATCGTTTGCGGATGTTTCTTTAGATTTAACTTTTCCAATTTGTACTAGTGAATCTCCAAAAATCTCAAATTTATTCTCAGGTATCTTCACAGTAATATTACCATTTTTTGTATTCGAACCAGAAGTCCACATACTGGATCCAGTAATATATCCTCCAAAACTATTTGCTAATTCTTTTATTTTAGATACCGACGAATCAAAGTTTTCAACTTCAATATTCGCACTTCCATTTTTGACAACTTTTCTATCAATTGAATTAATGTCTCTTGATGTGGCATATACTTGAGTAGCTTCTTTTGTATAGGCACCGCTATTTGCTATTCCCCCATATCTAGTGGGTAAGGGAATGTCATCTTCATATATTGTCTTTTTTGAATATATACTAGAGCCTAGAAATAAATGGCCTACAAAAAACCCCGTTAATAGAATTACAAGTATTCCTACTACACCAAATACAATAAATGATTTTTTCATTTTATCACCAAATATAAGATATAAAGATAATATTTATATATTTCTATATGGTTCAATTTATATTGAACCTTTAATATTTAGCTTTAAAGTTTTGAAGAAATAATCTGATATAGTATCCCCAACTATTCTTACCAGTACATCTCTGTCTTCAGTGTATGAAAATGCACCTAAAGATATCTTAGCAGCAGCAAAATTCATATGGCCTCCTGCAGAACCCATCTTTGAAAAAGTTTTAGTGATTACTTTACTGATATCAATTATATGGTCTCTTGATCTTGCCGAGATATACGCATGATCTTCAATTATTCCAATAACAAGAGATACAGTAATTCCTTCAAGTTTTAACAAAAGATCTGCGGATTGAGATAAAGATTCTCTCGTTTCAACGTAACCAACATTGGAAATAACGAATTTATCATATATTTTTTTATTACTTATGGCTTTGGAAAGTACTTCTAGGGTCCTTGAAGAAATATTTGGATTCTCTATAATGTTCAAAAGTTCTTTATTTATCTTAGGTTTAAGATAATATACCGCATCAATGTCTTCTTTTTCAAAACTTCTTTTAAAGTTATCAGTGTCGACAAGAATGCCATACAATAATCCGGTAGCCAATTGTTCATTAACTTCGATATTGAAATCTCTTAAGTAAGAAGTCATAATAGTTGCAGTTGCGCCCACTTTAGGTCGTATATCTACTAACTCAGCATTTATTTTTTCTCCTTCAGTATAATGGTGATCAATAATAATATCTGGCCGTAATTCAGAAGTTGAGATGCTAGTATTAGATAAATTTGGCATATCAATTAATGCTATTTTGTCGTACTCTTTCAATATGTATTTTCTATGTTCTGGTATTTTTTTAAAATTCCACTTCAATAGATCGATCATCATTTTATTTCCTTCATGCCCAATATCGCCGCCATAATAAATATCTGTTACTACTTTCATATCTTCTGCAATAGTTTTTAGAGCATAAGCACTTGACATAGCATCTGGGTCAGGATTATCATGCATAATAATGGCTAAAGATTTAGCCTTTGAAAGTATTTTTTTTAAAAGATCTTTATTCCTCCAATAAATTGAAAGTTCCAGCTGATTTATTATTATTTGGGCAATCGATCGATCTGGAGTGATGACGAAATCCGCCCCTAGTTTTTTCAAAATTGAAATATGATCTGAACTTGGAGCATTTATTATTATCAAAGCCTCTTTATTAAGCTCCCTTACGATTTTCAAGGCTTCAATATTAACTTTATGATTAGATGTTGTAATAACAATCTCTCTAAAACTAGTGATATCAATACCTATTAGATTGAAAGATTTTGTAAAATCAAAAAGATAAGTTTTGCAGCCGATGCCCTCTACTCTACTTAAAGCTTCCATATTCTTATCGAGGACGACTACTTTTTTCCCTCTCTTTTTAAGGGCTAAAGCTACAGCATATCCAATTTTACCGGCTCCAAAAATGAGAGACATAGATATAAATATAGATAGAAATATATATCCTTTACTGATTTAACCAAAATAATTATAAATGGTATAATTATTTACCAATTGAGGTATGTCTTTGGGAAGTTCAGTAGACGATGAGATTATTAAAATCTCTCTAGAATTGAAAGCTTTGGAATCTGAGGCTGAAGTTCATAAAAAAGAATTTTCAATTCTAAAGCAAAAAAGGGATGAAAAAAATGCCCAATTTTCTGATTTAATAAAGAAAGGAAAAGAGAACAAGGAACTTAGAGATAAAGCTAACGAAGAAACTAAAAAATACAAGGCTTTACGCGAAGAAAATGGAATAAAACTGAAAAGCATTTATGATTCTTTAAATAGGCTAAAAGAAGCAACAATGAATAAAGATATAGCTTCCTCTTCTGAAATAGAGAAAAAGATCGATACCATTGAATGGAAGCTTGAAACTGAAGTTCTTTCTATAGACAAAGAAAGACAACTTGTAGATATGATTAAAAATTTAAAAATAGATCTTAAAGAATCAAAAATCCATGAAGAACTTTCTAAAGAAGTTCGTTTTTCTAAGAAAGATTTAGATGTTTTGAAAAAAAATTCTGAAGAATACCACAAAAAAGTTTTAGAATTGTCTGATGAATCTACTAAATATCATGAACGCATGATATACTACTTCAACACTTCAGAAGATGTAAAAAAAGAAGCGGATATATTGCATAAAAACTACCTTGAAAAGAAAAAGCAAGTGGATGAACTCTACGATAAAATAAGGGAATTCAGAGCTAAAGTCAAAGGACTGGAAATTAACTCTAGAAAATCGGAAAAACAAATAAAAGAGAAAAAGATAAAAGAAAAGAAATTAGAACTTTCAAAGAAAAGTGAGGGTATATTAGAAAAATTCAAAAATGGTGAAAAACTCACTTTAGAAGAACTGAAGATTCTTCAAGCTGGAGGAAATATTTGATAGTAGAAATATCTTTTGTTCCCATAGGAGTTGGAACCTCTTTAAGCCATTATATTGCCAAAGTAATTAATTATATCGAGAAAAGTGGATTAAAATACCAGCTTACCCCTATGGGCACTATTATAGAAGCAGAGTGGAACGAAATATCTAGTTTCATTGATTATTCACATAATTTAATATTTCAAATGGGAGTAGAAAGAATTATAACTAACATAAAGATAGATTATAGATTAGACAAGAAGTCTTCTATGCAAGATAAAATTGACTCTGTCAAAAAGAAGAGGGTAGAGGTTGATGTTTGAGAAGAAAATATTGATACTTTCAGTTGATAGAGATAATGATCTGGGCGTTAAAGCTGGCATTCAAGGGCCTTTAATAGGTGAAAAGAGTATCTTAAATGCAGCCATGGAACTTGGGATAGCCGACCCTACCGAATCAGATACTAATGTTCTTTTTAGAGCGATTAATGTTTTTCGAAAATTAAAAAATGAAGGCACTCCATGTGAAGTTGTAGCAATCACAGGAGATGCGGATGTTGGAGTAAAATCAGATATCATACTCTCTGATCAACTTGATCGAGTTCTTAAAAAAATAAAGTCAAAAGGGGTAATACTTGTAACAGATGGGAAAGAAGATGAAAATATTTTACCCACTCTCCAATCAAAAATTCCAATAATATCTATTGACCGAATAGTGATACAGCAGAGTGAATCAATAGAGGAAACTTATTTTATCTTACATAGGTACATAAAAGAAATTATGGAAGATAGAAAGCTCGCAGGGCTTGTGCTGGGCGCTCCTGGTTTAACTTTTCTTCTTTTTGGTGCAGCTTTCTTACTAGGCAAACCCCAAATAGGGTGGTTTGGATTTTTATTTGTTTTAGGAATTTATTTATTCTTCAAAGGATTTGGAATAGATAATTTTCTAAAGAAAGAGTTTTCTCCAAAAAGAGTGGGATTCGTTTTTTATCTTATTGCTATATTGCTAGGAATTGTTGGTGTGTGGCAAAGTTATTATTACTTACTTCAGTATCCAACTTGGCAAAGTATACCTTTAGTCATAGCAACAATTTTATCTAGAATAGAACTTATTTATGTAGCATTTGCAATAGCAATGTTTGGCAGATTTTTAGAGGCTTACTCTACAAATAAAAAAGAAGTAATGAGTACTCTTGCACTTACATTTTTTACTGCAGTATTTTCATTTATATTATACCAATCCGCTAACTTTATTTTAGGCTCAATTTCTTTAGAGTTTCTAATGATTTATTTAGTAATCGCTGGTGGATTGACACTACTATTTATGAGATTGACTGGTAAATTAAGAGTTAAAATTATGCCCGAGGTTTACAGTTAGCAAGTTCTTGCAATTTTTCTATTCCACTTTCCATTCCAAGCCCGTAGAGTATATCACCTTCTTCTACTATGAAGTATTTTTTAGGCGAGTAAATATGGTCTTTACCTCTTTTTACTAAAAATATGTAAATCCCTGTTTTGCTTTGCAACTTTATTTCTTGGAATGTTTTACCTATAATAATTGAATCTGCACATATCTTCACTTTAGAGATGATTTGATCTGTTTCTTTCATCGCCTGCTTAAATATTGGATGTGCATCAATTCCTCTAATTACAATATCTGCTATCTCAGAAGCAGCGTCTGCAATAGTTTCAGTTGCTTCAGTAATATGGAATAAACTTAATAGGTCCTCTGGATTGTCCACCTTAGAAGCTTTTTCTAGTATTTTTTTACCCATTTCGTAATTTAGTTTGTCAACAATTTCTTCTAGTTCCATTACTTCTTCTGCTATGTATTTATTATCGTATAAAAGGGCCGTATATGATAGCGCAACCATTAACTCCGAATAATTTTTCATTCGAGTTAATATACCTGCCATTCCTGTTTCCATAATATCACCATTTTGCTTTTATACCGCTGCATATACTTTTTAGTATTTCAAGACCAGTATTGCCCCCTCTTGCGATGAGGATATCTCCTTCTTTGATAACAAATCCTTTTGTAGGATTATACTTTATCGAATCTTTTCTTTTTACTGCAATAACATATATGCCTATCTTAGATCCAAGCTCTGCCTTCTTCAAAGTCATACGTGCAAGTTTTGACCCAGGAGTGACTTCAAATCTTTCTATTTGTTCTTCAGCATCCTCTAAAGCTTCGTAAACTATTGGATGAACTTTCATATCTCTTAAGATAATATTTGCTAAATCACCTGCTGCGTTAGATATCTTTTCAGAAGCTGAGGCAAAATGTAAAACTGCTGAAATTCTTTCTGCATCCTCTACACTCCTTGCAGCAAGCATTGCCGTTATCCTTATTCTATAATTTAATTCATCCATCTTACTTTCAAGTTCTGAAACGTCTTCTGCTATTTCCTTATTTTTAAAAAGGATTGAAGAATAGGCTAAATCAACCATTAATTCTGATATATCTTTCATTTCAATTAACAAATCTTTGACACTAACTGGTTTATATTTAAATAGTTTAGATCCTTTGCGTCGTTTGGCCATTATTTTTTCTCTCCTAAAAGAGTCTAATAAAACTTATTTTAATCGCTATTTAAGGATTTCGAATATATTTATATATTATCTAATTGAGAGTTTTTACTAGGGCCTGTGGTCTAGTGGATATGGCGTCGGGCTTCGGACCCGAAGAACGTGGGTTCAAATCCCATCAGGCCCGCTATCCCACTTGCAATGAAATACAAATCATTTATTTTTAGCATATCTTTGAAAAAGATTTAAACTATAATATTTAAACTACAAATAGTATTATCTATTAAATAAATATCGGCATTCGATATCAATAATTTATATCTTTGTTTCCAGTAATGCAATTTTTTCAAATATCTTTTTTTGCGTTTCTATTTCGTTGTTGATATCGTTTATTTCAAAATACTCTATTATGAAATTTTTATTACCTACCTTTGGATTAGTAGGCTGCCCCAATATCTTAACTATTTTGTCCTTTTTTTCTTCACTTATAATTATGCCAACTCTGTTTAATCCACTTTTAATGCCAAATTCTAAAGCTTTGGATATTTGTTTTTCACCAGATAATCTGATTAAATACTCAAGTGAAAAATCTTCTGCAAAATTTGATTCATTTTTAAAGGCTTCAATAGTGTGATATAGTGCCATCGAAATATGATTGATTCCAAATGTTTTACTTTCATCAAAAATGGCAATTGCGCCATTTTCTTTTAAAGTTTCAACAAGCTGTTTAGGATCTTTAACTTGGATTTCAAATACCAGTAACATGGATATACTATGTTTCCCATTCTTAAAAAATTATCGTTTTACATTGTTAATAAAGTTTATAATTGTTAATATCTTCTGGAAATCTAAAAGAACTATTGTTTATCATTATTAACCGAAAACTATATATAGTAGTTAACAAAATTAGTATTTACTGGATAACCCACATGAGAAACAATGATTATCCATAACGATAATTCGTGAGCGATATTACAATACCACTACTGAAATATCCAGGTAGTAGATATGAGGTGTCCTAATAATATAAGAGCAATATGAAGGAGATATTATGATAATATGTACAAAATATCAGAATAATATAAAGATAGGTTGTGCTAAATATGTGGATAACCGAAACTCTTATATAGATATATCTCCTATATATCATACGGATGCTAGAGGGACATCAATGAAACTCATATCAGTACAAATACCAGAGGCATATATGAACGGATTAGACGAGTTGGTTAATTATGGGTATTTTCCTAATAAGAGTGAAGCCATAAGATCAGCTATCAGAGACATGCTAAAGAACGAGCTTGGTGGGTTTAGATCACTTAGAAATGAAGGAATATCTGGAAAAATAAAATAAATAAATAATTATACAATTGGGGGTTTTATATGAAAGGCATCTTGGAAAATGCTTCAAGATATACTCAAACTAATAACTTTGAAGAAACTGCGGCAGAATTAGAAGGTATCGGACATGCTAGGATAATATGTGCTGGATGTGGCGGTGCTGGTAATAATACTATAAACAGACTTTCAATGCTTGGAGGGGTCATGGGTGCGGAGACAATTGCCTTGAATACTGATAGGCAGCACTTAGAAAACATCCAAGCTGACAAAAAATTTGTTATTGGAAAGGAACTAACAAAAGGTCTTGGAGCAGGAGGAGACCCAAGTGTCGGCTGGGAGGCCGCACAAGAGGATAGGCATAAATTAAAAGATTTATTTAAAGACGCAAATTTAGTTTTCGTCTCTGCTGGTTTAGGAGGCGGAACTGGAACGGGAAGCGCCCCTGTAGTCGCTGAAGTTGCTAAAGAGTGTGGTGCATTGGTTGTAGGAGTAGTTACACTACCCTTTAGAATGGAAGGCTCACACAGATTTGAAAAAGCTATTCAAGGGCTTGAAGCTTTTAGAAGATATGCAGATACGGTTATCACATTAGATAATAACAAACTACTTCAACTTGTTCCGAATATGCCAATTGATTATGCATTTAGTGTATCTGACGAAGTTTTAGCGGAAATGGTTAAAGGTATCACAGAAACTATTACACAACCAAGTCTTGTAAATTTGGACTATGCTGATGTAAGGACAATTATGCAAGATGGAGGAGTTGCAGTAATCGGTGTTGGCGAATCAAATACAAAAAACAGAGTTGAAGAAGCAGTTCATGAAGCAATGACTTGTAAGTTACTAGATGTTGACTACAAAAATGCAAAAGGTGCACTTGTCCATGTTTCAGGTGGCAGCAATATGACCCTAAACGAAGCCAATAGGGTTGGAGAAATCGTTAATTCAATTATGGACCCTGAAGCAAAAATCATCTGGGGAGCAAGAGTCGATGAAAGTCTAAAAGACTCTATGAGGGTAATGCTCATTATGACTGGAGTAAAATCACCATTCATATCTGGAAGAGCAGCCGATGGAGACATAGAATTACAGCCATTCGAAAGAGATGCCAGAAGAAAGAAAATGGGCGGCGGCGAAGGTTTTGGAAGAAGCATCGACTGGGCAAAATACGGAATAGATGATCTATTCAGTTAAAGTGTTTATTTCATTTTATTAAATTCTATTTTCTAACTATAAAATATTTATTTTGATAAATTTAACGCCCTCCAACTCCCCCTCCACCAAATCCTCCACCACCACCGAAACCCCCTCCGCCTCCAAATCCTCCACTGCCACCCCCACCGCTACTTGGCTGGGTGTAAGAAGATATTGGGATAAAAGATCTATTTATTGTATGATAGGGAACAACATTTGTTTCTTGTATGTTGATGTTAAGGGCTTTCATCGCGGCTTCAACTTTGTCTCCAACTCCCAATGCAGTTCCATATACAAGCCATTCTCCCCACATTAAGAGGTCTCCTGGAGAGTATTTCTTCATTAATGCTAAATCAGACAAGAATTTAGTAAAGGCATCCCATTCAAGTTTTTCTTTATAGCTATCATTTTTCCATATACCAAATAATGTTGTAGGGAATGCAATTGCAATTATTGATTGGATTACTATTATTATCGATGCAATAAGAGAACTTAAGGCATTAGTTGCAAAAGGTACCAATAATAACATAATGATAGATATTATAGCCAATACTATACCGGAAATCAAGACCGGTACTGGCCTAGTTCTTCCTTCAACTATATAATTTCTAATAATCTCTCTATCAGTTGATTTAACGCTTGTGATACTGTTCAAAGATGATTGGTAACTTAACATGGTTGTTTGATTTATAACATTATTTCTGGCACTTTTAGCTAAAGAATCAATCGATTCAGTATCAACTACTCCATTTGTCCCTACTCTCTCAATAAATTTAATGACATTTGTTTCGAAATTATCAAGATCACTTTTATCTTTCAATGATATTGTTATAAATTTTGGATTGGCCTTTTCTTTAATTTCAATTTTATTTCTTTTATGAAGATCCAGGAGTGTCGCATACAAAGCATTACTATCAAAAGTGTTTGCCTCTCCTCTAAAAAGAAGATTGACTACCCACGGTTTTAATTTGTTATTAGGAACAAAACTCAAGAATTCAGGAACTGTAAAAGACTTTTCTTTTCCATATTTATAATAAATGTATAAAAAGATAAATGGGACTATTACAAGTAATATAGTTGTTACATAGTATAAAATTTTTGCAGCATAAAATGGAATTGTATATAATAAATTAGCCATTTCTGTTTTTTGTTTGACTCCATTTATTTTTTCTGGGAAGCCATTAATTATGTTAACATATTCGGATTTTAATAGAAGTTCAACTTCTAAAAGTTCATTTTCTTGAGAGTTACCAATAATAATAATATTTTTTGTGTCCTCTATAATCTTCACATTTGGAGGGTGGGGATAAATTTTAACTATATATTCTTTAGGCAGGATAATTTTAAATTTTTTTATTGGTATATGTTCTCTAAGAAATTTAAGATTCAAGTGGCTGAACTCATCATCATATTGAATCGGTGGCCTTAAAATATACTTGTATTCTAATGTATACCTCCCTTTATTATAATACGAAGGATTATATGCTCCAACTTCATTTGTGTACGCCAATGAGTCAATAGTATACTTATATGTACTATCTCCGTAGACGACTACATCTCCTACATAGTTTTTAGCATAACCAATAGTCCCTGGTGGATGATTGATTCCAATAAATTCAATATGCGCCCTTCCTAATCTTTCAAACGAAAGAATATCGTCCCAATATCTATAGAGCATCCTATATTGTCCTGAATTCTCTACATCATATGTGTACTTTTCAATTAAAGTTCCGTCAGAAAGAAAGGTAACCTCATAGTTATCAACAATAAGATCACCTCCAAAGAAAATTGGGCCTTTAGGCAGTAACAATAATGTTGCCACACCTATTAATAATGTGACTAACACTAGTAATGTTATTTGTTTCGTTTCTGCCATGATTTCCTCTTTTAAAACTCAATTTTTGGTCTTGTCTCAATGGCCTCTTCAAATTTTAGATATTCTAATTTTATCAGTCCGATTATCATTCCGACAATATTTGAAGGTATTGTGTCAAGCATTGTGTTAAATTGCTGCGCTATGTTATTGTAGGTATATCTTTGCCTTGCAATTTCGTCTTCTATTGTTTTTACTGATTCCATTAAATTAGTTACAGTAGTAGAAGTTTTGAGGTCGGGATAGTTTTCTGCAACGGCTATAAGTTTCCCTAAAATACCTGCGCTTTGGTGATCAATTTCGCTTATGGCTTCAGGAGTTGCACTTCCAATGCTTGCACGGTACTTTGTGACATTCTCCAAAGTTTCTTTCTCAAACTTTGCATAACTTTTTACTGCACCTAAAAGTTGGTCAATCATATCAAGACGTTTTTTTAAGGCAACTCTTATTTGACCTAACGTAGCCTCAGCTGAATTTTTTAAAGCAAAAAATCTGTTGTAGATGCCAACAAATATTCCTATTAGAATAAGTGCAATAACAACTACAATTCCTATTATTAACAATATTGATAAGCCCATAAAATCTCCAACTACAATAGTATTATGCTATTTAAGTAGTTTTCGGAGATACTTTTAATGATTAGACAACGGAGAGAATTACGGTATTATTTCAGGACCAAAATATTTTTCATATTCAAAATTTTTTGAACTAATTATGCCCTTTTGTATTAGTTCTTTTATTTCAGGTACTTTATTTTTTAACTCATATATTAGATGCTTTATAGTTTTGCATATTAACTGATCTCCTTCTTCAGGCCACAATCTTAGGTGACTCCAGTAGAGGCATCTTCCCCCACAAATATGATTTACTTCGCAGTTGATACATCTTTCTGCTATAGGGAATACTTTTAGATCTTCAGGATTAGAGTTTAAATCTCCCGAAAAAAAGTCTTCTATCCAAGTCATAATGGGGCATGCCACAATCTTTCCGTCGGTGCGTATAGCATATCCACTGTGTCCTGCTCCGCATCTAAGTAAAGATTTTTCGTTTTTAAGAAGACTATCTACAATCCCTATGAAAGGGTATAGTTTTAATACCCTTTTATTTTGCATATCCTTTACCCAGAAATCAACAAGTTTTGTAATTGAAGCATTGTATCCTTTTAAAAATATACTAAATTTCTTTTTATCATAGTCATAAGCATAAAAGCCAGCATCTATTTGCCAGTGGATCGATGAAAAACCGATACTAATGAGATGCAATACTTGTTCATAAATGTCTGGCGATTTCAAATCTATAGTCATTCTAGCAATAATTTCGCCAATGTATCCTTTTTCTCTTATTAGGGAAACATTTTTCATTACTAAATTATAGGTTCCTTCACCTCGGTTTGAATCAGTTTTTTCTTTATTACCATCAATAGAAATTAGTATCCTATCAATCCTATTCAAATATTCAATTGGTAGTTCATTCAATAGTTTGCCGTTTGTTTGCATTCTATAAGGTACATTGATATTGTCCATAATATCTTTAATTTTATTTATTTTAAGTAGGGGTTCACCTCCATAAAATATGATTACCGGATTTTTATCGCTTTTAATAAATCTTGCTAGCTCTTCTATATTGATTTCACTATCCTCCGGTGCGGATAAATCTAATTTAATCTTACTTTCAATGTCAAAATCAAAATCATTCATCGACTTTTCATAACAGTATTTACAGTGTGAGTTACATTTTGTTGTCAATACGATATGATAATGCATAGGTCAAAATTTATTGCATCGTTTAAATTTTTAATGTATTCTATTTTGATATTTTTAATATCATGTCATTTCTTGTTTGAGACTAAATTTAATTTTTTAAAATTACTTAAAAGCGGATTCGCACTGTTTACAATATGTAGCTGCACAAGTTGTATTACTAAATTTCCACTTTAATCCCCATTCTTTAATCTCTTGAATTATATGGATAAAATCCTTTCCACTTTCCGTTAAAGAATAATCACATTTAATAGGAATCATCGAATTATCAATATTTTTTTTAACGAGGCCCTGGTTTTCTAACTCTTGAAGCCGGAGTGAAAGAATTTTTGGAGTTATCCCCATCAATCCTCTTTTTATTTCATTGAATCTTTTATGTTCACTTTCTCCTTTGTATAACTCCAATAAAATTAAAAGAGACCATTTTTTACCTACAATTTCTAGAGTATTGTATATCGTACATTTGTCCATGGTATCAAATTAGATACTTACTAATTTATATAGGTATCTATTATATACTTAGTATACATTAGATATTGGTGGTGGAATGGTTCAAAGAGATATTATTAAAATTAATGAAGATAAATGCAATGGGTGTGGGCTTTGTGTTCCTAATTGCCCAGAAGGGGCACTTCAAATAATAGATGGCAAAGCTAGACTTGTTAGTGATTTATTCTGTGACGGACTTGGGGCATGTATTGGAAACTGTCCAGAAGGGGCAATATCTGTTGAAAAAAGGGAAGCAGAAGAATACGATGAAAAAAAAGTAATGGAGAATATAATAAAACAAGGTAAGAATACAATAAAGGCACATCTAGAACACTTAGAAAATCATGGGGCAGATAAATATCTAAAAGAGGCAAAAGATTTTCTTAAAGAAAGAGGAATAGACATTCCTGAAAAGAAAGAATCAACTAAAACGAGATCCTTCTGTCCTGGATCAAAAATAATGGATTTTTCTAGAGAAGAAAAAAATCAAAATGAGGGGGGGAAAAGAACTTCTGAACTAAAACAATGGCCAATACAACTTCACTTAGTATCCCCTAATGCCCCATATTTCGTTGGAAAAGATGTTTTACTTGCAGCGGATTGTACTGCATTTTCCATAGGAGACTTTCATAAAGATTTTCTCAAGGGTAAAACTTTAATAATTGCTTGCCCCAAACTCGATTCAAATATCGATGTGTATGTTGAAAAATTAAGAAAAATGATAGATGAGTCAAGAATTAATACCTTGACTGTCTTAGTAATGGAAGTTCCGTGCTGCTCAAGCCTTCTTCAAATTGCAAAGAAGGCATTAAATAGTGCAAGTAGAAAAATTCCAATAAAACTAATTGTAGTTGGATTAAATGGAGAAGTGCTAACGGAGGAGTGGATATAATGGAAAAAGGATTTTGGAAAGATTTGAATAAAACAATGCAATTTCCGACAGAAGGCATTTTTAGTACAGTTTTGGCAATGTCAAAAACGTATAACTATACATTAATGTGCCTATCTTCAGGTACAAACATAGATACACATACCTCAACAAAAGCGGGGATAGTACAAGTTCTAAAAGGAACAGGTACTTTTACGCTAGGTGATGAAGAAATTGATATGGCTCCAGGAGTATTTATTTTCATGCCTAAAAATGCTCCACATTCTTTGAAAGCCAAAGATAACCTAGCAATACTACTAGGATTAACAGACTAACTATATTTCTTTTTTAAATTGGAACAAATGTATAAAAATAAATAATAAATTTGTGAGGAATAAAAATGGAAGGAGATAGAATATCATATCATGAATCTGTAAAAAAAATGTATGAAAAAATCAAAGAGGATAAAATAACAAACATATGGGATAGGTACGAGTCTCAAGGATTCGCTGGTGATCCTGATAAAAGATGTCCTTTTTGCCAAGGAGGAACAAGGTGCGATCTTTGTTCAAACGGTCCATGCCGCTCTGATGCATCGATTGATAAAAGAGGAGCTTGTGGAATTACTGCAGATGGTATGGCAATGAGAATGATGCTCCTAAGAAATGTATTAGGTGCATCAACTTACCAATACCATACTGAGCAAACAATAAAAACTCTTAGAGCAACGGCAAAGGGAGAAACTCCTTTTCAAATAAAAGAATCTTCTAAACTGAAATCATTTGCTGAAAGACTTGGAATAGATTCTAAAGGTAACATTAAAGAAATAGCATTGGATTTCTGTGACTTTGTTGAAGATGATTTTAACAGAAAATACTCCGAACCAAGTAAAATTGTAGAGTTATTAGCCCCAAAAGAAAGAAAAGATTCATGGAAGAAAATTGGGATATTTCCTGGAGGGATTCATGGAGAGATAATGCTCTCTACAAGTTCTTGTCTTACTAATGTTGATGGATATTATGTAAGCTTAGCATTAAAAGCAATGAGACTTGGAATAGCAATGGCTTACCAAAGCCAGATTATTAATGAATTTTCACAAGATATTCTTTTTGGAATACCAAGACCACATAAAATGAGAGTCGACCTAGGTGTATTGGATCCAGATTATGTAAACGTCATACCTAATGGGCATGAACCTTTTTTGGGTTTTGCAATGATTCAACTTGCGAGAAAAGAAGAATGGCAACAGAAAGCCAAAAAAGTTGGGGCCAAAGGCCTTAGGATAATTGCAAATATTGAAACGGGCCAAGAGATGATCCAAAGATGGGGGATGGATGATGTTTTCTACGGATTTACAGGAAATTGGATAATGCAAGAAGCGATAATGGCAAGCGGATGTATAGACATTTTTGTGGCAGATATGAATTGTTCCATGCCAATTGATCCCATATATGCAGAAAAATACAAATTCAAATTAATACCTGTAAGCGAAGTTGTGGCATTTGAAGGTATTAAAGAAAGGATAAACTATTTACCAGAAGAAGCAGAGATTCAAGCTGCATCATTATTGCAGATGGCAATCGATAACTTCAAAGAAAGAAGAAGCTCAATTAAGCCTGTTTTAGGATTTCCAATAAAAGAGGCAATAGTTGGATTCTCTACTGAAAGTATAGTTGAAACTTTAGGAGGAACAATTGAGCCACTTCTAAATGCAATAAAGGATGGGACGATAAGGGGAGTAGCAGGAATGGTTTCTTGCACTTCTTTAAGAGATTCTGGCCAAGATGTTCATACAATAAGAATAGTTAAAGAGTTGATCAAGAGAGATATATTAGTTTTGTCTTTAGGTTGCGGAAACAGTGCTGTGCAAGTAGGTGGATTATGTAGCCTAGAAGCTAAAGATTTAGCTGGACCAGGATTAAAAAAATTATGTAGTATTTTAAACACACCTCCTGTGCTAAGTTATGGAACTTGTACTGATGTTGGTAGACTTGCAGATCTAATTGGAGTAATCTCAAAAGCTTTAGGGGATGTATCTGTAAAAGATTTACCTGTTGTAGCAGTTGCACCAGAGTATATGGAACAAAAAGCAACTATAGATGCAATATTTGCCCTAGCATTTGGATTATATACATATGTAAATCCGGTTCCTCCTGTTACTGGGGGCCCAAATTTAGTAAAACTTTTGACAGTTGATTGCAAAGATGTTACTGGAGGAATATTAAATGTTGAGAAAGATCCTGTAAAAGCAGCTGAGGGAATGCTCTCTCACATTGAATCAAAGAGAAAAAAACTTGGCATTTAATAAATAATTAATTTTTTATATTTAATTATCCTTAATTAATGAATGCCGAATGAAGATAAAACTAAACCAATAATTAATAATACTCCCAAAATATCAATTCCTAAAAATAAAAATATGTCTGGAAGAAGAGACTTGTGGCTAATGAAACAACTTGATACGTATGAAGCGAATTATTCTCAAAGTAATATAGATGAAGTAAAAAAGAGAGTTATTTTAGTTCAAGAAAATATACTTCCAATACAAAGATTACTTCTTAAATATCCTGAAAGATGGCCTAAACTCAATAACACCTTAGAACTTTTTAAAGAGAAAATGAAAATGGACTGGGAAAAAAGAAATGACGAAATAAACTATCATAAACTTTCGTACAAAGAAAAAGAATATTTAAAAAAATCTTTAATGCTTACAAACTTAAAACTATCAAAATTAAAAGTGCCCTTACCTTCACCTGTTTTCAATGCAATTTATCGATTTATTGAAAATAAAGAATTTGAATATCTTTTAGATAAAAAGTCCATTTCATATATTATGAGTCTAACTGAACAAAAAGATCCTCCTCTAAACTGGGATAAAAAACTCTATGGATTTTTGAGAAAATATTTAAGAAAAGAAATAATGAGATAAGGATATCTCTCAAACATAAAAACTAATCATATTTAGACAATCTTCTTCTTTTTGCTTCATAACTTTCATTACATGATGCCATGACATGATCTTTATAATAGACCCTTAATTTTTCAAGTTCCTTCTTTTTTTCTTCTATCTTTTCCTTAATCAATGGGTCTTGTTTAGCTAGATATTCATTCTTAAGTGCAATTAGTTCATTTTCTAAATGTTTTATTTTAGCTAAGGTTCCAGATACTAAATCAATTGATTTCATCCTATCACTTATACTATAGTACTATCGTATATAATAATGTTTCTTTTTTCAAAAAAATATATGGGAATGGGAAATCAAAATATTGAAAAGTTTAAAATTTATATTTGACATTGCTATTTCATCAAAGCATTAGCTAGTTTCATGCCGGCTATTAACATTTCACCCAGATCTTGATTTGAACTATTTTTTCTTGTACTTGCACTTAGTAGTTGACTTAGAAGATCGTTAGATTGTGATGAGCTTTTATCTGTACTTGCACTTAGTAGTTGACTTAGAAGATCGTTAGATTGTGATGAGCTTTTATCTGTACTTGCACTTAGTAGTTGACTTAGAAGATCGTTAGATTGTGATGAGCTTTTAGCTGTACTTGCACTTAGTAGTTGACTTAGAAGATCATTAGACTGTGTATTTTGATTAGATATTTGTAATCCTGCATTTATTAGTTCATGTAATATATTTTCTTTAGATACATTGGCCCCAAATTTTTGCATGGCCATTTGGATTCCTATTTTCAATATTTGGGCCAATATAACATCATTCAATGTTTTTGATTGAACTTCTTTTTGAGTTCGTGCATAAGAAATGGTGTTGGATGAAATACTTTTGATGAGGTCTTCAATACCCATTTGATTCATTATGCCTGCATTATTTGCTGCCTCCATAATTGAAGCAATTAGTTTGTCTCCATCAAATTCTTCCTTTTTTCCACTACTTCTAATCACGTATGTCATAAGATTAATAATTTAGTATATTACATATAAAACTAACTGATTTTATTGGGTACTTTCTAATTATACTTTTATTTTTATCTTAAATACAAAACTTTATAAGTAACACGAATTCTATATCAGTAACACAATTTGGAGGTGTAATTTATGAATAAAGGTTTAAGTATTGTATTAATGTCCATACTATGCATTTCTCTTATAGTTGGATGCGTAAATCAAGGTACACCAGAAAAAACTACTACTACTACCATAAAAATAGGAAGCCCGAATACAATTAAAGCTGCAAATTTCTTTGATACAAATTTAGGCGTTTTCTCAAAGATTTCTAATTTGACTCTAACTAAAATGGATGAAAATGGAAAAATTATAGGAAACATGGCAACAAAATACGAAGCATCAAATAATGACAAAGTCTGGAAGTTTTATATTAATCCTGAGCTATATTGGAGTGACGGAAAAAAAGTAACTCCAGAGGATGTTAAATTCTCTGTAGAATACTATGCAAATAAAATACCTTATGCAGGTTGGATTAAACAACGTCTTAAAGCTGTTACTGTAATTCCTGAAGAAAATGCTGTAGAAATTTTATTTACTGAGCCATACACAAGAACTAATCTAGAATTTACCACCTATAATATCCTTCCAAAACATGTTTGGGAATCAATTCAAGACCCTATGAACTATATTCAAATTGATAACTATGTCGGATGCGGCCCGTTTTTTATATCTAATGTAAATCTAGATTCTCAGATAGTAACCTTGAAAAAAAATCCTTATTGGAAAGGAAAACAATCAGTTGTAGATACAATAGAAATTCATATGTATAAAACTAACGACGCATTAGCACTAGATCTTGAAAACGGAACCTTAGATGTTTATTACAAATACGCTGGCAGCTATCCTTATTCCAATATACAAAAATTGATTGATACCGGAAAATATGCTACCATTAAAAAAATGAATGTTGGCTTAATATTCCTTGGAATGAATTTACAGAGACAACCAATGTCTGACGTAAACTTTAGAAATGCAATATCCTACGCAATTAATTATGACGAAATAGCTAAAATTGATGCATTAGGATACGGTACAGCACCAAATAGAGGATTTGTCCCCCCTACAATGGAGTTTTATAAAGAAACGCCTAAATTAGAGTATAATTTAGAAAAAGCTAAACAATTGCTCAATGAAGCAGGTTACAAGGATGGCAATGGGAATGGAATCTTAGAAACTACTGACGGAAAGGATATTAAACTTATTATGCTTCTCCGTCCAGAATATGTCCGTTCTGGGGAGTTAGTACAAGATTATCTAAAGAAAGTAGGAATTGAAACTACTCTAAAATCCGTTGACTCAAGCACATGGATATCCTTAAAAGACAAATATTATTATGACCTCACCATAACAAGAACAACACCTTGGGGAATGCTAATGCATGCACAGTGGGGATCAGGGTACTTTGATTCAAGGAGAACAGGAGAAGGAGTCTTGCATAATCTTAGTGATCCAGAATTTCTAAAAATATGTGATAATATTTTATCTACAACTGATTCTGGTAAACTGAAAATATATGCTTATGATTTACAAGACTACTACTCGGATAATTTACCCGGCATAACACTTTACTGGAACGAGAATATAACCCCATATAGCAAAAAATTCAGCGGGTGGTATGTAGATCCTTTGTTTGGAATCTACAACACAGAAACTTTCTTAAATCTTCAGAAGGCATCATAATGAATTGGTCGGAAGAGTGGAATAGTTCAATTAAAGAATCAAGCTATCTAAAGATACTAAACGAAAAAGGTATCTCTAACAACGATTTTTGGAAAAATTTGGACTATTACGATGAACTCATGAAGTATTCCGGATATCCTGGAAAAATATTAGACAGGATATCTACTTTTATTTTTCCCGAAGACATTTTACTTGATATTGGATCGGGAGCAGGTGCTTTTGCATTACCCCTTTCAAAAATATCCAATAAATTGATAGCTTTAGATCCTTCCCCTTATCAGCTTAGTATCCTGAAGTCTAAAGCGGAAGCCGATAAATGTGACAATATTTTGTATATTGAGAAAGAATGGAAAAATGTGTCTAAATACGAAATTGGGCACGTAGATTACTCTCTTGCTGCATACAGCTTCTTTGAAGATGACATTTACTCTTTTCTTGAAAAATTAATATATGTGGCCACAAAAGGCATTTTTTTAGTTTTTAGGGCAGGGAGGGGTGACCCTTTGAGAGAATATGTATATAATAATAAAAACTCTGTAGATTTTTTACATCTTTACAATATATTATCTGAAATGGGATATATATTTAATGTAGAGATTTTTACTTCTGATTACAAACTTCCTTTACCTTTTGTGTATAGATCGTATCCATATTCAATAAAAACAGAAGATGAAATATTCAACTATTTAAATGAGAATAATAGGCTAATCAAAAAACAAAATTTCTATGAAGTTCTTTGCCAAAGAAAAGATGCTTTGTTATATTTAATAAAATAAATTCACAAAGGGATTATATGAAAATGCGTTCAAAAAAAATAGCACGTTACTTGATTGCCTTGTTTGTCATTTTTTCTTTAAATTTCATTATCCCTAGATTAATGCCTGGGGATCCTATCACAAATCTTTTAGGTGAAGATTATGTCATGACTGAAGAATCATTGCAAGAATTGAGAGAAAAAATGGGGCTTGATGAATCCCTTCCAATACAGTATCTTAATTATTGGAATGGCGTATTTAGATTTGACTTTGGGTATTCTTATCATTTTAAAGGACCGGTGTCTTCTATTATCCTTTCGAGAATGAAGTGGACATTACTGTTACTGATACCTTCAATATTGTTTAGTGCAATACTTGGCTCTTTAATGGGTTCAATATCTGGACAAAAATCTTCTTCAAATTCCTATAAAACACTAACATTAATAGAATTGGCTTTTTATTCTACACCTACTTTTTTCTTATCTCTCATATTTTTGTATATATTCTCTTTTAAATTAGGATTATTTCCAATTAAAGGATTTTATTACTCAGGAGGCATCTTAGATATACTACATCACTTCTTCCTTCCAATAAGTATAATGACCATATTCCTTACTTCAAGAAATTACATGATTATGAGGGGTAGTGTAATTCAAGAAAAATCTAAACTTTACGTAGTATACGCAAAAGCAAAAGGATTGTCTGATCGGCAAGTTTTATTCAAACATATTTTTAAGAATGCATCGTTGCCACTTTTAACACTACTTGCTCTTGATTTTGGTTTCATTTTAAGCGGTGCATTGTTTATTGAGATCATCTTCTCAATGAACGGGATGGGGAATCTTATTTATGAGGCGTTACTTTCTAGAGATTATCCAGTTTTATATGGTTCTTTTATGATTATTAGTATAATGGCAGTTTTAGCAAATGCCTTCGTTGATTTTTTGTATGGCATAATTGATCCAAGGATAAGTGATTCTGTATGACCCATCACATAGAAGAGCTTAAGAAGTATGCAATTTCTAAGCTCAATCTTAATGCAATTGGTATTACTATTTTCTTACTTTTTCTTTTCATAGCTATTGCAGCAGGAATAATTTCACCTTACAATCCTTGGATAAGATTTGAACCATATATTCCACCAAATAGCTCTCATTTTCTAGGAACAAATGATATGGGTAATGATATTCTATCTGAATTATTATTTGGGGCTAGAGTCAGTTTAATAGTTGGATTTGGTGCATCTATCATTGCTACTGTATTAGGAGTAATTATTGGAATTGTATCAGGTTATTATCGTGGCATGATGGATGAGATACTTATGGCCATCACAGACATATACTTAATGATCCCAAGAATACCCCTCATTATAATTCTGGCAGCATTAATGAGGCCTAATTTTTGGTTAATAATGCTATTAATAGGTTTCTTGTGGTGGCCTACAACAGCGAGAGTTGTAAGATCTTCAACTATGCAAATAAGAGACGCCTCTTTTATTTTGAGTGTAAAATCATTAGGCTTTAGCGATAAACATATTATTTTATCTGAGATTTTGCCAAATATTAATCATGTTATTATCCCAAAGTTTATGTTGACAATAGCATCCGCAATGTTTTCGGAAGCATCAATATCCTTTTTAGGCCTGGGAGATCCCACTATGAAGAGTTGGGGTATGATGCTTAATTTTGCATTTATGAAGGGAGGCCTTATCAATGAAATGTGGTGGTGGTATTTACCGCCTGGATTATGCATAGTTGCAGTTGTTTTCTCACTTATGCTAATAGGATTCTCACTTGAAGAGAAAGAGAATATAGTATTGGGGCTTGAGTGATAGAATGAAAATACTAGAGATTCAAGATTTAAATGTTAAGTTCACTACCCCAATCGGGGAAGTTTATGCGGTAAATAATGCTTCATTTAGCCTTAATGCTAATGAAACACTTGCTTTAGTGGGCGAAACAGGATGTGGTAAATCAGTCATTGCAAATACTATAATTAGGCTATTGCCTCAAAATGCAGAGATCTCTGGAAATATATTTTATAAAGGAAATAATTTATTAAAAATGTCTGATCGTGAAATGGAAAAGACAAGACAGCAAGAAATAGCCATAATATTCCAAAATCCTACTTTGTCCTTAAATCCTTTATACAAAATTGGCGATCAGATTTCAGAACCCTTATTAGTGCACAAAAAAATAAATAAAAAAGAAGCTTTCACCAAAACAAAAAAATTGTTAAAAACAATGGGATTTCAAAATCCTTCAAAGTTTACCGGAATGTATCCACACCAATTATCAGGGGGCATGAATCAGAGAGTTCTTCTTTCTATTTCCTTGACATTAAATCCTTCAATTATTATTGCAGATGAACCAACAAAAGGTCTTGACAACGAACTTGTTAGAGATATAATTGAAGAGTTTAAAACTGTAAATAAAATTAATAATTCTTCCCTTCTTCTAATAACACATGATCTATCCATTGCAAGAGAATTATCTGATAGAATTATTATAATGTATTCAGGGGACATAGTTGAAATTACGAAAACAGAGTCTTTTTTTAAAAACCCTCTTCACCCATACTCAAAGATTCTTTTAAATAGTTTACCTGAAAGAGGTTTTAATCCCCCTAAAGGTAATTCCCCCTCTATGGTAAATATACCAAAGGGCTGTAAATTTCATCCAAGATGTCCACATAAAAAGAAAATATGCAGTGAAAAAACACCGCCTATTTATTCTATTGATGAAGGGGATGTGAGGTGTTACTTATTTCAGTAGTCGTTGATTGTGTTTCAAAATCTTATTCTTATGGATTATTTTCTAAAAGATATGATAAAATCCTTTCAGATATATCTTTAGAAATCACAAAGGGAAAAACAGTTGGCTTGATAGGCCCATCTGGTGTAGGGAAAACAACACTTGCAAAGATAATTATGGGATTGGAAAAGCCAACCTCTGGTAAAATTTTAATAGAAGGAACTGATATATGGCATATTTCTTCAGAAGATAGGAATATCTCTTTGAAAAAAATTAAAATGGTTTTCCAAGATTCTCAAGGATCTTTAAATCCGAAAAAAACCATAAAACAATCCCTTTACGAAACAGCAAATCTGATGGGATTGGACGTATTTAAAGGGGAATCCTTAATACTTGAATTACTTGATAGGGTAGGGCTTTCCTCTGATATTTTTTGCAGATACCCACATCAAATTTCAGGAGGGCAAAATCAAAGAGTGGCGCTTGCAAGAATACTTTTAGTAAAACCAGAATATGTTATTTTGGATGAACCAACTTCAGCTCTGGATATTGCAGTCCAGGCTCAGATACTTGAACTTTTGAATAATCTACAAAAGGAAAATAATTTTGGATATCTTTTGATATCTCATAACATACCTTTAATCGAATTTATGTCTGATAAGGTAGTCGTTTTAGATAAGGGATCAATTATTTTTCAAGGAGATACGAAAGAATTTACTAAATTCAATTCTTTAAAAAATAAAAATAACTTTATAGGCTATAAATAGTTATAGCTACCATAATATTCTATTCTTTATTGGGGAAATTTATATACTGATTAGAAATCAATTAGTTGAGAGTGTGGGCATGGAACGGGAAGTATGGAATAGTAAAATAGGTTTCTTGTTAGCTGCTACAGGCTCTGCTATGGGATTAGGAAATGTCTGGCGTTTTCCTTATATCACAGGAGCAAATGGTGGAGCCGCTTTTGTTTTAATATACTTTATTATAGTATTTTCCATAGGAGTACCAGTAATGTTAGCAGAATTTGCAGTCGGTAGATCTTCCAAACTAAACGCAGTAGGTGCATTTAAAAAACTTAAAGGGGGAAAATGGCCGGTTGTAGGATGGATAGGTATAATTGCAGGATTTATTATACTATCTTATTACTCCGTAATTGCCGGATGGACAATTAAGTACTTCATAAGTTCATTTACAGGATTGATTTCGCCTAATGTGAACACTACCACCTACTTTAATCAATTTACCTCAAATGGATTACAAAATATTTTCTTTCAAGCAATTTTTATTTTGATTACAATTTATGTTGTTTACTTAGGTGTTGAAAAAGGGATTGAAACTTGGTCTAAAATTTTAATGCCGATACTTATATTGATTCTTTTGTTATTAGTCATTCGAGGAGTGTCCCTGCCCGGTGCACCAGATGGAATTAGATTTTATTTAAATCCTAATTTTTCAGAAGTAACTGGGAGAACTATTTTGGCAGCTTTGGGCCAAGCATTCTTTTCACTTTCCCTAGGCATGGGAGCAATGATTACCTATGGAAGTTATATACCAAAAGAAATATCATTATCTAAATCTGCATTTATCGTTACTTTTCTCGACATGTTACTTGCACTTTTAGCAGGATTTGTAATATTCCCAACAGCTTTTACTTTTGGAATTGAGCCTGGAGCCGGAACAGGACTTATTTTTATTACACTACCCTCAATATTTGCACTAATGCCGTTTGGGCAAATTTGGTCTGCTTTATTTTTTTTATTATTATTCATTGCTGCGCTTACTTCGGCGATAGGATTACTAGAAGTATCTGTGGCCTACGTGAAAGATGAAAGAAATTGGTCAAGAAAAAAAGCGGCATTAGCTTTAGGAACTACGGCTTTCATTATAGGAGTTCCGTCAGCTTTATCAAATGGGACAATTTCTCTTAATCTATTTGGGATGCAATTCTTAGATGCAATGGATTATTTGTCCTCTAACATACTTCTCCCCCTTGGGGGAATATTTGTAACTTTATTTGTAGGATGGGTTATTAAAGATACAGCCCTCAAAGAGATTAATCTAGAGGGAAAATTTAAATTCGAAAAGTCTTGGATATGGATATGCAGAACTATTGCACCGATTTCAATATTCTTGATATTCTTAGCAGGAATAGGGCTTTTATAATATATTTTTAATACATATATTTCATTACACAAGATCTTAACAAAAGTTTCTGTTAAGTATTCCCTGTATAAAAGCATGACAAATTGTGTTAATGATATATGTAAAAAAATAAGAGTATGCATACTGTATCTATATCACAGCCTATATAGTCATGATATTTTTGGAAAAGCATTTATAAGATAATCACATTGTTTACTTCGTGATAAATTGTACTTTCCAATAATTCTTAACACAAATAAAGAGATTCTCATAATAGGAGGGGGCAATGTATCATTAAGGAAAGCAAAAAAACTTCTTGAGTTCACAGAAAATATTAAAATTGTATCCTCTGAATTCCATAAAGATTTTGAGAATTTAAATATCAAAAAAGTTAAAATGGAAGTTAGTGAAAATAATTTTAGAGATCTATTAACAGATGAAATTAGTTTTGTGATAATGTCCCTAAATGATAAAGAACTCAATAGAAAGTTATCTAACATTTGTAAAAATTATAGGATTATGGTAAATGTTGTTGATGATAAAGATTTATCAGACATTATATTCCCTGCGATTATTGAAAAAGAGAATTTGTTACTGGCAATATCCACCAAAGGAGAGTGTCCTTACTATTCCAAAAGACTTAAAGAAGAGCTCATTGAATTTATTGATAGTAAAGACAGAGAAGCAAAATTATTAATTGATGCTAGAAAAAACAAAAATTCCATGGAAAGAACATATGAAAAAATAAAAAGAGGAGTATAAATGTTCTTATTAAATTTTAGGATTACTTACCAAAATGCTCCTGAGCATGTCAGGGAAAAATTTTCCTTTTCAAAAAAACATAGAAATGATCTCATGAAACAGATATGTTGTGAAACAAGTGCAAAAGGATGTGTTATCCTAAATACATGCAATAGAACTGAAATATATGCTGTGGCAGATCGAGGAGAATCCATAGAAGGCATTATTCTTCTTTTAAAAAACATTAGCCCGGATGTCGAGAGTTATTTGGAAATATCTAGTGGTGATGAAGCAATAAGGCATTTGTTTAGAGTTGCATCTGGTCTAGAATCTCTCATTATTGGAGAAAATCAAATTCTAGCTCAAGTGAAAAATAATTATTTTGAATGTAAGAATGAATGCTTAACAGGTTCACTATTAGATATTATTTTCAATCAAGCTATACGAGTTGGAAAACTTGTAAGAACGAGTACAGATATATCTAAAGGTGGAGTCTCAATTGGAAGTGCTGCAGTTAAACTGGCAGAGAAGATATTTGGTTCTTTAGTAGACAAAAAAATATTGATTGTTGGAGCAGGGGAGATGAGCTGCCTTATTGCAAAATCATTATCCTCAAAAGGTGTTGAAGGCGTATATGTTTCAAATAGAAATTATGAAACTGCAAAAAATATAGCGAATACCGTTGGAGGCCAAGCATTAAAATTTGATTATTTAATGGACCATATCAAAGTTTCTGATCTAGTAATTACTGCAACTTCTGCTCCTCACACTATAATTCATACTAAAGATATTAAAGAAATAATCAAGGAAAGAAACAAGGATTTAGTGATTATAGATATTGCAATACCAAAAGATGTAGATCAATCTGTAGGAGATATTGATGGAGTACATCTTTACAATATCGATTCTCTTTCGGAAATAGCGAAAGAAAACATGGAGCTAAGAAGAGAGGAGGCAGAAAAGGCCTCAATAATAGTTGAAGATGAGATAAAAAAACTTGGGAATAGTCTTAGAGGAATGTATATAGAACCTTATATTGCCGACGTATGGTTAAAAGCAGAGGATATTCGAAAAACAGAGCTTGATAGAGCCTTAAAAATGCTAAATTTAAATAATGAAAAAGAAATAATGATTATAGAGGATTTAACAAAAGCGATTGTTTCTAAAGTTCTTCATAAGCCTGTCAAAGATTTAAGGGAAAAAGTATACAATAACTTGGAGGCGGTAGAATCTTTCCAGAAGTCAGATTGAGAAGATTAAGAAAAAATGAAAAACTTAGGGAATTACTTAAAGAGTATAATGTAACCTCAAAAGATTTAATATATCCTATTTTTGTCCATGAAAAAAACAAAGTAGAAGAAATACAATCTATGCCTGGACAATTCAGGTATCCTATTTCTAAACTAAAAGAGATAACTAAAAAAGTTGAAGATCTTGGAATACCCGGTATCCTATTATTTGGCATGCCAGAAAAAAAAGACGAATTAGGTAGTGAATCATTTAACGAAAAGGGAGTTGTTCAAAAAGCAATAAGAACTATAAAAGAGAATACTAATCTTCTAGTAATTACAGATATCTGCCTTTGTCAATATACTTCACATGGGCACTGTGGAGTAGTTTGCGATGGTATAATAAAAAATGACGATACATTGAATTTGCTGTCTAGAATTGCACTTTCCCATGCAAAAGCAGGTGCAGATATCGTTGCTCCTTCTGATATGATGGATGGCAGGGTAAATGCCATAAGGAGTGAATTAGACAAAAATTCATTTGAGGATATTCTAATTATGTCTTATGCTGCAAAATTCTTATCTTCTTTTTATGGGCCTTTTAGAGAAGCTGCACATTCTGCTCCCACATTTGGGGATAGAAGAACTTACCAGATGGATCCTGCAAATATACTAGAAGCTTTGAGAGAAGTTGAGCTTGATATACAAGAAGGTGCAGATATAATTATGGTGAAACCTGCTCTAGCTTATCTCGATGTTATATTTAGAGTAAAAGAAAAGTTTGAAATGCCAACTGCAGCATATAACGTTAGCGGAGAATATTCAATGGTGAAAGCTGCTTCAAAAATGGGGTGGATAGACGAAAAAAAAGTAATTGATGAATTACTTTTGGCCATAAAACGTGCTGGAGCAGATTTTATTATATCGTACTTTGCATTGGACTACGCATCGTTATGAAAAGCTTCGAAATTTATATTATTTTGAAAAATCATTTTGGGGAAATAGGCAGTTGGTGGCCCAAGGATAGTCCTTTTGAAGTGGTGATTGGAGCAATATTAACTCAGCAATCAACATGGACCAATGTGGAAAAAGCAATAAAAAATCTCAAAGAAGAGAATATTTTAACTCCAAGAGATATATCCTCAATACCCTTAGATAAATTAAAGCATTTAATTAAACCTAGTGGATTTTTTAATCAAAAAGCAGAAAGATTAAAGGGAATATCAGAATATATATTAAAGAATTATAAAGGAGATATAAATTTACTATTATCTAAAAATAAAGCTGAACTTAGAGAAGAACTTTTAAAATTTAAAGGTGTAGGAAAAGAAACTGCGGATAGTATTATTCTTTATGCTGCAGAGAAAAATGAATTTGTTGTTGATGCTTATACTAAAAGGCTATACTCTAGACTAGGGAATGTTGAAGAGAATATTGAATATGATGATTTAAAAAAATATATTATAACAGAAATTCCTGAAGAATTAAAATTATATCAAGAATTTCATGGGCTTATAGTTTTACTAGGAAAAAATTTATGTAAAAAAAAGAATCCTAAATGTATAAGTTGTCCTCTGGCTTCAAAATGTAATTTTAATTAAAATTGTGATTAACTATTTTTAAAAGCTTTTTTATATATACTTTTTGCACTTTCAGAAAATCTTTTTGCTTCTTCAACTCTTCCAATTGAATCGTACATTTCAGCTAGATTTAATAATGCCATTGCTACATCAGGACTAGAAGTGCCAAATGCTTTTTCCAGAACTAAAAGTCCCCTTTTAAAATAAAATTCTGCTTCTTTATATCTTTCTTTTGCCCTATATAAACCTGCAACATTATTCAAATAGATTACTAGAGAAGGATGTGTTTTTCCTAAAGTATTTTGAGATATTTCAATAGCTTCTTTAAAATACTTTTCAGCATCCTCATATTGCCCTATTCCCTCTTTAACTAAAGCAATATTATTGAAGGTCATTGCATTGTAATGGTGATTTTGGCCATATATTTTTTCATCAATTTTTAGTACTTCTTTGTAAAGTTTTTCAGCTTCAGCATAATTCCCTTCGAGATAATAAATTCCAGCTATATTATTTATTGCTGTAGCTATGTCTGGATGATCTGGGCCATAAGATGTTTTCCATATTTCAAAGGCTTTTTTATACAACTTCAATGCTTCATCGTACTGGCCCTTAATTTTAAGTATTTCTGCAAGATTGTTAAAAGATGATCCAATGTCCGGATTCTTATTATTTTTTGTTTTTTCAAATATCTCAATAGCTTTGTTATAAAGAGATTCTGCCTCATTGTATTTCTTCTCTAAGCGATAAAGATCGGCTAAGTTATTATAACTTGTAGCAATTTCAACGTGATTTTCACCAAAAACTTTTTGCTTAATCTCTAAAGATCTCTCATACAGTGATTCAGCTTCTTTATATTTACCCCTAGATACGTAAATACCTGCAAGATTGTTCAAAGAGGTAGCAATATTCGGATCGTCTGGGCCTAATTGATTTTTCCATATTTTAAGTGATTCAATTGAGAGATATTCTGCTTCTTCAAATTTTCCTTGAGCATCATATATCAATGAAAGATTGTTCATAGAAATAGCAACTTTAGTACTTTCCCTACCGTATATTTTTTTTGCAATGTCAATTGAAAGTTTTGCAAGCGCTAATGCTTCATTGTATTTCCCTTCATTGTAATATGTAATTGCTTTATATGTGGTGTTATCCCAGAGTACCTTAAAAGAATCATCTTGATTTTTAGAAATCACTTTATTACCTCAATAATTCTAAATAAGTTCAATACGATTTATATTTTTCTATAATATCTTTTAATTCATTAAATCTAATCGGTTTTCTTAAAACTTCTTTTGCTCCAGCTTCTAAAGCCTTAGAACCAATAGTAGAGCCATAAGCTGTTATAGCAATTATCTTTGCTTTAGGGTCAAATTGTAAAATCTCTTTAATTGCATCAATACCGCTTTTCTTTGGGAGTTTTAGATCCATAAGCACTACGTCTGGATTATATTCTCTATAAAATGAAACTGCAGTTTCTCCATCTGAAGCTGTGAATAATATATCACCTTCTAAAAATTCTTGATAAAAATCCGATAAATCTTTATAATCTTCAACTATTAAGATTTTAGACATAAAATCACGCTATTATCAAAATCCCCATTTATTTATTTGTTTATAATATAAAAACTTTATTACAAAAAACGATAGTTTTTTAATTGATTTTTAATTATTCAAATTGAAAATTATCATTCAACAAAACCTTTAAAAGTTACTAGGACTAGATAAAGTAACACATATAATCAATTAAGTAACACGATATATTTGAGGTGTAATAAATGAAAGGTGCAATATTAGTTGGACATGGAAGTAGACTAAGTTATAACAAAGAGCTTCTAATAAAGCTATCAGAAATTTTTAAAGAATACTTCGATGGAAAAATCATTGAAATTGGTTTCATGGAAATGAATACCCCTAAAATAATGGATGCGGTAAGAAGTGCTGCTAAGAAGGGTGCTGATGAATTATATATAATTCCAGTATTTCTTGCTAAGGGCGTCCATACAACAGAAGATATCCCTAATGAAGTCGGTGGATTTCAAAATGGCAAAAGTATTATTGATGTAGATGGAAAGAAAGTAAAATTAATTTACTGTGAACCCATTGGTCCCGACAGAAGAATTGCTGAAATACTTTGGGACAGAGTGCAGGAAAAATACTAATGAACAAATTCATTGTTCTCGATATAAATCATGGAGGAAACTACCTAGCTGCAATTTTAAAGAATTGTGGCTACGAAGTAATTGTCTACGACATATACAAAAAAGGCGGAATAATTAGACAAGAACTTGAAAATAAAAATATTAAAGTATTAGATTCTTTAGATGGGGCAGACTATACAGACTACATAATATCATATCCCATACATTGCCCAGATTTTTTTCTTTCTTCTTTTTCTAAAAATAAGAAACTAACTCATCATGAGTTAATTAAACTCCATTTTAAAAATAAAAAAAATGTTGTTGAAATAACGGGATCAAAAGGAAAAACTACCACTGCGCATTTATTGGCATTTCTTCTATCATTTGAAGAGGATATCTTGTTAAACTCTTCTGTAGGATTTGAAAAGTTTCACAAAGGTACTCCATATAAAATTTTCTCAAATAATTCAATATCGGCGGGATATACGGCAAAAATATTATCAGAACCCCATACTGAATACTTGATTCTAGAGGAAAGTTTGGGTGTGTGTGGTATATCCGATATATCTATTTTAACAAGTACTTATCCTATTTACCCAATAAAAGGAGGAAACTCCACTTCCCTAGAAGCAAAAAAACAGCTTTTCAAATTATCAGATAGAGCAATAATAATTGATTCAAAAGATAAGATTGCAAATGAACTGGCAAACAATTACAACAAAGAAATATTCCGAATTTGGGAGGATATCAAAATCGATTTGCCAGACCATCTAGAAATCGGAAATGATATTAATTCCACAATTTATTCTGAAAATTTAGAGATTAATTCAAAGCTACATGGAAGTTACCTAGCAGTAGGTTATTTAAATCCCATTTTATTTAGCACTATGGCCTTAAAGATACTCAATAAAATTTCACTAATTAAATCTAATTACCTTAATGACTTTAGAGGGGTTCCAAATAGATTATCAGTTATAAAAGAAACTAATTATACAAAAATTATTGATAAATCGGGGGGTTTTTCTGAAGATAGTTTGCGATACACATTATCACTTTTAAAAAAGAATTATGATATGTTCTATAAAAACATTAATTTAATTATTAATTTAACTAACACTTCTCATTGCCAAAAAATAGATTTACATTCCTTAGATAAAGCAGTCGGAGAATTTAGCAATATTATTGATAATGCATTTTTAATAGGTAATAATGATTTTGAAACCTTTAAATACCTAAAAAACAGTGCTGAGCTTAATATACATAACGGGGATCTTTTAATAGAGTGTGGTAAGTGATAGTATGAATATATTAACTCCTAGACCTAATCCGATTGTTGCAGCTTTGTATACTTTGAGAGATCTTGATGTTGATGTCGCAGTATTACATGGCCCTTCCGGTTGTGGATTTCGAGCAGCTAGACTACTCGAAGAAGATGGAATGAAAGTGGTCACAACTTCAATGTCTGAAGAAGATTTAATTTTTGGAGCTAGTGATAAATTAATTGAAGTATTAAAAGAAGTTGACGCTCTCTTTTCTCCCAATATAATAGGCGTAGTTGGATCATGTGTTAGTATGATAATTGGTGAAAACGTCAAAAAAGCCATAATTGATTCTGGATTAAGCAATAAAGCTTTTTTTATAGAAATTCATGGTTGCATGGGGGCAAATACAAGGGGTGCAATAGAGACTCTAAAAGCTGCAAGAGATTTTGGCCTAATAGATGATAAAGAGTTCCAAAGGCAGGAAAAGATGCTCCTCTTAGCTACAGAAGTTGAGTTAAACAAGGGTATGGCAAAATCAAAATATACGAGACCTTCAAGAGGGGCAGACCTTAAGACTGTTGCAGAATATATTCTCAGTCAACTAAAAGAAAATAAAAAAATAGCCGTTGTTCTAAACGCAAAAAAAGAAACTGCATATCTTTTTGCAGATATACCTTTAGCAATTAATCTCGCTTCTAAAAAGTATGGAGTTTCAGTTATTAACATTGCTAATCTTTCTACAGATATTGGATTGTCACGAATCAGGAGATATGCAAAAGATATTATCAATAATTTTGAATCTAGTGGAATTTTAATTGATTATATCTCTGGTGGCGTGGATGAATATCCTATAGCAGGAAAAAAAGCAATAGAATACCTAAAAGATAAAGATTTTGATCTCCTTGTTGCAGTAGGGATACCACAAGCATTGCCAACTATAAAAAAAGATTCCATTGCCATAACAAATGGCCCAAGGGAAGTCCATCCTTTAGAGGATGCAGGATACAAATATGTGACAGTTGAAATAGCTTCACACTCTACAGTAATGGGTACGAGAGAAATTGTTCTTAGCGAACTTGGTGAAGCGATAAGGAATATCGCGGGGATTCAATGAAACAGATTGCCATATACGGAAAAGGTGGAATAGGGAAGTCATCGATATCTTCAAATCTTTCTGTTAATTTGGCTTCAAATGGCCTTGAAGTTTTACTTGTTGGATGTGACCCGAAGAGCGATAGTACAATTAACCTATTTGGAGGGAAAAGGATAGATACGGCACTAGATCTTTACAAAAAAGGTATTACAGATCCAGACAAACTTGTTTTTGAAGGATATAATGGAGTAAAAGCCGTAGAAGTAGGGGGTCCTGCTGCGGGAGTTGGATGTGCAGGCAGAGGAATACTAGTTGCATTAAAAACGCTTAATAAGGATTACTATCTTGAGAGAGGATTTGATGTTGTTATTTATGATGTTCCAGGGGATGTTGTTTGCGGAGGATTTGCAGGTCCAGCTAGGGAAGGATATGCGGATGAAATATATATAGTTACCAGTGGAGAATATCTTTCAATTTATGCAGCAAATAATATTGTTAAAGGATTATTTAACTTAAATGTAAAGTTAGGTGGAATAATAGGAAATATGAGAGGTATAGCAAAAGAAGAAGAGAAGATTGAATCTTATGCTAAAGAGATAGATTCAGGCTTGATGGGAGCAATTGAAAGAAATCCTAAAATACATGAAAGTGAAATTGAAGGTAAAACAGTTCTTGAGAGATATCCAAATGATCCTCTTAATTTGAAATTTAAAAGTATTGGATCAAAAATACTACAAAATAAAAAAGCTAAAGTTCCGACCCCAACAATAGATGAGAAAATAAGATCAATACTCGGAGGATTTTATTGAATATCCCTAGGGTCGTAATTGCTGGAACCGCCTCAGGAGTGGGTAAAACTTCAATTTCTTGTGGGATAATGAAAGCTTTATCTAAAAAGAATAATGTTGCCCCATTCAAAGTTGGCCCGGATTTTATTGATCCTATTTACCATAGGTTTGCTACGGATAACTTTTCAAGAAATCTAGATACTTTTTTTATGGAAAAAGACGCATTAATTGAAAATTTTTTAAGAGGCGCTTCAAAAAAAGATATTGCGATTATAGAAGGAGTTAGAGGACTTTATGAAGGAATTGACCCTATCGATGAAATAGGATCGACCTCACATGTTTCTAAATTATTGGATTCCCCAGTTATTCTAGTTATGAATGTCCGTTCATTGACAAAAAGTGCAGCGGCTTATATTAAGGGATTTCAAACTCTAGATCCTAATGTTAAAATAAGGGGCGTCATTCTAAATCAAGTTAGAGATGATACTCATTTTAAAAAGTTACAAAAGGCAATTAAAACTTTTACCGACATTGAAATTATTGGAAGTATTGAAAGAGGTGCAATATCTCTTAGCTCAAGACATCTTGGGCTTGTACCTTTGATTGAAAAAGAAGATAGAGAAGAAATAATGGAAGGTCTTGGAAAGCAAATTGAAGCTTCTCTTGATATTGATATGATAAAAGAGATTGCCAAAGAAGCAACTAATTTGGAAAAAAGGGAAGGTTTCTTATTTCAAGTTAATTCTGAACTAAAAAATAATAGGATCACAGTGGGCATTCCTTTTGATAAGACGTTTAGCTTTTATTATAGGGAAAATATTGAGGCTTTGGAAGAAAACGGTGCAAAAATTATTTATTTCAAACCTACTGAAGGCGAAGATTTGCCCGAGGCGGACTGCTACTATATTGGTGGGGGGTATCCAGAAGTTTACTCAGAAAAAATTTCAAATAACACTGATTTTTTAAACAATCTAAAGTCAGCTTCTAAAGAATGTAAACCAATATATGGAGAATGTGGTGGCCTAATGGTATTGTCTAAGTACATAGAAGTTGAGAATACGAAATATCCAATGGCAGGTATATTTGATGAGGGCACTGTAATGAAAAAAACTAAGCAAGGTTTAAGTTATGTTATCGCTCAACCCACAGAGAAACATTTTTTCTTAAAAGATATCGTCAAAGGTCATGAATTTCATTATTCTAAAATAGAGCCTGCACCTCAAAAAAAGGATTTTGTTTACAAGATTCTTAGGGGCAAAGGCATTAGTAATGGGAGGGATGGTTTAATAAAAAATAAATGTATTGGGTCTTATCTGCACATACATATCGGTGGAGCACCTTCTTGGGCATCTTCCTTCTTAGAAAATGTATACTAATGTTTACATTTCAAAGCCAGGAGGCATCACTGGCATTTTACCTTTCATTCCCCTAAGCTGTCGTTTGTTCATACCCTTTAGGAACTTCTTAATCATTGAGTATTGATTTAATAATTCTTTTACCTCGCCCTGATTTGTGCCTGAACCCCTCGATATTCTCTTTATACGTTCATGATTAATCAATTTAGGATTCTTTTTTTCTTGCATAGTCATTGAATCCATAATTATTCTAAACTTTGTAAGTTTTTCTTCTCCAACTTCAACCATATCTGTTGGTAGATTTGATCCCATTCCAGGTATCATGGACAGGACTTGTTTCAATGGCCCCATCTTACTTACCATCTCAAGCTGATTGTACATGTCATAAAGATCAAATTTACCAGAAAGTATTTTATCTTTGTCGAGTTTAGAAAATTCTTCAGCTTTTGAAGCTTCCTTAACTTTTTCTAATAGAGTTTCAAGATCTCCAAGTCCTAGTAATCGTGAGACAAATCTTTTTGGATCAAATGGTTCAATAGAATCAATTTTTTCTCCAGTTCCTATAAATTTTATAGGTGCACCTGTAGCAGCTGCAGCGGATAGGGCCCCCCCTCCCTTCGCCGAGCCATCAAGTTTTGTAACAACAATAGATCCAACTTTAGTCGCGTTTGCAAACCCTTCAGCTTGAACGAAGGCTTGCTGGCCAATTGTACCATCAATAACTAGCGTGACTTCATCAGGATTAATAGTATTTGATATTTTCTTCATTTCATCTATTAATCCCTTTTCCTCTTTATGTCTCCCTGCAGTATCGACAAGAATTATGTCTGATACTTTTTCTTTGAAGTATTTTACCCCTTCTTTTGCTAGCTTGATACTATCCTTCTCGTTAGGATCTCCAAATACAGGTATATTGTTCTCAGAACAAAATTGTTTCAATTGCTCAAAAGCCCCAGGTCTCCATGTATCTGCCCCAACGACACCTACTTTAAATCCTCTTTTTTGATAGAATCTGGCAAGTTTTCCCGTAGTTGTAGTCTTACCACTTCCTTGGATACCCACCATTAAAATTACTTTTCCTTTTTTATCTGGAAGATATTCTTTTTTAATATCAGAGCCCATAAATTTTGAAAGTTCTTCATAAACTATTTTTATAATGTGCTCTTTTCTTGATACACCTTTTGGTAATTTTTCATCCATAGCCCGTGATTCAATATTTTTTGATAGTTCAAAAACAAGTTTTACATTCACATCAGAGAGCAAAAGTGCTTTTTGGATATCCTTAATAAGTTCTTTTATCAGAGATTCGTCAACTACCCCTGCCTTTGTCAATTTTCTCAATGCACCACTTAAAGCACCCGAAAGAGAATCTAAGACCATAAAATCACTAACTAAAAAAACTAATTTTCTTATAAAAAACTAATGGTTAATTTTCTTTTTTAAAGTAACAATAAACGTTCTACCAATGGGATCTCGTGTAATTACTTCTTTCTTCTCAAGATTTGTGAGAATTTTAGTAATTTTAGCTTTAGAAAAACCTGTTAAATTAGATAACTTCTTTTGTTTTATAGTTCCACCCTCATTCTTTAGTATGTTACATATAATTCTTTCATCTTCTGAGAGGAGAGAAGACGGAATTTTTAATTCAGATTCTTTATTCTTGTAAGTTTTATTAAAAATCAATATTCCTGATAATATTAATAATATTGAAAAAATGGCAAAGGGAACAAAAATATTAATATCAAATTTATTATTTGTTACTAGAGAGTTGTACTTTACTCTAAACATTGTCGGTGTTTGAGGCGATTTCATTTCCCATAAAACAATGATTCTTTTTCCATCACTTTGTAGGTAGGTAGGTTCTGGAATAATTGAAGAGATATCTTCATTGTTGATACCATATGCCAGCGGAAGTTTTATTCTGAAAATAAGATTTTTAACATTTGGATAAACTAATTCCCTTACATATATAAAGTCTTTTTTCCTTTTTTCTATAGAGTCTAAAGAAGTATAGCTTATCTTTATACTATTTAATTCATTTGCAGTTAATTTAATTGTCTTTCCATCAGAAAATTCTATTTTCATATCATTATGCATTAACTCTAAATTTTTGTATTCTTTGGGAAGATGAAGATTAAAATTTATTTCTTCTTTAGGAAAGATAATCATATCAATTGTCTCTTTAAATGAGCGGTCTTCCATCAGTTCAACATCTATTTTTAAGTAGGTGATTTCAACCTGAGTATCTGCAGAGATGAACATATTAGGAAAAGATAACACTAAAAAAAAGAAGATTGAAGCCATAAAGAGAAATTTAGGGATCCCCTTTCCTTTTTTTACCATAACATTACCTAAGATGAGATTGAGTATTAAATTTTAACCGATTATCAATTTGCAAAAATATATATTTTTTGATATAAAATTATATATAAGGTTTTAGATAAATTGATTCTTAGAATTCAATTAAAAAATTCAATAATTATTTAATATCAACTTTTTTAGAACCGGCCGTATATATTAAATAATTACCTAGCAAAGACCGGTTCTTTATTTTTTTTATAGAGCAATCATTGTTGAAGTCATTTGAACCCCGTCAATGTTCCTAATCTTTTCAGTAAGGAAGGGGTCAAGATCTTTTAACTGCTCTACATTAACTTTAACAACAATATCATATTCGCCATATACAATATATGCTTCTTCAACTTCTTTCATACTTTTTAAACTCTCTAGAATTTTCTTTTCTTTTCCTGCATCCCCTACGATAAGGGCAAAAGCAACAACCATTATATCACCCATACCAATTATGGATTTTATATATTTAAAACTTCGTATTTTAAAGATCCATAATTCTTTTATTACCAATTTATTTTTAAACATTAAATATTATGCGAATACTAGCCAAATAATTTTTAAACTAAAAATTTTAATTTTATTTATGAAAACACTAACTGCTTTTATACTTTTTTTAATTGTGATTTTTCCAATTTCTTGTGAATTTAGCACTCTTATTGTTCCGTTAAATGATAGCGATATTCCTAAAGAGATTAAGCCTTTACTAAAAGAAGGTTACAGAATATATTTTCAAGATTTTGAAGAAAACTTAATTGAATTCATATGTTATGATGAAAATTCAGCTTCCCTTCTTTTAGGTGAATTCATAAACTCAAGGGGAGGATACAAACTTCAAGAGTATAGCCCTTATTCTTATAGAAATATTGATGGTTACTATTTTACAACTACATGGGGTGCAGGATATGTCCTAAAAGACAATAACAAAATATATGTTTTTAATTCTCCCTCAAACAATATTAAAAATCTTAATATTCTAATAGAAAATAAGTTTGGGAAGGAATACCCATATCACTTTTTAATTTTATTATTGGTACCAATAGGGGTAGTTTTATATAAACTCTTTAAATAAGCTCTTCTATTTTTTCTGAAATCTCTTTGATCTCTTCTGTCCCCATTCCATAAAGTTTGATTGATTCAATCACAAAACCACTTTCTTTTATTCTATCGTATCTAGGACATTTAGTAAATAATGATTTTCCCATTTTAGGCCGTATTTCTCTGTTTAAACGTTCAAGTGATTTATTTGGGGCCACGTGTTTTACAAAGATAGATAATGATTTGGGATCTTTATAGGGTATGTCAAGTGAAGATTTGTAGAATATTTGAGCTATGTCTCTTAGTTTATTTAATTTTTTATTTGAATTTTCAAGTTCAGTGTAAAGCTTTTCATAATAGCTTTTATGTAGATGAGAAAATGATAGTACTTTTTCAGATTCTTTAAGATTTATTTCTGTAGAAATTCCAACAAATCCACCATATCCACACTCTAGAATTTTTGGACTTCCTGTTGAGCAGTATATTATATCCGCCCACCCAAAATCTTTATCAGGAAATGTTCCAGATATGTCTTCAATCGATACAATTCCTATTTTCTTTGTTTCTTGACATATTAGTTTGGAAGGATTTGAACTGATGTATCCTGAAAGGGAAGTAAATAAAAAAACATCGAAATCTTTCTTGAACTTAGGAACTATAATCCCTTTATCAGTAGGGATTTCAATATACTCCTTTTTTAGAAGATTTGGCATTTCAATAAATCCTTTGAAACCACCTTGATCAGGTATTCCAATCTTATTGATGCTGGAATCAAATAAGATAGAAAATAGTCCAAAAGTAGCGGAGTTGACAAAAAATAACTTGTAGTCTCTATTGAGGAATTGAGATATATTTTTTCTTAGAGTCGGAATAATCTCTTCCATATTTTTTCCACCAATTTTTTACAGTAAAATTGTCAGGTCTTAAAAATTCGTTGTTTTCTATCGAAATATCAGAGATGACGTCGATTCTTAACGCTTTGATACATTTCTCTGCAGTATCGTATCCCACTAGGTATCTTTTTTCAGCAACAACAACCCCCAATGGATTAATTCTTGAAGTTCTAGATACTTTGTCATCAAGATCAAAGTAAGATAACAAAACAGATTTTCTTTTCTTTGACGCCTCGAGTAGGTCTCTAGTTATGTTTGGCCGAATATCCATACTTCTTTCAAATCCTTCTTCTCTGAAGAAGTATTCCGTGTCTTCTTTCTTTAAGCCTGTTAAGTATCCTTCTTTAATTGACTTAATTTCGGATTTTAAATCAATATTCTCAGAAGATTTCTCTAGAAAAGATTCTTTCTTTTCATCATAGCCTTCGATATGTATTTGGATGAATATTCCATTCTTTTCTAAGATTTCCCTTATTTTGGGTATATTCTCTTCTTTAATTAAAATAATATTTGGTTCAATTGGTTGTTCGATATAACTACTTATTCTCTTGTTTATTTCTAAAAACAAGGGGATGTCATTTACTACAATAAACGTTCCTTTGAAAGCCCTGACTTTACCATATTTAGAAGCCCAATCCCTCAATTGATATATAACATTTTGGGGTATATCATTAGAAGAATATTTTTTTAAGAAGTTAATTATTTTATCAAGAGAAAATCCAGATTCAATACCCTTCATAATAGTTTCTGACGTTATTTGATACAAACTCACCATATCTGCTTTCTGGATATCCGCAAATCTGTTTAAATCAAAAAGTGCAATTTTATCAATTTCTTCTGACAGGACGGATATCTCAAAGTTTGGCGTCATGAAGAGAATTTTTTTCTGTTTTACTTTACTGCTCTTATCAAAATATATTGTGGGTTCTTTAGATGCTTTTCTTTCCGATGTTAAAAGTTCCCTACCGAATTCAGTAAGCGAAAAAGAAATCATCTTCCCCTCAATAAATCCCCCATCTACAATGCCAAGCCATAATAGATAGTCAGAAATAACTTTTTCAAAGAATTTATCATCAAAATATATCCAACGATTTTCATCTTTTTCATCAAACAACATATTTTGTAATCTTTTAATAAAGGATTTAATGTAGATATTCTTTCCAACTTCGACTTTTTTTATGGCATCAAGAATAATCCTAATATTAAGTTCATTTACTCTACTTATGAAAATCTCTTTTCTCTTAAATCCCTCAATACTTTCTAAACCAAAAAATATGTACTTAAAGAACAGTCGAATCAGATCTTCATCAGTAATTGGTAAAATTTCATTAATTTTATCCGTAAGAATGTACTGATCACCCGATATCTTAATTAATCCAAAATCAAGAGCAAGGCTTTCGATGAATTGAGATCTAGATTCATTTTTAATATGAAGTTTTTCTATGAATCGTTCTTGATCTTTTTTAGATATCTCTTTTTTTGCAGTAAGTTTCAATTCTTCCTTTGCAATAAACGATAAAAAAATAATTAAGTCGGATATAAGTAAATTTTTGTCTTTTCTAATCTGTAAATTATCAAAAGAGATCTCTTCTGGTACCTTCTTGAAAATATTGATTAATTTTTCCCTTAAATTAGGATTGACAACATATGTCTTAATTAATCCATCCACCCCTTCTAAAACTAACAGATCAGTTTCAAGAGTTTTAATAACTTCTTCAAATGTCCAGAAGCTGTATTTTTCTATAAAAATATTTTGAGCATCTTGTTGTTTTTTAACTCCTCCGGCCATAAGCAAGATGCCTAAAAATTCTTTTTCTTTGAGCGATAACGAATTAAAAACAGATTCAATAATATTTTCATTTTCCATGGCTACTTTTAGAAAGTCAATGGATTGCTCCTTAGGCGTCGTAATATCAATTCCCCACACTCTAAGAGCGTTTTCTACCTGTTTACTAGATAAATCTTTTACTTTTTCCCAAGTGTCCAACAACTCACCTATCAATTGATTCTGTAAGCTTTTCAAACTTAAATACTTTATATGGGCACGAAGATTGGCACCTTAAACACGCTTCGCCATTACATCTTTCAGATAATATTCTTATTTTGAAATTCCCTCCTTTTAATGCTTCTACCTTTAAAGCTCTTTCGGGGCATACCCTTTCACATTTTCCACAACCCTGACAATTATCAAATTCCGCAACTAATTCAACGCCAATATGATCAATTACCTTTAATTCTTGACCTATATCAGGGATATCTCTCTTAACTATCTTATTGACTTCTAAGTCGCCCTTTACAGGAGGTAAAGTCTGAATATTTTTTAAGACAAGCATTTCATTATATTTTTCAAAAGACATTCCTTGTTCCCAATATGCAAGCTCTTGGACATATACATCAGTGAATATTTTTGAAGTTGCAAACATAATATGTTTACTTCTAATTTTATCTGCAAGTTTCTGCAATTCTTCTAAGGTATAGTTTTTAACTAAAACATCAAAAGCTAAGAGTAATGAAGTATTCCCAACTTGGTATACTTTTTGTATTGTGGGCGGAATAAGCCCTATTTTTCTTGATTTTGTAGCATCGACATAAGTGCCTGATGCCCCACACATGTACATAGTCTTAACATCTTCAAGTTGTATCTCTGCCTCTTGGGCTAGAGTAAGGTGACCAGCTCTGATAGCACCAATTGCCTTTCCAGCTTCTTTGAGATCTTCTTCAGTGAAATAAATATTCTCATCAAGTCTCAATCTCTTAGTTTTTGTATAGATGTAAGGAAGTTCAATTACTCCAGTTTCAAGGCCTGCATAGATTATAGATACTACGCCAGTACCTGTTATGCCTCTCACTTCAACATTAGATAATTTCTTTCCCCTAAACTCTTCCTTCCATAGGTCTAAAACTCTAACGCTTTGGGGTAGCATATTCTCATCAAGTACCAATGTATGCCATCCAAACTCAAGGACAATATCAGAAATTGCCCCTGGAGAAGCAAGCATTCCACAAGATACTTCTTGGCCTTCAAGTGCAGGGCCTGATGCTGCCGAGCCAGTAAATATCTTATCCCCTACTTTCAATGCCATTTCTGCATTTGTTCCATAATCTGTGACTAAGGAGATTTCCTTATTATCTAAAAAATTACTTTTCAACATCATTGCAAGGGCATCTGCACCAATTTCATGCTTTATTGCAGGCGGAATTAAAATATCGGCGTTAATTCCTCTGATACCTAAATCTTTTGAAGAAATCACCTTAGCATTTCTTGATTGAATCTTTATTTTTTCAGCCTCAAGGTATTTGGGGTCTGCATAAGCCAAATCCTTGATACTTATGCCCTCAAATAAAGAGAGCTGAATTGGATTACCACAAATGGCAATTCTTTCAATAGTTTCACGGTCTATTCTCATTTGACTTAAAATTCTTTCAAATGCATCAATCATTAATTTATGCGCTATGTCTTCACCAACTCTAATAGCAAAGTTAAGGTGATCCATTACATTAGCACCAGGCAATGGGTGTCTTAATGTAATTGCAGTTCTCAATACTTTTTTAGTTTCTAAATCAACAAGCTGGACTCTAAATCCACTTGTGCCTATATCAAATGCAATGCCCATTGACATATTATTCGCCCAAATAATAATAATTCAAATCTTATGAGTAGGATATCCCTTTTTTAATCTTTCGGAATATGCCATATTAGAAAACTAATTTTAAAATATGTCTTTGTTTAAAATAATCTATTAATAGAAAAAAACAATTTTCAAAAAATGATATGTATATATTTCCTTTAGATTAAATATATATTCATCGTTTAAATTTATTACTAATAAATTATTATATCGTCAAACATTTAATACCGAAAAATATATAAATGGTCTTATCTGATGACAATCGGATAAGGCAATCTAATTTTAAACCTTATCTAATTAATCCAGGAGGAATCTTTTTGGACAAAAAAGAAAGAATATATAAGACATTAAGCCAAATCGTAGGCGATGAAAAATGGGTTTCTAACAGTCCTGTTGATTGTTGGGCTTATTCCTACGATATGACATACAAGAGACCACAGATGCCAAATTATGTTGTTCTCCCAAAAACGCCTGAGGAAATTCAGTCAATTCTCAGACTTGCGAATGCAGAAAAGATACCAGTAGTACCGTTTACAGCCGGTACAAACATTGGTGGTCTTTGTGTTCCAGAACAAGGCGGTATCTTGATGGATCTCAAGAGAATGGATGAAATTCTCGAAATTAATGAAGAAGTAAGATTTGCTGTTATAGAGCCAGGTGTGAGCCAGGCTCAGTTTGCACAAGAACTTTTCAAGAGAGGATACAGATTTGGATGGCCAGTAGGTCCACCATCTGCTTCAGTATTAGCATGTGCAATACACCACGGAATCGGTGGAATGAGTGGCAGATATGGGCTTAATAGTAACCACATTACCGGTATGGAAGTAGTAAGGCCAACCGGAGAAATATTAATGTGTGGATCTCCTGCAATTAGAAGAGATTCATGGCAGAGCTGTATGCCCCTTCCAAGATTTGACGGTCTTTTTACAGGTACTCTTGGAACAACAGGTGTTGTAACAAAGCTTGGAGTTTTTATCCCTCCAGTGCCTGACTATGTACATATAGGAACTTTTGCTGCAGATGACTTAACTGACATGGAAAAATTCATGAGAACATTCAGTAAATATGAATATGCAGATGACCTTACTGCAATCTCATGGTGGCTAAGCCAAGTACCAATTCCCTATCCTTACGTTGAAAAACCAAAAGGTGCTCCAGAATGGACTGGATATACCGTCCTATATGCATTTACTGAGAAGGAATTAGAGAATAAGATAGATGTTTTCAACAAGGTTATAAAAGATTTAGGTAAACAAGGCAACACTATTAAATCTACAGATGTTCCTGAAGAATCAAAGAGAGGAAGAACTCAATTGCCTTCTCAGATAGTAGGCTCAACAAAGAACTACTGTAAGATGGGGGGGGGAGGAATAGCTTGGCCCGGAACATTTACCCCTTCAAACAGATGGGTAGCTGTTTATAATTTGTGGAAAGAAATTTACACAAAGAAAGCTAAGATTCCATTGTCACCATCAACAAGAGTTACAATGTATCGTGGATGTCACTATGGTATGTTAAGAATTATGACTCCATTCCCAAGAGACAGACCTGAAGAAGAAGCAAACGCTGCATGGTGTGTCAGAGAAGCTGCAAAAGTTTTAATTGATGCTGGAGGTATTCCATATAAGCCCCCAACAGACTTTGCAAGAGAAATTAACAAGAGAGCAGATCCCGGATGGATAGATCTTATCTGTGATATTAAAGATATGCTTGATCCAAACGGAATTATGAATCCAGGTAAATGGGGCGTAAGGTGATACAAATGGCAGATAACTTTAAAGACCTTAAGTGGTATTCTCAGTTTTTTAGAAAATGTTCTAAATGTGGAACATGTAAGTCAGCATATTCTTACGGGCCACCTCCAACAAATGCGACAATATGTCCTCAGGGAGAATACTTTAAATTAGACTCTTACTACGGATCAAGAGCAAAATCATTCCTTGGACAAGCAATTTTAGAAAACAGAGTCGATTTAACTGATCCAGCTATACAAGAAGATATGCAAAAGGCAGTTTTCTCATGTACAGTATGTGGTGGATGCCAGACACAATGTCAGCTTGACTACAAACCATGGATAATTGACTACATTGAAGAAATGAGACATAATTTAGTTAACAGAGGGATTGGGCCAACAAAAGCAGAAAAAATATACCAAGAAAAGGTAATAAAGGATCACAATCCATATGGAGAAACACACTCTTCAAGATTCAATTGGTTAAAGGACGTAAGAAACTTAAAGACAGACGGTAACACAGTTTATTTCGCAGGATGTACAGCATCTTACAGAAGAACTGAAATTGCCAAGTCAACAGCCAGCGTTTTGACAAAACTTGGTGAAGACTGGGCAGTAATGGGAGAGAACGAATACTGCTGTGGTTCACCACTTCTAAGAGCGGGTCTAAGAGAAGAGCCACAGAAGCTTGCTGAACACAATGTTGACTATCTCAACGACCATGGATTTAAGACAATCGTTACCGCTTGTGCAGGATGTTACAAAGTTCTTGCAAAAGAGTATGAAAAATGGTGGGGCTTAAAGCTTAAAGCAAAAGTCTTACACACATCACAATACCTTGAAGAAAAAATGAAAAAAGGTGAACTAAAGCTAAGCAGTGTACCTGCAACAGTTACATACCACGATCCATGTCACATGGGACGACACATGAACCACTACGAAGTCGACATGGAAGGAAAGAAGCAATGGAAGGGCTCATATATACAAATTGATAAGCCAGGTCTTTATGAAACACCAAGAAATGTTCTTAAAGCTATACCAGGCATACAATTTAAGGAAATGTACAGAAATAGAGACAATTCATTCTGCTGTGGTGCTGGTGGAGGTATCAAAGCTTCTTACCCCGATGTAGCTCTTGAGACTGCAAAAACAAGGATTAAAGAAGCAGAAGGCCTTGATGGGGTACAGAAAATGGTAACACCATGTCCATTTTGCGTTACAAATCTTGGTGATGCTACAAAAGCACTTGGTTCTAAAGTAGAAGTAGTTGACCTTATTCAGTTAGTCGACCAAGCTCTAAAGAAATAAATTAATAATATTTTATTTTTTATTTAAATTTTTTATTAGAGGATTTTTTATGAAACCTGAACATTTTGAATTTAAAGCAAATAAGATTGATGTTTTTTCAGACATTTATTCAACTAAATTTTTGGGTAACTATGCGAATTTTGAATTAGAATTAAGAGATGAAGGGGGAAATTTGATTAAGGAAGGAGAGCTACATGTACAAGTACTTTCTGAATTATTTGTACCCCTCATAGTAAAAAGATACAATCCATTTGAAGGCAAGTTATCCTTAACAATAGGCAATGAACACATAGGTCTGTGTGAAGCTTTTTTCTTAATCCGATTTAAATCTGAAAAGATAATAGACGTTGGGAAGTCCAAAATGGATATAGAATTTACTGACGATATTTAAAAAAAAATTTATTTTTTAATTAAATTTTGTCTAATGCTGATTTTAGATCGTTAATAATATCTTGGTAGTTCTCTATTCCAACAGATAATCTTATCATATTATCCGTTATTTCTGCATCTTTTAAGGTATTTTCATCAACTTCTGAATGTGTCATTGCTTTTGGATGTTCGATTAAGGATTCTGTGCCTCCAAGGCTAACAGCTAATTTACATAGTTTAATATTGTTCAAAAATTTGAATGCTTCTTTTTTCCCCCCTTTTATATAGAAGGACATCAATGATCCTGGGCCCTTGCACTGCTTTTTATATATTCTATACTGTTCACTCTTCTTATCGTATAACTCCGGATAAATTACCCTATCTACCTTAGGGTGCTTTGATAAAAACTCAGCTATTTTTTTTGCATTTTCCATCTGTCTCTGCATTCTGATATGGACAGTTTCCAAAGATCTTGCCATAAGCCAAGAATCAAATGGATTTCCATTTGTCCCGATCATTCCCCTAATTCCCTTAATCTTAGAGATGTCCTCTTCTGAACCGAGTACAGCCCCAGCTATAACATCGGAATGACCACCAATAAACTTAGTTGCAGAATAAAGAACTATATCTACTTTTTGTTCTAAAGGAGATTGGAAGATAGGGCCCATAAAAGTATTGTCAACAAAAACTTTAGCGTTTATTCCTTCTTTTATTAATTTGTCTCTTATTTTTACTATAGCTCCAAGATCAACCATAACATTATTGGGATTTGCAGGAGTTTCAATGTATAAAATAACAGATTTCCCTTTCAACTTTCCTTTATAAGAATTAATCATTGATTCCATCAATTTTGGCGATTCTGAACCTGCATTTACATGTAAGGTAGAAACGCCCATTTTTTCAAAGAATTCTTTAAAAAGAAATTCTGTCCCACCATACAAAGGATTTGTATAAAATATATAATCCCCGTTCTTTACAAAAGCTAGCAAAGTTGAAGTAATTGCAGCCATGCCTGAACAAAACACTGCTGCTGACTTAGCACCTTCCAACAATGAAAGCCTTTCCTCAACAATATCAAAATTTGGATTTGAGAATCTCGAGTATACGAAACCGCCTTCTCCTTTATCAAGTCCTAGTGCAACTCTAATAAAAGATTCTCCTTCTTCAGCACTTTTGAACTTATAAGTGCTTGTTAAAAATATGGGTGGTTTAACTGCCCCGTTATATTTCAATGGGTCATAACCTTTGCTAATAACAATTGTATCTTTTTCCATCATATCACCTCAATATATTCCAAATATTTATAAAGAACATTATAAAAGTATCTTTTATGAAGTCAATCGGAAGGATTCTTCATTCAATTGGTCCGCTTTTTATCTTAAGATCAAAAAAAGTTAAAATTAGAGATATTGGAGTCGAAGCATACGTTGGCGACAAAAAAGTTGGCAAAATAATCGAGTTATTCGGTCCGGTTGAAAATCCCTATATTAAAATAGTTGCTACAAGAGGGATAAAAAATAGAAATAGTTTTATTGGAAAGGATGTGTTAATTAGATAATTTTTGAGGTCTTCCATGAATAATATCTCAAAAACTCTGTTAGTAATATTCTTGCTTGTGCCCCTATTTTCAAATTTCAGCCCTATTTTGGGACAGAGTAGTGGGTATGCAATTGAAATTTTACCTTCATTTTCTATAGCGACGCAAGAAGACATACCACGCCTTATAGATCTTGCTTCAAAAAATAACGTTAATACGATTTATTTGCACGTAAAGAGAGGAACTGGAACAAATCCTTCTCCGGGGGTAGTCTTTTATAACAGCAAAATAGCCCCCACATTTTATAACTTTGACGTACTCTCTGTAATGATAGAAGAGGCTCATAAAAAAAGTATTAAAGTTTATGCAATAATTCCAGTATTTTATGATGTTATTGCTGCTAATAAAGGTTATGCATCTGTCGGACCACAATCAGAAGGTTGGGTGTGTCCAAAAACAGGTTTTAGTTATGAAAAAAGTATAATTGATGAGATAATAAATGGGTACAAAGTAGATGGTATAGTTTTAGAGTATTTTGGATATGCAAACAATCTGAACTGCCAATGCCCTGAATGCATTAATGAATTTTCAAAAAAATATGGTGTGTCTGCTTCAAGATTAAATTTAGAAATAGAAAAGCAAAATGATTCTGAATTATGGATTAAATGGAATATATTTAGATCGGAAGAGCTTGCTAAATATCTAAACAAACTTTCACAGGATATCCGAATTAATAAAAAAATTAAATTAGGAATTATTATTCCTCCCACTACATATAGAAATTATTTTGAGAATACTGATTTTGGAATTGATGTGAAAAAAATAGGAAATTACGTTGATTTTATAATTTTTAGACGTCAAGGTTTACCATTAGAATATGTTTCAGATGCTACAAATGGTTACAGTCTTCAGTATGATGGAGACATATACGTTACTGTTGAGAATAAAGATATAGGCCTTTTAAATTTAGTTTATTCCGGTGCTGATTATACCAAGGGGATTATTTATTTTCAAAGAGAGCCATGGACAGCACTGAGTTTTTCAAGAATCAATAAATCAAGGGCGGAATCAACAAACATTTGGGCAGTTCGAGTTGACTCTAGAGAATACTTTAATCTTGATCTTGACCATTATATCCCTATTTGGAAGAAATGTAATATCAACACAGTAATAATTAGTGCAGGAAGACCATATTGGATTAACTTTAGATGGGCGGGACATGAAAAAGAATATAGTAATATAGTCCAATTATCAAATGGCGATCCTTTAGAGAAAATGATAAATAAATTGAAAAAAGAAGGATTTAAAGTTGTAATTAGTTTTAGCTTAAATAGCCCTGAATACATACAGGCTAATCCTAGTTTTGCAGCGCTTGACTATGTATTTTCTAGAAGCACTTCAAAAGTTTCGATGATTGAGATTACCCAAGGTAATTATGGTAAATACTATATAGATACTGTTGAGCACTTAATAAAAAATTACGATGTAGATGCCATTTTAGTTACCAATGGTGACTTTTACGAATATAGTTATGACTCTAAATCTGAAGCGGAATACTTAAAATATATGAATTCCAGAGGAATTCTAATCTATGAATGGCCAAAAAAAAATCTAATCGTTAACATTGATGACGGCACAATTACAAATTGGCAAAACTATGAAATGGAAAAATTTTATTCAGCACTCAAGAATAGGATAGTTAATTATGAGGTCGAATTATGGATTTCTGCTAAGACTGATGAAAAGGATCCAAATAATTTCTCAAGGAAGTATGGCCAAGATCTAAATATGTTGGGTAATTATGCAACAAGGTGTGTCGTTACTGCCCCAGTTACAGAAGACATAGCTGTAAAAAATAAAAATTTTGCCGACAACTTACGTGAATTAGGCATATCCTATGTATTAGACATACCTTTAGTCAAAGGAGTAAGTACCCCTTTAACAAATGAAGAATTTGAGTCAATTATTCAAAACTCAATAGATGGGGGAACAAAATATACGACCTTATCCTCTAACTACCTAATTAACGAAGAGATGTGGGATTCAGTTCTAAAACTATCTCTCTATAAAGAAATAGTGGGGATAGATGATGCCCAATTAATTAATCTTTATAATGAAGGCCATTATGATTTCTTAAAAGAAAAAATCCAAGAAATAAAAAAGATTAAAGAAGAAGAAACAACAAACCTAAGGGCTCAATCAATACTTAAAATCCGAAATCTAGATAAATTAATCCAGGACATAGATTCAAAATATACAATCACAAAAAATTTGGGATCAGATAACTCTCTTCTAGCAGAAAAATTGCAATTTGGTAAAAGAGAGTATAGCCTTTCCAAAAATTCTTTTATAGAAGGGAGGTATAGGGAATCTCTTGACAAATCGGATAATGCAGAAATAGTATTGGGACAAATTAACTATGCACTTCAAATAGAAATTGATAAAGTTTATTCTTCAAGAATGTTTATTGGATTTACCATAATCATTATATTTGTTATATTTTTATTCCTTATTTATTATTCAAATAGATATTGAAGGATAAGTTTAAATATTAATTATTTCTTACTGATATATCTTTAAAAAATTTTTATGTGATTGCTATGGTAAAAGATATTATTTTTGGGCTATCTGAGAAAAAATATAGGTGGATTCTTTTATTTACCCTCCTCCTTGTGTATTTTTTTGTTTATTTTCATAGAGTATCATCTGCAGTAATCTCAAAGGATCTGTTGCATGAATTCGGAGTTTCCGCGTTATCTCTAGGTCTTCTGTCTTCAATGTATTTTTATTCATATTCTTTATTTCAAATACCTGTAGGGATATTCTCTGATACAATTGGCCCAAGAAAAACAATAGCATTTTTGACTATATTTTCAGCTATAGGATCTTTTTTATTTGGAATGGCATTGAATTTCAATATGGCACTCTTTGCACGACTCATCATCGGCATTGGTGTTTCAGGGGTATGGATCCCTGCATTAAAATTGTTTTCTGTCTGGTATTCTAAAAGAGAATATGCTACAATTGTTGGGATATTGCTTGCAGTTGGTAACTTAGGCGCTGTTTCTGCATCTTATCCTCTAGCTTTAATTGTAAATGATTTTGGGTGGAGATATGCATTTTATGTCATTGGGATAATTTCGATATTTCTAGCTGTTATATCTTGGATTTTCATAAGAGATTCTCCAGAGGCCTACCTCAATAAAAATAAAGAAGTAGAAGGGCCGAAATCAATTTCAAAGAAACAATACCTCTCCCGAGAACATATAAAACTAATCTTTAAAAATAAAGATGTATGGATACTCTCTATTTGGTTGTTTGTTGCTTATGGGGCTTTGTTAGCATATCAAGGTTTATGGGCATATCCTTACTTTAGAGATGTTTATAATCTATCAAAAGCGACATCCGGATTCATACTAATGTTTGTTAGTATTGGAATGCTTCTAGGATCGCCATCAATCGGATACTTTTCGGATAAAATAATGAAATGTAGAAAAAAAGTTCTTATATTATGGCTCTCTTTATTTTCATTACCCTGGATTTTGATTTCCTTTTTTACAGCAAGCATAAATATTACTCTTTTGTACATTCTTTCATTTTGGATGGGCTTTTTTGGATGCGGAAATGTTGTAGTATTTGCCATAATTAAAGAGCAATTTCCTCTTGAAATAACTGGTACAGCTCAAAGCATAGTGAATGTTTTTCCATTTGTTGGCGCAGCTATCTTTCAGACATTTTTAGGGTATATTTTAGATCTAGTAGGGGGATTTGAAGGCGTTTATCCAGTTGAAGCTTATAGCTTGGCATTCAAATTTGTCTTTGCTTGTATAATTATAGTGTACATCATGTCTTTTTTCATTAAAGAAACAATGACATGCGATTAGAACACAAGAGACATCAAACAGACTTTTACCTACAAAAAGGACTGTAGACCATTTATAATATTTATTTTTTTAAAAACTTATAAACTGTAACTAACAAATCTAATACTAACATGAGTGATGAGTTATACCTTAAAATAAAGTTCCCTGAAGAGCCTGGCGTATATCTTATGAAAGACTCAAAAGGTAACGTCATTTATGTAGGCAAGGCCAAATCTCTAAAAAAAAGATTGGCATCCTATTTTCAAAAAAACATTCCCGATAGGGTATCATTTCTTATGAGTCGTGTTGAAGATATAGAGTATATTGCTACTGATACCGAAACAGAGGCACTTTTACTTGAATATAATTTCATAAAAAAATTAAAACCGCGCTATAACATTCACTTTAGAGATGATAAAGGATACCCTTATATTAAAATAACTAATGAAAGTTTTCCAAGAATTATTATCTCAAGAAAGATTGAAGAAGATGGGGCACATTATTTTGGCCCTTATTCGGATGTTGGCGCAGCAAGAAAAATGCTAGCACTTGCTAGAAATATATTCAAACTAAGAAGCTGTAAAAAAATGAATAAAATTCCCTGTCTCAACTTTCACATTAATAGGTGTACTGCCCCCTGTTCGGATCCAAACTCAAAAGAAGAATACAATAAAAGGGTAGATGAATTATTGATGTTCTTTGAAAATAAGGGGGAAGAGCTAATCTCAAGATTAACTATAGAAATGGGCGTTTATTCAAAAGATTTACAATATGAAAAAGCGTTAATAATAAGGGACAAAATAGATGCAATAAGAAAATCTATGGAACAACAAAAAATCTTCCTAGATACCCCAATAAATAAAGATGTCATAGGTTACTATGAAAAGGAATCAATATGTATTTGCATTGCCATAGTAAGAAGAGGTGTCTTAACCGGAACAAAAAATTATATTATTGATGAAGCTTTATTTGAAAAAGAAGAAATTTTATCTTCTTTTCTAAAACAATATTATAAAAATGGTTTTTTACCTAACAAAATTATCTTGCCTTTTGATATTTCAGATAGGGAAGAAATTCAAAGATTTTTATCAAAGGAGGGCAATGATTTAACAATTACTCCGGCATTGACTCAACGTGAAAAAGAAGAAGTCCTTCTTTCCACAAAAAATGCTGAACTTTTTTTAACATCAAAAGAGAAATTACCCTTAGAGGATCTTATGATTTCTCTTGGACTCGAAGCCCTTCCTAGAAGAATTGAAGGTTATGATATTTCCAATATAGGCTCTGAAATTAAAGTAGGATCCCAAGTTACTTTCATCGATGGTAAGCCTTCAAAGGAAAATTATAGAATTTATAAAATTACAACAGTTTTGGAACAGGATGACGTAGCGTCCCTTAAAGAAATGTTGTCTAGAAGATTTAAACACAGAGAAATACTTCCTGACTTGATATTAATTGATGGAGGTAAGGGGCATCTTAATGCAGCATTATCCATATTGGAATCGATTGGCCTAACTATACCAACCGTTGCTCTTGCAAAACAAGAAGAAGACTTATATTTTAAAGATGGTATAAATCCAGAAATGAATCCCCATTCCAAAAATTTACTAATTAGGGTGAGAGATGAAGCACACAGATTTGCCATTAAAAGCATGAGAAACATGAAAAGAAAATCAAGTATGAATTCTCCTTTAGACAGCATAAGCGGACTTGGCCCTAAAAGAAAAGCCAAATTGTTCGAAAAGTTTGGTACAATTGAAAAGATTAAGAAAGCTAAAATTGAAGAGATTGATGAAGTTATAAAAAATCTATCTCTTTCTGAAGCAATATTTAATTATGTTAAAACATTAAAATAAGGATATCGGTAGGCGAAAGTGGAAACCCATAACAATAAACTATATATATGGTATGCTTTAAATACGGGTATGGATTCTGATTTTGCTGACCTATTAAGTGCTGCAAAGGACAAAATATTACATTCTAAAGGCTCTAAAATAAAAATTATTTCTCATATAGATGCAGACGGTATTTCTTCTGCATCTATTTTATCTCTTGCCTTGGACAGACTAAATATCAATCACGATGTTCATTTTACTTCTCTTGATGGCATCCCTTCTTCTGATTTAGGTGAACTTACGATATTTCTTGACATGGGGAGTGGACAAATTGATTATCTTATGTCAAAATACGAAGACAGAGAGATAATTATCTTAGATCACCATCAAGGGGAATACCCCAAGACACCATTTATAGAAGTAAATCCAAATAAGTATGGGTATAGTGGTTCTGAAGAAGTAAGTGGCTCTGGATTAGCATATCTTTTATCGTTAGAACTTGATTGTAAAAATAAGGATCTATCCTCAATTGCTCTAGTTGGGGCGGTAGGGGATATGCAAGGTTCTTGGGGAGGATTAAAAGGAATAAATAGAGACATTCTTCTTGATAGCATTGAATCAGGTTTAGTTAAAGCCCAAGAAGATTTACTTTTATATGGGCGTTCAACAAGACCGATTTATAAGTCATTACAATTTTTCTCTGATCCACCAATCCCTGGCGTCACTGGAAGTGACTCTAATGCAATGGCTCTACTTAATAGCTTGGGTATCCCCTGTTATGAGGGAAATTGGAGAACAGTATCTGATCTGACGTGGGATGAGAAGAGGCGACTAGCAACAGAAATCATAAGAAAAACAATAATGGCTGTACCACAAGAATATGTTTCTTTTATACCCCAGATGATTATGGGGGAATCTTACTCGCTCATAAATGAGGAAGAGAGAAGTCCATTAAGGGATGCTTCAGAATTTGCAACATGCCTTAATGCCTGTGGAAAAAACGGTAGGCCAGAAGTTGGTTTTTATGTATGCAAGGGAAACAGGGGCATATACTATGATATTTTGCTAGGACTACTTAGAAAACACAGACAGAATATTGCCAGAAGCATGAGTCTTGTTGAGAGTAGGGGAGTAGTAGTGAAAGAAAAGTTTCAGTATTTTGATGGAAGTGGGATAAACGATACAATTGTAGGGACTGTAGCAAGTTTAGTTCTTGGAAATAGAGATACAGATCCTTTTTTACCTATTGTCGCTTTCACAACATTGCCAAATGACCCAAATGTTTATAAAATCTCTGCACGCTGTTCAAGATTGTTGGTGCTTAAAGGCTTAAATTTAGGGAAAGAAATAAAGAAAAGTGCAGAATTAGTGGGGGGAAAAGGTGGAGGCCACCCACCTGCATGTGGGGCTTTTGTGCCAATTGAAAAACTAACAGAGTTTTTACACATATTTGAAGAGAATATTGCAAGCTGCATATAAGGTGCTTTTATGAATAATTTTTGTGTTTTTAAACATCTTACTATCCCAGAAGATCGAGTATTTTTCAATCCTTCTGAAGAGTTCTATATTGACTATTTGAAGCCATATTATGTCATTACTAAAGATGGCCAATTTCTTTTTGCATCAACTCAAAAAGGTAGGATGCCAGACCAAGTTCATTATATGGTTCCCAAAGATTACAAACTTGGGGTGGGCCAAAAAGGATTTGATATTGAAATTGGAAAAGAAATTTATAAAATAATAATGGACTATTTGAGAGAGGTACCTCAAGTAATTGTGGCTGACGGAATTCAAGGAGAAAATGGATATGAAGTCGGGATAAGATCAGTTGTAAGTGTAAAAGATCCCCATAGTGCATATATCTCTTGGATGGGAAAGATGATGGTATTTCCTCCAAAAGATGGAATAAAACCAAGTTGTTATAATTTCATAATACCAGAAAAACTCCCTGAAAAATATACTAATCAAATAAAAAATGTATGGGCGGAATATAATGAGAACGAGCCATTATCCCTTTATGATTTTACTGAAATGGAAAGTGATATCAGATGTGTTATAAATCTTGGAATTGATTATTTTGGCGGAGCTTTCAAAAAACCTAATTTAACCATGGTTTGGAATAAAGGGGAATCTGAAAATATGATATCCTTCCATGCAGGTCTTGCTGAAAACTCTGTAATAATAGGTCTTAGTGGCACTGGAAAGACTACATTAACAGTTGGGCCAAATTTAGAACAAGACGATGCAATTTTAGGGAAAGTAATTGAAAAAAATGGCAAAGTTGTTGATGTAAAACTAGTTGGACTTGAAGCTGCAAGTTTTGCAAAATCTGAGGGATTATCTGAAAAAAGTCCAGAATATCCGGGTTTGATGAAATCAAGGGAAGGAAAACATGTTGTTTTAGCAATGAATATAGACTGCGAAGGAGTAGATTATGTTAAGAAAGAGCTTAGCGGATATCTTGTAGAAATACCTAAATCTAATGGAAACGTAGGATCTTTACAATGTAAAAGCTATGAAAAAAGTGGAACTACAAACGGTAGATTTATCTTCCTTTTCAGTGATTTAAATCCACATTGGGGCAAGAAAGATAAATATTTAAGAAACTTCATTTTGAGTTTTAAAAGATATGATATTTTTAATCCTATAATTAAAGTTACTAATCCATTGATGGCTGTTGCGTTTGATAGTGCATGTGAAAGTATAATTACTTCAGCCGTATCAGGTAAAATTCCTGGGACAAGGGTGAGATCCTATTCTGCTACTGACTTTATGGCAAGAGAACAAGCTGAGCAGGCAATATTAAAAAAGAAAATTTTTACTGATATGGGCCTAGGACAAGGCGGGAAACTTAATTTTTTGGTAATTAACACTGGATTTGTTGGGGAATTTGACCTAAATGGTAACTCAATAGGTGGGGAAAAGATAACTGTTTCTGATTCAAAGACACTGCTTAAACTTTCTACACACGGGCATATTAAAAACTGGATAAAAGATCCTGTCTATGATTACCTGATTCCACTTCCTAAAGAGCTAAGTGAAGTCCATGGAATGAAAAACTTTGGAGAAAGATTCAATCCGCTTAACTATTATTCTCCTCATGACTATTTAGAATTTGTTAAGGTAGATATTAAAGAAAGAAAAGAGTTTCTCCTTAAGATATTTACATCACAGACGAATTACAAAAATCTGGAAGATGTTATTGGTATATGGAATGAGGTTATGCTGCCTTCTACTAAAGAAATCAAAAAATTTTATGACACTTATTATACATGAATACCGAAAAGCTTTAAAATAAATTCATTTATTTTCATGTAGCCCGGCGTGGCCTAGTCTGGTTAGGGCAGTGGACTGTAGATCCACGGACCGCTGGTTCAAATCCGGCCGCCGGGACTTTTAGATATTTTTGACTTGATTTTGAAATAAAAGATATTTTGCCTTATTTTAATTCGAATTTTTGGAATCGTTAACTCAGCGGACAGTTGTCTTATTTTACCCAATATTGCTTTATGGAATGTATTAAAATATTCCTCCCATTTGGGATTAAAATCAAGCTTCATTCTTATTGACACTATCTTATTTGTCAATATCCATACTTAGCCATAGAAGCCTAAAAGCCACCCATATATTAACAAAAAACTCAATAGATCTTGTATAGTCGCATATTTCTTTGTCCTCAAAAATTAGGGTAAAATTTTTTCTTACTTTTATAAATATAATTTTTTAATACAATCATACCATAATGCCAACATCTGAATTAGAAATACTTATATTAATTCACTATTTATATGGTATATGTTTTCTCTTGAGTTACGCTGGAGGGTCTTGATTATCTTATCTGTTTCAGCCATCCTTTCTTTTTCACTATGGTTTAGTGCAAATGCCGTAATACCTCAACTGACAGATTATTTTAATCTTACAAATTCTGAAAAAAGTTTACTCAGTATTATAGTCACCATAGGATTTATAACAGGTGCTCTTGCGTATGCAGTTCTAAACTTGCCTGACGTATTTAAAACTAATAACGTATTTGCAGTATCAGCAGCATTAGGTGGCATAATAAGCTTTATTATAGCCTTTTTTGTTGAATCTTTTTTTATATTACTCTTACTTAGATTTTTTACAGGATTTTTCTTGGCAGGAGTTTATCCTACTGGGATGAAACTAGCGTCCTCTTGGTTTCAAAAAAAACGAGGATTTGCAGTTGGGTGCATGGGTGCGTCACTTGCATTAGGGTCTGGAATGCCATATCTTTTTAATTTAACTGGCATTCCTGAATGGAGAATTTTAATTAGTTTTTCTGGCATTGCTTCTTTAATAAGCGCAGTATTAGTTTTTGTATTTGTGAAAGAAGGGCCCTATACAGCAGGAACAATAAAATTTAAATTAGAAAATCTAAGGGACATATTAAAAAATGAAGAATTGAAATTAGTCAACTATGGGTATTTTGGACACATGTGGGAACTGTATGCAATGTGGGCATGGATCCCAATTTTTTTGAGAGAATCATACGTCAAATCAGGAGTAAATGATAATTCAACATTGTTTTTTTCTTTTATTACTTTCTTAATATTTTTATTTGGTGCTTTAACAACCTTATTTGGAGGTATCTTTGCAGATAAAATTGGTAAGGCTCAATTTAACATCACAATGCTTTCTATAAGTGGGATTTGCTCCTTATTAATTGGATTTACTTTTGGGATTAATAATACAGCAATGATTGTTATTGCTTTAGTATGGGGAATGTCTGCAGTTGCTGATAGTCCTCAATACTCAGGCATGGCTACTGAAGTGGGTGATAAAAAATATATGGGAACTGCTGTAACAATACAGCTTGCAATAGGATTTTTAATTTCTATCATTTCCATTAAACTTATTCCACTAGTCGTTGATTTAGTTAGTTGGAGGTACGCTTTTTCACTTTTATTTTTGGGACCAATACTAGGTATTATTTCACTTAGCAAATTTAAATTTTTAAAGAACAACAAATGAGACGGATAATAAGGTGTTTTATTTAGAAATACTTTTATAGTAGGCATAGATTATTGTCTACAATGGAAGAAATTTTTACAAATGTTTTCATTGATGGAGACAAACTTTATACAAAAAATCTCATTAGAGGAGAGAGGGTATACGGTGAAAAATTAATTGACTTCAAAGGAAAGGAACTTAGAGAATGGAATCCAAGAAGATCAAAGCTCGCTGCTGCTATAATGAAGGGATATAAAAATTTACCTTTTAAAAAAGATTCAAAAATACTCTACCTTGGTGCAGCAACTGGAACCACAGTTTCTCATATTTCAGATATTGTTGAAAATGGGAAAATATTCTCTGTTGAACTTTCTGAAAGAAATATGAGGCAATTCCTTAATATAAGTGAGGTTAGGGAGAATATATACCCAATTTTAGAAGATGCTTCAAGCCCCCACCTCTATTCGGGTTTAGTGGAACTTGTTGATTTTATTTATCAAGATGTTGCCCAAAAACATCAACATGAAATATTAGTTAAAAATTTAGTTTATCTAAAAAAAGGAGGGATGGCTTTTTATTGTGTAAAAGCAAGAAGTATCGACTCAACTAAAAATCCAGAGGAAATATTTAAAGAAGAAATAAAGCATCTCCAAAAAAGATTTAATATTGTCGATACTATTGATCTTTCGCCGTTTGAAAAAGATCATATTTTAATAATTGCAACTTTAAGGTGATTTATTTGGAAAAAGTAAAACTTAGATTAAAACTGTTAGTTTCCTATTTAGATAATGGAGACGTGAAAAAAGCAAAGGAAAATTACCTTCAGATCGCTGAACAACTGGGTGGTGCCGAATTCAATAAAGGTTATTCAAAAGCAATAAATGGTATTGTGACGTCCATGGAGAAAAATGATAGAGATTCTATTATTTGCAAAATTGTTGCAAAAGAGATTGACAAAAGAGATCTAAAAAAATTATTACTCGAATCTACGAAAAGAGCATCTGACACCTTTAGAACTGAAGAAGAAAAAGGGTTTGAAACTGCTTGGGTAGATATTCTCTCAATTTACGTTGAAAAAACAGGAGCTTAAAATTTAATTAAGAGCAGTTTTGCCTTTTCTTCAATATAATAAATCTTTTTTAATAACTTATTCTTTTCTTCTTTATCGTTATCATTTCTGAAGTTAGTTCTTTCAAGTTCTGTTCGAAGTTTCGATAATTTCAAAACTTCCTTAAAACTATCTTTCTTGTCAAGTTTTTCTGAAAGAAGTCTGTATTCAATGGATTGAAGATTATCTCTAAATCTATTTATTGCAATAGCATCTTCTCTTTTTCTTTCTTCATTGAAATTTTGTTGAAATGTATCTAAATCTGAATAGATTTTTTGAAATTTTTCAGATATACTTTTACCTTCTTTTGTCAATCGTATGAATCTTATCCTGCCTTCCTTGTAAGATTCTACTAATCCCAAACTCTCAAGTTCCTTTAATATATTAAAAACATGTGGATACATAGAGTCAACTTCTTCAGCTATAACTTTTGGATATCTAGGTTTTTCATCTTCAAGCATGCTAAGTAAAATTTCAACAGTTTTTCTATTGAAAAAAAGCTCCTTCAGATCTTCCATAAAGAACAATAATTCTCTTACCTTAAATTAATTTCCTTTTGTCATTTTAAAATAAATTATGCCATTTTTGAGTAGCAAGATATTTAAATCCATCCCTAAAAATAGACTACAGATAAGATGAGTCTTATAGATAAAAAAGGGCCACATATTTGTATTAATTGCGACAATCTTATACAAAAAGATGATGAAAAAGAAATAGGTATATGCTCAATTGCGGCTTCGACAAAAACATTTTTTAAAAAATATCGCCAAAAATGTGACGAAAGATCAGCACTCACAGGGGAGCTTTGGATATACATTGACGGTGAAGACTGGGGTTAACAATATACATATTAAATCTAAATTCTTAAGTGAAGTCGATTTAAGGTATTTAAACTTCATTTTAAAAAGAATTTTTATGAATATCTCTCTTAAATCCCAGGAATAAATATCTTTTTATTATTTTTTATATTATTATTTATAGCGCTGTTTTATATCATTCCTCGATAGCATGTGATACAATATTTAGAAATAATCGTATACTACTTTAAAGTATTGGCTATATTTTTCATTGCATTGTAAAAGAATAGTAGCCGGGGGCGGATTCGAACCACCGTCTCAAGGTCCAGAGCCTCGAAGGATTGACCACTACCCTACCCGGCTGTTAGATTCAAAAATTAATCCCTATTAATAAGTTTTTCTGTTTGCTTCATATATTCCAAACTCTCTTTTTCTAAGATGCGCCTAGCAGTAAAATCAATTAAAAGTTCATTGAATCGTCGTTTTAAGGTTCTTAGGACATAATCATCATAGCTCATTTCACTACCTGTTTCAATATTATAGAGAATAAGATAATCTGGCGGAAAAGGATTAGCATTTATTCTAAGTTCTCCATTTAATGCAGATGCAATATCATTTTCACTTAGATTTCCTTTAGCATAGTCTACAACAGAGCCTACAATACGCCTAACCATCTGCCATAGAAATCCATTTCCTATAAATTCTAAGACATAAACTGACCCCTCTTTCCTGTAACGTGTTTCAATAGTTCTTTTTGTTTGGTCAGTTCCATTATATTTAGAAAATGATAAAAAGTCATGATTTCCGTTAAAAAAAGAAAGGCCCTTGGAGATAAGGCCTTCATCATAGTTTTTATCAAATAGATAATATCTATAAGTTTTAGTTAGAGGGAATTTAAGATCGTTATTTGTTTTTCCATATATCCAAATGTCTTTTAGTAAATGGCTCAATTTTTTTATGTTAATGCTTTCCTGGACTTCAAGTTTTAGGATATTTGAAAGTGCAGATACGCCTTTGTCAGTTCTAGAAATAAATCCATAGCTTATTACTTTAATGCCTTCATTTCCAAGAGCTTTTAGTATATCCCCTTCAACGGTCCTAACGTTAGGCTGGTGCTGAGACCCATGAAACTCCTTGCCATTATAAGCAACTTTAAGGTAAACCATTAAATATAAGTTTTATAAAAATTTAAAAGTGTTTTTATAGAATTTCAACAATAAAGTTTTTGTCTTTTATGACATTTACTCTCTTCCCTTTTTTGAAGAATTCACGTTCAACTCTTTCAATATAATCTCTATTGAGATCAAATCCTTCGACTGTAATCTGTCCATTTTCTTCAAGCTTTGAGAGATTATCTTTTAACAATATCTTTACCTTTTGAACATCCTTTCCAAACTTCGGCCCTATTATATCGTATCTTGGGATTACCTCAATTATCTTCTCATCAATATCGGGCTTACCTTCTTTAAGCTCTAAATTAGAGATGTTCATAGAATTAGATATGTCCTCTTTAATCTCTTTTATATTCTTTTCAGTGTAGACAATTACGCTGTGTATAGGCGCATTTAATGGCATCTTAAGTTCTGACTTATACCTTCTTATTGCAACTGTGATATCTTTCAACATTTCTCCTTTTTCAGATGCATCTTTATCATAGAAATCAAATGAAGGGTATTCTGTCAGATGAATGCTATTTATTTTTTCTTCACTGAAGATTTCATTGTAAATTTCTTCACTAATATGAGGAGTATATGGAGAAATTAATCCGATTAAATTTCTGAGTAGAGTTTTTAAAGTAAATGCTGCTTCGTCTTTTTTAATATTGTTGTATAATCTATATTTAACTATCTCAATGTAGTTATCTGCCACTTCATGCCAAATAAAAGTCCTTATTTCTTTAAGAACTATGGCAAAATTGTAGTCATCAAGCTCTTTTCTTGCAAGCTTAGTTAGATCAGTTAGCTTAGATAGGATCCATTTGTCAGATGTTGTTAACAAATCAAAGGAAATATTACTCATATTTGCGTCTGCTATATTCATTTCAATAAATCTAGAAACATTCCACAGTTTAGTTAAAAATCTGTTACCATGTTCTATTTCTTTCCAAGTAAATGGGAAATCTTCTCCCTTCGAAGCAAGAAGCGCCCACTGCCTTAACGCATCGGCACAATATTTGCTAAGAGGCTCATCGGGCTCAATAACATTTCCAAGAGACTTGCTCATCTTTCTTCCGTCAGGGCCTGCAACCATTCCATGAATTATAGTTTCTTTCCAAGGATTTATCCCAGTGATAAGATTGCATCTGAACAACGTGTAGAAAAGCCATGTTCTGATTATCTCATAACCTTGTGGCCTTATAGTTGAAGGATAAGTCTTACTAAAAAAACTCTCATCAACATTATACTTTGAAATAGCTAAAGGGGTAGCGGAAGAATCTACCCAACAATCACAAACATCAGATTCCCCAATAAATTTAGTTGAGCCACATTTACATTTTTCTTTAGGCATATCAAATCTTGGATCTACAGGCAGCAAATCTTCTTTAGCTGGTATTAGTTCTCCGCATTCTTTACACTTCCAGAAAGGGATAGGTGTTCCAAAGACTCTCTGCCTTGATATAATCCAATCCCAATCCATCGAATCTGTCCAGTCATAGAATCTGTTATACATATATTCTGGATTCCAGGATATATTTTTTCCAATTTCTATGAGATGATTCTTATAATCTTTAACGTTAATAAAATACTGTTCCATGGGTAAAAGTTCAATTGGAGATTTACATGAACCTCTTTCGACATGAAGCAGCACCCTATGTTTAATTTTTTCTTCTTTTATGAGGAGGCCTAGAGAATTAAGCTCGGAAACTATTAGTTTCCTTGCTTCTTTTATTGGAAGATTCACGTAATTTTTGCCTGCATTAAGTTTCCCGTCTTCTGTTATGGAGGTAATAACCTCAAGATCATACTTTTTTTGCCATAGTATATCTTGTTCATCTCCATAGGTACAGCAATATACTATGCCAGTTCCAAAAGACATGTCAACTTCTTCATCAGACAATATTGGTACATTTCTACCAAATATAGGGAGCGTGACATTTTTATCCCTAAATTTTAGATATCTGGGGTCTTTTGGATTAAAGAACACTCCAACACAAGAAGGCATTAGCTCAGGCCTAGTTGTAGCTATTTCAACATGTTCGTTTTCCCCTTCCACCGGGAGTTTAAGATAGTAAAGTTTTCCCTCCTTTTCCTCATACCCTACCTCGGCCTTAGCGAGAGCCGTCATACACTTTGGGCACCAGAGAATTGGATGTTTTTCTCTGAATAGATAACCCTTATTATAAAAATCAATTAATGTTTTTTGAATGAGTTTAATGTATTCTGGACGCATTGTAAGATACATTCTTGACCAATCTGGAAAATAACCGATGTCGGTCATCTGCTTTCTCATCTTGTCAACACAGTATGCAGTCCATTCCTTACATTTTTCAATAAAAGCTTCTTTGTCATTTTTAGAGATTTTAAATTCATGTTCAACCTTTAATTCTGTTGGAAGTCCATGACAGTCAAAACCTTGGGGGCAATAAACATTAAATCCTCGCATTCTTTTGTATCTCTGAATAAAATCAATCCATGTAAAATCCATCACATGCCCCATATGAAGTGAGCCTGAGGTAAACGGCGGAGGAGTATCGAGGACATATACTTTACCTCCTCTATCGGGATTGAATTTGAATATCTCTTGTTCAAGCCAATAATTTTGCCATTTTTTTTCAATCTTTTTACCGTCGTAATCTTTATCCAACATTATTCCACCTTCTCTTGGTAGCTAAGTTGTCCATTCATATAAATCTTTAATCCCTCATCAGCAATAAGAGTTTTAATACCTGTACTTTCTTGGATATAGTGTCGTTCCTCTTCAGCGCCTTTAAGGTGCATCTTGTAGCCAATATGGGTGATAACTGCAACTTCAGGATTTACCCTTTTCACAATATTCTTCGCATCTTCAGTTGCGAGATGAAATGGTATTTTGTCACCATTTGGCCTTGTGACATTTAGTATCATTATTCTAGATCCTAAATATTGTTCTTCTATACCCTTGAAATATTCGGTGTCAGAGGTATAGGAAATAGCACCAGAGTCGGTATAAATTTTGAAACCAATTGCAAATGGATCCGAATGTTTTGTCTTTAAAGCCTGAATCTTCTGTCCCTTAATGTCAAGATTTTCCCCAGCGGAAAGAGACAACACCTCTTTTAAATTTTTTCTATAGTAAGGAAATATTATAGAAGCAAACTCATCTCTTCCTTCAATGACACTCTTACTTCCAATAACGTAACCCTCCTTCTTTAACATTCCTCCAGTCATACTTTCAACCATTATTGGTACATCATTGAAATGATCAGTATGGCAATGGGAAATAAGAAGGGCATCAGTCTTTCTAGGATCAAGCCCATTTTGAATAGACCTTAAGTGAGCGCCTGGTCCTGGATCTACATGAATTTTTATTTTATCTTCGATGTAGAATCCTCCTGTCCCTCGTTTTTGAGTAATGGTCATAAATCTTCCACCACCACTACCCAAAAAAGTCATCTTTACCATAAAAACCTCTAAGTAACGTTTTTAAGAGTTCAATTTATTGAGTTTATAAAACTAATTAGTGATAATATGTTGGATGCCTTAAAACAAACTAAAGATGGAATTTTTATTGAAATTGAGGTAGTTGCAAACTCAAGTGACTTTAAGATTGAATACAATGAATGGAGCAAGAGAATTAAGTTAAAAATTACCTCCCCAGCAATAAAAGGCCAAGCAAATAAAGAAATACAAATCTATTTTTCTGAAATTTTTGGTTCGGCTACTATTGTAAAAGGTGAGCATAATAAAAAGAAAACAATATTTGTTAATTCTAATTTTGAAGAAGTTTCTAATAAACTATCTAAAATTTTAAAATAATTCAAAATTTGCTATAGCAAGACTTATAAAGAATTAACTACTAGTTATCAATAGGTGAAATTGGATGTCAGAGACGAAAGTCAAACATGCTGATGAAATATTTAAGTCATTTAAGACGCAAAGTGTTTCTGAGTTCTTTAAAAAGAATGCAGCAATGTTAGGATATACTGGTAAATTACGTTCATTAACTACTCTTGTTCACGAAGGAGTTACAAATTCGCTTGACGCTTGTGAAGAAGCAAGATTTTTTCCAGACATTTCAGTATATATTAGTGAGGTAGGTCCTGAACATTATAGAGTAATAATGGAGGATAATGCTTCAGGAATACCTCTAGATTACATACCCCATGTTTTTGGAAAGATGCTAGCCGGAAGTAAGGCTCATCGAAATATTCAATCGAGAGGGCAGCAAGGCATTGGCGTTTCAGGGGCGGTCATGTACTCTCAAGTTACAACAGGGAAATCAACTGAGGTTGTAACTTCAACAGGAGATAAGGTAATTAATAAAGTCAATATTAAAATTGATGTTGAAAAAAATACTGGAGAGATTCTATCTCATGAAACTTTAAAAAATCCTGATAAGTGGAGAGGCACTAGAATAAATCTTGAGGCTAAAAATCTTCAGTACAATAGATCAAAATATGGCCCTTATAGCTATCTTAAAATGACTGCAATTGCAAATCCTCATACAAGGATTCTTTTTGTAGAGCCAGACGGAACAAAAATTTTATTTGATAGAAACGTGAGGAGTATACCAAAACATCCAAAAGAAATGAAGCCGCATCCACACGGAACATCTGCTGACGATATACTTTCTATGATAAAAAATTCAAGTGCAACGAGGGTTAGAACCTTCTTAGTTTCAGAGTTTACAAGAGTTTCTGCTAAAAAAGTTGAGGAGATTGAACAGCTTTCAAAACTTGATCTTGATATTAATCCCAAGAAGGTAGACTGGGAATATGCTGAAAATTTAGTTAATGCAATTAAACAAATTTCCTTCATGGCACCGCCAACTGAAGGGCTTATCCCAATCGGTGCCGAATCAGTAAAGCTTGGGCTTGAAGGAATACTTGCACCTGAATTTGTGCATACCGTTACTAGAAGCCCGCAGACTTATCACGGTGGAATAGCATTTATTGTTGAAGCTGGAATAGCATATGGTGGTGGAGCAGGAAATAATGGGCTTGACATTATAAGATATGCGAATAGAACTCCATTGATATTTGATCAAGGAGGCTGCTGCATCACAGAAGCTGCAAAATCCGTAGAGTGGAAAAGATATGGAGTAAAAGATGATAATGCACCACTTACAATATTTGTTAATCTTGTTTCAACTCACATTCCATATACCTCTGCAGGGAAGCAAGCCATAGCTAATGAAGAAGAGATTTATAATGAGATTAGATTTGCGTTGATGGAAGCAGGTAGATCTCTATCACGATATCTTTCTGGAAAAAGACGTGCCCATGAAAAACTTACTAAGAAAAAGACACTGTTAAGGTATGTAGTAGAAACATCCAATGCCATTGGAAATCTAATTAAATCAGAGGATAAGTCTAAAATTATAAATGCGCTTACAGATATCGTTGAAAAAAAATATGATTTTGAAGAATCAAATGGTGGCGAAGAAGAGGTAACAGCGGCTTTAGAGGAAAACGGTGAAGAAGAGGTGAGCGAGAATGGAGATTAAATCCCAAAACATTCCTTCAATACTTGGTAAATTTGGTGAAGAGATTTACGAACAGATAATGGACGGGGAAAGCCCATCCATAAAAATACCACAAAGAGGTAAATCTAATGTATATTTTGATGATGAGGAGAAGGTAATTCAACTTGGAGATAAATTTTCTAAGAGACATTTTCTGAATGTTGCTCACACTAAGAAGTTTATGCAAACAGTTCTTGTTGCCTCTTATTGTAGAAAGCTTGTTGAAGAAAACAGGCATGCCGGTATAAGAGAACTGTATTATGCGCTAAAGCATACTGTTGAAGGTTCAAAAGAAAATACTTTTGATGACCAAGCTGAGTCTAATCCAATTATTGAAGACATTGAAACAACACTTGACATACTTAGGGAAGAATTGAACCTTACAGCAGATAGAAGGGGCTACATATACGGGGATCTAGTCTTAAAAGATGGGGAAGATGAGTTTAACGCTGCAAAACTCGGTAGAGGCGGTTGGGCTGTACCAGGCACTGTTGAAGACATAGAATTTCTAAATGTTAATGCAGAATACATACTTGTAATTGAAACTGCTGCAATGTGTGATCGTCTTATTGAGGAAAAGTTTACACAAAAAAACAATGCTCTTTTAGTTGCATGCCAGGGACAGGCTCCAAGAGGTATAAGAAGATTAGTTAACAGATTGCATACAGAAAACAAATTACCTGTTTATGTGTTTACAGATGGCGATCCATATGGGTGGTATATCTACTCTACGTTAAAGCAAGGCTCAATGAATTTAGCTTACCTTTCCAAGAGACTTGGAGTCCCCGATTCTAAATTTATTGGAATGACTATGGATGATATAGATGAATATGGACTCCAAAAAGTCACAGAAAAGTTAAAGGATATAGACAAAAAAAGAATCAACGAGATAATGGACTATGAATGGTTTAAACACAAGGACTGGCAAGAGCAGATGAAAAAATGCCTAAAATTAGGAGTCAGGATAGAACAGCAGGCACTTGCAAACAAATCTCTTGAATTTGTCGCTAAAGAGTACTTGCCTCAGAAAATAGAAAATGAGGTATTTTTACCTTAAGTAAAATAAAAAAATTATTTTTTATTTAGGAGATAGGACCTCTATCATAAGTTTCATTGCTTCAGTGATTGCTTCACACTTTTCTTTTGTTAATCTTTGTGCAAGACCATAATTGCCTTTTGCGAATGCTTCATTAGCTTCTTTGCATAGTCTTTCCGAATTTTCCAACAGTGTAAGAGCTCTGATATATCTAGGATCTTTGTCTAGATCATTTTTTATTGTTTCTATTTTGAGTGCCTCAATTATGTCTTCTGGCTTACAACATGTATTATCTTCTTCGACAAGTATGTCTTGTTTTGAAATCAGTAATTTAGCTTCTCTGATTAATTCTTGGGTATAACACAAATCGCACCTCTTCATGTAACCCTTTGTGATCACTCTTAGCGTTTCCTTTGGACTTCCTCCAGGGTGTTTTTGTATTTCAACTTGATCGTCATTTGACACGGGATCTCCATTTGGAGGCCATCCTTCAGTTATGGCATAATTAATGCTATTAATCTCTTGGCCGTTAAACTTAGCGGAGAACTTTATTGTTTTACTTTCTCCAACAGCTAAAGGTCCAATATTGTTCCATTTGATTGTAGTTGTTCCATCTGCATTTAATACAACTGAATCTGGGATTATGGAAGCCAAGTTAGCATATGTAAGCCCTATAGGTAATGTATCTGTAACAGTTACTGGATTTAGCATTACCTCTCCAGTATTTTTTATTACTAAAGTAAATTCATTATTAAATCCATTTTTACCCCAGGGAGGTTCAACAGATTTTGTTATGTTTATTGCTGGACCTTTTACACCAACAGTTGAAGTGTCCGAATCTGTAACGTCACCTATTCTTGATGTTCCAATTACTTCAGCTCTATTAATGAAAGTTCCAGTTCTACCCGCGTCAACAGTTGCCTGGAATTCAACGATTATTGTGTCTGTTGGATTCATTGAGCCTATATTGTTCCATGTTAAAATTTGAGGCGATCCAGTTATTGAATCTGGTTCATGTGGTACTCCGCCAACAGTGCTAGATCCCGGCCTGTATGTAAGTCCATCAGGTAAATAGTCATTTAATTTCACGGGATTTAGATTCATAGCCCCGGTGTTTGTGATAGTAAGCCTAAAGTAGACTATTCCTCCAGGGGATGGAACGTTAATATCGGTATTTAAGGTGACTTTCTGCAAATCTGTTCCGGGGGATATTACATTCCAAGTGTCAGAAAGTGGGCCATATTGCCTTCTTCCTTCATTGCCGCTAGGTAGAGACCAATACTCTGTATTTGTAACTGTGTTTGTGAAGCTTCCTCCTTGTGGAGGAATTGTAACATCGTATTCCAAAGTGACTGAATTATTTGGAGTAATTGAAAGATATCCCCATTGGATAGTGTCCCCAAAGACCATAGTATTATATGCTGTGGGAGAAGATGTAATCGATCCCCCAACTAGTATTAAACCCAAGGGTATCTGATCTTGGATGACTACATCATATGCAGAGCTGTTTCCAGTATTTCTAACAGTAATTGTGTAGTGCACATTTTCTCCAGGCAGCCCTTCAGTTTTATCACCCCACTTTTCAATAGTTAAAGTAGGTTCAATAATTCTGACATCATCTAAATCGCTTATGTTGTATGGAGCCCCATCTTGAATAAAGCTAGTATTAGCATTGTTTACAAGTGTAACATCCCTAACATTATCAGGTAGAATATTCTTAATCCTTCCTGTAATTTTGATAAGTATGTTGTTGGGCCCAACAAAGTTTCTGTTAGGTGCCCCCAATGGAGTTCCAAGTTTCCAAGTAAGAACTTGTCCATTTTGATTAAATTGTTGTATTGTTCCACCAAAAGTATCAGTATAGGTATGTGAAATGTATTCAATTCCATCAGGTAAATGGTCAACTATTGTTGTATTGGTGTAGTTTGATCCGACTCCCGAATATACAACTGCCAAATCAAATACTACTTCTTCACCTATTGTTGCTTTTTCTTTTTCTGATTCTTTAAATAGTCCTTGGATATTGATTATTCTTGCACTATCAGTTGCACTGCTGTATATGCATCCATTGGAACATTTACCTACTACAATAACTCCATTTGTACCAGTACCTGCATTGCCTTTTAATCTAGCAGATAAAGTCGCTGACCAAGTGCCTCCTGATTGCGCGATTGGACCGGGTATATGCCAAGTTATAGTGTTGCCCGAAACAATCGGTGTTTCTCCGTTAGTTCCATTTCCTGCAACTATTGGTGTTTCCCAATCAGAACTCAATGTATCAATAACAGTTACATTGTAAGCGGGAGTGTTACCTATATTTGTAACGGTGATAGTCCAGCTTCCAGTGCCACCAGGTGAAACAGGCTGTAGTGCTGGAGTTTTAGAAACAGAAATAATAGGCTTCAATGGAGTTATAGTCGGGCTAGTATAACTTACACTTAGTGGATTATGACAGCTATCCTGATAATCAATTCTTACATTGTTTGTTCCAGGGGTTACAGTACCACAGCTTAATCCATCATTTTTTACTCTAAATTGAAGAACAGTATTTGCTCCACTAGCTGCCATATTGCCGAGTGACCATATAGGTTGAGCAGGATTCGAAGGAGGATTTGGAGTTGGATTTGGCCCTGTAATCATAGAGTCATAAATATAACCTGGTGGCAATGTAGAAGTTACAAAAACATTGTAAGCAGTTGGATAGCCCGAATCATTTCTTAAATTAATTGTAATAATTCCATCGCAAGTAGTAAAGGTTCCAATAGTTTGAGATCTAACAAAGTTTGGCCTAGTCCTTAAAGAACGGCTACTTGATGAAATGAAATTAAATCTGCAGTCCGGATTATCGCAACCATACCTAACATGTGCTATATTAGTTGTAGCGGCTTGGCAACCCCCAGCATTTACTGTTCCCCAAACATAATAAGTAGCAGCATTGCTACCTGATACATTTGATAATGTGCCGTGCTTCCATGGATCTGCTAATGTTCCTGAGCCTGAAGGTATAGTGCCTACTGCAGGATATTGACTTGTGCTTATACCTCCGAAAGTCATATTAGAAGGCAAGACATCATAAAATTCAACGTTTGTTGCTGCAGCACTACCGCTATTTGTGATAACAAGCCTCCATTCCACAATATTCCCTGGTTCTGCAGCGACGTTGTCGGCAAATGAAGTTCCTGTGGTGTGATTTCTTCCATGTTTAGATATTGATAATGTCGGAGTTCTCCTGACAATTTGGGAAATTTCCTGCGTAGATATTTTTACAGCATTACATGGAGATTTATATGTAGCTTGGCTAATAAAATTTCCAGAGGATGGCATGTTACAACTTGAGCGAATTTTAAAATTTATTGCAATTTCACTTGAAGGGGCAAGGGCCTCTAACCCTGAAATTTGAGATTTTGTCCACCTGAGAGGATTACTATTTGGATTTTCTGGATTAGGACTTGTTCCACTTACATAGATTATTCCTGTTGGTAGGGAGGCAGTGACATTGACATCATAAACATATGTCAGCTCTGTATTTTTAACAATAATAGTTACATTTTCCTCGCCACACATATTTATTGATCCGGGTATATGATTGGCTGTAATAGCTTCTGAAGGAGGTATTCTGATTGAGGAATTATCTGTCTTAATAGGCTGACAGTCTACCCCTAGGCATCCTGCACTTGTAGATGCATTATTTGTTAGATTACTACATGCGTCGATATTTGCAGTTAACAGAATTTCAGTCCTATCTCCAGCATCAATTTTAGGGATAAACCATGTTGCCCCATTGATCGGATTTCCATTTCTGTCTTTATTAATGGTGACTTGAGAATACGTTCCAGTGGATGAGTTGTATGAAAGTCCAGATCCAAGTTTATCTTCAAGCCAGACATTATAGCCCCCTCCACTGCCTGCATTTGTAAGACATAGTTTCCAAGTAGCTTTGTCGGTTGTAGCCCATAACAACTCTGGCACTTTCATTAAGCATACATTCCCAGATAAAATTAATCTAGGTGTTGAAGAAGTACTATCACTACAAATATTGTCGGGTGCGTCGTTATTACATCTATCATGCCATACGACGTTTGCAGTCATTTGTCCATTTGAATCACATCTTTTAGTAACATTTAGATCAATACTTGCCGAAGTATTATTAACAAAAAAGTCCCCATACTTCCATTCATAGCCGTTTGAGCCTAATATTTGATTAGGCGAACCGCCGTTTATAGTAATGTTATTAACATGATAATTATTAGTTGGGAAGGATACATTAACATCATATGCACCTCCAATTGAGTCTCTACTGATGTTAAGTGTAACTATATACGTTCCACATCTATCGATTACTGTAGGAAGATTACTTAAGTTGACATTTACATCAGCACCGTTTACTGTAACAAATACTCCGTTTCTGATCTGCATAGAATTATCGTAACAATCCCCGCCACTTGAAGATTTACCAGTATTTAATATTGACCAGTCAAAAAATGTGTGAGAGCTTGCGCATATTGGTTCTGATAGTTTCTGATTTGATAGATTATACTCAATAGTAATTTTTTTGCTTCTAACGCTTGTTGTATTTGAATCTAAGGAGCAAGTAGCCCACATGAGATTTTGTAAAACTGTATCTGAAAAATTAACATCAAGGTATGGTGAAACAGGTGGTGTGTAATTAACACTGCAGGAGTCAATAGTAATTTTAACAGGGCTTACAAGAACTTGATTGTTTGGTAACTCTTCCCGGAATTTTAAGGATGATATATTAACATCGTCCCAGAAATTGTTATCTGGGAACTGATAAGTATTTTTATACTCAATAGGAGTACACTTCTCAAAATTGTAATTTGAAGAAGCAGTTTTTGTAGAAGTAACTGTTTCTGAGCATTCTAGATAGGTTGACTGAGAGGATGAAGCTGTCCTAACACATCCACAACAGTCTGTAACGGTAGCATTTACGGTGTTAATGGCAGTTGTATAGCAGTAGTTGCAATTACCATAATCTGGCGATTGGAGAATAACGGTAGTGTTTAGTCCTGTCGCAGGGCCAACGTTCCATGTTATTTTATTTCCACTAACAGTGCCGCCTCCATTATTAACTATAGAAAATCCAGCAGGTATTGTGTCAACTACCAAAATGTTTGAAGTTGTGCTGTTGTTACAACTAATTGGTCCAGAGTAAGAAGCCACTATATTGTAAGTTATAGTCCCCCCTAAATACATTGAACCTGGGGCACCTGTCTTGGATACTGATATTGAGGGAATACCCGTGACTGAATAGCTTCCTATTTTAACAGGAGGTAAAAAATTAGTTTCACAATAAAGATAGCGAGGTTCAAAGATTACTACTCCTGAAGGTAAATCACTACACCAACTACCCATTGGAGTCAGATCAAAAGTTAGATTAGTAGTTCCATTTGGAACATTACCTAAAATAAATTTACCCCCACTATAAGACGCACCAGAAGGAGAAGTTATATTAGTAACCGTCAATGGCCCAAAGTCTGCCGATAAATTAAAGTCGTAAGCAGTACCGCCAGTATTTGTTATAGGTATGGTGAACTTATTTCCAGTTCCACAGTATGTTAGATTAAAAGTGGGAAGGATGTAATCTATCTTGGGAGGATTTGGCTGAAAAGCAATACTTGCAATCGTTTCTTGTCCTAAACATCCTGGTTCGCATCCCCATGAAACTTTAGCTAAATTAGTTAAATTATTACATTCAATAACTTTGGCTTTTAGTTCAATTTTTACTTCATCATTAGGATTCATATGGGAAAGTGCAGGAACTTCATTGGATGTCCATTTATATGTTCCAGGTGAGTCCAAAGCGCCTGCAGGTGATGATGAAATGTATTTTAATCCTTGCCCAAGGGTATCTGTAATTAATACATTTTCAATCGGCCCAAGACCGGTACTCTTTACTGTTATGGTCCACGAAACATTTTCCTCTAAGGTGGCATTTTGTGTCGATGGTGTTTTTTCTATTGTAACTGCCCCTTGATACAAAGATATTGGCTTTGTAGTAGTGAATATAGCGTGGGTGTTATTATAATCATAAGTTCCGTTAACAGAAATATTTCCACCTTGAGCACTACATAATGTATCAACATGAATCTTTATCTTGTTTGAAATCCCTGGCCCTAAAGAGGAGATATTGTAAGCTAAAGGATCTGTAGTGTTAAACCCTATTGGCAAAGTGATTACATAATTAATATTTGTTGCACTTTGATTAACTGAATTATTCCTAAGAGTTACATTGTAATCGTAAGGGTAGCACATATAAACTGTTGAGTTTCCATCAATACTAACATCAATAATCTGTGCAGAAACGAATAACAAAGAAAAATTTATTAGGAAAACTAATATAGTTAAAAAAATTGATAACTTTTTCATAGTATATATGCATTGTTTATATATAAAAAGATTTCGTTTGCTTTAGAGAAATAATCAAACTATTATTAATAAGAAAAAATTATAATAAGAAAAAAATATTTTTTAATAATTAATTAGATTCCTTCAAATGCCTTGTCAATTAACTTTTGTTCAGGAGGTTTTGTCAGAAGGCTCACCACTATCATGAGTATGACAGCAATCGGTATAGCAATGAAGAATGGATCTAGCTGAGTTAGCGATGCCTTTGCATTAAGAAGGCATGATTTTCCAAATATCAGATTGCATATCCTTAATGGCTCTGATTCCGATACCTTGAAGAAGAGTGTCCATATAAGCCATGATAAGAAACCTCCTGTCATCGAAGCTATAGCCCCCACCCTTGTTGACCTTTTCCAAAACAATGCGCCTGTGTAAGCAGGCAAGAATACTGCACTACACATTCCCATGAATATTGTTGTTCCTCTGGCAATTACTGCTGGCGGAAGTATGTATCCTAATGCAAGGGAAATTAAGACAGTAGCTCCAATGCCTACTTTTGTAGCTGTTACTGCATTAATTTTTTCTGATGAATTTTTAACCCATACATGATAAAAATCATGCCCAAAAGAGGTGCCCATTGCGTGGAATTGTCCTGAAATAGTTGACATTGCAGCAGACAATAGTGTTAACATGAAGAGAATGACAAACCAACTTGGGAATCTGTAATTGACATATTCGGGTATTGCTGAATCAGTCCAATATACATATTCAGAAGGTCGTCCAATTAACTTTCCATTTTCATCATATTTGAAGTAAAGATCCCTAATCTGCTGATTTGTAAGTGTGGGTTTGTATTCTGCCTTTATTACTTCCACACCTTCTTTCTCAAAATATGCGTTTGTGAGGGAGCCTACCGTAAAAGCGACCCCTGTCATCAAAAGGATGAAAACTCCTCCTATTCCAACGGCTTTAGTTAGGTCACGCTTACTTTTTGCGGTCATACAACGAACTGCCAATTGTGGTTGGGCTAGTACCCCAACTCCAACCCCAAATATCAGACCCATTAAGACGGCCCAGAATATACCTTGCGTATTATTTAATCCGCTTGCGCTTGCCGGTATATTTCCCAAACTCATTACTGGAAAAGTAGTAAATCCTTGATGGCCAAATACTGATAATGGTGCCCCTTTATTTGTTAATATAGAATAAGAGTCCGTAAGCTGAAAGTTTTCGAGTGCTTGATGAGCTTCTGTGACTCCTCCAAATGCGGCATAAGTTCCAACTAGTAGTAGTATCATTCCAACAACCATTATGGTGCCTTGAAGTGCGTCTGTATAAAGGACGGCAAGCAATCCGCCAAAGAGGACATAAATTGCAACAATGCCGGTCATCACAATAAGTGCTAGATTAAAATTTAAATTAAATGTTGATTCTATCATTCTTGCAGCACCTATTATGACAACTGATGCGTATATCGGCATGAATATAGTTATTAAAAGCCCAAAAGAACCCTGTAAAAATTTGCAATTAAATCGCTTTCCAACTATTTCTGGAAAGGTCAAAGCTCCAAGATTTTTTCCAACATGCCTTGCCCGATTTCCCCATACTACGAATGCCAAAAATATTCCAACAAAAACATTCATGAACGTAAGCCACAATAAACCCATACCAAACATTGACGCAGATCCACCAAAACCAACTATAGCAGAAGTGCTGATAAATGTGGCCCCATAAGATATTGCTATTATATATGGGTGGACTTTCCGTCCAGCCAACATATAATCTTCTTTATTTTTTGTTTCTTTCCAGCCTTTATGTGCTAAAAAACCAGTGATAACAAGGTATGCAACAAGTATAATTATGGATATGACTACATTTTCCATTTATTCACCTTTATTTTCTTTTAGATTAACTAGCGACCACCCTACACATAACAAGGTAGCCAGAATAGTCAACAAATATGCCGACCAAACCCATGGATCAGAAATTCCTAACATTTTTAATCACATATCTGATTCCATTTTAATATTTATAAATATTTCGTTTGTTATAAGAATTTTTATATAAAATTATAGCTATACTATAATAACATATTTTTATTATCCCAATTATGTAATAATGGCCTAAAATTATTTTATATACAATAACTTTAAATAATATGAAATCTTCTATTTTTGTGATAGCATATTAAATTAAGATGGGTTTTTAATGGAACTTTGGAATTTTATTTTAAACAGTCAAAAAAGAATGGATATTTTAGATGAATTATCCCTTACAACTCCTCAAAAAAGCTTAGATATTGCAAAAAAACTTGAAATGCGATGGCAAGATGTTTCTACCCAGTTAAACCTCTTTGTCGAAAGAAAGCTTGCTGTAAAGGATGGAACACAATTTTACCTATCTAAACAAGGACAAATTTATAAATCACAGATCAAAAATCTCCAAGATTTAGAATCTAATGTGGAGAAGTTCTCTGATTTCATTGAAAAACATAATATTGGAAAGATTCCAAATTCTTTTGTCAGAGATTTTTTGACTTGGAAAAACAATGAATTGACTTATCTTACCCCAATTGATGTTTTTCCCTTTATATCAAAAAACGTAAAAGATTCTATAAAAGAACACCTTTGTATTTTTTCTAAAGTATCAAAAGATATTCAGGACATATTTTTGAATGTGACAAAAACTGTAAATATTAGGGCAATATATCCAATTGAAGAAAAGAACAACTTTAATGATATAACTCATTTTCCTGATGCTGAAAATTATGGGATTAGATTCATAGAAAGAAAAGAGATGTACTGTGTTATGCAAGTATGCGATAGGAACTTTTCATGGGTAGGATTTGAAAACAATGAACATGAATTTGATTATCTTAATATTATCAGTGGAAAAGGAATGCGATTTTTAGATTGGTCAATATCAAATTTTGAATTTTTATGGGATAACTCTAAGGAAATTTAGGGATAAAATGGACTTTAATAGGAGATTACAAAAAGCATTCGAATTAACTGAGAAGAATTTTGATTCTATTAATATCGAAAGAGCTATTTTTTTATCGTATTTTTGTGAGTTAAGGGATTGCAAATTCTGCTATATGTCCACAATTAAAGATAGTCCTAAAAAAGGGCTAAGAAGCATCGAGTCCGTCTTTGCAGAGGCTTTTCTTGTTAAGATGGCTAATTGGAAAGTAGAGTTCCTTTCTTCAGGTTACGGTGTTTATGATATTAAAAATATTTCAAATATTGCAAAAGGAGTTGCATCCATAACTGGGGAACCGGTATGGCTAAATACGGGAGTACTTGATAAAAAAGCCCTTTCTTTATTTGAAAATGAAATTAAGGGTGTGACAGCATCAATAGAAACTTTTACTGAAAAGCTCTTTACTAAACTATGTCCATCAAAGAGCTGGGATAAATTGATGAACTTCTTAGATAATGCTTCTGATTTAAACTATAAAAAAGGACTCACTATAATACTAGGTGTTGGTGAAAAAAGAGAAGATCTTGCAAATCTTTTTGATATAATTAAAAATTACAAAATAGATAGGATTACATTTTATTCTTTAAATCCCCACAAAGGAACGCCCTTTGAAAATTTTGTGTCGCCCCCTTCTTTGTACTATATTGATGTTGTATCTGAAACAAGGATTATGTTCCCAGAAATTGAGATTATCACAGGAATTTGGTCGGATAGGATAGCTCTTGTCGGCCCACTGTTAATGGCAGGCTCAAATGGTATTACTAAATTTCCCTGGCAAAAGTTTTATGGCTCAAAGCTTGGAAAATCACTCACTTCTGAAATACTCGAATTTCAAAAAATATCAAAGAGACGATTTGAAGGTAGCATGACGGATATTTCTTTGTTAAAAAATAAACTAGAATTTCCTAAAAATCCAGTCTACAAAAATGAATATATTAAAAAAGAAATTCTTGAAAATTCAGAGAAAATCAAAGGTAGAATGAGCTCGTATATTTTAGAATTAAAAGCACAAGATAAAATTAATTATTAATTTTAATAATGTCGTTAACACTTGACTAATAGTCAATATTATTATAATCTATTTTGTTGATCAGAACTAGGTATGTTATTATTTCTAGTTATTTCTATGCTTATTAGTACTTACTTTAATGAATCAAAAAATATTTTCAAATCTTTTTTTATGGGTTCTGGCAAGTGATGCCACCTGATGCCACGGATCGCACCTTCCAATGCTTGAAGCATGCTAAAACATGCGGTGTCATCAATAGATTTTATTCGGATAAATGCCTCTTTGCTGCCTATCTTAGTTAGTTCTTCAGGTGTATTTATACCGGCTGCAATGAGTTTCTTACTCCCTTCTTTTCCGATATTTGGCATTTCAGTTAGTTCCATAATTAACAACTTCTTTCAGATTTTCGCTTTTCTTCAAAATATTTTCTTTCTTCCATGAGGTCTAAGATCAACTTATCAAAAGTCCATTCAAAATTATGTTCAGTCAAAGCACAAAACAAGGGCTTTGGAATGTTGATGGTAGAAAAATTATGCAATAAATACCTTATCTCCCCATCTGTAAAATCCAGAAGCATCAAAACTTTTTCTACTTTTTCTTCAAAAAAAGGATTCTCATTCCTTTCAATAATATCTGCTACTTTAATATTTTCCTTCCCAGAAGCAGAAATTATTTGTAAATTCACGTCAAGTTTGGTGTCGATGAATTCTTTTAATTTCAATACATCTGATTCTGAATATCCGTAAACAACTATATGCTTTTGCTTATTCATCAAAGTAGATTACTTTTTTAACTTTATAACTTCTTTGTAAGTACTAAGAAAATACTGCTAAAAGTAGAGATCTTTTTTCAAAAATGGGACGATAGCTAGTTTAAGTGCAGATACGTATAGTTCCTTTCTTTCAACAACTCCCTCAGTTAAAAAACCAATGGCCCCACCCTTTCTTTTTATGTCAATATCACCAGTTAGTTCAGCCATTACATCCCCAAGTTCACTTCCATCTAATAGCTCATCTATAGCATCATTCCATATTTCAAACATTGGGGAAACCCCAAATCCAGAGTTGCCTTTGTCGTCCATTATACATACAGCCCCTATACCAAACCACTTAGAATAAATATTGATAATTCCGCCTTCAATACCTACAAAAAAAGATGCATTTATTCTGGCTTTTTCATTAAAAATTTTTAGAACTTTGGCACGATGCTCAGCGCCTTCAAATGTTTCTTCGTCTATTGGCTGAGTAGGAACTGAACTATTCACTTCAATCCCTTCTACTTCTATATCCTTATAGTAACAAGAGAATGCTTCCCTTGTAGCATCAATCTTTACAGGATTTTTAGAGCCTACTAATATCTTCATCGACATAATTATTAAAATATTACTTATATATCTTCTGGAAGTGTAATGGGGTGCCTGTTGTTGTATAAATAGACTTGCTTTGTTGCATAATTGCCCTAAAATGAATCGCAAAGCTTAAACCCCATATAAACCCTATAGATCCATGCCAGGCAAAGGTGACGCCATAAACGAAAAGTATGTCAATATGGGAAAGTTTTGCATTTCTTTTGATTTTTTAAACGATATCTGGGATGAAGAGCTAGCTCTTATGAACAAAGATAAGGTCGGAAGGCCTTATCTTTACCCGGAATCCTTCATCAGATTTGTAGCAACTATAAGGACTGCCTATGGATTACGTTACAGGCAGACCGAAGGCTTTCTTCAGGCCATATCAGAGCATTCGCCTAAGATAAGGCCGGCAGACTACACCATCATCTGGCGAAGAACAGCTGCCAAACGGTTTGACATGGCACAAAAGGAAGTGATGATGAAGTTTCTATTGTATGACCAACTGCAACAGCTAGTGTAAAGCTAAAGGTAAAGAAAGGGCAAGTTAGAGATAAGTGTCGTTTGTTTAGAATTATTCAACAAAGCATTATATACCAAAAACTTTATATTAATTAGAGTAATTTTAAATAGGATTATAAACTAATATTGAAATGTAATACTAAAAGGGAGGAAAAAATGAGAAAAAAAATAAGCTTATTTATTTTGTTGATAATGGCAATTTCTTTATCGATGGCTATTGGAATAACAGGACAGGAAAATGCTGAAGTTCCATTCGTTATTCCATGCTATCCATCGGACTATGTATATAATTACCCTACATCTACCATAGCCCCAGGTCAAACTATATCTTTTGACATTCCGTCAAATCTATGCTTCCCAGTGAAAACAATTCAGATTGGAGAAGGGCTAGGCCTGGGCAAAGTCAAAAATTCCCCAACATATGGGTACGTATGTTCACTTTCATCAGACCAAGGGTGTTGTGCAGATGTAAACAACTTTTATGTTGTCGTTTGTGACAACAACAACTTTGACGTGATTACTTATGATGCACAAGGGCGAATACATGCTACTTGGCCCCGTAATAATCAATCATGTTTAATTGTTTTCGTTAATTATAATGGAAGAAAGGCTACACGATTTGAAGTTTATAATCGTGGCGGAACACTTACTACATTTACACCTACTTTAAACTATAGGTGCTGTTATGACTGCAGAAAGAAAGTGGAACCACCAGCAACAATTCTATACCCAAAAGTGGACATAGAAAACTTTGCAGTGGCAGGCGGGACCACGGTAATCAAGGACGGAAAGCTATTGGCAAATCTCTCACTTTCTCCAGGCATACAGCAGACATTCATCCAGATTGAGAACAGAGGGATGTTCACACAAAACGACACAAGAGCTAGATTTGACGGATTGCCAGAAGGAGTGACAGTATCAATAACACCAGAAAGTCAAAAGCTTAAAGCAAAGAAAATTGGAACATACTCCGCAACATTTACAGTCGAACCAAATGTTCCATCTGGCAAATACCAGATTACTCTAGTCGCATACTCTGAAAAAGGGGTCTTTGACAAGATAGCATTTGAGTTCATAGTCCCATAAAATTATTTTTTAATTTTTTTTAATTTATTGCATAGTTCTATTCAAAAAGATAGATCCTTTAACTTATTTCTGCTTTAAGCTAGCTGTTACAGTTTGTCACAGCAGTAGAAAATTTCTTTTTTTTTACATTTTGTCAAACCATTTGGCCATATCTTCTCTGCCAAATGAGCGCTTGGCTGAGGAAATATATTCTACAGTCACAAAAAAAATGTTCGTATTTGTTTTTATTCAAACGCTAACAGCTGTTGTCTTGCACCATAGGCATATGGCCTATAATAAGCCTAAGCTTTGCAATTGGCTATTCAACAAAATCCATAACAAAAAGATTTATATAGGGATTTATAATTTAATGTTTGGTACTATGAGTTTAGAGCCATCTAATGCAAATAAAGCGGTCAAAAAAGACTCTTTTCTTAGATTTTGGTGGTGGCGATACTAAGCGAACCTACATTTAGGTTTACGCTTACTCATAGGAATTTATATATAAAATAAACATCTAGAAATCTTTAGAAGTTTTTTTATTAGATTAAATATTTTATAAACATTAATGAAATAACGGGAGGATAAACATGGAAAAAACCAAAATATTTTTGGACGAAAACTACATGCCAAAAAGATGGTATAATATTCAGGCAGATTTACAAAAACCTCTGCCACCAGTATATAGCCCACGAACTTTAAAACGGGCCACATTGGAAGAACTTTCAGTTTTATTTCCAATGGAAATATTAAAACAGGAAGTATCGCAAGAAAGATGGATAGATATTCCACAAGAAATACGTGACATTTATGCAGTATGGAGGCCTTCTCCGCTTTACAGAGCAATAAGGCTTGAGAAGGCACTTAAAACACCTGCAAAAATATACTTTAAATGGGAAGGAGTTTCTCCTGCAGGCAGCCATAAACCAAATACAGCTGTACCCCAGGCTTACTACAATATGAAGGAAGGTACACAAACTATAACAACTGAAACTGGTGCTGGCCAGTGGGGATCTGCACTAAGTTATGCTACGAGCTTATTTGATATAACATGTAGAGTTTACATGGTGCGGGTAAGTTATGAGCAGAAACCATATAGGAGGAACCTTATTCATTTATGGGGTGCTGAGGTATTTCCAAGCCCAAGTAATAAGACTAATGCAGGGAGATCTATTCTAAAAGAAAATCCCGAGCATCCAGGAAGTCTTGGAATTGCAATTTCTGAAGCAGTTGAAGATGCGGCCACCCACGAAGATACAAAATACTCTCTTGGGAGTGTTTTAAATCATGTTTGTATGCATCAAACTGTAATCGGTCTTGAATCAAAAGAGCAATTTAAAATGGAAGAGAGGTATCCTGACATAGTAATTGGCTGTGTTGGAGGGGGTTCCAATTTTGCCGGCATCTCTTTTCCTTTCTTACATGACAAATTAAAAGGAGATAAAAAGGATTTAAGAGTTATAGCAGTTGAACCGCAATCATGCCCAACCTTAACTAAAGGTCTCTATGCATTTGATTATGGGGATTCTACTAAGCTAGGCCCAATTGCAAAAATGTTCACCCTAGGTCATGACTTTATTCCTCCAGGTATTCATGCAGGAGGATTAAGGTATCACGGAGCTTCACCGATAGTAAGTGCACTCAAAGATCAAAACATTATAGAAGCCCAAGCTTACTACCAAACAGAAGTATTTGAAGCAGCAATGCTTTTTGCACAAACTGAGGGCCATGTACCGGCACCAGAAACAGCACATGCAATAAAATCTGTAGTAGAAGAGGCTAAAAAGTGTAAGCAGACAGGAGAAGAAAAGGTCATTTTATTTAATGCAAGTGGGCATGGGCACTTTGATCTTAAATCCTATGAACTATACCTTCACGGAAAACTAACAGACTTTGAATATCCTACAGAACTTGTAAAACAGTCGCTTAAAAAACTTCCAAAAATAACGGAGGATTAATCCTCCATTTTTTTTATTTTTGTGATATGATGAAAACTATTGGATTATTAATTAATCCTATCTCCGGGATGGGGGGATCAGTGGGATTAAAAGGAACAGATGACCTCTATGAAAAAGCTTTAGCGCTTGGTGCTGAAAAAGTATCATCAAAAAGAGCTGAAATATTCCTTGAGTCTCTCGGCAATATAAAAGATACATTGTTTTTAGTTCCTTCTGGTGAGATGGGAGAAGACCCAATAAAAAACAAGGGGCTTCAATATGAAGTAGTGTATTCAGTTAATGGATTAACAAGTAAGATAGATACTCTAAAGACAATTGAAGAATTCAAAAAGAGAAAAGTTGAGATAATTATATTCTGTGGTGGTGATGGAACTGCAAGAGATATATATGAAGCAGTAGCTACAGAAATACCTGTAATTGGAATTCCTGCAGGAGTAAAAATGTTTTCATCTGTATTTGCAATTAATCCTAAAGCAGCAGCAGATATTCTTAAAGCATTTTTAGATGGTAGTTCGAAATATAAAGATTCTGATGTATTGGATATAGATGAAGAGAGTTATAGGGCAGATAAATTTAAGATGAAATTATATGGTTATTTAAAAACACCTTATATTCCTCACTTGATTCAAGATGCAAAGTCTTTGTTTGAGGGTCACGATGAAGAAATGGCAAAGGAAGGCATAGCAGTTTTTGCTAGCGAATTTATGTCTGATGGGTCACTATATATTGTTGGTGCCGGATCTACAACAGCAAAAATTGCAGAAGTAATGGGTATAAAAAAGACTATACTTGGAGTAGACTTGATAAAAGATGAAAAATTGATTGCAAGTGATGTTAATGAAAAAAACATTTTAAATCTTATTAAAAATGAAAAAAGTGTAAAGATCATAGTAAGCCCTATTGGTGCACAGGGATTTGTTTTTGGCAGAGGAAATCAGCAGATTTCGAGCCAGATTTTAAGAAAAATCGGGAAAGACAATATTATAATCATAGCAACACCACAAAAACTTGAAAATACGCCATTTTTACTTGTTGACACCGGTGATGCAGAGCTTGATGATATGTTATCCGGAAAAACTCTTGTCATATGTAGTTATAGGATGGCACAAAGAAAGGAAATAAGGAAAGATTAAATTTAAAAAGCAGTAAAATCAGGTTATTCTGATACTATGGACGAATCAGTTGTCACTCCTTGGGAAGTTGAGGGAGAAATTGACTATAATAAGCTCATTAAACAATTTGGTACTGATGTTCTTACTGATGAATTATTAACTACAATAAAAAAATATACAGGGGATTTGCATCCCTTCCTTAAAAGAAAATTATTCTTTTCACACAGAGACCTTGGATGGATTTTAAAAAAATATGAAGATGGAGAAAAATTTGCACTCTACACCGGAAGGGGGCCTTCTGGTCATACACACATTGGACACCTAATTCCTTGGATATTCTGTAAATGGCTTCAAGATAAATTTGATTGTGAGTTTTATTTTCAGATGACTGATGATGAAAAATTCCTGATGAGGCCAGATTTGACACTTGAACAAACACATACTTTTGCCTATGAAAATGCACTTGATGTAATAGCTTTAGGATTTGATCCCAAAAAAACTTTTATATTTTCCAATATAGATTATGCTAAAACTATGTATAAAATATCGATACAGGTTGCAAAAAATGTAACGACATCTACAGCAAAGGCAGTCTTTGGATTTAAGAATTCAACTAATATTGGTATAATGTTTTTTCCGTCTGTCCAGACTGCACCTTGCTTTTTACCTTCAATCTTAAAAGGGCATAATGTTCCAGTTTTAATTCCAGCAGCCATTGATCAGGATCCTTATTGGAGGATTGCACGTGATGTTGCACCAAAACTAGGCTATTATAAGCCTGCTGCAATACACAATATGTTCCTTCCCGGTTTAGAAGGCCCAAGTGGTAAAATGTCAGCATCAAAGGGCGATACTGCAATTTTTTCAATTGATCCTCCAAAAGAGGTAGATAAAAAAATAAAAAGAGCTTTTACTGGCGGTGGCCAGACCGTAAAAGAACATAAAGAAAAAGGTGGCAATCCTGGGGTATGTACAATCTACCAGTATCTATATTTCATTTTTGAAGAGGACAATCAAAAGATAAAGGAAATACACGATGGATGTAAGAGTGGAGAGGTATTCTGCGGAGAGTGTAAAAATCTGTTAAGTGAGAAACTTGTTAAATTTATCACAAAACACCAAGAAAACAGAGAAAAGGCAAAAGACGTACTAGATGAATTTCTTCTAAAAGATTGAATTCATTTCAACATTCCTAGATCAACTGAATCGAAACTAAGAGCATTTCAAGCTAAAGTTTGTTTTTAATTTTTTAAAAGCACAGATCAAAAATAATTTTACTATTTAGCTCCATTTTACCAATTTATTTCATCCAGAATTTTTTCCCATATTTCAATTATTTTAGATGAAAGTGGCGAATCTGAAATTTCAAGTAGTGTCTTGCGCGATACTATTGCAGAGTTTACAATTGGATCATAAGGTAACTCACCAATAACTACAATATCATTGAGTGTACAGTATTCTTTAATCTTTGAAGTGTTGAAATTATTAATATCAGATTTATTTATACATACTACAGATTTGACTCCAAAGTGTTTATTGACCCCAAATACTCTTTTGAGATCTTGAATGGCGGAAAAAGTAGGTTCTGTTACAACAACAGCAAGATCAACCCCTGTGATGGTAGAGATTAGGGGGCATCCAATTCCGGGTGGCCCATCAATAAGTATTAGATCTTTGTTATTCTTAGTTGAAAGCTCTATTGCATTTTTCCTTACTTCGTTTACTAGTTTTCCAGAAGATTCGGCACCAGGTTTTAAAAATGCATGTGACAAAAGTCCAAAACGTGTTTCAGATATATATGTGTAACCAGATATTCTGTCTTTCATAGTTATAGTTTTTTCAGGACAGACTAAACGGCATACGCCACAGCCTTCACAAAACGATTCTTTTATTTCAATTTTTTTAGAAATTGCACCAAATTTACATCCAAAGTAGCACTGCATACAGTTTGTACACTTATTTTTATCCACATGGGCTATTTTTGAACCTATAAATTCTTCAGTTTTTAATAATGTTGGATTCAAAACTATATGTAGATTTGAGGCATCGACGTCACAATCTGCAATGACCACATTTTTAGCCAAAGATGAAAAGGCTAATGTTAATGAACTCTTACCTGTTCCCCCTTTGCCACTAACTATAGCAATCTGCTTCATGTTATCATGCTCTTAATACTATAAAAAGTATAAACAAGCTGCCTAGATATTTCAGGAAAACAATCTATAAATGATTCTCCTTTAGAGTACAACTTCGCAATATCTTTATTATAAGGTATTTTGAGTAATATAGGAATCGTCTCTTTTTTACAAAAGATTTCAATTTCATCGTCACCTATTCCATCACGATTAATTACAACTCCAAAAGGTATATCCATTTTTTTCAATGCTTCTACAGCTATCTTTAGGTCATTGAATCCAAAAGGAGTTTGTTCTGTGACTAGGATACAAAAGTCAGATCCATTTACCGTTTCAAGAAATGAGCAAGAGGTTCCAGGTGGACAATCAAGTATTGTGTCAATATCTGTTCCTATTTGATATTTTAGTGACTTTATTATGGGTGTCGGTCGACTTTCTCCAACATCTAAAAATCCATCATAAAATAAAATATCGTCCTTTTTTCCTCTTCTTATATATCCAATTTTTTTATCTTTCCAACTTATGGCATCATTTTGACATACTAGTTTACACCCCCCACAAGAATGGCATAAACTTGGGAATATCTTTATTCCAGAAGGGAGATCAACTATTGCATTAAAGTTACAAAAATTTGCACATGCCCCACAATTTAAACATCTTTCAGGATCAATTTGAGGTATCTCTACGCTAACATCTTGACTGCCTTCTATATCGGCTTTGATAAAAATATTGTCATTTGGTTCTTCGACGTCACAATCTATCAATTGAACTTGGCCTAGACTCAATGCCAAATTAACGGATACTGTAGTCTTACCTGTGCCTCCTTTGCCACTTGCTATTGAAAGTATCATCTTCTCACTATTTAGGAAAGAAAATTAATGGTGACAATTTCCTTTATTGTGGTCACCAAATTTATGTTCGCTACATGAATCACTAAACGTGGCCTTTTTTAATTTCATGTTTTTATAGTCAGATATGGACCTCTCAACAGTTCCGGTTGCTCCGATATATACATCGATTCCATAATCAACAAACATACCTAGAGCTCTTTTTCCCAAACCTTTGCATATTAGAATGTCGACTTTTTCTTTTTTCATGATTTCAGGGGGATATCCTATTCCTCCCATATGTTCACTGGAATTATCTACTATTTTTATATTATTAGACTCTATGTCATATATTGTATAGGTTGGCGTTCTCCCAAAATGCTCACCTATTGACTCATAAATTCCTGCATATCCATTTGTCGGAAAACAAAGTTTCATTTAATCATCACCTCATTATACCTGAATGTGTTCTGACGTTAGGTGAAGAAGCTTTAGAGTAATTGCCTTCTTTAAAATTTTTAATGGCTTCTCTTACAGTTCCTTTGAATCCATTTACAATATCTATCCCCTCTGCATCTAAAACTTGAAATGCATTTGGGCCTATGTTTCCACATATTATTGCCTTAATTCCTTTCTTAGTTAAATTTTTAGCAGTCTCTATGCCAGATCCATTTGAAGTAGATGCAGATGGATTTGGAAATACTTCAAGATTATTTGTTTTATCATCAAAAATTAAAAAATAATTACATCTTCCAAATCTTTGATCTACTTCCGAGTCTATTTCCGTTCCTGTTGAAGATATAGCTACTTTCATTATAATCCCTGCAAGTCTCTTATCATTGTGGACCCACACTTAGGGCATTTTTTGTCCAAGCACGGAATTCCTCTCACATGCGGCTCTTTATGCCCGCATTTAGTGCAGATACACTCTCCCTCTGGGCCCCTACCATAGCGATATCCCGCCATTTACTCAACTTCTTCTGAAATTTTATTTAATCTTGCTTCTAACTGCTGAATCTCTTTCTTTAAGAGATCTATGTTATCCACAAGAATTTTTTTCTCTTCTTCTTTGGAAATTATTCCCTCTTTAAAAAACTCAGATCCTACCAGATATGCACATAGCCCTCTTCCAAGACCACCTCGGCCCCTTCCTAGACCTGCAATTCTGTATTCTGGGTAGTATAGATTTCTTCCGCGATATGTGCGAAATCCCCTAGGTAATGTTCTTCCCCACATTTTACTCACCAAACGAATATATATTCATTGTTATATAAATATTTCGGTTGACCTTATTTTTGATATAATTAACTAATTTAAATTAATGAAATCCAATATTTTACTTATATATAACACCATTTGATATATTAATGACATTAATGTTAGTCTATATAACCAAAAGATTTATATACTAATGATTATCAATATTAATAACTAACATTTGAGTGATGGTAGTTAGCACTAAAAGGTGAAAAAATATGGGATGGAGAAGACAATTTGAAACTAGAGAAAAACGTATCAATGAATTAAGGGTTCTTCTAAAACAAAAACTAAATAGCGGAAGGGATTACTTCATTCAGGAACTTGTTAACGATACAGACATACCAAGAAGTACTGTTGAAAGGTATCTTTACGAATACCTAAATGAAGAAGTAGAAATTTATTACGAAGGGCCCTTAAAAAAGATACGTTATAAGGGTAGAGGAAATTAATTTAAGAAAAGATTTTTAATCTTTTCTTTTTTCATAATTTTTTTAAAACACATTTATATTTTTCCATAATCTTGTTTTTCCTTTAAGTTAGCACTGTATCCCTTTATTTGCCATTTGAAGTGATTTCTATACCAATATAATCAAAAAATATGATAATTACAGTAGTTAGTTAAGGCAAAATTTATATTTGGTATATCCCAGTATATTAATTAAAGGTGATATGATGGTAGAATTTTGGATGCAAAGAAAAGTAGCAATATTTGCGTTTAATGGGGATCCAATGTGTGTAATACATGCACTGATAAATACACTTGAGTTTCATGCAAAGGGTTATGATGTAAAACTTATTATCGAAGGCTCTGCTACAAGTCTTATTGGAAAACTAAATGAAGCTAATAATCCACTTCATTATTATTACACAAAAGCAAAAGAAGAAGGATTAATAAGCTGTGTTTGTAAGGCATGTGCAACAAAAAGTGGAACTATTGGAGAAGCAGAGGAACAAGGCTTAGCTCTTTGTGATGAATTATTTGGCCATCCTAGCATGGCAAAGTATATGGAAGAAGGGTACGATATAATATCAATATAATTTATATTCGGGGGATAATATGATTTGTATTTTGATGTGGGTTGCACAAGAAGGATTTAGGGATGAGGAGCTTTTTATCCCAAAATCATTGTTTGAGGAAAATAAGTATAGTGTTACGGTAGTTTCTCATAATAGTGGAACTGCTTTGAGCAAATTTGGAAAAATAATTGAAGTAAAAGGAATAGATGAAATCAAAATAGACGATTATGATGCTTTTCTCTTAGTAGGTGGTCCAGGAACGTTTAGTCTTGCCGATGACAAGATACTTCATAGCTATATAAAAGATGCCTTAAGAAAGATACCTCTCTTAGGAGGAATATGCTATGCGCCAAATATTATGGCCAGAGCTGGGGCATTAAAAAATAAAAAAGCGACTGTATGGGGAGATAAAGATATCTTCGATAAAGAAAGCGTTATCTTCGATAGCAAAGATGTTGTAATAGATGGGAACATAATAACTGCAAATGGACCAGATGCGGCGCAACTTTGGGCTAAAGCAATAGTCAATTATATTAAAAATGAATTAAAAAAATAAATTATACTATAAGAAGGACGGAGCTGAAGTCAATTAAAATTTTTCTAATATTTTCTACAGAACTTCAAAGCCTCCGGTATTCTTTGAAGCATATCAGAGCTTCTAAAATTCATACCCATTTCTTCAGATGTTATATCTCCTGCTATGCCATTTAAGAATGTCCCTGCACATGCAGCTTCTAGTATTGTACCTTTATTAGAAAAAGCAGTTATTAATCCTGATAAAATATCTCCAGTTCCACCTGTAGTCATACCAGCGTTTCCAGTAAAGTTTTTAATGATTCTTTTTCCATCAGAGATTAAATCTATTTCGCCTTTAGCCACTATTTTAATATTATATTTTTCAGAGTTAATTAATATATTTTCTTCAGTTAAATGCTCGCCAAACAACAATCTGTATTCAGAGAGGTGGGGCGTTATACATACATCGTTTTTCTTTAAGATTTCGAGATTTCCTTTAACAGCAAAAAGCCCGTCTGCATCTATTACAATCTTCTTACAAGTGATACTTTTCATAAACTCTATAACAGTTTCAATAGTTTCCTTACATCGTCCCATGCCAACACCTACGAGTATTGAATCTGCTTTTTCAGAAAGAGCCTTTAGGTATTCAACATCTTCTAAAACAAAATTCCTTTTTTCAGTAGAATAAACTATGTAATCAGGAGAATAAGACTTTATTATTTTGGCACATTTGTTCGGCGATACAACGTATACTAAATCTGACAAATACGATGCTGCAATAGAGGAATATATTGGCGCCCCATGGTATTCATCCGATCCACCAATTATTAGTACTCTACCGTTATCCCCCTTGTGGGAATCGCTTGCCCTAAAATTAAGCTTATTTACATATCCAGGGCCAGTAAAGTTATTGAATTCTTTTGGTATCCCTATATCAATTACCGCTGTAGCTCCTTCTTTTGGTGTGTGCAGAGATATAACAACATTTGATATAAAATATGGAGAGCTCACATCAATTGATACTTTAATTCCATTGATCTCGTTTATTCTGTTGATAACATCAGAAAATGGGCGCCTAAGTGTTCCTTTGACTCCAACACCAAAAATAGCATCAACATAAATTTCAAAATCCGATCTTATTTTTTCTATATCTGAAGAGTCTTTAAGTAGTATCTTTTCAATATTTAAGTGTGTAAGTAGATTCCAGTTTAAACGTGCAGCTCCTTCTTTAATGTCTACTGGATCTCCAATTAAGTATACTGTAACTCTATTCTCTTTAGACAAATATCTCGCACAAACAAATCCATCTCCCCCATTATTACCAAGCCCACAGAAAATAGCTATTTTGTTTTTTGTTCCAAATCGTTTCTCAATTTCTGATGCCACCCCCCTCCCTGAATTTTCCATAAGAATATCGGTATCAAGACCATAATACTTACAATTTGAATCAATTATGTATGTGTCCATGTTATCCCATAGTAACTTAAGAACTTGAATAAATAAGTTTTTGCATATTGGGGTAATTTTATATATTATCTGAATAAGCATTCCTTATGGTAAAAGTCTTAGAGTGTGAGAGATGTGGATTTAAAGAGTATCTACTGGCGGAAGAAAAGAGTTATGATAGATGTCCATCATGCCAATCAATAGTTATAGCTCAGGAAAAAAATGATCTACCCACACAATTACAAGAGATAATTAATGTTGCAAATCAGAATTTTGTTTATAGAAATATTAAAACAGATAATTACTCTGTCTTTTTTGATATAGATGAGCTTTATAAAACCCCTGAAGAAGTAATATCTTCCTTCGAGAAGATCAACTTTTACCCGTTTATACGAAGAGAAAAAGAAAAACTGTTTGTAATACTTAGATCTTCCCCACCAAAAAAAGGGTTCTCATATAAGAAAAATCTGATTTTATTTTTATTAACAATTATTTCAACTACTATTGCGGGATATTTTATGGCTGTACCACATATTGAGTATGGATTTATAACAAATCCCTGGGTTGGTGCCATAACTTTTTCTTTTTCTATAATGCTAATTTTGGGAACACATGAAATGGGGCACTACCTTATTGCAAGAAAAAATGGTGTTGATGCAACATTACCCTATTTCATACCCGCACCTTTTATACTAGGTACAATGGGGGCAGTAATAAACATAAGATCATTTATTCCAGACAAAAATAGTGCAATTGAATTAGGTCTTTCGGGCCCACTTGCAGGTATATTGGTGGCCATACCAATAACAATTGTGGGGGTCATGCTTTCACCAATTGTTCCGATTACAGTTTTTGGCGAAAGTTCATTGTTTTTGGGAGAGCCACTCATATTTCAATTAATCGCAAATTCAATTGTAAATGTGGCCGAAGGATATTCTCTATACCTTCATCCAGTTGCATTTGCTGGGTGGGCCGGTATTTTTGTAACTATGTTGAATTTAATCCCAATGGGCCAACTTGATGGAGGCCACATTGCGAGAGCAGTACTAGGACCCATATACCACAGGTATCTCTCATTTATTGTTGCAATATCTCTTTTTTTCATTGGGATATTCACATGGGCAGGTTGGAGTCTTTGGGGGATAATTGGACTTTATTTAGCATATAGGGGGCATCCTGGCTCGATGAATGAGATAACCCCTTTGGATGAAAAGCATTGGATTATGGTTGGAATTGCAATAATCCTATTTATAATATCAACAATGATTGTACCTATAAAAGTAGGTTAAAGACAAGATATGGTCGAATAATTATATTACAAGAAATTAAACTCTTCTAATTCCATAGTGCTAAACAAGTGGCACCATAAATGAAAAATATTTCAATATGGAGCTGTATTGCATTTTTTTGATTATTAAACGCTTTTTGAGATAAAGAGCGGAACTCAAATAAACAAAAATATGGTCCAAAACCCTATGACAAGCTGCAACAGTAAGTGTATAAGAAGGAACAGATTAGGGATGATATTGTTTGGCTGAAATCATGCAACAAAGCACTATAGATAAAAAAGGTTTAAATATGCTTAATTTATCCAAATGGCATGCTCAATGACATCCGTAAGAATAAGTCATTTATCTCAATTGTTAATTTAATAGGGCGGATTTTTAGTTTTCTCCCACCAAATATTATAACTACTATCAGTTTAATTGTTGTATTCTTTTCAGGGTATTATTATTATCTGGGTCTAGCACATATTGGTGCAATTATACTTGCCTTATCAGGATTTTTTGATCTAGTTGATGGTTCAGTTGCAAAGTATACCAATAGAACAACAATTTTAGGTGGCTTTTTAGACTCGACATTTGACAGGATAGGAGATGGAATTGTACTTTTAGGAATTGGATTGTCATATGATCTTACCATTTGCTTTATTATAATGATAGGGGCCTATCTAATAAGCTATATGCGTGCTAAAGGAGAGGCTCTTGGAGTAAAAGTGATGGGTATAGGAATTGGGGAGAGGGCAGAGAGGATACTAATAATATTTGTGTTTTCCTTTATCAATTTAGAGTTAGGGCTTTATGTGCTACTTATCGTTGTTTATATTACTGTCCTTACAAGATTTTATTACATCTCAAAAAATCTAACTAAGACTTAGAAACCTTTTTATACCCCCATAATCAACTTTCCATTACGCGGGGGTTGCCGAGCATGGCTAAAGGCGATAGACTCAAGATCTATTCCCGCAGGGGTCCAGGGGTTCAAATCCCTTCCCCCGCACTTTTTTATAAAGTTAATGCGGTGCTGTTTTTCTTCTAATAACAAAACAACTAATATAGAAAACTTAAAATTAAAAAATAAAATTATTATTGTTCAGAATTTTTTTAGCTGAGATTATTATTGTCAAGGCCATTGCCTTAATGTAAGGATCACCGATGATACACATTTATTCCAAGAACTCCTTATTCTTTAGTTTTTTAAATAATCTCATTCAAATGAAGTGAAAAGTTTAAACTCCGTAAAATCTTACTGCTTTATGCAGTATAGCTTGTGCAAACACAAATAATAGTTGATTTAAAAAAGATAGTTTTACCAATCCCACATTTTTTAAACATGTGAAGGGGAAGGATTAGATCAGATGAGCAAAATTAGTGTGGCAAGCTCCATAGTTGTTCAATATCAAACATAAGCTATATATAATAAATTTAAAAATGCATTTTATGGGTGCGTATGAAGAACGATTGAGTAGTTTTCTAAAACAGAATAATAGTAGTGCAGAAATACTGACATTTGATACGTCATGCCATTCTGTCAAAGAAGCTGCAGATAATCTTAAAGTTGACCCCGCTAATTTAATTAAAAGTATATGTATGATCGATAGTAATGATTCTTTAATTGTTGCAATAGTTAGAGGTAATGATAGGGCCAGTTCAAAAAGAATATCGAAAGCTTTATCCCTCGAAAAACTAAGGGTGGCAACACCAGAAGAAATGCTCGAAAAAACAGGCTATCCTTGTGGTGGAACGCCTCCACTTGGGTATCAAGCCACTTTTTTGATAGATACTAAGGTAATGGAAAACAATGTTGTTTATGGCGGGGGAGGGTCAGAATTTTCCCTCGTTAGGATACAAACTAATGAATTAAAAAAATTGAATAATGCACAAATAATTAAAATTTCGAAATAGTATAACTGTAAAATTTATTTTAGATTTTTTTTATATGTAATACTAATCCAAAGAAATAAAAGCACGATAATTAGATATAAATTGGCGATTATAAATGCCTTTACTTCCAACAAATAAAACTGAGGACAAAAAATCCAAATCAATTTCGAAGTCTAATAATTTGAGTGATTTACATCTCAAGTTAAAATTTTTACCTTCAGCAAATACAGATGAAATCTCACAAGAATTTAGCCGAGCAAAGAACCTTCAATTTATTTTAATGATAATAATATTTGTTATAATATTATATATTCTTCATTTAAATAGACAAGGAATCTCGATCTTTTCCTATTTCAATAAATAAATTTCTATTACCAATAGTCGATTACTTAATCGTTAATAAGCTACTTTGTAATTTAAGTTATATTAAATAATTTATTATTAAATTAACACTTTAATTAATTGCTGGCTTTCATAGGGGCCATATTTCTTAGTTCAAATATCTTTATATTAAACTGTACGGAGTCGAGCTGCCTAAGATGGTGATTTTATGAAAAAAACTACAAGTGTAATAATATTAGGTATTTTTGTTGCATCAATTTTCATTGCAATAAATACTGCTTCAGCATCAAGAGTAGATGTTTATGCAGGAAAAAATACCTTAGATAATGGAAATAATTTAATCAATACTATACTAAGTGCTAAAAATGGCGATATTATTCGTGTCCATGCTGGAACATATAGTATTACGAAAAATATAACAATATCTTCTGAAAATATTAAAATAATTGGTGACGATCCATTTAAGACCATAATTGATGCGTCAGGTAACTCTGGGAACTTAATTACAACGACTAAAAACAATATAACTATTAAAAACTTTACAATTAAGAACTCTGCCAAAGATGCCCTTTCTTTAGGTAGTGATTCTACGGTATCTAATTGCATCATAACTGACAACAAAGGATATGCTATCTATGGGGACCTTAACATCACTATAGATTATTGTTACATTGAAAACAATGGGCTAGATGGAATTAAAATTAATAGAAATGGGAAAGTTAATAATGTAATTTCTATTAATAACATTGGGAACAATATCAGGGCAGGCGAATACTCTACAATTAAGAATTGCCTAACGACTGGATCAAAAACAAATGACGGGATATCAGTTGATAATCGATCTTCTATAATTAACTGCACATCATCAAAAAATTATGGAAACGGAATTAAATTCAAAGGTAAAGGGGAGATAATCAACTGTATTACTACAGATAACAAAATCTCTGGCATTAACGGGTCAAGTGAAGTGTCTGTTACTTACACCAATAGCTGGAATAACAAAAATAATTATTTGAAAGTAACTCAAGGCAAGGGATGCATCTCAAAAGATCCTAAATTTACATCTGGGAACTATTCATGGAACAATTGGATTAATGGAAAAAAGGTAGATTACTTCCTTTCAAAGGATAGCCCCTCTATAAACTCAGGATCTATTACTTCGGAAACATTAGAATTGCTAAATGGTTGGTCAACTACTATAGATGGCGTTTGTGACTCTAAGGTAGTTGATATGGGATTCCACTTTGCATCAAAATGTTGAATGTAAAATACATTAAAAAGGAAATATACTAATTTCATATTTTTTTATTTTTGAAGAGTCAATTAAGTTTTATTTCGTTTTTCATCAAATTTTGAGTAGTTTTTAGCTATAGATTTGCTTTCATCGTCTAATCTCTGCTTAACTTTTGAAGATCCTAATGCTCTTTTTTCAAATCAACTACATTGCCAATCGAAATTAAAATTGTCACAAGTAAAATACCAGGGAATGAAATTAAAGTAATTAATTATTCTTGGATTTTCTTGAATAGTTTTCACCTGAGTTTTTTTTGAATTATATTTTTATGCATATAAAATATAATAATATATTTATTATTTATTTATAAAATAATAGTAAAACATATATATCCTTAAAAACTTTTTTATATTGGTGAGACTAAAATGAAAAATATTGTTGAAACGGCTATTGCCGCTGGAAATTTAAAAACATTAGTTGATGCATTAAAAACTGCTGGATTACAAGATACCCTACGCGGCTCAGGACCTTTCACAGTTTTTGTACCACAAGATAGTGCATTTGCAGCCCTCCCAAAAGGCACGCTTGAGAGCTTATTAAAAGATAAAGCTAAATCAGAAGAGATTTTGAAGTATCATGTCGTATCGGGAAAATATGATCTTTCAGAACTTAGAAGTAAATCAGGGATGCAAAGCGAAATGACAAAATTAAAAACATTGCATGGTAAAGAATTAAAAATATCCTCTGCTAAATCAACAGCAGGTTCTGACGAAATTGAAACAGTTATGCTAGAAAATTCTGTAGTTATTAAGCCCGATATTCTATGTTCTAACGGGATATGCCATGTTATCGACAAAGTATTGATTCCATAATAAAGAGATTAATTATTAGCTTTACTTTTTTATTATCCTTTATTGATTAGATTTTTGAAATAGCTTAATTTAGTCTTTTGATAAAATGTACTTTTCCTAACTAGCAATATTCAATAATGTTATCTTTAAAACTAAAATTTGCCATTATTGTATAAATTATGCTAATAGCGGAAACATAACTGAAATAATCAAAAATTCTCTTTAATTAATTTTTTTATTTCAATTTTTAAAATTATAAAAAAATAAAAAATTTATGCAATTTGTTGTTCAGAACCACTCATTTTTCTATATGATTCTGATTTAGCTAGTTCTTTGCCTGCTAAGACATCATCTATCCTTAGTATCATCACTACAGATTCAGACGCACTTTTTATTGCCTGCTCTTTCAATTTTAAGGGCTCAACTACTCCAGCTTTTAACATATCTTCTACTTTTCCATTTTTTACATTTATACCCATAGTTTTGCTATTGTCTTTATTATGGGCCGCCCTTAAATTTACTATCGTGTCTATCATATCTATGCCAGAATTTTCTGCAATTGCCTTAGGTATACCTTCTAATGATTCTGCAAATGCTTTAATTGAAAGCTGTTCCCTTCCTTTTATGGAATTAGAAAATGTAGATAGTTGTTTAGAAATTTCCATTTCAGTAGATCCTGCCCCAGTACAGATAATTCCTTCTTTGACAACTGCTATTAGTACCCCTATTGCATCATCCAAAACTCTTTCAACGATATCTACAAATTGTTTTGTTCCGCCTCTAATGAGGATGCTAGAAATTTTTGGATCTTGACAGCCCTCTATAAAAGTCATATATTCGTCACCGACTTTTCTTTCTTCAACTAACTCTGCCTTTCCCAAATCAGTTGGTTCAAGATCTAAAGCCATATTGATTATTTTTGCACCAGCGGCTTTTGATATCATTTTTATTTCTTTTTCGCTTACATTTTTTAAAGCGTAAATTCCTGCGTTTGAAAGAAAATGGAGTGCAGAGTCATCTATATTCTTTTTACAAACTAAAACGTTCGCTCCTGAATTATTAACTCTGTCAACCATTCTTTTAAGCATAAACTCTTCTTGATCTAAGAAAGCTTGTACGTTCTCAGGAGAGGTAATTCTTATCTTTGCATCGATACCCGTTTTTTTGACTTCAATAGGACTGGTAAGTATGGCTATCTTTGCATTTTTAATCTTTTGTGGCATTGAGTGTAAAGCCCTATTTTCGTCTACAAGAAGTCCTTTGATGACGGTAGAATCTTCAAGCCCTCCTCCTTCTTTTACTGTTATCTTAATATCTTCTTTTGAAACAGAATTTACACCTTCTTGGGTATTGATTGCAATTTTTACTGCATCTACTGCAATCTTAGCTAATTTTTCAATAGATTTCTCGGCCGCTTTTCCAGTCATAGAAGTTTTTGCAACTTCAATAAGAGTCTTTTCATTATCTATTGTTACCTTTTCTCCCAATTCTCTAAGTATGTTAATTGCTTTTTCTGTAGCCATATTATATCCACTAATTATTGTAGATACATGGACATTTTGATCTAGCAAAGTTTCCGCTTTTTTAAGCAATTCTCCTGCCAAAACAACTGCCGTCGTAGTTCCATCTCCAACTTCTTGATCTTGTGTTCTAGCTACTTCAACAATCATTTTAGCAGCCGGGTGAGATATATCTATTTGATTAAGAATAGTTGCGCCGTCATTTGTTATCATTACATTACCAGAATAATCAACTAACATTTTATCCATTCCTTTAGGACCTAATGTTGTTTTTATTATTTCAGCAACTATCCTACCGGCCATTATATTCATTCGAAGGGCATCTTTTCCCATATATCGTTGAGACCCTTCTGGTTGGATCCCCATTGGTTGTTTTATCTCTGCCATATTATCACCTTTACTTCAAGTAAATATTCAACATTTTAAATAAAGCATTATCTAACTAAAAATACTATATTTGTTCTAAGTAATTGAAAACTATTTAAAAAATTAACGGCGTATAGTCTTGTAAGTTTTTGCTATTTTAATAATGTGGAATGGCCTAGTTATTTTAGTTTCATAGTCACACCCGGCACATGGGATTTCTTGTATGATATATAGTTTAACATAATCTTTGAACTCATAGACTTCTTTTATTTCAATACTATAACCTTTTGTTTGATTCTCCCCCATAGTAACGGCTATAAAAGTGTATTTTTCATCGAAATCAATATTTTCATTATACTCTGGGTCATTTTTTATTTTGCCTATAAATGTATTCCATTCTTCCTTTGTATTAATCACAAAAATATCCTTTTCTGATATTCCTGAGTATTCTCCAATTAATACAGTATCAAACTTAATCGTATCGGCATTTTTAGGGGGTAAAGTAGTGAGAAACATCAAAGCAATCAAAATTACTGCTATTGAAATTGAAAATATTATCTTTTCTTTCATTTGAGCTCTTTAATTACTAGTTTTGGAATGTTATTTAACTATTTATCTAAACAATAATATGTTATTTTTGATTTTCCTTATTTTATAAATGAAATACTGGCAGTTATAGTATTCTTTATTAATAACTTAAGTATAATAATACGATATTTAATATAGATTAATTTATAGATAACTATGAATCATATCAAGATATCAGATGCTACTAATGTATATAGAACAATTCATTTGTATGAAACTAAATTTTATCCAAGCTTTTTTACTTTAACTTAATTATGGCCTATTTTTTTAAATTTAATTTAAGGAAAAGCTTTAAATATTAATAGTTTATTGATTAAATGAATTTAAATTGCGAATTTCTCAAAGGTGAACTAAATGGACATAAACATTAAATTAAAATATACAAGCACAATTATGAATGCGTGGCTTTATGGTGTTGAAAATACTGCAAATATATTTTTTGACAAACCAAAATTATTTTATAGAAGATGGGGAACGGTAGCAATTAAGCCATTTATCGAATCATGGAACGATTTAGGTATGGAGTTTCAAAAGGGCCTCAGTCCGTACAATACTGCTAAGATGTTTGTTGATGCATTGGTAAAGGCTGAATTTCTTAACAATACTGGTTTTGAAATGAATGGAGATGATAATAATTTTACATTTAAAGCCATTGAATGCCCATACAAATCTCATTGTACACGGCTTGTTACTGAAGGAAAAGAAATTGCATGTCTTAGGGCTATAACTTTACTTGGAGCGATGGAATTCAATAAAGAAGGTGAGTCTTTAAAATATCTTTACAAATTTGACTTTAATAAGGAAAGCCCTTGTTTAGTTTCATTTGAAAAATTTAAAGATTAAAAAGATGTGATCTAATGGCTAGTCGAATTGAAAAATTAACTGAAATGTTAAAGAATCTTAGTGGAACTTCTCCAGATATCGAAGCTTCTGCTATCGTTTCTACAGATGGATTGGTAATAGCTAGCGCTTTACCAAAAGACGTTGAAGAAGATAGAGTTGCTGCAATGTCTGCAGCTATGCTTTCATTAGGAGAAAGAACTTCCAAAGAATTAATGAAAGGTAATCTTGAAGAAGTTTTTGTAAAGGGACAAAATGGTTATATTTTATTAATGGGTGCAGGTGAAGAGGCAGTTCTAACAACCTTAGCAAGAAAAGATGCAAAATTAGGATTAGTATTCTTGGACATGAAAAGGGCAGCTGAAGAAATCGCTAAAGTAATTTAACGAGTTTGTATTAAAACTAGTTGGGGAAAATTTTAACTTATTCTTTCTGGTAAAGCTCTATAAGTTTTTTGTATATTTTATTTATCTCTTTTAATTTTTCTTCTGCCTTTTTTATAGTGGCATCACTTTTATTAATATTCTTGTCTGGATGAAGAAGATCAACCCAATACCTGTATTGTTCTTTTATTATTTCTTTAGTAATATTGCCATTATCCTCTAGTTCAAATTTGATAAGTAATTCTTTAGTAGAAATCTCTTCAATAATACTTTTTTTCTTTTCATGCCTTTCCTTCTTTTCCTCTTTTGTATGTTCTTCACTGTCGTATTTGTGGGATTTTTTCTCTTCTGAAGTTTTATTTCTAACTCTTTCAAAGTATGCTCGTATGGTATTCTCATCAAAGTTTATAGAATCATATCCGCTTCTTATGAGATTCAAAGCGATATCTAGTACTTCTTTCATTTTTTGAGAATTGTGGATTTTAGAAGCAGATTCATATTCACTTTTTAAAATTAAAAATAATTTGTCAGTAACATAGCTAATTCTTATTTTGTTGACTTGATACTTAGTAGCTATCTTTAATGCCTTTTCCAAATTTATTATTGCCTCTTCATATTTACCATATTCTTCATAAGCACATGATTTTTGGAAATAAGCCATAATGATTCCATCAATCGAGTCATTTACCTGCCCACTAAAAAAGCCTTTTTCATCCTTTCCTAGTTCAACTGATTTTTCAAATGTTGAAATCGCGTCATCATATCTAGTCTTTTCAAGAAGAATTTTCCCTTTTATGTTGTATCCTTTGATTAAATTGCTCTTGGATTCGAAATACTCTTTAGAATCGTTACCATATACTTGCAATGCCATATCTAAAATCTTTTTAAGTGTAAATATTGCAGAATCATATTGGCCATTTTTCATCTGATTAAAAGCGAATAGTGATTGTATTCTCATTATATTTTCTTTAGCAAATTTCACAGTTTCAGTTTCAGTGCCCATGTCGTTAGTAATCTCTATGGCTTTATCTATTGTGTTAATTGCATCTTCAAATCGGTCTCTTTTTGCAAGATATTCTCCCTTTTGATTATAACACTTTATTAAATTGTTTAGTGACTCGAGAGTTTCCTCAGATTTTTTACCACTATTTTCCACACTAAAATCTAATATTTTTTTAAATACAGCTATAGCATCATCAAATTTTTGTTGATTTAAAAGAGCAGATCCTTTTTCAAAATAGGCTTTCTTTAGGCTTTTTTTAATGTTATTGATTTCTTCTTGTTTTATGGTGGATATAGTCAGAGATCTTTCAAGTGCTATTTTGAAATATCTAATTGCCTCATCATATGAAGAGCTTTGTAGATAATCAAGAGCTTTTTTTTCAAATAACCAGACTACTTCCTCGTTTGAGCTAACATCTATTTCTTTTTTTAGTTCATGGATCTTGTCATTAACTTCGTTTGTTTTTTTATAATTTCCTTTGTTCAAATATTTTTCATAAAGAGCAGTATATTCGGAAATAAGTACATTTCTGATAAATTTAATTTTCTCGGGATCTTTATTTTCTTGTTTTTCTTTTATAAGTTGTTCTTCCCAAAAGGAAATAGGAACTTTTTTTTTCCTTGCCAATCCTTAGCCCTCCGAATGATGACAGCTTCACAGTATATACTGGAGATTAATATATTAGGTTTTAAACTTAATTGAAATATTGTTTGTTTTTATTAATTTTGCCTTATTAGTTTATTTAGATGTTAGGTGAAGTCTAAACTAATTTTTTAAATTATTTATGGAAGCTCTACAAATCCTAAGGTATTCGTTAGTACTTCAATAGTTTTTTTATATTATGTTCTTTTAAAACTGTAACACCTGATAAATCTTCTTACGAATATCCTAATAAGGTATTTGTATATATGATTACTTTCGCATATATTAACTCTGCTAATACAAATTTTAATAACTTCGTTCTCATCGATTTAATTCATATTTTTCATATCAAGTTAGATACAAGACTAAGGGGATTTTGCACGATTTTAATTATAACAGCCTATATAAAAATAATTATGCCTACAATGGAATTGACTACTTTTTATTGTCATTGAATTTTAACACTATTATCCGTAAATTTTAAATATTTTATTATACTATTACATATAAGAATTATTTAATAATGGAAGTAATTACATGAATGAAAAAAAAGTTGAAGGTTTTAGAGGCGAACTTAGGGAATTGCATGAAGCTATATGCTCTGAATGTGGTAATATGACTAAAGTTCCATTTAAACCTGATGGTATTCGGCCAATATATTGTAAGGAATGCTTTAAGATAAGAAGAGCTAAAAAATATTAAAGATGGTAATAGTTATCTAAAATATGGTGCTAACATTTAAAAATAATCCCCTAGAGTTTTTTGTATATTTTTTGAAAATCTTAAATTTTCTTCAGTATATCCAAATCCTTTAAGAATTCTCATTATTGCAGGAAGAACTTGATTATCGATATAATATTCTGCATCATATTTATATCCTTCATTTTTGAATGTTTCAACATCATATGATCTATCTCTAATCATACCGTCTCCATTTTTTACTATAAAAGAAATCATTGAACCTGCTTTGATATCCTCGCCTTTTTCTTTCATATGTCTTGCTACAACTACATGCGGCCCTATTTGTTTGTAGCTAGAAAGAGGCATTGTAAGTTGAGTGTAAATAATAAGAGAGTCTAATGGAGTTTTTCCTTCAATTAATTCTTGAGTAGTTTTTCTAACAATTTCGGCTGCGTATTCAGGTCCCTTGCCTTCTAATATTGCTTTTAATACCTCTTCTTGTGTCTTTTTTGCTATATCTGCCCAATCTCTCCTCACGACCTCTAATCCCTTTGTTGTGATATTGTTTTCTTTATCTATAATTGCATATCTTTTTTTTGAAACAAAAAAACCTCGTCGATAATATCCTTGAAATTCAAGTTCCATGAAATCAGGTAATGTCGAATTAACTTTGTCCCTAAACTCTTTTGATTTTTTCATATCTTCTGAACCCAATCCAACAAATAAGCTATCAGTATCTCCATATAATACATTCAATCCCATGTCTTCAGCAATTTTTATTGCCTTATGAATGTATTTTCTTCCCCATGAAGCGATACTAGAAGCTGCTTCTTTAGAATACCATCTTGAACGAGGATAACCCATATACCCGTAAAAAGAGTTTGCAAGAATTTTTAAAGCCCATTGTTGAGATTGGTAAATAGTTCTTTCATTTTTATCAGAAGTTTCTTTTAATTTTTTCTTGATTTGAACTCTTCTCTCAATTAGTTCTTTTAAAATCTCAGGGATAAATCCTTTTTTATTTAAACAAAAATTTACTCCATCCGGAGAGGTATTATTACAACAATCACATCCTATCGTATTTGGATCAATATTATGTGCGATAATTATAGAAGGATATAGAGATCTAAAATCAAAAACGGCTATATGCTCATGAAGTCCTTTTTGAGGATCTAAAACAAATCCACCTTCATATGTATCCGAAGATCTTTCAAGATATTCGCTACCTTTTGGTTTATTTGGAACTATAGTTTTTTCTTGAAATGCCCGCTTCATTAAAAGATATTCAACCATATTAGAAGATGCCATTTTTGATATATCAAAAATGTTCTGTCCAACTATTCTTGAGAGTTCTATTTCTAAAGGACCTATTGCAGCTCCAATATCTTTTGCAGCTACTGCATCTTCTTTATTATACAATGCTATTTTTAATAGGCCATCTTGAGTTCCTTCTTCCCATAATCTATCCATTTCGGCTAATTGGAGCTTAGTTTTTTCTTTGCCTAAAAAATTAAGATATACGTTTTCAAGCGTATATTTATTTAAGCTCAGAAGTTTTCTGCTTAATGGATAAAGATCTATATGGACCATTCCAGAAATTTTACTACTATCATTTATCCCTCTTTTATCTATTTTTATTTCGTTTAAAATTGGATGGTTAATCTTAAGTTTTTTTGCCCTTTCATAAATATAAGGAAAGTCAAAAGAATCTCCATTGTAAGTATAGATTATATCAGGATTGTACTCCAAAAGAATGTCAAAAAAACGTTTCATCATCAATAGTTCATTATCTACAATCTCTATATAATCTGCTGTAACTTTTTTGTAAGTAATGACTTTATCAAAATCATTGGTGGAAATTCCCATCATAATAATGGGATCATATTTAGGATCTGGCTTAGCCTTGCAATATACTTCTATATCAAAGGCGAGTACTTTAATTGAAAGATTTAGATTATTTGTAATTTGAAAATTTTTTACAAATGACATGTTTCCTTCTTTTTCTAATTCAAAATCATAATATATGGCGGGGGTGAGATTCTTATCAATAAGAAATCTTCTTGCAAAAGGGATATCATATTCATATATTTCAGTTATGTCCTCAATTTCTTTTCTAAGGTTAGGTACATCGGATGGATGATTAAAAATTATTTTTATAGCAGATACTTTTTTTCCAAAAAGATACCTTTCTTCGGGCATACATTTTTTAATAAATAATGATTTACCATTTACTTCTTTGGTTATTCCTTCAATTTTTTTCTTAATAGATTCAACTTCATTTTCATCACAAACAGCCCAAATGTAAGGATCAAAATCTTTATAAAATGTTTCAACTTTAGAATCATTTTTAAGTATCAGCCTAACATATGCTTTTTCATTAAACGTTTTGTAGTCAGAATCTAAGAGAAACATAATAGTAGTAATTAATGGTAGTATAAATAATTTATTATGAAAAATCAGAAACAATAATCGTCCAGTAATAATTTATACCTTAAATAGAGCAAAACTTATAAATAGTTTTTAGCTAAACAAGCGTTAATGAAAAAATTAGAAATAGTATTGATTGTAATTCTAATGGCCATCCCATTTTTTTTTATCAAAACTCAAGATTTTACTACATTTATTTATTGGTCTCTTGTGACTTTAAGTTACTTGATTTATATTCTTTTTTCAACTAAAAGGTGGGTAAATGAATAATATATTAATATTAATTATTATTTATGCTATTATTGGTTCAATTGTTGCTTTGTTTTCTAAAGGCCCCAACACACAAGAGAGCTTTTTTATTGGGAGTAGAAACATTGGGGGGATTGTTTCTGCTCTTACCTATGCAGCTACAACCTATTCTGCTTTCATGATGGTGGGGCTAGTTGGGCTTTCTTATGCAACAGGAGTTGGTGCGCTTGGATTTGAGTTAACTTATCTTGTCGGAACGCTATTTTTTTTATCATATTATGGGCCAAAAATATGGAAGATTGCGAGAGAAAAGGGAATAGTATCTCCCTCAGGATTACTTGAAGAAAGGTATGGCAAAAAAACATCAAAAATTGTGGCAATAATATCTTTATTGGCATTGATACCATATACCTCAGTGCAATTGACTGGTGTAGGCCTAATACTTGAAACAAATTCAAATTTAGATTTTACTACTAGTATTCTAATTGTTGGGGTCATTATCGCACTTTGGGCTTTTGTAGGAGGATTGAGAGGCGTTGCATTAACTGATTCACTCCAAGGAGCATTTATGATTATAGTATCAATATTTGCATTAATTTGGGTAGCGTATAGATTTGAATATACTTCTTTACCTTCCATGGGAAACTTGATGTACGTTCCAAATGCTATTTGGACCCCTAGTTTTTTCATTGGATTAACCCTTCCTTGGTTTTTTTTTGCTTTGACAAATCCTCAGGTACTCCAAAGATTATTTATCCCAAAAGATTTACATGCTTTAAGAAAGATGATAATATATTTTGGATTCTTTGGATTGGTCTACACTGTAATCGTAACTTACATTGGGATTAGTCTAAAAATATTAACATTTCAAGGATTGTTTCCAATTGTTCAATACCGAGATAATGTTACACCTACATTACTCTCACTTATGCCAGAATGGCTATCTCTTTTATTGGCTTTAAGCATAATGGCTGCTGCAATAACAACGGCTAATTCGATAGTGTTGACACTTTCTTCAATGGTTTCAAGAGATATTTTAAAAGAAAAAGGAATATTCTATGGTAGAATATCTATTGTTGTTTTAACAATATTTATTGGACTATTTGCAGTTAGAAAAATAAGTTATATAGTTGAACTGTCTGTCTTATCTTCAACCATACTACTTTGTGTATTACCTCTAATTTTTGGAATATTCCATTATAAAATTGGTAAAGATTTTACTGGAGCTGTAACACTCATCGGAGGATTCTTAATCACGATATTACTTACTATCTTTAAATTATCTTTATTTGGACTCCCGACACCAGTGACAACTTTAATTGTTTGCTTTACAATTTTCTTTGTCATAGGGAAAATTGAGTCAGAATATATAAATAAACAGAAATCTTAGAATTAGTTGAATAATCTTCTGTTTTCTTAACAATCAAATAGAAGTGTTATTATGGATTTTTACTTTTTATTCGATAAATAGGTCAATCAAAAATTTATCTTTTTCATTTATCTGGATTATATTTAGCATAGTCTTGATCATTTTAGGATATATTTCTAAATCTTTTCTATTCTGACTTCTGTTATTTTGAATACATTTTACAGTATTTTTCAAGTCAATTCATTATCATATCATTAAAAATTAAATTTTATAGATATAGTTTTAATAAAGTTTCAAAATTTTCATCAATTTTTGTAGTCATGATGTTATTATTCAGGGGGCATTGGTATCATAGAACTTTTGTTTGTTCTGTTGGTCTTGGAACTTTCACTACAAGAAAACGGAACATATCTTTACTTTGATTCATTAATCTATGTGGGATCTTTGCTGGGCTTTCAATAAGCTCATCTTGATGTACTTCTTTCTGCTCATTTCCAATTTCTACAATTCCCTTCCCTTCTAATATATAAAAAAATACATCAACTGGAGTGATGTGTTTTAGTAGGGCTTCACCAGGCTTCAAAGTAATATGGATAGCCTGAGCCTTTTCAGTGTCATACAATTTTCTAACATCCACTTTGTGAGGAGTTTCAGTTATTTTTTGTTCATTTAATTTTACTATATTCATATTATTCACTTTTATATTTTTACAGAATCAAATTTGCAAATTTTTTCGCATTCATAACACAGAATACATCTGCTATCTACTATTTGTAATCTTTTATTATTTAATTCTATTGCTTCTGTAGGGCAGATATTTTTACATATGTTACAGTTGGTACAAGTATTATTGTCTATTTTTGGCATTAATACCCTCCTCAACGAAGGTAGTTTCATTACCAAACCGAAAGGACATAGATAATTGTGCCATAAATCGGAAGTGAAAAACACTAATATAGGAAATGCTATTATCAAAAAAGGTAGTTTAATCTTAATTGGCATTATTATGCTAAATATTTTTAATACTACTAATAAGAGTAACATTATTGAAACAGGGTAGTAGATAAACTCTTTCTTTAATAAGTTTGGTGTTTTAATTTTTTTGAAATTTACTTTGTTATAAATATATCCCAAACCTTTATCAAAGGCATGGAAAGGACAAAAATAACCACAAAATATTCTTCCGACTAACAAGGATGCAAATGAGAAACTTAACATCCACAAAAGTAAAATTGCTTCTTTTTTATTTTTAATAAATACTACAAAGGCAACTATTGAAATTGCCAAAGTAAAGGTCTGAATAGCTCTTCTTACATTCATGTTTTTCATAATTTGTAGCTTAAATATAAATATTTTCATAACTTTAATATATTAAAAGTATTAATGATTAATATGGAAATAGAAAAACAACTAATGAGAGTCGGACTAACAGAATATGAAGCAAAGGTGTTGATCTCAATAGCTAAAAATAATGAGATATCTGCTAAAGAGATATCCATTAATTCTGGAGTGCCATATTCAAGAATTTACGATACTATTAATAGCTTATTAAAAAAACAATGGATTAACAAAAGAGCAGGGAGACCTTCATTATTCCTTTTAGGGGATATAGATGGTAGGATAGAAGAATATATTGATGAGAGCAGACAAATAACGGAAAGAATTAAATTCAATTTAGAAAATCTTTCAGAAAAAGAAATATATGAGCTTTCACCAACAATAAATGTGGAAAGAAATTGGAAAAATTTCTATAAAAAAATTGAAAAACTAAGTAATACTTCAAAACAACTGACTTGTGTTTTTGGTTTTTATAATCAGATCGTTTTTGAAAAAATCAATTTAATTCTTAAAAATAAATATGGCCCAAAAAATCTTTTTCTAAAAAGTGAATTATTAAATAATGAATTGGCCAAAGAGTTAAAAAAAATGTCATCTTTATTTAATATTAGAGTACTACCATTCACACCAAAAGTTTTATTGTTTCTTTTTGATGGCAAAGATATAATTATAGTTCTCCCACCCTCAATGAAAAATACGGCATCAGAAGAGGGGGAAATAAAAATTTTAGAAATTAGAAATTTTGAAATAGGCAAAATATTAGAAAAAATGATAGAAATAGCTTTATCGGAATCATTACCTTTGAATAATATATGATTAATGGCATCATACAACTTAATACAGTGGATGTAATAAAAATTATTATCATTTCATTTTTTACAAATAACTTTGAGATATTGTTGAAGTTATGTACTAAAACATATTAGTAATAAATTTTTTATACTAATACGATTATTTTAATTTGGTGCTAAAAATGAAAATTGAATATTTGGGTCACTCCGCTTTCAGAATAACGGGTTCAAAAACTATAATAATTGATCCATTTCTGAACAAAAATCCTAGAGCTTGTTTAAAAGCGAGTGATATTAAAAAAGCAGATATTGTTCTAGTGACACATGGCCATGGAGACCATCTTGGGGATTCTATGGAGATATGTAAAAATACTGGGGCCATATTTGTGGCTATACACGAATTAACACTCTATGCACAAGAAAATGGACTAACAAAGACCGAGGGAATGAATATAGGTGGAACCATTGAAATTGATGGCATACAGATAACTGCTGTTAGAGCAGATCATTCAAGTTGCATCAATGTCATGGATAAAGGTGGTTATTCTGGGGGGAATCCTATTGGTTTCGTAGTAAGAGAACGGAATAAAGCCTTTTACCACGCCGGGGATACTGGACTTTTTAAAGATATGAAACTAATTGGTGAACTTTACAAACCTGATGTAGCTTTGCTTCCAATAGGTTCAAGGTATACAATGGGACCAAGAGAAGCCGCTTATGCTGCTAAATACATTAAATCTAAAATAGTCGTTCCAATGCATTATAATACAACACATCTAATCAGACAAAATCCAAGTGAATTTAAGATGTTTGTTAATGAGCTTGAATTAGATACAGAAGTGAGAATATTAGAGCCTGGGGACTATCTTGAAGTTTAAAGAAGAAATATTTTCACCATATATTTTTTTTATTGGTTTTATTTTATTTTGTACAATAGGGCTAATAGGAAAAAATTACTTCAAGGAGTATTATGTTCCTGGAATTTCCATTTATACTATATTTTATATATTTTTGATAAGTTCTATTTTCATAATTGGCAGTAAATTAAATTTTAACATTAATGAAAATTTTCTAATTGGGATAATTTTTTTTCTTGTACTATTATTTACTTTTAAAAAATTTAGTTTTTATTCTATTTTTTTATCACTATTATCTTTGATTATCCTTTTCATGATTAAAAAAAACTATTTTTCTAAATATTACAAAGAAATCTATTTTCTAGGTGTTGTATTATGTTTATTGAACATTATACTCTTAGGAAAACTACCTTTATTAAATCCGTGGATTAGGGAATCTGCTCTCAATCCAATTTTTGTACTCGGGTACTCTTTTATATTTATATCAAATAACTTTGGAGTGCTAAAAAATAAATGTCCAATAAATTTCCTATTTCCCTCGACTTCGTTATTTATTTTTTTACTATATGGATTTAGAACGTATATTGTTATTTCTATACTCTCAACAATGATCACTTTTTATTTGGTCGATATAAAATATAAAACAATATATTTTGGCATAATTGGTTTAACTTTAACTGTAATACTTGGATATCTAACGACATTGTTATTGCCTCAAAACTGGAAATTAAATCCGTTTGAACTATTATGGTATAGATTCACATTTACATTTGATGTATTTGACAAAATTTGCACCTTCGTAAATTTTAACTTTTTAGGGAGTTATAATTTATTGTCAGAAACGACAACAGGTTATATTATAAGTGATAAAATATTGAATTATTCTCATAATATTACTTCGACTATCTTTGGCCCACCTATTTTTGATGGAGGAATTATTGAGGTTGGTATATTTACTTTACTCACTTCTATATCACTTTTCAAATTGTATAATAGAACAAAAAATAATACATTACTAATTCCATACTATAGCCTTATATTATCAATATTTTTAGTTTCAATAGAAATAAGCCCTTATCCATTAATTTTACTTCTTATTCCCCTTTCACTTTATATTAGCTTAACAATTGTCAATAAAAATTCGATAATCCACTTGTAAGAAAGGATATGCTTATATAGATATATACTCGAATATTAACGATATTTATGGAAGAATATGTCTTTACTATAATCAAAACTATTAATTCAGAAACTCTAGAGAAATCCATAGAGGCACTTCTTTCAGAACCAATTAAAATTGAAGATATAAAAAATTTTTATAAGATAACTGAAGAGCATCACATTTCTAGAGATGTACTAAAGTGTAATAGTTGTGATTATAGGGGCCATTTTGGAATTTTACACATAAATATGGACAAATTCCCTGGAAGAAATGAAAGTTATATTACTGCATATATTTGTCCTAAATGTTTTTCTCTTGAAAGGATATATTAATATCCAGTATGATTGCGACTTTATTAGATTTGAGCTCAGAACTCAAAATCTTCATCATGGCATGTGCTCAGAAGGGGTCGCTCATCATTGTAATAAATATTTACATTATATTTTTAAAGCTTTATTTTTATTAGTTATCATGGAAGAACATGTAATTGAAGCTTTGGGTAAATCGCGGATAGTAATACAAAATGGTGAAGTCATAAGTGTCGAAGATCCTGTTATTGATTATTGCCCTCTTTTTGATAAATATAGAGGTATAAAAAAATTAACTAAAGAATCTATCAAAGATAATATTGAATTTAGAATAAAAGATTTTGGTATGTGTACTGAAAATAGAAGATTTCCTTCAGAAGATTTTCTTTCTATTGGTGCTAGTGAAATTATTTCTACTTTAATAAAAAAAGAAATATTGGAAGCTGCAGTTATAGTGTCGGATGGGTGTGGAACTGTTATTGTCAAAGATCCAGATGTAGTTGAAGGATTGGCAGGAAGGATATCAGGAATAATAAAAACTGTTCCCATTAAGGGGGTAATATCTTTTGTTGGTGACTCCAATGTATTAAATCCTGAGAATGCGGAAATCAATCAAATAGAAGGATTGAAAAAGGCCATCTCAAAAGGATATCAAAATATTGCCATTACTATTTCTAATGCAAAAGATATCCCAGAAATAAGGAAAATCGAAAAAGATAATTTATGCAATGTTTTTGTATTTGGAGTTCATACTACAGGTATATCTAAAGAGGATGCATATATATTCATGGAACTAGGTGATGTAATAACTGCATGTATGTCAAAAGAACTCATTGAAATCGGAGATAATAAAGGCATTTACAAAACTAAAACAAAAATACCAATTTATGCACCAAGTGAAAAAGGAAAAAAAGCTATTGAACTGAGATTGAAAGAAATTGAAAAGAAAAAATGAGTTTATTCGAGATACGCTTTATGAATGGCTTTTATTGATTTGTAACCATCCTCCTTTGAAACTACAAAGGATATTGAAACTTCCGAAGATCCTTGAGAAATCATTAAAATATTTACATTTTCTTTAGCTATAGCAGTGAATAATTTTGCAGCAGTTCCAACTGCACCCTTCATACCTTTACCCACTACGCTTATTATATTCACTCCCTTAATATGTGAAATATCTTTAACTAACTCTTTAGTTGGAAAAGCTTCTTTCAAAGCTTTTTCTGATCTTTCTATGTCTTTCTCTGATATGGCAAAAGAGATATTTGCTTCTGATGATCCTTGGGAAATCATATAAACATTAATATTATAGTCCCCCAATGCTTTGAAAACTTTAGCTGCTACACCTGGAACCCCTATCATACCTGCACCTGAAACATAGACTATAGCAGTGTTTTCAATTATGCTTATAGCTTTTACAACTTTATGATTTGCATGTGTATCTTTAAGAATTAAAGTACCTGGTGAGTCTATCATACTGTTTTTTACTCTAACCGGAATGTTTTTAGAAATTGCGGGCTCAATAGTTTTTGGATGTAAGACTTTAGCACCAAAATATGCTAGTTCCATTGCTTCAAGATAGGACATTTCAGGTATTCTATATGCATTGCTACATATCTTAGGATTAGTAGTCATTATACCGTCTACATCAGTCATTATCCATATTTCACTTGCAGCAATCCCGGCACCAATTATTGAAGCAGTATAGTCAGAACCGCCTCTGCCAAGTGTAGTAATATCTCCGTCTTTACTCTTTGCAATAAAGCCAGTAACAACTGGGATTATACCTTTTTTTAATAATGGCAATAATGTTTCAGAAATTTTTTTATAACTTTCATTAAATAATACAGATGCTTCTCCAAAGTTACTATCTGTTACAATTAATGAAAATGCATCAATCTTATCGGATGCTACACCTTGAGCTTCAATCGTTTTTGATAATATTAAACTTGAAAGTCTTTCTCCAAATGATACTATTCTGTCTTTTGAACGTAAAGAAAGCTCCCCTAAGTAGTGTACTCCAATCAAACTTTTTTCTAAATCAACTAGGAGGGTATCTATTCCTTCTTTAGTTAATTTTAATAGTTCTTCATTTTTAATGTATTTGCAAGCATCAAAATGCTTTAATCTAAGTTCATTAAGAATGGGAGTAATATCGCCACCTTTAAGAGATATGTCCGCAGCCTCGAGAAGCATGTCAGTTACCCCAGACATTGCAGAAACTATTACAACAACTTCATTTTTTTTATTGTAAGCATCTATTGCTATATTTGCAGTATTAAGGAATCTTTCAGCGTTACTAACAGATGTTCCACCATATTTCATTACTATTCTCATAAAGATCCCCAAATATGCTATTTAAGCTTAAAATCTACTTAAAAGACTTTCTAAAAAAGAGATCTCTTCTCTCTTCCCGATATCTCCTTTAAATAATCAATTGATTCTGTATAAAAAGGGAATTTTTCATCTTCTTTTTTAAATTGTCTTGTATGCACTCTTCTTCTACCTTTTTTATAAGTGAATCCAAACTTAATATGTAGCATTTCGTGATACATAATATATTCAATTACAAATCTAGGAGTTTTTTTCTCGTCTAGTAGTCTTGATATTATTATTTCATTTTTAGCCCTATCATATCTTCCAAAAATTCTATATGCTTTTTTCTTTGACCATCTTAATGCAGGTGTAGGTACTTCGTTAGAAAAGTAGTTATTATTTATGCAGTAAAATATTTCTTCGAGATCAAAATAAATTCCAATAGGCTTATGTAATCCACTTGTTATGTCTGAAGGCTCATTTATAATTAACTCATGGATAAAATCATTATATGTTCGTTTATAGCGTGGCGCTACTCTTGTTCCCTTGATCTTAGATAAAAGAATATAGGCAAGAGCTTCTTTTATTTCTAGAGGTGCATCTTTTAATTTATCTGATACCCTTACATATAAAATACCCTTTTTAGCTCTCGCAGTATTTTTTATGTGTTTATATGAGTAATATTCTGAGACGATTTTATGCTTAATTCCCAAGTTTAAAGATACATTAGAAAATATCTGAGTTAATTTTATGTCCATTGGACAAACTTTTAATAATATCTTATAAAGTTATTTGGGAATTACCTAACAATTTCTTTTAGATTAATATTTTTCATTCAAGGAACTTCAAAAGAATTTAATAGTTTAGCAATTAATATTTAAAGAGATTACTTATTAACTACAAAATATTATTAATTAATTTTTTTATAGCAACAATTTCAATATTACGTGAAAATTTTATAGTTTGATATTTTATTAATATAACTTAAAAAGAGTAATATGCAAAAAGAAAACAGCTAGGATAAATAATACATTGTCGAATATAGCCTAAGGAATATTGTTTTTCAAATCCTTAGAGTTTTCGTCAAATATAGGAGCATAAATACGTAGTCGTGTTATCTTATATTGATCTTTAGAGATCTCTCCACCATGCTTTTGAGATACATTTTTCACACGTAGAGGTTTTTTCGTTCCAGCATTCATCGCAACACATCTCTCCACAAACTAAGCATGTATGTGTATGCGTCGTATGGCCACATTTCCTACATTCTTTCTCATCAGAAACATAAATCCATTTGCCTACAGAACCCATTTTTCCAACTCCTTATCTCAAACACTCGATTAACTATAAGCTTTACATAAGTATAAGGATTTGTAAAAAAACATGTAAAACATGTAAATTATTATGAAAATAACTCTTTTCCTTTATTAGTTAACTCGACAACCTTGTTTCTCCCCTTTACTGAAACTGTTAGATAATTTGATGTGACCAAGTGATTTATTCTTTTTCCTATAGTGGGCCTAGTAATATTAATATCTTTTCCTATATCAGATAAAGTAGGTTTTATTCCAATAATATTTTTTTTATATACAAATTTTAGAATTTCTAACATAGTATCCGGTAGCTTTTCTTTTTCTATTAGGGAAATATTGGATGTTTCTTTTTCTACAAGCTTCATTTCAAAATTACTAAATAATTCAGAATCGGCGGATATGATTATTGTAATCCCTTTAAGGTAAGCCATTTCCCTTAGATGATGTACAAACGATAAAAACTTACTAGAACTATTTTTTGAAAGAAGATAATCCACTCGATCTATTAAAACAAAGCTTTTTCTTGGGATACCATTTAAATATTTCTCTATTTCATCATAATTGGGCATTAGAGAATTCGGAATTTTTTTTTCTGAAATCCATATATATCTATAGTTTCCCTTAATTCGGTCAGAATAATCCGATTCTGAAGATCTAGTTAAAATATACCCCGGATACCCAACTTTAAGAAGATCATTAAAGGCTTCAATTGCAAATAGACTATTTGATTCTTTTACTAGATAAATTTTTCCAGCTTCTAAATTGAATTTCATTAACTGGCGTTTCATTTTTTCTTCAGCCAGTTTTCTCTCCGTTACATCGCTTACAATACTCAATATTGAGGATTCCCCATTTAATTCAATAATTTTGTTACAAATTTTAACTGAGATGAGTTTGTAATCTTTTGTTACGATCTCTGTTTCGAAACAATAATAATCGGTCTTCTTAAGTTCATCTAACATGTCATTAATTGTTTTAGCATATCCTGGGAGATGTATATCTTCCAAAGTCATATTTAATAGTTCAGAGTTTTCATAGCCTAGGAGATCTGAAGTAACTTGATTAGCTTCAATAAAATTTCCGCCCACTTTGTGAATAAATATGGCATCGCTTGTATTATTAAATACAACTTGAAATTTTTGTTCACTTTCTTCTAACATTTGATATAAATATTTCATATCCAGTATGTGCCCTAATTTTTCTGCAATTGTAGAAATTAGTTTTTTTTCTGATAGGGAGAAAGGCCCAATCTCTCTAAAAGGTCTTTCTTCAGTATAATAAATCTCAAGTTTTCCCATTTTATTATTATAATATTTTATCGGGGAACTTAATTTCCATTTTGTTTCTGAAAATTTTGTTGATTTGAATTCTTGATCCTCAAGTTTAATTCTTACACATGTGATTTCAGGATGGCTCCATCCAAGGGGGATTATTTGTATAACTTTTTGGAATAACTCTTCAACAGAGATATTAGGGGCCCCAATAATTTTCATAATACCATATAAACAATTAATTTCTTTTATACACTCTTTAAGATTATAAGAAATAGTATCTTTTTCTTTTTCAGGATTACCTGTTTTTGAATATTCTAAATTAAACTCTTTAATAATATTTTCTTCTGATTTAGGCCTGCGAGATTCCAATTAATCACTTTATTAATGAATGATTGGTATTAATTCATAATTGTTAAGTTTATAGTTAATATGTTAAACAACTTTAAAAGGATTTATATTAAATTAGGCTATAATTTAAGTATTACTTATATTAGTAATAACATAAGATATGAGATTACTCTAGTAATAGTAAACAGAAACTTGTAAAACACATATCTTCATTTTGAACTACTCTGAGCTCATAACCTGCTTTTTTTGCTGTCTTATATACATCTATACCAGCACTTTCCATTGAGGGTCTAGCAATCATATTGTTTACGCATTTTTTTTTATCAAATACCGTACTTTTTTCAATAGTTTCTGCAAGACAAGTATCACAAAGTCTACATGCACCAGCGTTGTATGCAAATGCTTTATAAAATCCTTCTAAAAAAGCTTCACGTTCAAGTTGAGATATTAGCTTTTGTATACCCCTCCACTGCATCCTCTCAGTCAAATCTTTAAATTGAATGAGCATGGCAGTATTATATTCTTTTAGAATTTTTTTTGTTTCTTTTACAGAGTGAATGTATGGTGGGCATGTAAAACGTTTAGCATAAAATCTACAGCCAAATTCACATTTCTGCCTTACCCATTCGTTGACATATATATCTTCTGTAGATATGATTTTAACAGAGGTAGCTCCCCCATTCATTGCCATATCAATTAATTTTTTGTAAGGTTCTTCCAAGTAAATCCCATAATTCGCATACTTTTTATATTTAAATGTCTTTTTAAGTATTGAAAGATATCCAGTAACTATAAAAACATATTTAATAATTTTAAAATGGTGATTGCATGGAAATACCACAAAATATAATAGATTTGATTCAAAAACAGCATTTAGTTTTTGTTTCCACATCAGATGAAAATGGAATTCCAAACGTATCCCCTAAAGGCAGCATATCAATAATTGATAAGAATAGATTAGTATTTGCTGAAATTGCATCTCCCCATACTATATCCAATCTTAAGAAAAATCCAAATATTTCATTATATGTTCTAGATCGAGAAAACAATAAAGGAGCACAGATAAAGGGAAAAGCATCCTTAATGAATTCTGGTCCCATATTTGAAAACGTATCTAAAACATTAAAGGAGAAAATGCCACATTTACCCCCGGCAAATTATGTAGTGGTGATAAATGTTATGGAGATTTTTCCCTATAAAATTTAATATATTTTTTATTTCATTATTCACAAACAATTGATCCATCAGACATTAAATGGCACATTCCGACTACCTTTTCTAGAGGAATAACAAATCCTATTCCCATACCTGGTTTATCCAATTCGCCTGCCTTTCTAATAGCTTTTAAAATATCGTCAGTTTGTATTTTGCTCACCACAGTTAATATTATTTCTTTTTCAGGTTCTATAGGTATCCCCAATATTTTCTTTTTTTCATGAATTCCTGTACCTCTTCCAAATAATACTGTTCCTCCTTTAGCGCCAGCTTTGATTGACGCTTGGATTATCTGTTCAGAAAATCCTTTTTTTACTATAGTTACTATAAGATCAAATTCTTTTGTTTTTTCACTCACTTGTTAAACCTCCTCTATAACGAATAATTAATCCAAATATCATTAAAGGTATCATAGGGGCCAATGCTATAAGTGAAATTAGACCAAATCCATCAATTAACGGATTCCTCCCTTCTATAACAGAGGCTGCACCTAAAGATAATGCCATTAAAAAAGTAACTGCCATGGGTCCTGTTACTACACAGCCAGAGTCAAAAGCAATTGCTAAATATTCCTTATCAGAAATCAAAGAAAGTAAAATCACAATGCTATAACCTATTAAGATTATGGTAATTAGAGCTATCCCATATACTAGTTTGATCATAGCAAGAGATACAAAAAATGCCACGCTGATTGATAAAATCTTTTTAACCATACCACTTCTTAAAAATCCGCTAGATGCTTTTTCAATTTGATCACAAATAATTATTACCCCAGGATCCGCATATGTAATTAGTAAACCCATTAGAAATCCCAAGGGTATCAATAACCAATTTGATTTAAGATTGCCAAAATAAATTCCTATGCTATTACCTGCAGGTAGAAATCCAATATCTATTCCCTGAAAAAAAAGGATCATTCCTACAAAAGTAAGAAAAATCCCTTTAAGAAGATTTTTTGTATACTGTTTAGGTAACTTAAGTAAATATCTTTGGAGTATTAAAAATAAAAATGACAGAGGCAGTAATACGATAATTACTTCTAATATTATTTTTTTAAGATTTTCAATAAAGTCAATCAAGCGTATAATACCCCCAGGACCATTATACTAATAATCGGCCCCATTGAAGAAAGTCCCACGAGTCCAAATCCATCCGAAAGGGCGGATTTTCCACCCAACACTGAACTTACTCCTATCCCTATAGATAAAATTATTGGTACCGTAACTAATCCAGTTGTAACTCCTCCTGCATCAAAGGCTATAGCTACAAAAGAAGGGGAAGTAAAAAATGATAGAGAAATTATGAAGATATACCCTATTGTAAATAAATATGCATAGTTTATTCCATATATAATCCTTAGTACAGCCAATGATAAAAAAGTTCCCATTCCAATACCAATTGAGAGAAACAAAATAGATTGGGGAATACTACTCCCAGATACATAATCTACTCGATTGATTAGTACTCTAACTCCAGGCTCTGCTATTGTAGCAATAACGCCAATTGCAAAAGTTAATATTGCTATAAAGACTAAAGAGCTTTTCATAGGCAACTCTGATCCAACAGCTTCACCAAAAGGTAAAAATCCTAGATTAATCCCAAGAAGGAACAAAGTAATCCCAATTATAACCATTATTGATCCGATAATAAAGCGTGGTATGTCTGATTTTGAGATAAAAGTTAAAAAAAAGAGGACTACTATTGATACCGGGCTAACTGATTGGATTACATTCAATAACTCTTTTTTAATCGTTTCTGACATTATGCTTCCCCAATCGCTCTATTCCACTTCATTTATAAAACTTCTTACTATTTTTTAATTTTTAACTACTTTTAAGAAAAATACTAATATTCAATTCTGTTTATTTTGATTATTTTATTAAATTAAAACAGGTACTAATATTAATATACATAAGGTAGTGAATTGAGTTAATTTTATTTTTTATTTAACTTAATATATTTGTAATCTAGAAAATATTTGTTTTATATTTAACTATATTGCCCACTATAAAAGATATAATTAAAAAATTGTTTTTTTAAAATAATATAAACTAATAATTAATTACCTCCAATATACCTAAAAAATAATATACCCATTATTTAATTAATATACTAGAGTACTTTAGATTTATCTGATTAAAATTCAATAGAATAAATAAATTTTATATTATTAATCATATCTTCAATTACCAAATATATTGCTAATTCTTAAATATAAATCTTAATTTTTCAGAATGTTTATCTAATTGTTTATTTCAGAAAATCATATTACACTAATAATTTTGGATTGCTTTAAATACCTTTAAAACTACCATTTTCTAAGAGTATTTATGGTAGCTTTAAATCATATAGCCTTACTTGTTTCAAATCTTGAAACATCAAAAAAGTTTTATAAGAAAACATTAGAATTAGATGTTGTTTTTGAACAACCAATAAGTGGTGAGCAGTTTGAAAGAGTAACTGGTATAGATGAATTCGACGTTGTATTTGCAGTATTATCAGATAAAAAATCAAAAGTAAATATAGAAATAGTAGAATTTAAAAATGGGTTGATGGAAAGCCCTTCACTATTTAATCACATTGCGTTTGAAGTTGAAGATGTTGATGCGTTATATCAAAAATTAGTAAATAATTGTATAGAAACAATTTCTGAACCAGTAACACTTTCACACCCTCACCCAAAAATAAATGGCAAGAGATTCTTTTATTTTTATGACCCAGATGGGAATATAATAGAAGTATTCAATAAAAAAGAAGGATTATACTCCGAGTAAAATTAAAAAATATTCTATTTATTCAGGGAGATATGTAAACCTTATACCCATACCCTCTTTGACTTTATATCTTATGTTCATTCCTATAATCAATGCAGTTATTGGCTCGATTAATCTTGCATTTTGAAGTGGCCCTCCATCTATTGCTCTAATACCAGGTATATCCCTCGCAAGTTCCATTATATTCTTTCTTGAATCCTTTGAGCCACCACACACTATTACATCAGAACTGACTGAATTTTCAAGATCCGATAGTCTTTCTGCACTTATATTTTGAAATGCACCAATAACTTGAACATTTTCTGGAACTAAACTTTGGATTACTTCAGCAGCACTACCTTCCCATGGATACATCAAAGTAGTTGCTTTTCCTCCAACAGCAGTTGAAAGAGGAACAACTACGGAAACAATTATTTTTCCCTCAGTAAGGGCCTCTTTAATAGATGCAATTGTTGGAATTAAATGAGAATATGGAACACTAATCACAATTATATCTGCCTTTTTTGCAGCCTCTAAGTTATCAAATCCTGATATCTTCGCTTCAGGAACCCTTTCTTTAATAGATTGAATGTCAGATTTCTCAATTTCTAATAGAGTACATGCAACATCAATACAAATGGCTTTTAAATTATCGGCACAAGAGCAAGCTTTACTTTCCTCTCTGGATCCAATAAATATTTCATGGCCAACTCTCGCCCATCTTAATGCAAGTCCCGTGCCTTGTCCTCCAGTTCCTCCAATAATAGCAATTTTTTTCATTTAAATCAACTTAGAAAGGAAGATAATTTTTAAATATAAAAAGTTTTTGAGGGAGTGATCACCCCTAGAATAAAAAGGGATAGAAAAATAATATTAAAAAAGAATAAGAAAAAAATAATTTACTTGTATTTTCTGTGCTCTTCTTCTCTAATTTGTTGCCACTTTTTGCCTTTTCTTATGCCTTCAAAAACAGGCTCAGCGTCCCCTGGCCCTTTACAGAATATGGCATAGTCCATTGTTTCTGCATATGCTGGATCGACTGCCCCACCTGCTGCTATGAATGGTATCTCTAAGCCTTCTTTTTTCAAAAGCTCTATAACTTTTGGAAATGCAGTTCTTGTTGTTGTCATCAAGGCAGTTCCGGATACAATATCAGGCTTTTCCTTCTTTGCAGCCTCGACTACTTTTTCTGGAGCAACACTTGCACCAAGATCAGTTACTTGATATCCTTTTGCAGTTAAGATTGACTTTACTATATCCTTTCCAATAGCATGAACGTCACCGAAAGCAACGTGCATAATAATCTTACCTTTTGGCTTAACGTCTCCCATTGCGCTCTGACAGTGACTGATACCTTTTTTCATTGCATTTGCAGCGAGTAATATTTCAGGAACGAATGCGTATCCACCGTCATACATTTCTGCCACTCCAATTGCACCAGGTAACAAAGCTTCCTCAACAATATCTATCGGCTTCAAACCCTTATCTAGTGCTTTTACTACTAACTTTTCAGTTGTTACATCATCACCTATCATGACCGCATGAGTCATTTCAGCAAACTCGGGTTTAGATGGAGTATATTTCTTTATAATTTCTTCTTTACTTAGTAAAACAACCTTTCTTTTTACTTTCTTTGGTTCGGCAGCTTCTACCATAGCTCTAATGTTGGCATTTGGCGTAAATGGTGGAGTTCCACAAGCGGGCGATAAAATGTCACTTCCATCTGCTAAATCCCTTAATGCTTGTTTATATACATATTCGGAGGTCCCTTGCATAATTACAGGAATTGTTTCTAAGCTACCTACAAGAGTAATCCTATCCCCAAGACCCATTTTAGCTTCTTTAGTAGAAGTTCCAGGGGCTTCATATGAAAAAGCATCAAATCCTGAGTGAGGAATTCTGTCCATATATCCTCTTGTATCGCCACAAATATGAAGCATGCCAGGAACATCTTTCAGCTCTTTTGTCATCCTCTTATATCTAGGCTCCAAAAAGTATTGGTAGTCTTTTGGGTCAAGTAAATCACCAGAAGCTGTTGGATCTGGTAGATAGTATCCATCTGCCCCACTTGAATCAACAGAATTTCTAATAATTTCTATACAAAGATCGGTACAAATATCAAGACAAGCTTCAAACTTTTTTTCTTCCTGTTTTGACCACATCAAAATTTTATCTACTCCCCATAAATGTCCTGCGACGGTCATTGGTCCAGTAACAGTTCTAAAGACAGGAACAAGTTGTTCATATTTCGCCGATAGAATTTTAACTGCACCTTCAATCATTGGATTCCTACCTGTTTCTAAGACATTTTTAGGTAAATCGTATTTTGTAGGGTCTATTTTTTCTAGCTTATGTTCCAAAACTGATGGATGTCGTACATCTGATCCTAAATCAATTTTTGTATCAAGTGTTGTAGCTTCAGACACTAAATCGTTATGAGATATTATTAGATCTATACCCCATACTTCATATCTTCCAGCTTGAAATTGAGCTAAAGCTTTTGAATCAGTCTGACACGCTGGCCAAGTTACATTTGTAGATGTCATCAATTCTTTACAAAAGTTAGAAAGAGCTATAACAGAAGGCCTATCAACACGGCCTCCAGTCATAGCTGACATAAATCTTCTATATGGTGTCATTTCTCTTAATGCCAAATAATCTCCTCCTTTATGTAGCTAACCAATTAAAATTAGGTTAACTAACCCGATTGTTCCTTATAATTATTTTATAAAAGCTTTTTCATGGATGGACTAGCCATCCATTTATTTAATCTTTGCCGTTAAACATATAAAATTTTAAGTTAAAAGAAAAATATAGGATATGTTATTGAAATATTATTTCTTTTTTGGCTTTTCAGCCTTTGGATCATTTGGAGCTGCGCTATATCTAAATGGTGTTGCAATTGGAAGCCCTAGTTCTTTTATTAACATCATTGAAAATACATAGCATTTTGCGTTAATTCCGTTGATTACTTCATCAAAAAATGCAGGGTCAAGTTGTTTTTTGCCTTCCCACTGTTCTATTATTTTTTTTCTAAATTCTTCTCCTTCCTGATAATAAATGTTTCCTTTAATACTTGCAATCCCTACTTCAGGTTCATATTTTGAAAGGAAATCAAATTCAACATCTAACACATTCAATCTTCCATTTGGTCCTGAAAGTTGCATTTCTTTAATTGATACAATATTTGGTGTTTGTGAGAAACTTACTGGACCCTCAGGGATTTTTTCCATTTTTTTCTTTTCAACTTCAGCTTTTGTTATGTTAAAATTAATTATTGGCATATATAACCTCCTTTTTCCCTATGGAATGACTATTTGTTTTTAAAATTAACTATTATAGCACTATATTTTATCAAGAATGTCTGCCCTTGTAATTATTCCTACAACTTTTCCCATTTCCTCAATTAGAACGGCTTGATTTTCCTTCAAAAGAGTATATACTTCAACAAAACTCTGCTTTTTAGAAACTACTGGAAAACTTTCTTCCATAATCTCAGATACAGCAATGTCAGGATTTTCACAGATTTTTCCAATTCCAAGTTTTTTTACTAGAGATTTTTCAGAGAGACTACCAACTGGTGAGCCATTTCTCAAAACAGGTAATTGAGAAATATTATATTTTGCCATTATAGCTATTGCATCGCTTACCTTATCCTTGGGATGAACATAAATTACAGGAGAAATCATTACATCTTGTATTTTTTTCATTCTTGCTCGAATCTCTTCTAGAGCATTTAAGATCTTGTTAAAAGTGGACAGTTTGGGATCAATTTGCTTGTTTTCAAGTTTAGCAATATATGCCTGTGTAACTCCTGCCTTTTCAGCAAGCTCTTTTTGGGTTATTCCAAACTTTTTCCTTAATTTTTTTACTTCTCCAAGATCAATCATTAAATCTCCTAATATAATTCTTTTATAATATTTGCAATAGAAATGTCCGAAAATTTAGAAGGTATGGAATCAGTTCCAAATATTCTATCAATTCCTGCTATTTTTAATTTTTCTTCAGCATTTGAAATCATTAATAGGTGAGTTGCTCCAGATAATACCTTCAACGTTCCTTCTCTTTTTAGAATTTCACAAGCTTTCGCCATAGTGCCTCCTGTTGATATGATATCATCGACAATTACTACATCTCGATTCTTAGTATTAATCTCTTTTGGTTTCATTTCAACTATCTCACCAGTTACCCTAGTTTTTTCAAGATAATCAAATTCTGCATCCATATGATTTGCAACTATTTTGGCCCTTTCAATAGAGCCTTTATCAGGGGATATAATAACGGGCTCATTAAGTTTCAAATTTGTCAAATAATCTGCAATTAATGGCATGGCCGATAAATTTTCCCCTTTCATAGCTTTTGTAACATTAATATTATGTATATCTACAGTGTATTTACATTCAATTTCAAACTGGCCTATCATTTTCGCTAAAGAAATCCCCGAGACAGATTCCCAATCCTTAAATCTTTTATCTTGTCTTGCATATGCCATGTAAGGTATTAACAAATCAACTTTAATATTTAGATCTTTTAAGGCATCAATCATGAAAAAAAGTTGCATTATATGTTCATCTTGGGGATAGTATAAAGATTGGACAATTAGAATCTCTTTAATTTTTTTGACTTTTTCATCAAATCTAACGTACCCTTCCCCATCTGGGAATCTTTCAAAATGACAATCAATTATTTTAAAATCTTCTTTTAACTTCTCTAGAGTTGTTTTTGAAGACAGCGATGTAATAAACATTAACTCACCTTTAAACTAAATGTATAAATAATCATTAATATATTTTTCTCTTTAGATAGATTTTATTTAATTAATCTAACTCAAATAAAAAATATATAATTTTAGTAAATATCTTCCCATATTGCCTGTGCGATAAATTTTTAAAGGTTAGAAAACTATACCCACTAAAGTCTTTTTAGAGGAAATATTGATGACAAAGAAAAAATCTTCTAATCAAATTACGCCAGAAAAAAAAACTAAGATTCTAAATGAACAGCTAGTAGATATTACTGAAGAAGTAAAAAAAGTTAGAGAGCAGATTAAATCCTTTTATGATGTTTCAACAACCGAAGAAATAGAAGTGCCCGAAAATCTAATTGATCAAGTAATTGGCCAAGATCATGCTGTTGAAATTGTAAAGACTGCAGCAAAACAAAGGAGAAATGTATTGTTAATAGGTGAACCTGGAACTGGAAAATCTATGTTAGGTCTTGCAATGGCAGAGCTTCTTCCAAAGGAAGATTTAGAGGATATATTAGCGTACCCAAATCCTGATGATCCGAACACGCCAAGAATTAGAACGGTTCCAAGAGGCAAAGCTAGGCTTATTATAGATGAGCACAAAGCAATGGCAAAAAAACAAGAAGAAAGTAAAAGAATGATACTTTTCTTTGTCATTGGAGCGATTGTCGTGATTGCGTTAACACAGGGTCAGTTAATTTGGGGAATGTTCCTTGCAGTTATTATTTTCTTTGGAATGCAGACCTTTAGAATTAAAAATCAGGTTATGATTCCAAAGATACTAGTTGATAATTCTAAATGGGAGCATGCTCCATTTTTAGATGGAACAGGAGCTCATGCAGGAGCATTGCTTGGAGATGTGAGACATGACCCTTTCCAATCAGGCGGTCTTGGCACACCTGCACATGAAAGAGTTGAAGCAGGAATGATTCACAAGACTCACAAAGGATTACTTTTTATAGATGAAATTTCAACATTAAAGATTCAAATGCAGCAAGCTATCTTAACAGGTATGCAAGAAAAGGCATATCCAATTACGGGGCAAAGCGAAATGAGTTCAGGGGCAATGGTTAGAACTGAAAAAGTTCCTTGTAACTTTGTGCTAGTTGCTGCAGGAAATCTTGAAACTTTGAGAGATATGCATCCTGCCCTTCGTTCTAGGGTTAGAGGGTATGGGTACGAAGTTTATATGGAAAATTCTATGCCTGCAAATGAAGAAAATATAAAGAAAATTGTTAGATTTGTCGCACAAGAAGTCAAAAAAGATGCAAAAATTCCACATTTTTCTCTTGACGCAGTAGCTGAGATTGTTCAAGAAGCAAGAAGAAGAAGTAATAGAAAAAATCATCTAACTCTTAGATTAAGAGAGCTTGGAGGAATGGTAAGGGCTGCAGGCGATGTTGCATTGGCGAGGGGAGATACTATTGTTACAGTTGAACATATTATAGAAGCAAGAAAACTTTCAAGATCACTTGAACACCAAATTGCAGATGATTATATCGATAGGAAAAAAGCATACCAAATATTTGGTTCCACCGGCGCTCAAATAGGAAAAGTCAATGGGCTTGCTGTATTGGGTGAAGGAAGTGGGATTATTACCCCTATTGAAGTTGGAGTTACTCCCTCATCCTCAAAATCCCATGGCAACGTAATTGCAACAGGTAAACTTGGGGAAATAGCTAAAGAATCAATATCAATTGTTTCTTCTTTAATTAAAAGATATTCAAATAAGGATCTTTCAAATTACGATATTACTATCCAGTTCCTTCAAGCATATGAAGGTGTTGAAGGTGATAGTGCCAGTGTATCTGTTGCAACAGCAGTTATCTCTGCACTAGAAGATCTTCCAATAAGACAAGATGTTGCAATGACGGGTTCACTCTCAGTTAGAGGAGATGTCCTGCCTATAGGAGGAGTAACAGCAAAAATAGAAGCTGCGCTTGAAAGCGGAATGAAAGAAGTAATTATACCTGAGTCAAATAAAGACGATGTGTACCTAGAAAAATCAAAGAGAAAAGAAATAAAAATTGTTCCAGTTAATAGATTGGAAGATATTTTAAGTTACGTATTGGTAACAAAAAAAAATTCTGACTTTATTAAAAATTTGGCAAAATTAAAAAAATCATTAAGCTAATAGAAATGCATGTGATTAAATGTTTCATTTTATTGAGTCTTTAGGTATTGATTCTAATTGCTATATTCTTGAGAGTAACGTAACTGTACTAATTGACACCGGCACTTATAAAAATTATAGATTATATGATTATGTCGATGATAATGGATTACAAATTGACTTTATAATTAATACACATTGTCACTATGATCACATTGGGGGAAATAAATTTTTTCAAGTGCCAATTTATGCACATGAAAAAGACTATCTTGATATTCAAAATGCAACTGATAAAACTTATTTTCATGTATTTTCTAAGACTTTTGAAGGCTTTAAGAATGTGAATCCCTTAAAAGAAGGAGACGAAATTGATTTAGGAGATTATTTATTAAAAGTAATTCATACTCCTGGGCACACATCCGGATCCATATGCCTATTGGAAGAAGATAAAAGTTATTTATTCTCCGGAGATACGGTCTTTAAAGATTCGATTGGGCGATATGATTTACCTTCTGGAAACTTTGAAGACTTAAAACAATCATTAAAAAAACTGTGTAATCTAAAAGTAAAAGAAGTTTTTCCAGGTCACGGTGAAAATTTTTCTGGCAAAGATCTTTTATTCAATAGATATATGATTTCATTAATTGAAGAGATTTAGGCCATATTACATGGATTTATAATCTACTTTATTCCATGTAGATTTGTGTTACCTATAACATATTTATTTTTCATTAGTATGTATGATGTTTATTTTAATTATTAAATACAAATAAGTGATATTTTCTGCCAAAAAACATAACTAAGATTTAAATACTTATAATATTAACAACATGAAGGAGTGTATCCCATGGATAACATAGATCCTTTTGAAAATGTATTAAAGCAACTTGATAAAGTAAACAAAGTCCTTAAGCTCGATGAAGGATTATATGAAGCATTGAAAAAACCAAAGAGATTTCTTGAGGTAAATGTACCAGTTATAATGGATAATGGTAATGTGAAAGTTTTTACTGGTTACAGGTGTCAATATAATGATGCTAGAGGCCCAACAAAAGGGGGCATAAGATATCATTGGAATGTATCTCCCTCCGAAGTAAGAGCACTTGCTGCATGGATGACGTGGAAATGTGCAGTTGTTGATATCCCTTTTGGGGGAGCAAAAGGAGGGATAATGTGTAATCCTAAGGAGATGAGCGATCGGGAAATTGAGAGACTTTCCAGAGGATTTATTGGGGCAATTTATAAATTCATTGGTCCTGAATTAGATATCCCAGCACCAGATGTTTATACAAATCCAAAGATAATGGGTTGGATGATGGACGAATTCTCTAAGATAAGACAACATTATTCCCCCGGCGTTATTACTGGAAAACCTTTATCGATAGGAGGTTCATTAGGTAGAGGAGATGCAACTGCAAAAGGCGCATGGTTTGCAATTAGAGAATATATTAAATACCTAAACTGGGATATAAAGAAAACAACATCCGTAGTACAAGGTTACGGGAATGCAGGATCGTACATAGCTCAGTTTTTATACGACCAAGGATCAAAAATAATTGCAGTTTCTGATTCACAAGGTGGAATTTACAACGAAGCAGGGCTTGATCCTTACAAAGTATGTGCACACAAAGAAAAAACAGGCTCAGTTTCTAACTTCCCTGAGTCAAAAAACATATCTAACGAAGAACTTCTAACTCTTAAATGCGATATATTATGCCCATCTGCACTTGAAAATCAAATTACAGCAAAGAATGCAGATAAAATTAAAGCTAAAATGGTAGCCGAACTTGCAAATGGTCCGGTAACACCTGAAGCTGATGAAATATTAATTAAAAAAGGTGTGTATTCATTGCCTGACTTTTTATGTAACGCAGGCGGAGTAACAGTTTCTTACTTTGAATGGGTTCAGAATTTGATGAATTACTATTGGCCTTCAGAGGAAGTTTACGAAAAGCTTGATAAGAAAATGACAAAAGCATTTTGGGATGTAATTAATGCCAAAGAAAAATACAAGATAGACATGAGGACCGCTTCTTATGTAGTTGCAATTGGGAGAGTAGTTGATGCAATGAAAGCAAGAGGCTTTGGCTACTAGCTTAATCTATTCTTTTTCTATTTATTCCATTTAAGTTTTAAACAAAGTTGCTTTCTTGCATAGTTTCAATCAAACTACAATTTTTTCTACTTGTTCCTTTTTACGCTAACTGTTGTTGATTCCATACAATTTTGACCTTATCTCTGTCCATAGTAGGGAATTCTTTATCCAAGATACCATTTTAAGAAACTAATAGATATGCATAATTCTCATATATAGACTTACTTTTTATTTATTGTGTCATTTTCTTAGGACTATAGGATTTATAAAAATTTAATTTTGCGATTAAATTATTCGGTAAGTTAAAACAAAGTAAAACACTTATATAGTATATTTCTTATCCTTGAATATGCAACCTGAAGTTGGAGACATCATTAAATTTAAGAAAGGTAAAATAAAATATGAAGGTATAGTAATTCCATCGCCAAAAAAAGATTCAATTATCATTAAATTGTCTAACGGGTACAATATTGGCTTTAAGAAAGACTCAATTGAAATCATTAGTGTGGAAAAAAAAGAAAAACCAAAAATTTTTTCTGAAGTAAAATTTGAAAAAAATAAAGGCCTCCCGGAAATTTCTTTAATCTCAACAGGCGGAACGATTGCTTCAAGAGTAGATTATGAAGCGGGCGGAGTTAGATGGCTTATGAAACCAGAAGAAATATTCTTTATGACGCCAGAATTATCTAATGTTGTTACTTTTAAAAATATATCCTCCCCATTTCAGATAGCTTCAGAATCAATGACTTTTGAATGTTACAAAATTTTAGCAAAGGAAGTAGCAAATGAGTTGAACTCAGGTTCAAAAGGAGTTATAATCACTCATGGCACTGATACACTTCACTACACCTCTGCTGCGTTATCTTTTATGCTTCAAAATCTTTCCAAGCCAGTATGTTTAGTAGGTGCTCAAAGAAGTCCTGATAGAGGAAGTTTTGACGGATCTATGAACTTAATATGTGCTTCATATATAGCGGGACAATCTGACATAGGTGAAGCTGTAATTGTAATGCATGGAGAAATGAGCGATACGTATTGTAATGTATTAAGAGGAACAAAAGTAAGAAAGATGCATTCTACAAGAAGAGATACTTTTCGGCCAATCAATTCGTCTTCTCTGGCAAAAATTTATATGAATGGAAAATTTGAAAAACTGTCGGATTATAAAATGCGAAATGATGATAATGAAGTATACCCAGATATAGAGTTAGAAGAAAAAACTGCTATTATTAAAGCTTATCCAAATTTTAATCCGGATATTTTGGATTATTATATTGATAAGGGGTATAAAGGATTAGTTATAGAAGCATTTGCGCTAGGTCATGTTCCAACAAATACAATAAATGATAAATTTTCATGGATAGATCCAGTAAAAAGAGCTAGGGATGAAGGAATAATAATAGTCTTTGCTACACAGTGCCTATTTGGTAGAGTTAATCCTTTTGTTTATTCAAACGGTAGAATAATGGAAGAGATGGGCGTCATTTATGCAGAAGATATGTTGCCAGAAGTAGCATATCTAAAATTATCTTGGATTTTAGGCCATACAAATGACTATTTTGAGATCAAGAGAAACATGCTTAGTAACATGGCGAATGAAATAAACTATCGTATAAAAGGCGGTAAAGATGGATTATAACACACTTGGCCTTAAAATTGGATTAGAAATTCATCAACAACTAAATACTGATAGAAAGTTATTTTGTCATTGCCCGACGATTCTTAGAATTGATGAACCTATTGGTATTATTGAGAGAAAACTTAGGCCAACACCTTCTGAAATAGGTGAAATTGACATAGCTGCATTGAAAGAATATATGAGAGGTAAGACTTTTATTTATCAATATTTTGATTCTAATTGTCTTGTGGAGCTTGACGAGGAACCTCCACATTTAGTTTCTGAAGAAGCAAAAAAAATTGGAGTTGAAGTTTCTTTACTTTTAAACTCAAATATTGTTGAAGAAATTCAAGTAATGAGAAAAACTGTTCTTGATGGTTCAAATACTTCTGCATTTCAGAGAACTATGCTAATATCAACTGATGGTTATATTAACACAAAGGAAGGGCTTGTTTCTATTTTAACTGTATGCTTGGAAGAAGATGCGGCAAGATTAGTTAGTCAAGACGATACAACAAAAACATTTAGATTGGATAGGTTAGGGATTCCTCTAATTGAAATTGCGACAGGCCCAGATATATCAAATCCAATGCAAGCAAAAGAAGCCGCGTACATATTAGGGCAAATATTGAGGGCAACTGGAAAAGTAAAAAGAGGTCTTGGAACTATAAGACAAGATCTAAATATTTCTATTATAGAAGGGGGGAGGGTTGAACTTAAAGGCGTTCAAAAGTTAGAGATGATACCCCTATGGATTGAAAGAGAAATAGAGAGGCAAATTAACCTAGTCAAAATCAGAAATGAATTGAACAAAAGAGGATCTGCTGAGGATCTCGAATTTAACTCTATTGAGATAACAGATATATTTAAAGATACGACCTCCAAAATTATTGGCAATTCTATAAAAAATTACTGTAAAGTCTACTCAATTAAGTTAAAAAATTTTAAAGGTATACTTGGAACAGAAATCCAAAAAAATAGAAGATTTGGTACCGAATTGGCAGATCATGCCAAAACATACGGGATTTCTGGATTGTTCCACTTAGATGAACTTCCAAACTACGGTATAACTACTGAAGAGATTCAAAAAGTAAAAAATAAATTGGAAATAAATGAACTTGATTCTTTTGTAATTGTTACTGGAAAAGAAGATATTTGCTACAAGGCTATAGAAGAAATCTTTGAACGATGCAAAAAAGCCTTTTTAGGAGTTCCTAATGAAACAAGAGATGCACTAGAAGATGGAAATTCCAAATATTCTAGGCCACTTCCCGGAAGGGCGAGGATGTACCCTGAAACAGATATACCTCCATTTACAATTGAACAAAATTTAATAGATAATATTAAAGAAAATCTTCCAGAAACTTTTGATGAAATTGTATCTAAATTTGTAAAAAAATATGGTCTTAAAAAAGAAGAAGCTGAAAAAATTGCATATGAAGCTCCCGACTTGTTTGAAAAGGTGACTTCCTCTCTTGAAATTAAACCCTCTATTTTCATTAAAGCCTTAGATATCTCAAAAAATCTGGAAAAAGAGGAAGGATATGTAACAGATGATGGAACCTTATATCTCCTTTTTGAAAAAGTATCAAAGGGCATAATCGCAAAAGAAGGTATCGAAGAAGTTTTAAAAAGAGTATCAAGAGGGGAGAATCCAGAAAAAGTTATTTCTGAGTTTTCATCTGAAAACTCTTTTCTAGATATTGAAACTTTTATTGAAAAAATAATACTTGAAAAAAAAGATTTTATTTTAGAGAAAAAAGAACGCGCTATATCTCCTTTGATGGGACTATGTATGAAAGAGTTTAGAGGTAAAGTAGATGGCAGTTTGATTAACAAAATTCTAGATAAAAAAATTAGGGAAGTTATAGAGTACTCTTAATTTTTTTTCCATTATGTTTACATAATACATATAAATTGCTGTGCATTATTCTAACATGTGAAACTATGAAAGATTTGAATTTCTTTTTTAATCCTTCATCCATTGCAGTGATAGGGGCCTCTGACATAGTGGGAAGTGTGGGCTACGAAATAATGAAAAATCTAATTGAAGATTTTCCCGGAAAATTATATCCCATCAATATTAAACAAAAATTAATTTTTGGTCAACCTAGCTTTAAGAGTATACTTGATGTGCCCCATAAAGTTGAGATGGCAGTTATAGCTATATCCGCACCATATGTAGCTGATACTTTAGAAGAATGTGGAAAGAAGGGCGTTAAGGGAGTTGTAATTGTATCTGGTGGATTTTCTGAAATTGGAGAAAAAGAAAGGGAAACAAGATTATTAGAAGTATCTAATAAATATGGGATAAGAATAATAGGCCCTAATTGCATTGGAATTTATGATAATTTTTCCGGGGTTAATACGATATTTCTATCAAAAGATAAAATTTCTTACCCGCAAAAAGGAAATATCTCTTTTCTGTCTCAAAGTGGGGCATTTGCAGGACTTATTTTAGATTGGACTAGTAAAGAACGGATTGGAATATCAAAAGTTGTAAGTTATGGAAATAAAATAGATGTAAATGAAGCAGATCTCATAGAATATATCTATGGAGACAAAAATACAAAAGTCATTTGTTTATATATCGAAGGAATAAGACGAGGACGAAAATTTATGGAGTCAGCAAAAAAAGTTTCAAAAAAAATTCCAATACTTGCACTAAAATCAGGCAAAACTAAGTCAGGTGCTAAAGCTGCTTCAAGTCATACTGGAAGTCTTGCAGGTGAAGATATAATATATGATTCGGCGTTCAAACAATCACATATAATAAGGGCAAATAACTTTGAAGAACTTTTTGATATGGCAAAGGCCTTAGAAAAACAAGTTTACCCAAAGAGCGATGGAATCGCTATTTTGACAAATGCCGGTGGATTGGGCGTCATGACTGCAGATGCATTAGAAATGAATGGGCTTCGACTTGCAAATTTAAATGAATCCACGGTAAAAAAGCTAAAGGAACAATTTCCAGAGAGAGTAATTGTTTCTAATCCTATTGATTTAGTCGGAGATGCAGATAAATATCGTTATGAAGTTGGATTAAGGGCACTTTTAGAAGATGAAGATGTGGGATTAATAATTGTTATTTTGTTACTTCAGGTTCCAACTCTGTCTTTGGATTCTGCAGATACAATCCTAAACATTAAAAAGAATTGCGAAAAACCGATTCTTATTTTAGGTACAGGTGGGGAAAAAATCACCCCATGTTTAAGGAAATTAGAAGAAGGGGGCCTAGCGGTATATCCCTCCCCAGAAAGAGCAGCAAGAGCGGCATATGCTTTAGTTACTCATGCAGTAGTTAGAGGTGATATTCATAGAGAAAGTAAAGAAAATATTGAACTCTGTAAGATCTGAAGGAAGAGTTTCCTTAATGGAGCACGAAGCTAAAAAAATTATGAAGGCATATGGGATCAATGTACCTAAAGAAGGAATTGCAACTTCTGAAGAAGAAGTGTTAAAAGTTGCGAGATGGGTTGAGTATCCTGTTGTATTAAAAATCGCATCACCAGACATTCAACATAAAACTGATGCGGGAGCAGTTATTCTAAATTTATCCAAAGCAGAAGATATTTTAGAAGGTTACAGGAGAGTTATAGAAAATTCTAAGAAATATAATCCCAATGCAGATATACGTGGTGTGATAGTCCAGCATATGATGCCAAAACAAAGAGAAGTTATTATTGGCGTTTTCAAAGATAATCAATTTGGCCATATACTCATGTTTGGACTTGGAGGAATTTTTGTTGAAGTGTTAAAAGATGTCTCGTTTAGAATAGTTCCAATTGAACGTGAAGACGCATATGAAATGATTTCTGAAATTAGGTCACATCAAATGCTATGTGGGGTTAGAGGAGAAAAACCTTCGGATATAGACGCACTTGTTGACATTATGCTCAAAGTATCTAAATTTGTATCTGATTTTCCAGAAGTAAAAGAGCTTGATTTGAATCCGGTATTCGTATGTGAAAAAGGGGCAGTAGCTGTCGATGCATTAATTTTTATAGATTGATTACTCAATTAATTCAGAATAAATATCATTAAAAGAACCCTTATATTTAGCATTGATTAAAGAGTAGTACTTTGTCTTTTCAATATATGTATTTGTATCGCTAGTTGGGTCAAAAACAATCCAATCGTCTTGATATAGTAATTCCACCCATGCATGTCCCGCATTGGATGAAGTCAATCCAAATACAACTTTTACGTCCTCTGGGCTATATCCGTTTGCCCTTAACAGAGTACACAATAATATGGCTTGATCTTCACAATCGCCTGTTTTTAGCTTTAGAGTTTCCTCAGGGAACTGCCAGTACTCAAATCTAAAATCATGAGTCACATAATCCTCTAAATATTTTATTTCATCCTTAACAAATCTATATATAACTAGTGGATCATTTGTATTTATTTTATTGACTAAAGACTTAACTGTTTCGTTATTGGGGGTAACAAAAACTGTTACATCATTTTTTTTTAATTTTTCGTAAATTGTTATTTGCTCCTCTAATCGATTGATATTCTGGGTCCTTAGGAAAATTTTTGCTTCTATATCGAGAATATTCTGATCTTCTTCCGCTATCAAACTGTCAATACTTCTTAGTTCATTTTCAAGATTGGCTTGTTCCTTTGTATGTTGAAATAGTGCATCTTTTAGTTTTTTTTCTTGAAGTAAGGTAGAATTATATTGATAACGCTTAATCACGTATCCTGAAAATAATGAGGATGTTATAACCATCAATGCAATTATTAGGATCTTAAATGACTTTGTTCTCAATTTAATACCTCAAAATGATTTTATCATTGAATCTAAATAACTCTTGGATTCTGTATAATTTGTAAATGTCATTTTTATTGAATGAATCAAAGTTATTATTTTCCCTTGGCAAAAGCAAATAAGTGCTCCCGCCCAATTTTAGCTCCACCCACATATCGGAAAAAGTTGACTCACTCATATTGACTTTTGCACCTACTATTTCTACATCGTTCTCATTGAATCCAACAGATCTCAAAAGAGATGCTAGTAAAACTATTTTATCTTCGTAGCTCCCTTTTTTATTATCTATAGTATTTTTAGAGTAATTCCAGTAATCAATTCTGCCATTTCTTGTAAGCTTATCTTCTTTGACAATTTCATCTCGTGCATAGTTGAATATAGTTTTGGCTTTTTCATTGCTTCCCATATTGGATTTAGTTATTTGCTCCAATACTTTTAAAACACTTGAGTTATTGACGTCAACAAATTCACGGGGATCTTTAGATTCATATATAGAATAAGAATAAACATCCTGATTTAGCTTGTTCTGTAAATTTAAAAGATTATTTTCTGCTTCATTTAGTTCATTTTTATGTTGTATTTTTCCTAATAATATTAATTTTTTTTCTATAAATGTTGCATTAGTTTCTTTAAGATTAGAATATGATTGTTTTATTGTATCTTCTAAATCTTTATTTAACTTTAATTGTAAATTTAATTTTTGGGTTTGTTCCACTATCATTAAGGTTGAAAACAATATGCCAAATAGTAAAAATAAAATTACAAAATATCTTTTAATCATATTTTTTTGATACTATATCTCTATATAAAAATTACTTAAATTAAATGTGTGCCTAATATAATTATTGTTTTTAAAATATCGACTCACTAGTCCGATCCTATTAGTTTCCTTGCTGCCATCGTAAGTGGATCTAAAGCACTAGATATTGGTGGGGCATAAGATGTTTCTGATGTTGCGAGTTGATGGACAGTTGTTTTTCTTCCTATGAGAAGTGCCATTGCATCGATTCTTCCCTTTACCTCTTCCTTAGATATGACTTGGGCACCAATTACCCTATAGTCGCTGTCTGATAGAATTTTAACATATATATCTTCTCCCCGAGGGTAGTACTTAGCACGTGTTAGCCCTTTTGCATTGCCTTCAATGGGGCTAATTCCATATTCAAGTGCCCTTTCTTTTGTGATCCCAACTGTACCAACTTCTAATTCACCAATTACTGCAATACTTGGGCTTGATATAGAACCAAAAACAGAATTTTTGCCCAATATGTTATCTGCAACTAGAACACCTTGCCTAATTGCTGTCGAGCCCAAAGCACTAATTGTAGATTTATGAGTTATTATATCTGTGACCTCGATACAATTACCGCATGCGTAAACATTTTTAAGGTATTTCCCGTGCCTTCTTACTCTCAATGAGGCATCCGTTACAATTGCACCCGTTATTCCAGTTTCAATACCGGCATTTTTCGCTAATTCTACATTTGGCCTTACTCCTACGGATACTAAAACTAAATCTGTCTCAAACTCATTTCCATTGGCCTTGACATGAGTTACCTCTTTACTTCCTATAAAGGATGAAGCGACTGTAGATGTATGAACATTCATATTTAATGAGGATAGATAATCTTCTACAATATTACTCATATCTTTATCTAACATATTTGGAAGAACTCGATCCTTCATTTCAATTAGCCTTGACTTAAGACCTTTTTTAAGAAAAGCATGTGCCATCTCAAGACCAATGGCCCCTGCACCTATTATTGTTGGAGATTTTGTATTTTTTAATGCGTCAGATATTTTTAAAGCATCTTCTAATGAATTTAAGAAATAAATTCCTTCCAAGTTTATCCCTGGAATAGGGGGAATTATAGGTTTTGCTCCAGTAGCTATTACTAAAGTATCATATTTAAGTTTCTCATTACCAAAAAATATCTCATTTGTATCTAAATCTATTTTATCAACTGTTGTTTCATTGAGTATGTTAATGTCCATCTCAGAATAATACTTTTTATCTCTAAGGACGAGGGTATCAAATGAAGTAATCATTCCAGAAAACACAAAAGGAATTCCACAAGGACTATATGCAAAATATTTACGATCAGTTATAACTGTGATATCTATATCTTTGTTTTTCTTTCTAACTTGGGATGCTACAGGTAATCCCGCAGCTCCTGCACCTATTATAACAAGGTGTTTTTGCATGTTCAATATAAACCGGTAACAGCTTTTTAAAGTTAAGGTTTAATATTTTTGTAATTATGGCCAGTTCCTAAGTCTTTATTTATAATGTCTTGCCCAAGAGTATTATTAGAAAAATGCCAGCCGTATTAAGGACATAGGATATAATTCCAAAATGTTTTAGTTTTACTTCTTTCGATGATGCAAGTATTGTGATACCTACCTCATCAGGTAGTGGGGTTGCTATAAAAATAGCTCCAAGGGTATATGCTAAATATTTTTGATAAATTTTGGGTATTTTATTCAATGTAAAGAGTGATATTTTATGCTGTGAAAATTCTTTTATTTCATCAACAAACGAAATTCGAATAAAGTGGAATATTAAGAAATCACCCACTAACGAGCCAATTCCTGCAATTAATCCTAGAAGTATAAAGTTGTTATTAGTTGAAAAAATTAAGATTAAGGCAGTAGCAATTGGGGCAGTGAAAGAAAAGACATATAATATTCCAGAAATAAAAATACCTACATAACCCCATTCTACAAAACTTTCAGGGATAAGATTACTTAGCCCTCCAAAGAGGAAGAAAGTCAATAAATATAATACTCCTAACGATTTAAATTTTTTATATTTCATTACACCAACCAGAATAGGATTAATTTTTAATTGAATCTTCAATTGAAGATAATTTTTGATAAATCAATTGAATAGCATTATTTTGTGCATCTAGATTATCCAATATTACCCGTATTTCTTCTTCTGTTTTTAAATTTATCAGATAATCTGTATGGGTTTCTGATCTAATTTTTGTATCTTGTCTATTCTGGCTCATCATTATAACTGGTGCGGTATAAGATGCTAAGAATGAAACAACTAGATCTAAGGATATGAAAGGGTAAGGGTCCAAACGACTAATCCAAGTAGTAATATTCAAAGATACCCATATTAATAAAATTATAGTCTGTGCAAAAATGAATCTCCACAAACCAATTTTTGATGTAGCCCAATCAGAGGCTTTTCACCAAATGTTTGTCTTTCTTCATATAATTCATTAACATCACATATTTTTTCATGTTCATGTTTATATGGCTTAGGAAACTTAAATTTATCCATTTTTTCACCTATAACTTGACCTTTTTTAGATAATTATATATTTAATTAACTAGTTGGAATAGGATTAAATATAAAATAGGGCAATATATAATTCATATGAAAGATTCAATATCAAATGAATATCTCTCAGAAATTGTTGATAAAGCAATTATTAACTTATCTAATAATAATTTAGATATTTTCTTTGATTCGTTAAAACCAATACTAGAAAAGAAGTGTCCCTTTTCTAAACTAGATGTAATTGGAAGGAATTTGGGATTAAATCTAAAGAATAAACCAGAATTGCTTATCCAAGGATTTGATATGTTAATCGGATCTAATAAAATGGCAAGCTATGTACTCGTAAGCCAAGGATTATTCCAACTTATGCCAGAGAATCTTAATTTGGTAATGGAAAAAAGTAGACAATATATAATATATGGAGATAAGTGGTATGTTTGCGATATAATTGGAGAGAGAAGCATAGGATTATCTTTAGTTAATTACTTTGATATCGCGCTTCCATGGATTGAAAAGTTTTTACACGACGAAAATAAATGGCTTAGGAGATCTGCTGGCGTTTCTACCCATTTCTTTAGCAAACGAATATTAGATCAAAAGGAGAGAACAATTATATTATTAAATATCTTAGAGCCACATATAGAAGAGAAAGATATAGATATAGTAAAAGGAATTGGCTGGGGATTAAAAACAATTGGTAAATACCACCCAGACATACTTGCTGAATTCTTATTGGCACAATTAAGTAAAGATAAGAAGATATCAAAAACTATGCTTAGAAAAGCTTTGACTTACCTACCAATGGATAAAAAAAAGGAGATAGAGTCATTTGTATAAAGAGTATTCTACAAAACATATCTTAAACGTTCATAAACATTGTGATGGTGGGTGGTTTTGGATAAAATATTCTGCATCCCCTTATCTTGGATGCGAATACGGATGTAGTTACTGTTATTGCAGAGAGGATAAATATGACCCACATAAACGTGAAATAGATCCTGAAATAATTGAGTTAGAGGATCCTTTTTCCGAATATATTAAAGTTAAAAAGGATGCACCAGATCTTTTTAGAAAAGCAATTACTAATAAACCTAAAGATTTGATTTATCTTGATAGCTATCAACCTGTTGAAAATAAATATGGTTACTGTAGGAAAATTTTAGAAGCATGTCTTGATTTAGAATTTCCTATTTTTATTAATGAAAAATCTCCACTTCTGTTAAAAGATTTAGACATTTTAAATGAGATTAATAAAAAGTCTTATGTCAACGTTGGTTGGTCAATTATTGCTAGTAGTGCTGACAAAGCATTTTCAATATTTGAGCCTAATTCCCCAAATCCTAATTCTAGATTCGAGTCAATGAAAATATTGTCAGAAAATAATATTCTTACAGGAACAATATTAATGCCAATACTTCCATATATTTATGACAGTGAAGATAATATTGAAGAGGTTGTAAAAAAAACTGCTTCTAATGGAGGAAAATATATTTTGGACGGAGGATTAACACTAAATGGGTACTGTAAAAACTACTTCTTTAATTTTTTAGAAAAATATAATTCTTCATTAATTGAAAAATATGAATTACTTTTTTCTAATGATAAATTATATTCTCAAGTTAATATTAAAATCCATAAAATAGTTTTGAAGTATTGCCAAAAATATAATCTTCAGAATTACATTACAAGACCAATAGATTATTTCCCTATAGAGTATCAAATTAATAAAAAAGTATCAGAAAAATTATTTCTTAAAGCAAGAGAGATTCAATTAGAAGGAGGCGATAGATATAAAGAATGGGCATATAGAAAAGCAGCATGGGAAGTAGATGAGCTTGAAGAGAGCATAAGCACTATTTATAGAAATGAAGGATTAAAAGGATTATTAAAGATAAAAGGCGTAGGTAAATCAATTGGAATGGAAATTGAAAAATTAATTAAATCGAATAATTAGAGAGATAGTCGAAAATTATATAAAAAGATTTATTGTAAAAATCTCAAGATAGTTAAAAGTGATATTATGAAAATAATAACTTATTTAATGATTGGAATGTTGTTGTTGGCTTCAGTGATGTATGTCTCAGCATCCGATAAAAATTTTGATATAATTGTACTACAAGGGAACTCACTTAAAGTGGGAACAGAAAATAATCTAGTTACTCTTACGATTAATAATGAAACATCTTTAGAATTCCAAAATGTTAAAATTTACTTAGATTTAACCTTTCCTTTTTCTAAATCAAATAAAGAATCTGATCAATTTGTAATTGGAAATCTTACCACAATACCAAAAGGTGCATTTTTTGTAATTGATGTCGAGAGCGGTGCTGCATATGGAAATTACAAAATCCCCGTGATTGTTGAAACGAATAGGGGAAAGTACCATGAAGAGATAGAAATTAAAGTTATAGGTGATACCCTTGTTAGCGTAGATGATTTCACGATAAATGGGGTAAAAGGTAAAACTGTGGACCCTGGATCAATATTTAATCTTAATTTAAGATTGAAAAATGTTGGGGGAAACAGATTACAGTGGTTAAAAGTTACCTTAGATACTAAAGATCCAGAGATTATTCCCGTTTCTTCATCTTTAACTAAGACTTTTCAAGATGTTAGAACAGGAGAATACGTTATAGCTAATTATGACTTATCGGTGGGAAAAGTAATTCCTCCAAAGAACCATATAATGACATTGACTCTAACTTTCCAAGACAATCTAGGAGTTACGTATACTCAAAGCGAGGTACTAGGTTTAAAAATAACTGGAACGCCACAATTAGAACTTGGTAGAAGAACTACAGACCCAACTAGAATAATGCAAAATCAACCCTTTATTTTAACCTTGAAAATAGAAAATATTGGGACAACTGATGCAGATAATGTTAAACTAAAAATAGAATCTCCTTTTTTAGGGGATAGTGAAGCATACTTAGGTAAAATATCAAAGAATGATTATGCAAATGGCGTATTTGCTCTAAATTCAGGAATAAACAGTGGAGAAATTAAATGCAAACTTATCGTAACTTATAATGATGATAAAGGATTACAAACTAGTGAAAAAGAATATTTTATCTCCATAAATGCTGTTCCTCAAGCAACACTAGGACAAATGATAGTAGGATCGATTCTTCCAATTTTACTGTTGATTGTAATTATTGGTGGAGTATACATTTACAGAAAAAAAAGAAAATCTAAAAAAGAAGAATATTCTAAAGAAAAACTTGTAAATTAAATTGAAATAAATTTTTAGAGGGCATTGAAAAATGGAACTACCAATAATTGATGCAAGATCAGTGTATAAATGTTATACTCTTGGAAATACTCAGATTCCCATTTTACGCGGGATAGATCTTACTGTAAAAAAAGGCGAGATTGTAGCATTAATGGGGCCATCAGGCTCCGGCAAGAGTACTCTTTTAGGAATTTTAGGAGGATTAGATGTACCCACATCAGGTAGAATTATAATGGATGGAATTGATATAACTAAACTTCCTGAAAGTAAGCTTGCAGAGATTAGAGGTAAGAAAATTGGATTTGTTTTTCAAGCTTATAATCTTGTTTCGACACTCACAGCAATTGAAAATGTGATGTTACCTTCATATTTTGTCAAAGGCACTAAAAAAGATCCTGAAGAGCTTTTAGAAATAGTAGGTCTTAGTCACAGGAGAAATAACAAACCTACTGAAATGAGTGGTGGAGAGCAACAAAGGGTGGCAATTGCAAGAGCATTAATAAATAATCCAAAGATTCTTTTTGGTGACGAACCTACAGGTAACTTGGATTCTAAGACTGAACTCAAAATATTGAATTTATTTCAGAGATTAAGAGAGGATTTTGATTCTACTATTTTCTTAGTTACACACTCTGGTGAGGTGGCTAAAATAGCAGATCGTATTCTCTATATTAGAGATGGTAGATTAGAAAGGGAGACAAATGTTGGAAAACTCAAAAATTAACATTTATTTAAAATATGCGTTTACCTCCCTTCTAAGAAGAAAGCAAAGAACACTCTTCTCCTTACTTGCAATATCAATTAGTGTCGCATCTATAGTTGCGATTAGTCTAATGGGAGCCTCTGTTGAGACTACCCTCCAGAGTAGTGTAAAATATTATTTTGGTGGCGATTTGAGACTTGATATGGAAACTGTGGGATTTCGAATTGGAAAATTTGATTTTAAAGATACTGAAGATTTTATTATAGGACTGAGGGATACAGGAACTATTGAAAATTATACCTATATTCTGGATACAATCAGGGGCACGGATATACAAAGGGAGGGAGTTACTCAGACTTTTTTAGGATTAAGAGGAATAGAAATAGGAAATTATCCATTATATGATGAAATTCCAGTAATTGATCCTAAAGGTGCAAAATTTAATACTTTAATTAAAGAACCTTATGATATTGCAATAAATGATATATTGGCTCAAAATCTTAAATTAAAAGTCGGGGATACTCTACCAGTTTTATCAGATAACGGACGAACTGAATTTAAAGTAGTAGGTATTATAAAAGAAGGAGGGGGAGTTGCAGAGATATTTGGCATAGGATTAATAAAATTCGATACAATTATGGAGCTTCTTAAACTAGAAGAAAAAGATGCGTCTAGCATATTCATAAAAACACAAAACGATATTTTGATGTACGAAGCCGAAAGGTCAATCCAAAATCAGTTGATAGATCGGAACAAATATAAAATTAGTGTTTCAAACTATGTAGAACAAAATGAAGTAACTATCCAAATATTAAGACCGGTACTACAATTTTTTAATCTTGCGGGCATTATTTCCCTCTTAGTTGGCGCAATTGGGATAATTACTACGATGTTTATATCAATGAAAGAAAGAAAAAAAGAAATTGGAACAATGAAAGCAATAGGTATTAAAAGTTCCCAAGTTATCAATTTCTTTCTGTTTGAGGCGCTAATTTTAGGCATTACTGGTAGTTTTTTTGGTGTTGTTCTAGGGATAATATTATCAACTCAACTTGTGCATATTGCTGAAGGTATATTTAATACAACTTTATACTTAGTTATTGATAATTATGTTTTGTTATATGGATTTTTAGTTGGAGTATTCTCTGTGTTTACTTTTCAGATAGTGCCGGCTTATATCGGTAGTCAGATTAGACCAATCATAGTTCTCAAGGATATAGAAGGCGAAAAGCCTTTTTATAGAGATTGGGGATTTTTAAAAATAGTTTTTATATCTTTCATAGTTTTTTGGGGAATATTATACTTGAATTTGCGTTCATTTTTGTTAGTATTGGGAGTATTTGGATTGATATTTTTAATGTTTATTTTTACATTTGTCGCAAGGTATATAATTAAATTAGTTTCGAGATTCCCAACGTTTAATCTTGTTTCATTTAAGTTAGGGTTAAGAAGTATTGAAAGAAATCATTGGACTGTTGCAACAGCGCTTTTAGCCATTTCAATTGGCCTTGGTAGTGTCGGAGGGGTCCTTACTACTGGGGAAGGGCTTAAAGATTTCGTAGCAGATGCATTTTCTTCATTTGCAGATTACGATATTCAAATAAACGGCATATCTAATTCAAAAATTTCGGATATGGAAGAAAGATTATTGTTAATGGAGGAAGTCAAAACAGTATACAAAACAATTGATGGATTTTCAGGTTTAAATTTAACTATACATGAAATAAATGGCAAACCAATGTTTCGATATATTAGCGATCTTACTGAAGATAAGAGAATAAAGGCAGAAGAAAAATGTATTAATGTAAATTTGGGGGGGAGGAATTTAGAATTTAATCCACTCAGTTCTGCTACTTTCAAGACTACACAGGGAAGACTTTTAGGAAAAGAGGATATTGGTAAAAATAACATAATTGTTTCAACTCAATGTGTTGATACATTTGGAATTAGATTAGGGGATACTATCACTTTCCAGTACAATGATTATTATTTCGATATGAAGATTATTGGGATTTATGCACCTAGTTTTCAAGGAGGCGGGCCGCCTTCATCTAATCTAGGAATTCTTACATCTACAGAAACTCTAGATAAATTAAGAAGATCCTCTTCGAATAAAGATTTTAATATACTCGAGATTAATGGAATTAAATTAGTAGACTATACAAAATCATTGCCACAAGAGCAGTCAAAATTAATATCTATTTTATCTAAAACTCGAGTGAACATAGTAGGATTAAATTTTGAATCGGAATATTTTGAAACTCATAGTAATGAAAAAATAATTATTTCTAAAAGATTGGCCGAATCATTTGGATTGAAGATTGGTGATTCTATTACATTAGAAGAAAATAAATACCAAAAAACATTTTTTATCCATGATATTAAAGAAGGGCCTTTTAATGTGGATTCAGAAATTATTATTCCTTATTCTTCACTTAAAGGAGCTTTTCCGGATATATACACATATACCTTGAATGTGGTGGCTAAAGAAGGTCAAGTGCCTACTTTATCAAAAAAAGTCAAAGCTATGTTTTCACCAGAATATTATGTATTTGAATCTTCAGAAGTTCTTTCTATTGTGAACAGGCTTATCGATCAAGTTGTAATTCCAATATCTTTACTTGCTTCGTTTTCCCTTTTTGTCGCCATTATAGTTATTTCAAATACAATGTATCTATCTATAATTGATAGAAAGAGGGAGATAGGAATTATGAAGGCGATAGGTGCAAGTAATTTAACAGTATTAAAAAATCTAGCAATAGAAAATTTAACTATTGGCGCAATTGGAGGAATACTCTCTTTAATTGTTCTGTATGTTTCATTTTTTGGAATATCTGTCATTCTACAGATAGGAGAAACTCCAATTAATTCATTTGTCTTAATAGGTATATTTTTGTTGTCATTAGTTGTATCGGTTATTGCTTCGATTATACCTGCATACAATGTCTCAAAAATACGGCCATTGTCAGTTCTAAGATACGAATAGGTAATGTCTAACATTCTTTAAACAAAAATAAAATAAAACCGAAAATTTTATAAATAGATTGATTAGATTAACTTTAGGTGAACTTAAGTGACCATTTCACAAAGCTGTCAAACGAGGATCTTTATAAGAGATTTCAACAGTTTTTTTGAAAAACTTGAGAAAACTATTATGTACCTAGGCTGTGCACTGACTTCTCAAAAGAAAATCAATCTATAAATAAGTAAAGGTGTTTTAATGGAAGAAAATAATGAAAATCTTGAAAATAAAATCAGTGAACTTGAAAATAAAGTCATGGAACTCGAACAACAGCTTTCTGAGAGTGAATCAATGCAAAAAGAACAATATGAGAGACTTCTAAGGAGTGAAGCAGATTTTCAAAACCTTAAGAAACGCACGGAGAAAGAAAAGGAAGATACTAAAAAATATGCATTACAGGAAGTCATAATGGGAATACTAAACGTGCTTGATCATATCGAAAGAGGGATAAAAGCATACAAAGACTCTGAAAAAGAATTACTAGATCGGGAAGAAGTTCTTATGGGTTTAGAATTAATTTATAAAGATCTTAAAAACGTTTTACGTTCACATGGGTTATGTGAAATAGAATGCCTCGGGAAAGAATTTGATCCGTTCTTCCATGAAGCAATGGCCATTATTTGTTCAAACGAAACGGAAGAAAATACAGTAGTAGAAGAATTTCAAAAAGGGTATATTTTAAATGATAGGGTCATAAGACACTCAAAAGTGAAGGTTACTAAAAAAGAATAATGAAAATAATAATATAATTAAATGAGGTGGATTATATGGGAAAAGTATTAGGAATTGATTTAGGAACAACAAATTCATGTATGGCTATAATGGATAAAGGTCAGCCTCTTGTAATACCAAATGCAGAAGGAGGTAGAACTACTCCATCGGTCGTAGGTGTATCTTCTAAAGGGGAATGGTTAGTTGGTAGAGTAGCAAAAAATCAAATTGTATCAAATCCAGAAAATACTGCTTATTCAGTTAAGAGATTTATTGGAAGAAGATATGACGAAGTTGACAGCGAAAAAAAAATTATTCAATTTGGCATTACGTCTGGAAATAATCAAGAAGTAAGAATTGTTCTTAGTGGTAAAGACTACACTCCCGAAGAACTATCTGCAAAAATTCTAAAAAAATTAAAAGAAGATGCGGAAACATACCTAGGAGAAAAAATAACTGAAGCAGTTATTACTGTACCCGCATACTTTAATGATTCTCAAAGAAAGGCCACTAAAGATGCGGGGGAAATTGCTGGATTAAAAGTGCTAAGAATTATCAATGAGCCTACTGCGGCAACATTAGCCTATGGATTAGATAAACAACATGAGCAGACAATCCTAGTTTACGATCTTGGTGGAGGTACTTTTGATGTTTCTATTCTTGAAATAGGAGATGGGGTGTTTGAAGTTAAATCTACTAATGGGGATACACATCTTGGTGGAGATGACTGGGATCAGCGTATTGTTGAATGGTTAGTTGAAGAATATAAAAAGCAGTATGGAAAAAACATAACTAATGATAAAATGGCAATGCAACGATTAAAAGAAGCTGCTGAAAAAGCAAAGATAGAACTATCTGGACTTGCAGAAACTTCAATAAACTTGCCATATTTGACTGCAGATGAAACTGGGCCAAAACATCTTGAAGTGAATTTATCTAAATCTAAATTCGAAGCAATGACAAAAGATCTATTGGAAAGAACAATGAAACCAATTCAACAGGCAATGTCAGATGCTAAAGTAGAACCTGAAGATATTGACTCAATTCTCCTTATAGGGGGGTCTACAAGAATGCCCCAAGTATATAATTATGTGAAACAGTACTTTGCAAAAGAACCGAGAAGAGATATTAATCCTGATGAATGTGTTGCAATCGGTGCGGGGATACAAGGGGGCGTACTAAAAGGTGAAGTAAAAGATGTACTTCTTTTAGATGTCACTCCACTATCTTTAGGAATTGAAACTTTAGGTGGAGTATTCACAAAATTGATTGATAGAAATACAACCATACCTACAAAGAAGAGTGAAGTCTTTTCAACAGCAACAGATAACCAATCTTCAGTAGAAATACATGTGCTCCAAGGAGAAAGACCAATGGCGGCGGATAATCATACTCTAGGTAAGTTTACATTAAGTGGGATTCCTCCTGCACCAAGAGGCATTCCTCAAATAGAAGTCACATTTGATATAGATGCAAATGGAATTTTAAACGTTACAGCTAAGGACAAGGGAACTGGAAAAGAACAAAGCATTACAATTCAAGCATCAGCAAATCTGTCTAAAAGTGAAATAGATAATCTAAAAAAAGAAGCTGAAGCTCATGCACAAGAAGATCTCAAAAAGAAAGATTTAGTGGAAGCAAGAAATCAGGCAGATACTGTGATTTATACCACAGAAAAAGCAATAAAAGACTTCGCAGAAAAAATAGATTCTTCCAAAAAATCGGAATTAGAAGGATTGATTGCAGATTTAAAAAATGCAATGAGTGGAACAAATTCTCAAGATATAATTGCCAAAACAGAAACACTTTCAAAAGCAATGTATGAAGTCAGTGCTAAAATTTATCAACAGACTCAAGATACAAAGGAGCAACCACAACAAGGACAAAAAAATGATGATCAATCTAATGCAGGCGATAGGATATATGATGCAGATTTTGAGGTAACTGATGAGGATAAAAAAGATTAATTTATTTTTATTTTAATTTTTGAGGTTTTAGGATGGCTAAAAGAGACTATTATGAGATTCTTGAATTAAATAAAAATGCAACTGAAGATGAAATTAAAAAATCGTACAGAAGACTTGCAAAAAAATACCATCCTGACTTAAATAAAGGAGATAAATCTGCAGAAGAAAAATTCAAAGAAATATCTGAAGCATATGAAGTTTTGATGGATAAAAATAAAAAAGCTAATTATGATACATATGGTCATGCTGGAGTAAACAATAACTTTGGCAGAGAAGGATTTGAATGGAATCATTTTACTCATTTTTCAGATCTCGAAGATATATTTGGCAGAGGATTTGGTAGTGGAGGATTTGGAGACTCTATTTTTGACATATTCTTTGGATCTTCCGGCCAAAGAGGTGAAAGCTACAGACCTCAAAGAGGTAGGGATCTAAAAACTAGTATATCTATAACACTTGAAGAAGCATACACTGGAACTAAAAAATCTATTAAAATGACTAAAGGATTAAAATGTTCTGATTGTCATGGAACCGGATCCAAAGGTGGAATGCCTCCAAAAGTATGTCCTGCATGTGGGGGTTCTGGAAGAGTTCAAGCTAGAAAAGACACAGTATTCGGTACCTTTGCAACAGTTACTGTATGTAATACTTGCGGAGGTAGAGGCAAAGTTATCGTAGAAAAATGCCCTAAATGTAGCGGTACGGGTAGTGTAAGGGGGGAAAAAACTATTAACATTGATATTCCTAAAGGTATTGAAAATGGAAACACCCTTAGAATATCCCAAGAAGGAGAAATAGGATCTGTTGGAGGCCCTCCAGGGGACCTATATGTTGAAATAAGGATAATCCCACATAATATTTTCAAGAGAGAAAATGCAGATTTAATATATTTACAATCAATTGGAGTAGCACAAGCTGCTTTAGGATGTTCTTTATCAGTACCTACAATTGGTGGACGGGCAAATGTTAAAGTTCCAGCTGGGACTCAACCAGACACAATTTTGAGATTGAAGGGTAAGGGCATGCCTAAAATTAGGGGTTATGGAACAGGAGATTTATTAATAAAAATAGTTGTTGAAATACCGAAAAATATAACTTCGGAAGAGAAAGATCTATTAAAAAAATATGCACAAATTAGGAAAGAAAATATTAACTAATACTAACATATAAATACTGACATATCTATTTTAATTTATATTATGAAGGGAAAAAAGATGGATTATCTTAGAGAGAATATTGGACTTAATGGAAAAAAAACTAGCCCTAAACTGATTGAAGGGCTAAAGAATTTTATTATTGATATTGATGGCGTAATTTGTGATGATATTCCAAATGAGGAATCAGATAGAATGGCTACTGCAAAGGAGATACCTAATGCCAAGGCTACAATAAACAAATGGTATGAAGAAGGCCACATTATAACTTTTTTTACCTCAAGAACTCAAAAAGAGCGAGACGTAACTATAAAATGGTTAGAAGAACACGGGTTTAAATATCACAACATTATCTTTGGGAAACCTAGAGGAGGCAACTATCATTATATTGACGACAAAGATATAAGGGCCACAAGATTTGAAGGAAAATTTGGGGAATTTGTTAAAAAAACTAGAGAAATCCAAGTTTTTGAATAAAAGTATATTACTTTAAATTTGTGTATAAGATATAATCCTTGCAGCTAAAATGGATATGGGGAAAGAAATATTTACTGATATATTTTTGGCTCAAATGTACTGTAAAGTATTTAGTCAAATCCACCAAATTAGCTACCATTAAGAGATAAATTTTCTAATTATTTTTTTATCTTTAGGTAATTTTTTATATAGATTAATATTTGATTATTCATGGAGAATGATTTAAATCAACAAATTATTAATAATAAAAAATCTATTAAATTCTATAACTCTCTTTCTAAAAAAATAGACACTCTAAATTTTAAAGAGAATACAGAAGTAAAAATGTTTACTTGTGGTCCTTCGATATATAGGAAACCTCACATTGGTAACTACAGAACTTTTTTGTTTGAAGATATACTCCAAAGGTATTTGGAATATTCTGGCTACAAAGTTAAAAGACTGATGAATTTTACAGATATAGAAGATAAAGCTATTGAAGAAGCTAGACTTAAAGGAATAACAGTAAAAGAATTAACACAAGAAATAGCAATACTATTTCTTGAAGACTTAAAACTTCTAAATATAAAAGTTCCAACTTTCATTGTTAGATCAACTGAAGCAATTGAAGAAATTATTTGTATTATTTCAAAGCTTTTGGAAAAGGAGCATGCTTACTATTACAAAGGGGACATTTATTTTGATCCAACAAAATTTAAAGGATTTGGTAAGCTATACGGGATTGATATGACTAAATGGCCTAAGAAAAAAATTCGATTTAAACGAGATAATTATTCTTACAATATGTGGAATTTAGGAGATTTTATTTTATGGCATTCATGTAAAGATGAAAACTATCCATGTTGGGATGCACCAATAGGTAGAGGTTGGCCGGCATGGAATGTCCAAGATCCAGGAATAATTCTTCATTCTTTAGGAACTAAAGTTGATATTTGTTGTGGGGGGATTGATAATCGATTAATGCACCACGACTATAACATCGCCATAATGGAAAGTTATTCTGGGGAGGATTTTTGCCCTTACTGGCTGCACGGGCATCATTTATTTGTTGATGGGAAGAAGATGTCAAAAAGAAAAAAGAATATATTATACATTGAGGATCTCATCGAAAATGGGTATTCAACAAAAGAGATACGATTCTTTTTGATATATTCTCATTATAGTGAAAAAATGAACTTTACCTATCGCAAATTTGAAAAAGTTTCTAAAAAACTCAATATGTTTTTAGAGATGGTTAGTAACCTAATTTCAAAGAAAAATATTGAATATTCCTCATCTGAAGTTCCAAAATTGATTGAAACTATTTCTCCAATATTTGAAAAAAATATGGGAAATGATCTTAATGTAAAAAATGCATTTGATAACGTATTTGAAATTATTAAAGAATTGAATTCTCTTAAAATGGATGGTAAAATTAGCGATAAAGATTCGAGTAGGATTAATGATATAATTCATAGGATAGATGAAGTATTGAAAGTAATTTTTACAAATTGAATCTATGTGATAAAATGATAAGAAAATCCTTGTTATTAAGACTTTTTGATTCTGCATATATGCAGCGATGGAATGACAAAATAAGGCCCTTAGAACTAGTAGAACTTGATAAACAAGGGCACAAAATGATTATTGCATACGTTTTAGGTAAGTACGAAGAAAAGAAGGGTGATTTCAGTTGGATTGAGATTATTGAAGGAGGAATATTCGAACTTCTCCAAAGAATAGTTATTACTGATCTAAAACCCACTATTCTATATGAATTTAAGAAAAATGAAGATAAATATAAAAAATTAAATCAGTGGGTATTTAAGGAACTTGAATCTGTGATATCCCCTCTAGGCGAAGATTTTTCTGATAGATTTAGGGCATATTTTGAGGATAGTGATGATACTTTAAATAAAAGAATTCTCAGTGCAGCCCACTTTTATGCAACTAGGTGGGAATTTGATATAATCAAACAATTAAATGCTTATGATCACGAAATGATTACAATTGAGCGAGATCTTCAGCAAAAACAAAATAGATATTATGATCTTGAAGGGATAAAAGCTGGCGCCTATACCAAATTTGGAAGATTTATCAGTTTTGCTGGACAGCTTAGATTTCAATCTAGGTGGGCACATGTGCATAGAGTTCCAAAAACATCTGTATTAGGCCATATGATGTATGTTGCGGTGTTATCTTATCTTTTTTCACTAGAAATTGGGGCTTGTGAGAAGAGAAGAATAAACAATTATTTCACTGGGCTATTTCATGATTTACCAGAAGTGCTAACAAAAGATATACATTCACCTTTAAAGAGATCTATTGAAGGATTAGATAAATTAATTAAAATGTACGAGAAAGAACAAATGCAGGAAAAAATATATCCTTTACTTCCAAAAGATTGGCATACTGAGATTAAAATGTATACAGAAAATGAGTTTGAAAATATCATTCTAATCAAAGGAAAACAGGAAATTTTACAAGAGGATGTGGATAATAAGTATAATCTTGATAAATACTCGCCAAGAGACGGTAAACTAATTAAAGCAATAGATAAAATATCTGCATTCATAGAATCTTATGAAGCTATAAAAAATGGTAGTGCTAGTCCCGAATTACATAAAGCAAGATGGTCCTTAAAATTTGAATCTGAAAAAAATCCAATAATTTCTGGTATTAATTTTGGGGAGATATACGCAGATTTTGATTAAGTGTTTTTATGAATAAACTTAGAATATTGTCTTGGAATGTAAATGGGCTTCGTTCAATAGCAAAAAAAGGACTATTTGAATTTATAGAAAATGATAGTCCAGATATATTATGTATTCAAGAAACGAAAATCAGATCAGAAGACGTACCCCTAGAATTAAAAGAGATACAAAATTATGCGTCTTATTTTTCTTCTCCAAAACGTAAAGGTTATAGTGGCGTATGTGTATACACCAAGGAAAAGCCTTTATCAATAAAGACTGGCTTTGGGGTAGATATCTTCGATGTTGAAGGAAGAACATTAATACTTGAATATCCGGAGTTTACATTATTTAACATATATTTTCCAAATGGTAAAATGTCTAAAGAAAGATTGCAATATAAATTAGATTTCTATAACATCTTTCTAGATTATGTTAAAGATTTACAAGCTCAAGATAAAGGAATAATAGTTTGTGGGGATGTTAATACTGCACACAAAGAGATTGATATTGCAAGACCAAAAGAAAATGCTGGAATATCCGGATTTTTACCTGAAGAAAGGGCATGGATTGACAAATTTATAGAATCAGGTTTTATTGACACCTTTCGCTATTTTAATAAAGAACCTAACAACTATAGTTGGTGGGACTATAAAAGTAAAGCAAGAGATAGAAATGTTGGATGGAGAATCGATTATTTTTATATAAGTAATAACTTAGTAGAATCTTTAAGTTCAGCTTTCATTCTTAAAAATATTTTTGGATCTGATCATTGCCCAATAGGGATTGAAATTTCAAGCAAAAATGATAAAAAGAAGCATATTAATTAAATGAAATAATTAAATTAATTAAAAAAGATTTACTTTTTCATTAATGATGTCTTCAGTGACCTGTTTAATATTATCTAACCAGTCAGAAGCTATTTTTCTAACTTCTTTTTGGGCTTCTGAAGATAGTTCTTTTTCTGTGGATATGTCACATACTAGTGGCTCATTAATTGGTTTTCCAATCTGACTTAAAATCTTGACTTGGGTTTCACCAGCATTAGTATTATGGTATATGTCTCTTGCAATATATAAAGATAAAACATTATAAAGTTTTCCTACGTGATTTACCGGATTTTTTCCAGCTGCAGCCTCCATTGACATTGGTTTATACGGTGTTATAAGTCCATTGACTCTATTCCCTCTCCCAACTGAACCATCATCACCATTTTCCATAGATGAGCCTGTTACTGTAAGAAATGCGCTTCCTCTTTCCACGTCATCTGCAGTATTTATATAATAGTCTACATCACAGCTCCCAAATTTATCCTTTAAGATTTCTATGATTTGCTCTTTGAACGTGGCATATTCTTTAATATTTTCAACGTATTTGTCCACGGTAGCCAAAGCGATAGTAATTTTGGCATTATCTTTGATTCTTGCGCCCATAACTTTTATATCCCGTCCTATGGCAGGGTATTTTTTATTCATCTTATCTGAATTAAGAAAATTTTCTATATCGAATACTAACTGTTCAACTTTTGTGAATGGGTAAAAAGAAACTCCGAATGAAGTATCATTTGATAGTGGGATTGAGTTTTTTCTTCCAAAAACGTCTTTTAGATCGGAAGACCCTTCCCCCATGAAGGATTCAATTCCTACTCTAATTTCACCTCTGAACAATTCTTTAATAAATTTATCTGTAGCTTCCTTAGCAATCTCATGAATTGGGATTATTTCATCACCTACTTTTTGAGTTGCCCTGCCAGAAAGAATAATCAGAGGATCTTTTGTTATCTCTCCCCCTCCGAATTTAGAAATTGCTGTTCCACCAATGACTTCTACTTGGTCAGTGTTGTGGTGCATTATTCTGCCAAATTTTTTAATATAATATTTGGATAATTCATTGCTGACCTTTTGAGCTATACCGTCTGCAATGGAATCAGGATGCCCAACACCCTTTCTTTCTACCAATTCGAATTCGCCTTGCTTAATAAATTTTGGAGAAATATATATGTTTTTCATGATTACCACTATAACTCTTGTAAAATTTCAACTTTTGATAAATTTATAAAACTATCGGGCCTAATACTTTTAATTTAATACCAATACATTTTTAATATTATACACTATATCTAAAAATAGGGATTACGTGGAACTTGGAGAATCTGGAATAGTCAAACTTAAAGTTGCTAGTGCAAGTCAGCAAGATGTAGGTAGAGGTATAGTTAGAATAGATAAGGGATATCAAGACAAAATAGGTATAAAAAGGGGAGACATTGTTGAGATCTTTGGGAAAAGAAAAACTGCTGCTATAGTAGTTGATTCATATCCAGATGATAAAAATCTTGCTATTGTTAGAATGGATGGATTGATTCGAAGAAATGCAAAAGCAAGTATGGGGGAATATGTCGAAGTTAATAAAGTTGATGCCAAAGAAGCAGGAAGAGTTGTTCTTGCTCCAACTCAAAAAGGAATTCAAATGGTTATTCCGGGGAATATTTTACAAAGAAACATCTTGGGGAGGGCACTGGTAAAGGGAGATATTATCAGCGTAAACAGCCAATCAAGAATGAAAGAAACCGGAGATCCTCTTTTTGACAAAATGATTGGTAATCTATTAGAAATGACGCCTTTTTCATTGGGCGAAATGAGATTTATCGTTGTTTCAACTAGCCCACAAGGAATTGTAAGGATATCTAGTGGAACAGAAATTGAAGTTAGGACACAATATAGTGAGAGTGAAGAAAACGAGATTGCGGGTATAACTTATGAAGATGTTGGAGGTCTTAAGGATAAAATTCAAATTGTTAGAGAAATCATTGAATTACCCCTTAAACATCCAGAGATATTTGATCGATTAGGAATTACCCCTCCAAAAGGGGTCTTACTATATGGGCCTCCTGGTACGGGTAAAACTTTAATTGCAAAAGCAGTCTCTTCAGAGTCCCATGCCCATTTTAAGTCGATTAATGGGCCAGAAATTATGAGCAAATTCTATGGCCAATCTGAAGAAAATCTTAGAAATATGTTTAAAGATGCAGAAGCAAATGCCCCCGCAATTATATTTATCGATGAAATTGATGCTATAGCCCCTAAAAGAAGCGAAGTTACTGGAGAAGTTGAGAGAAGGGTTGTTGCGCAGCTACTTGCTCTAATGGATGGTTTAAAGTCTAGAGAAAAAATTATTGTCATTGCTGCTACAAATAGAATAAATGCAATAGATGAAGCCCTTAGAAGACCAGGTAGATTCGATAGAGAAATAGAAATAGGCGTTCCGGATAAAGGAGGAAGGAAAGAAGTTCTTCAAATACATACAAGAGCCATGCCTCTGACTGATGATGTAGATCTTAGTCTTCTTGCTTCAAAAACACATGGATTTGTTGGTGCAGATCTTGAAGCATTATGCAAAGAAGCTGCAATGGCTTCTCTTAGAAGATTGTTGCCAGATTTAAATTTAGGGGAAGCGAGGGTTTCAGAAGAGCTTTTAGAAAAAATTAAAGTAACAAAAGACGACTTTGAAATAGCACTAAAGAAGATAGAGCCCTCTGCAATGAGAGAAGTCATGATAGTCATGCCAAATGTTGGTTGGCATAATGTCGGTGGACTTGAAGATACAAAAAGAGAATTGATAGAGGCTATCGAATGGCCAATAAAGCAACCAGAAGCTTTTACTGGCATGGGAATAAGGCCGCCTAAAGGGATTTTTCTATACGGCCCACCAGGATGTGGGAAAACACTTCTAGCAAAAGCAATTGCAGGTGAATCAGAGGCCAATTTTATTTCTATAAAAGGCCCAGAAATATTAAGTAAATGGGTGGGGGAAAGTGAAAAAGCCATGAGAGAAATATTTAGAAAGGCAAGACAAGCTGCCCCAACAGTAATATTCTTTGATGAAATTGATGCAATAGCCCCAAGAAGGGGTGGAGAAGAAGGAACTAGAGTTTCTGAAAGATTAGTAAATCAGCTTTTAACAGAATTGGATGGATTAGAAGAGTTAAGTCAAGTAGTTGTAATAGGAGCCACAAACAGACCGGACATGATTGATCCAGGTTTACTAAGACCAGGTAGATTTGATAAAATAATATTGGTAAATGCGCCTGACATTAAAGCAAGGAGAAAGATATTTGAGATTCATACTAATAAAATGCCCTTAGATGAGGATGTAAATCTAGATGAATTAGCTAAACTAACTGAAGATTATTCTGGTGCAGATATTGAAGCCATTTGTAGAGAGGCTGCAATGACGGCATTAAGAGAAGATATTGGCTCAAAGCTAGTTACAAAAGAGCATTTCATGAATGCACTAAAACACATATCACCAAGTTTGCCTGAAGAAGTCAGACGTGAATATGATAAGAGAAAGTATGAAAAACTTGGGCAAATATATGGCTAATTAAATTTTCCTATTAACTAAAAACTCAGAAAATGCCTTTAAATATTGCTTTGCTTCACTTTCTCGTAATTCATCGTCTATTTCTTTCCATGACTCAAGAACTAACTTATTTGCCATTTCTCTGGATGATTCTATAGCTCCAGTTTCTTTAATTATAGTTATAGCTTCCATAATCAATTTTTTATCTCTTGTGTGAGAATTTAATATTTTTATCAGTTTGTCTTTCTTTGATTTTTCTAAAGTTAATAATGCATATATCACGGCAAGACTTCTTTTTCCTTCACTAATGTCATTTCCATAAGATTTCCCAAAAGCTTCTCTTTCTTTCTCAGTTGTAGTTAAATCCAACAAATCATCTTGTATTTGAAATGCTATACCAATACTTTCTGCAAATTTTCCAAACTTAGCTTCTATTTTTTCATCTTTTTCCGATAGAGCTACTGCCATTCTAGCAGCCATTCGGGATAGAGTTCCAGTTTTGAAAGCAGTCATTTGCAAATATTCATCAACATTTGGTTCTTTTTTTAATACACCTTTGTGCCATGTTATATCCAAAGCTTGTCCATAATGAAGATTTCTCATTTCCTCTAAATAAATGGAATATACCCTATAGAGAGTTTCAATCGATAACTTTCCTTTATGGTCCTCAACAACTTGGAGGGGCAAGAAATACATTGCATTACCACAATTAATTGCTGTATCTTCTCCATAAACTTTATGTAGTGCAGGTTTCCCCCTTCTCAAGTCCGCATTATCTTCAATGTCATCAATAATTATAGTGCCGTTATGTGCAATTTCAGGTATAACTAAAAAATCACTTATTTTGTTCATGTCTGCACCAAGAGATTCAGAAATTAAAAGAAAAAGTACTGGCCTCCATCTTTTTCCACCATAACTAAGGAAATCCCACAAGGGATTAGAAATGCCATAGTTTAAAGCGCTGAAATCAATTTTATATCTTGATTTTGATTTGAAATTATTGTCGTTTATTTCTTTTGGGATATATTTTTCTATTGTCTTTTCAATGAAATTTTTCTTTTCTTCAATGAACTTTATTACATCTATTTTTTTCATGATTAAACTATCAAAGCATCTTTTATATCTTTAATGTAAAAAAATAAGTAATTAGAATATGCTTTGTTGAATAATTCAAAACAAACGACAATTATCTCTAACTTGCCCTTTCTTTGCCTTTAGCTTTACACTAGCTGTTGCAGTTGATCATATAAGGCCTTCCGACCTTATCTTTGTTCATAAGAGCTAGCTCTTCATCCCAGATATCGTTTAAAAAATCAAAAGAAATGCAAAACTTTCCCATATTGACATACTTTTCGTTTATGGCGTCACCTTTGCCTGGCATGGATCTATAGGGTTTATATGGGGTTTAAGCTTTGCGGTTCATTTTAGGGCAATTATGCAACAAAGCATGGAGATAGATAAGAATATTGTCGCACTAAAAGATATATGTTTCAATTGTTTTAGTTAAACTAGAAAAAATAATTAATTGGATAGATTATTAAAGGATATTTTAATGAATATTCTTATGTTAGGAACTATAGTTAATATTGTTACAATTGTTTTAGGTAGTATATTTGGTATTTTGATTAAATCAAGTTTTCCTGAAAAGATAAATAAAATTATTTTTCAAGCTATAGGTTTATTCACAATTACTCTTGGAATTTCTATGGCCATAAAGACAAGTAATTATTTAGTAGTTGTATTTAGTTTACTTATCGGCTCACTAATAGGAGAAATCATAGATCTAGAAAAATATCTCGAAATAATACCCAAAAAATTGAATAATAAAGTTAAGAATTCAAGTGACAAATTTTCAGAAGGATTTATCACAGCGACATTAATGTATTGCATTGGTCCAATGGCAATACTTGGATCCATTGAGGAAGGTCTTGGTAATTATCCAAATTTATTATATGCAAAATCTATTTTAGATGGAGTTGCATCAATTGCTTTAGCATCTGCATTAGGAATTGGTGTAATATTCTCAATAATACCCCTATTTTTTTACCAAGGAAGCATAACTTTATTTGCTGGTTACTTAAGTAATTACTTAAGTGAAGCTTTAATTGTTGAACTCAGTGCAGTTGGAGGGATTCTTCTTTTTGGGCTTGGAATGAATATTGCTGAAATTAAGAAGTTTAAAATAATTAATATGTTACCAAGTCTTTTAATAGTTATAATTATAAGCTATTCTTTTGTATGAGTTTCCATGCAAAAGAATAAAAATAAACTCTAGTTTTATTAATTGTGATAACATGAACACCCCGGTAATTCTTGTCAATTTTAAAGTTTATAATGAAATTTATGGAATTAAAGGGCTTGAACTTGCTAAACTTTGCCAAAAAGTTTCTGAAAAGACTGACGTAAATATAGCAATTGCCCCTTCAATTACTGATTTAGGATACATAGCAGAGAAAGTTTCTATCCCTGTATTCTCTCAGTGTGCACATAATATAAAACCTGGCAATGGAACTGGAAAAATAACTCTTGAAGGAATTAAAGCTTCTAACGCTGTTGGAACTCTTGTTAATCACTCTGAGAATAGGATGATTATATCGGATATCGAATCAATAGTAAAAAAATGCAAAGAATTAGATTTGATATCTGTAGTTTGTACTAATAACATTTCAGTTAGTAAAGCCGTAGCAATGTTTAATCCAACATTTATTGCTGTTGAACCACCAGAGTTAATTGGAGGTGATGTATCTGTAACAGATGCAGATCCAGATATAGTTAAAAATACTGTAAAAGAGATCCAAGCTATTTCACCAAAAGTGAGGATTTTATGTGGTGCAGGAATAAAAAATGGAAATGATGTAAGAAAAGCCATTAAATTAGGTGCAGAAGGAGTTCTTTTAGCATCTGGTGTCACTAAAGCAAAAAATCCTTTCCAAGTATTAGAAGACCTTGCAAGTGGTGCAATGCAATGAGTATCATCGAAATAAAAAATTTAACAAAAAAATTTGGAGATAAATTAGCAGTTGATGATATTTCATTTGAAGTAAAAGAGGGAGAAATATTTGGATTTTTGGGGCCAAATGGGGCAGGCAAAACAACTACTATAAGTATTCTTTGTACCCTCTTACAGCCCACTAGTGGAATTGCTAAAATTGCAGGGTACGATGTCACAAAAGAGAGGGATGATGTGAGAAATTCAATAGGTATAGTATTCCAAGATCCCTCTCTGGATGGGGATCTTACTGGTGAAGAAAATCTAAGATTTCATGGAATGGCTTATAAAATTCCTAAACAAGTAAGAGAAGATAGAATAAAGTACTTACTTGATATGGTTGATCTTTTTGACAAAAAAGACGAAAGAACAAAAAATTATTCTGGAGGAATGAAAAGAAGACTCGAGATTGCAAGAGGGCTTCTTCATCATCCAAAAGTCCTTTTCCTAGACGAACCCACAATTGGCCTCGACCCTCAAACTAGAAACAGAATTTGGGAACATATTACAGAACTTCAAGAAAAGAAAGGCATAACAATTTTTTTAACTACTCACTATATGGAAGAAGCAGAGAATTGTAATAGAATTGCCATTATTGATCATGGAAAAATAATTGCTTTAGATACCCCAGAAAATCTAAAAAAGGATCTTAAAGGTGATCTAATTACTCTAAAAACATCTGATAATCAAAAAGCCAATGAACAGCTTAAAATATGTTTTTCAATTAATCCATATATAAAGGATGATTCAATATTTATCTATGCTGAAAACGGTGAAAATTTCATCCCTAAGCTATTTAGAGCGTTAAGAACTTTCGAAATTACTTCGGTAAGCGTCAGAAAACCCACATTAAATGACGTATTTATCAAACTTACTGGAAGGGCGATTAGAGATGAAACTATGGATGGTGTAGGAAGAATGAGGGAAAAAACTAGAGGTAGATAAAATGCTAAATGCAATTTACATCATTTGGCTAAGAGAACTAAAGAAATTTATTCGAGATAGATCTAGATTAGTTTCATCAATAGCTCAACCATTAATTTGGCTGTTATTGATAGGAACTGGATTTGGGGCAACCTTTGGTAAAGTGGGCGACTTACAATATATCCAATTCATGTTTCCTGGAATACTTGTAATGACCCTCCTATTTTCTTCCATGTTTTCTGCCATATCTATAATATGGGATAGAGAATTTGGTTTTCTAAAAGAGATGTTAGTTGCGCCGATAAGGAGGACTTCTATAGCAATCGGGAAGGCTATTGGAGGAGCTTCAAGAAGCACAATACAAGGAGTGATAATATTAATATTTTCACCATTAATCGGGATTAATATGACAATTCAAAAATTTCTTTTAATTGTTCCCCTTATGTTTTTTATAGCTTTTACTATATCTGGGATTGGAATAATAATTGCTGCAAGAATGGAATCATTTGAAGGTTTTAATTTAATAGTAAATTTTGTTATAATGCCAATGTTTTTATTAAGTGGCGCAATTTTTCCTATCTCTAATTTACCCCCATGGTTATCTACAATTGTAAATATTAATCCATTATCCTATGGTGTGGATATTATGAGATGGGTAATGACTGGAATTAGTGAAAGAAGTCCAGCCTTAGATTTAACTGTATTATCATTAATATGTGTTTTAACAACTACAATTTCTGTCTATCTTTTCTCAAAAGGAAAATAATAATTTATAAAATATTTTTTGCTATCTCTATAGAATTAATTGCTAGATTCAAAGTACTCTCTAAATCATTTAAATCTACTATTTCAACAGTAGAATGGATATATTTTGAAGGAATTGAAATAACTGCCGTTGGGATTCCCTCTTTAGTTACATGCACTACTGCACCATCGGTACTTCCACTAGAAATATGGGTTTGGTAGGGTATATTAGCTTCATTTGCTGCTTTTAGTAGAATTTCTTTTATTTTTTGACTTAAAATAAATCCTCGATCCATAAGGTCAATAGATGGACCTTTTCCAAGCTTTATTGTTACTTTATCTGCCTCAATTTTTGGAATTGGGCCGCCAACTGTTGAATCTACAATTATTGCAAAATCTATATCAAGACCATAAGAAGCTGTTTTAGCACCCCTTAATCCTACTTCTTCTTGGGTAGTAAAAACTCCATAGAGGGTATAGTCTGGATTTTTTATTTTTTTTAATATTTCTATTAAGATGACACAACCTGCCCTATTATCAAACGATTTACAACTTACAATATTATCCTTTCCTAAGGTTGTGAAAGTAATATCTCGAGTAATTGGATCCCCAATTTTAATTCCAAGTTTTTCAACTTCCTCTTTTGTATTAATCCCAAGATCTATCCTTAAATCCTCTACTTTCAATGCTTTGTCTTTCTCTTCTTGTGGGGTGATGTGAGGCGGTTTAATTCCGATTACTCCAACGTAATCCCCCTCAGCCGAATGAATTTTAACTCTTTGAGATCCTAAGCTTCTTGGATCAAATCCACCAACAGTTTCAAATGATATAAATCCCATATCGTCTATATGTTTTACCATGAAACCTATTTCATCCATATGGGCAGCAATCATTACCTTAAATTTTCCTGTACCTTTTTTGATTGTAATTAAATTTCCCATGGAGTCTTCTCTTATTTCGTCAACATAGTTATTTATCTCATTTTTAATTAAATGTTTAATTGTACTCTCATGGCCTGAAATGCCAGGTGCTTCCGATAATTTTTTTAATAATTCCTTCAAATAAATCCCCTTAATATAGATAGCTAATCTAAATATAAAAATATTCTTATTCTAATTTCTCTGTTGTTTAATTCTAGAATTCTGGGTAAATCATTAGATGCACTCTTCGAATAATCATTACAATAATAACTTAGTGCATATATTAAAATCTTATCTATCTCCAAAATTCTTTTATAATGAATAGATTATTATTTTTAGAAGATTCGGGTGCGTACAATGGATCAATTGAAACATGACCTTGAAGCAATCGGTTGGAACTCATTTTTTCAGGATAATTTCACTGATTTTAAAGAAGATGGACTAATACCAGGAAGGATTAGCGAAGTCCAACGCAAAAATTACATTGTCCTTACAGAATTGGGAGAAATTGTGAGTAGAGTTTCAGGTAAACTTAGATTTGAGGCTGATGAAAAGAGTAAACTCCCGGTTGTAGGTGATTGGGTAGCTTTGAGAATAGAGTCTAACAATAAAGGAACGATATATGCAGTTCTACCTAGAAAGAGCAAATTCTCAAGAAAAGTTGCAGGAAAAATCACCGAAGAACAGGTCATGATTGCTAATGTAGATACAGTATGGATAGTATCGGGGCTCGATCAAGATTTTAATATACAGAGGATTGAGCGATATCTAGCATTAGTCTTTAGGAGTGGCGCAAAACCTATATTGATTCTAAATAAATCCGATATATGCAGGGAACTAGAAGATAGAATTAAAGAGGTAAAGGAAATTGGCCCAAACCTTCCTATGCACATAATAAGCGCTGAATTAAATGAAGGACTGGAAGAACTATGGCAATATGTTGACAAAGGAAAGACAGTAGCCCTTCTTGGATCTTCGGGTGTGGGTAAGTCTTCAATTCTTAACAGATTAATTGGATTTAATCGACAAAAAGTAGGCTCAGTCAGAGAAGCAGATAGTCATGGGAGACATATTACAACTTACCGTGAATTGATCATGCTACCAAAAGGGGGCATGATTATTGACAATCCAGGGATGAGGGAACTTCAATTATGGTCGGAAGATGAGGATATCGACGAAGTGTTTGACGATATTGAAGTTCTTTCTCGAGATTGTAAATTTAGAGATTGCACCCATGTAAATGAGCCTGGCTGTGCTGTCAAGAAAGCAATTGAAAGTGGGGTTCTAGATTTGCGTAGATATCAGCATTATTTGAAACTCAAAAAAGAGATAGAATACCTTTCAATTAAGCAGAACCAGATGAAAAGAGTAACTGAAAAAGCCAGAGGGAGAAATATTTCAAAGTACGCCAAAGTTGTAAAAAAGCTCAAAACAGGCAACTATTAGATAATTTCCTGCTTTGTTGCATAATTGCCCTAAAATGAACCGCAAAGCTTAAACCCCATATAAA